>Ga0155673_147_pt1 | contig 46915 bp, 30 predicted proteins | sample RifCSPlowO2_01_FD_107330 | JGI IMG/M metagenome (GOLD analysis project Ga0155673, IMG submission 107330) | Candidatus Buchananbacteria bacterium RIFCSPLOWO2_01_FULL_40_23b
AGCCAACCTGTTTAGCTATAATCAGAGACAAGCTTCTAAAGTAGGCCTCATCCATTTGGACCTTACCCTGTAAAATTGGCTCTAAATCAGGCAAATGGAGACGGAATTGTCCTGACCAATATCTTACTGCTTCTTCGCCAACATGACATAGCTTTTGAGTTTGCAATACCGGAATCCTTTGCGTCCAACACCAAAGTAATGCCCAAAAGGTTCTAAGATTAAGTTTCATTCCTTTAAGCCAAGTCCCCGACAAAAGTGTGAATGGCTTACGGCACTTCTGGCAGCGATATCTGTTTTCCGAAGCATAGACTTTTCTTGAATGGCACTTCGGACAAAAGATATTGACGCCAAGGATAATTTTCCTTAAAAGCTTTTTGATTTTAGCTTCAGAAGGCAGCTGGTTTAAAATCGCTATCATAGAACAAGAGGTTAATTATTAGCCAATTATATTCTACTCTTGTTCCAACTCCTTTAGTATACCCTTAAAGAGACTTCACAAATTTATTTTTTTATGTTATATTCTAATCGCTTGTCAATATTCTTAATATTTATGGGCATCCCCTGTAGTGATCCCCCACCATATAATAATAGAAATTAATAGGGGGGATTACTACGAGTTAAAGTTTAATCTACTTATTATCAAAATTTTGTCCTTCACTACTGAAATGGTGGGGGGACTACTACAGGGCATCCGCCAAGGCGTTATGGAAACGGCGGACCGTGAACCCAAAGCGCTGTTTTTTATTAGAAAATAAGGCAGCGCGCGTCGCATTCATTCATCCACTTAAATTTTGGGCAGCTGGTTACCCCGCACCAAAGCCCACGATTTAAGATTGTTTTGTTTTTAAAGTTTATTCTGCAAATCCGCCGAATACCCTGCGGTCTCTGCCGCAGGGATGAGGCGGAGTCAATAATTAAATCTGTGAGCGAGCGGTAGCGAGCGAACACTGATCATAAGAGGATTCCAAAGGAGGATACTCCTTTGGTCGGTGGGCAGGGTCTGATGCCCTGCCCACCGAAACTTTATTCACTTCGCGCGAAGTCGCCTTCGGCTTACAATAAAGGAAATTAAGACTTTAATAATTGACTTAGTGTGGGGCACAGGGAGCGCATGATTCACACCTGCCCGCTATAGCCTCGGACGATTAGCTCAGCTGGTTACCCGCCCGCCTTGCTTCGCCGACTCATCGATTATTAAGTTTATTAGTCAAGGTTTATAAGAATTAATTTTTAATAGGGTCTGTGGCTCAGTTGGTTAGAGCGTCGCATTCATTCACCCGCCTAAATTTTGGGCTCGTAGCTCAGCTGGTTAGAGCGCATGATTCACATTCATGAGGTCAGAGGTTCAAATCCTCTCGAGCCCATTGCCCAAAATTTAGGCGGGCAAGTCGCGAAGGCCGCTGGTTCAAGTCCAGCATCGTCCATTTTAGAGATAATTTTTAATTTTGTCACCGCTATAGCGGCATCCCGCCTTTCCCGACGTAAAGTCGGGATGCCGATTTTACATCGGCACCTTCTAAAATTAATTATGGTGGCGGGGAAATTCGAATTTTGAATCAATTTTAAGTAGTCGAATTTTAAAATATTGAATCGAAATTCAAAATTAGAAATTCAAAATTATTTTATGTTAAAAATCGGCCATCGGGGCGCTAAAGCTTATGCTCCGGAGAATACAATTTCATCTTTCAAAAAAGCCCTTGAACTTGGCGTGGACATGGTTGAATGTGATATTCGTCTGACCAAAGACAATCAACCAGTCGTGATTCATGACGCTCAATTGTTACGTTTAGCCAAAAAAATTAATCGCGTCAGCCAGCTTACTTTAAAAGAAATTAAAGAGATGAAAATTAGGGGATCGGAAACCATTCCAACTTTAGCGGAGGTTTTGGAGGTAATTGACAATCAGGTTGGGTTAAAGATTGAATTAAAAGTTAAGGGAGCGGCGCCGGCAGTCATTGAAGTTTTACGGCAGAATAAAATTAACTTGACTAATGTCATTATTTCCTCAAACCATCCTTCAGAAATTAGAGCGGTTGAGGAATTTGAGCCGGCGATTGAGACGGCTTTAACTTTTCGTTCCGCCAACGTTTTTAACATTTGGTTAATCTTAGATTTTTTAGCTTTATTGTTTCTGCCTCTAACCAAATATTACATTTTTTGGGTTGTTAGGCAAGCTCATGCTGATTATTTGGATATTAATTATCGCCTTTTAGATAAAAAAAAGGTAGATTATTTTCAAAGGCATGGCATTAAAGTTTGCGCTTGGACGGTGGATAGCCAAAAAAAGATTGATTATTTAAAAAGTTTAGGCATTGACGGTATTGTCACTAATTATCCCGATCGACTTTAAAAAAAATCAAAAATCAAAAATCAAAATTATGGAGTCCCGGTCGCCTTCGGCGACCGAGGACGAAATAATTACTTAAATTTTGCATTTTGAGATTTAACTTTTGAATTTTTTACTATGGCTTTTCGTAAAACAAAATATCCGTCATTTTTAGAAGATGACGTTTCCGTCGGCAAGAAAGTCTTAATCTTTTTTTGGGAAATTATTAAGGTCGTGGTGATTTCTTTAGCGATTATCGTGCCGGTCCGCTATTTTTTAATCAAACCTTTCTACGTCAAAGGGGCATCAATGGAGCCGAATTATTATGATCATGAATATTTAATTATTGATGAATTAACTTATCGTTTTGCCCTGCCGGCACGAGGTGAAACTGTTGTTTTCCGAGCGCCCATAGATAAAAGCCAGTATTTTATCAAACGGATCATTGGTTTGCCGGAGGAAAAAATAAAAGTCGCGGGGGGTAAAATTTATATTTTTAATCAAAAGTTTCCCGAAGGCAGCGCATTGACAGAAAGTTATTTGTTGCCGGCAATGAAAACTTTAGGCGAAGTCGAAGTTCAACTTGGCCCGGACGAATATTATTTATTGGGAGATAATCGTATTTCCAGTTTGGATTCGCGCATTTTTGGGCCGGTTCAGCGAGCGGATATTGTTGGTCGCACTTTTTTGCGCGGCTGGCCGATTGACCGAATTGGCGTCATTAAGAACGATTGGCAATATAATCTTTAAAATTTCAATGATAACTTTTAATTTATGCCGAAAAAAGCCGAAAAACAACCAAAAAAAATACCTAAAGCGCCAGTGTTAAAGATACCCCAACTTTTGCGTGGGTTTAAAGATATTTTGCCCGCGGAGCAGAATTTTTGGCGCTTTATTTGTCAAACAGCAGAAAATTTTTCTTTGGGCTATGGTTTTTCCCGAATTGATCCGCCGATTTTAGAAGAAGCCGGACTTTTTGTCCGTTCTATTGGCAAACAAACCGATATTGTGGAAAAGGAGATGTTTACTTTTAATGATGTCGCACAGGGAATGGTCGTATTACGGCCAGAAGCCACGGCGTCAATTGCCCGGGCTTATATTAGTCACGGTATGTTTAATTTACCTCAGCCGGTAAAACTTTTTTACTGGGGACCGATGTTTCGCCGGGAGCGGCCGCAATCAGGCCGTCAGCGTCAGTTTTACCAATTCGGTTTTGAAATTTTAGGCGAAGCAAATCCGGTCGTTGACGCCCAACTAATCGCCATTGTTAGCAATTTTTTTAATCAGATTGGTTTAGACCAAATCAGCCTTCAGGTTAACAGCATTGGTTGCCCTGATTGCCGAAAAAATTTTATTGAGGAGCTGGTTAATTATTACCGGGCGAAAAGAAAAATGCTTTGCGAAGACTGCAAAAACCGCTTGACTAAAAATCCCTTGCGACTGCTAGACTGCAAACAGCCTTCTTGCCAGTTTATCAAAGCTTCGGCGCCGCAAATTGTTGATTGGCTTTGCGAAAATTGTAAGACTCACTTTATGAAAGTCGCCGAATATCTGGATTCGCTTAATATTTTTTATAAATTAAATCCTTATTTGGTTCGGGGTTTGGATTATTACACGCGCACGGTTTTTGAAGTTTGGCCAACGGAAAAAGAAGAAGGCAGCCAAAGCGTTTTAGGTGGTGGCGGCCGTTATGACGGCTTAGTTGAACTTTTAGGCGGTCGGCCCACGCCGGCGGTCGGCGTTTCCCTTGGCGTGGAGCGGATCATTTTGCAATTAAAGCAAAAGGAAGTTGCCATCCCTTCAAAAAAGGCGCCGGATGTTTTTTTGGCGCAAATCGGTGACGCGGCCAAGATTAAAGCCTTTAATTTGTATGAGCGGTTGCGTCAAGAAAATATTTTGGTGGCTGAAAGTTTTGCCAAGGATAGTTTGAAAAGCCAGCTTGATTCGGCTAATAAGCTCAAAGTCAAATACGCCTTGATTTTAGGTCAGAAAGAAGTGATGGACGGCACGATTTTAATCCGCGAGATGGAAAGCGGCGTTCAAGAAATTATTGATTTTAAAAAAACGGTTGCTGAATTAAAAAAGAAATTGAACCATAATAATCACCAAACTCCTGTAGTCTAACGTTTGGAATATGTAATTTTAGCTATTTAATTTAAATAGCGGAACCTATTTTATTGAGAGTTAGACGGCAATGAGATTTTTTACGGTTTAATTTGACGGTAGACAATAAAAATGTTATGATAAAATCAAATTCAATAATATTTTTAATAATTATTATCCTCTAAAGGAGGTGAATTTTAGGTGTCAGAAGTAAAAAGAAAGAAAGGTGAGACTTTTGAAAGTTTAGTTCGACGTTTTCACCGAAAATTACAGCAAAGCGGCCGTTTGCTTCAATCCCGAAAAATCCGTTTCTACGAGCGGCCAAAAAGCAAGACAAAAAAACGTCGTGAGGCCTTGCGCCGATTGGAAATCAGGGATAAGCGGGAATATCTCAAAAAAATTGGAAAACTTAAAGAAGAAAACCAACCGACTAATTTTCGCAGAACTTAAATGCAAATTTTAAAGCAGTTGGATGACGATTTAACCCAGGCATTAAAGCAAAAAAATGAACTGGCGGTTTTGACGTTGCGCCAACTTAAAACCGCTCTGACTAATGCCGAAATTGGAAAAAAAAGGGAAGCTTTGACCCAAGATGAGGCGATTAAAATTTTACGCAGTGAAGTGAAGAGGCGCAAGGATGCAGCGGTCCTTTATCAAAAAGGCGGGCGGCCGGAATTAGCCGAAAAAGAGGAAAAAGAAATTGAAATTATTCGCCAATATCTGCCGCCAGAACTTGGTGAAGATGAAATCAGAAAAAAGATAAAAGAAATTATCGCCGAGTTGAGGGCGACGGAAATAAGTCAAATGGGCAAAGTGGTTGGGGCGGTGATGAAAGAGTTGGGCGGAAGCGCCGATGGGTCGGTGGTCAGTCGTTTGGCCAAAGCAGAATTAAGTCTAGATAAGAAATAAGCAAGATAAGTATTCAGCAAGATAAGTATTCATAAAATTTTTTTTCGCCAAAGTTTAGTTTGCTTATCTTGCTCTGTCTGCGCAGGCAGGCTTATCTTGCTGGTCAACTTATCTCGCTTACGTGGGCATGAAAGGAGTTTTAATAATTCGGGAACAAAATTTTTAATTATGGAAAATTTCTCAAAAACAAAAAGTTTCCCGCAATTTTCTAATTGGCAATTAACCACTGGTGTTTTAACGCTGGTGGTTTTATTTTTGGTTTTAGCCAGTCCAGTATTCGCTTTGGACACGGGGTTAGAATTTGGCCGGTTAACTGGCTTAAGCAGTCAAGACATCAGAATTACGATTATGAAAATTATTCGGGTGATTCTGGGTTTAGTTGGCTTAACCGCGATTATCATTATTATGTATGGCGGTTATGTTTGGATGACTTCTGGCGGCAATGCCGAAAAAGTTGATACCGCTAAACGAATTTTGAGAAATGCGGTGATTGGTTTAATCATTATTTTTTCGGCCTTTGCCATTGTCAGTTTTATTATTCGTCAGTTGGAATTTGCTTTAGGGATTCGCGGTGGCGGCGGCGGACAGCCGGGTGCCTGTGAGAACTGCGGTCATTTAGGCGCGGGCATTATTGAGCGGGTTTATCCGGAGCCGGGGGCGAGAAATGTGGTTAGAAACACGAACATTATGGTGACTTTTAAAGTGAATATGAAACCAGATACGATTATCAAGCCAGATGAGAGTAACCCCGGTTGTGCCAGTCTACCTTGCGCTGGTCAATTAGATTCTAATAATGTAAAAATCTATCGGGTTAATGATACAGAAACAGGCAAACTTAATGATAATCAGGTAACCGCGGCAACCCAAGACGGCAAAACTTTTGTCTTTACCCCACTTGATTATTTAGGTGATGGCTTAAACAGCTATTGGTACGCGGTTAAATTGACTAATGGCATTAAAAAAGATAATAATCAGTCGGCTTTTCCCGGCTTTAATAATTTTTTCCTCTGGCGTTTTGAAGTGGGCACTAAGCTTGATTTAGATCCGGTGGAAACCAGCAATGTTTTTCCCCAGCCGGATAATGAAAGCGATACCTATACCATTAGCCCGGCGGTAAAAGCGGCTGGCTTAATTACTGTTCTTGCGCCGCCTGCCGAAGCCGAAGCTGCCGATGTTACTGAAGAAACTAATGAAGGTAGCGCGCCGCCTTTGTTGCCGGTTACGCCCACTTATACTTGTGCCAATGACTATTTTGTCTGTGTTTCCAGCTCTAATGGGACTAATTTTACAATTAGCCCCAAGGACGAAGCGGCAACTAATTGTAATGCGTTAACAATCGCTAATTCAGGTTTTAACGAAACGGCGATAATCACTGGCGCAAAAACTTTAAATATTGGTTGTGGGCTAACCTTGTCTTTTGATGGAGAATTTTCTGGTGGCGTTGATCAGTGGCATTTTAAGGTTCAAGCGGCAAAAACGGCTGATACTTTAAGGGTTGATAATAAAGTTTATATTTTCGGTAATGAAGCTGATCAAATTAATAGCAGTGATAATTTAGCGCAAACCACGGCAAATATCGCGGAAAAAATTAGCAGTGACAATAGCAGTTTAAGGGTTGAGGTGACGCCGTCCGATATAATAAGTGGAACAACGATTAACTTGGAAGCAAAAACCGCTGGGGCGGTAGGGAATAATATTACTCTTCTCGCTAGCAACGGTTGGGCAAATATCTCGCCATTTGCCGGCGGCCGGGACCGCAGTATTGGCCGCCAAATTAATAATTTGGCGGATAAAGCGCGCAATGCCGCGATCGTCATTGATTTTAATGAAACGATTAATCCGCTTAATATTAGTCAGGCAATTACTGTTTATTATGACAGTAACCTTGGCGTCGGAGAAACTTGGACGCTGGTTCCTGGCCAATTTTTTGTCAGCAATCAATATCAGACCGTGGAGTTTTTATCAAATCAAGTCTGCGAGGTAAATGGCAGCGCGGTCACGAATTCCTGCGGCGACCCGATATTTTGCCTGCCGGTGAATAAGCGCGGCACCTGCTCGGTGACTATTGATCAGCAGTGCGACATTAATGCTGATTGTCCCAGTGGTGAAACCTGCGGCAACGATGAATATCAGGCAACTCATTATCGCGTTATCATTAAGGCTGGACTTTTAGAAGAATGCACCAGTGATGCTGATTGTACGGATCCGAATTTTAAGCAGTGTATTGATTCGCCTGGGACCGACACCGCGAAAATTTGTAGCCGTAAAGATGATAACACCGGCAATCATTATCCTAGGGCGCGAACTGCGGCTCTGGGTATTACTGATGCGGCGAATAATTCTTTTAATGGTAATTTTAATACTTATACTTCTTTAGGCAATCAGATTTATGGCAAGGCCGAAGGGCCAGGCTATCTTATTAATATTAATGAAGTCGGCAACCAAAGCGGTTGGGAAGCTTATAATTGGAATTTAAATCCTCCCCAAGATGATAAAGGCGATGATTTAATCTGGACATTTTATATTAATCAAGAGATTGATCTTAGTCCGTCTGATATTAGTGAAATTAGTCCGGACGTGAGCAGTTTGAATAATAGTTTAACTGAACCAATCGCCGCGACTTTTAATGAATTAATGTTAACCAGCAGTTTAAAACCGGGTAGTAATTACCGTGATGGCCAGTGTTTTTGCGATCCGGCTAGTGACGCGACTAACAACTGCCCAACCGGTCAGGTCTGCGATCCAGTGTTTAATCGTTGCAAGGCAGAAAGCGGCCAGCCGCCTTATTGTTTGGAAAATAGTGAATGCCCAAATAATGACGGCAAACCAGATAACGATCCAAAAGCCAAACAATGTTTAAATAAAAAATACGTCAGCTTAGTTGACCGGTCAACCACACCAGTTGGTTGGTGGATTACTAAAGATAATTTAGATGTTTTGCCTAAAGATAATTTTGCTGATTTAACGCAGGGCAAGCTCCGCCATACGATTTTTGCCGAAGTCACTAATTACGGCGCGGAATTTGGCTCGGGGATTAAAGATGTTTATCAAAATTGTTTCTTGCCGTCTGAAGGGCCAAGGAGCGATAACACTAATAATGGCAGCTGTAACACCACGGCCGCTGAACCTTATTGTTGCAACGGCGTGGCAATGAATCAGACGGAGTGGCAGGGTTCAGCATGCTTTACGGGATACTAATAAAAATTCAAAAGTCAAAAATCAAAAGTAAAAATTAAAATTTAAAATTCAAAAGTAAATTTAATGTCATCTTGAGGATCCGCTAACTGGCGGAGACGAAGGATCTCGAGATTTTTCGGTCGCCCATGGCGACCTCAGAATAACACTTTGTGTCAACTTTTGACTTGAACTTTTGCCTTTTGATTTTTGACTTTTGCGCAGAATGAGAATTAAAAAACCAAAAATAAAAAATTTATTTTTACCAATTCTTTTTGGATTAATATTGGGCAGTTTTATTTTTTCCGCGGCGGCATTGGCTTTGGACACGGGTTTGCAGTTTGGCGCGGCATCAGGCTTAGGCACGCAGGATTTGCGAGTGACGATTATGAATATCGTCCGCTATGCTTTAGGCTTTTTAGGGGTGGTGGCGATTGTCATTATTTTATACGGCGGCTATGTTTGGATGACCGCGGCGGGTAATGCCGAAAAAATTGAAACCGCCAAAAGGATTTTAATCAATGCTGTGATTGGACTGGTAATTATTTTTTCCGCGTTTATGATTACCAGTTTTATTATTAATCAGCTGATCCGAGCCACTGGCGCGGGTGCGCCCGGTGAAAGTTGCACTACGGAAAATGCCGGTGAGGAAAGAGGTTGTTATGACTGTGTGCCGCCAAACTGGGTTTTTGATTTAACTAATTTTGGCTGTGATCCAACTATCATTCGCGAATGCCGGGTGGTGACCATTTCACCGACGGGCACGAATCGGCCGATGAATAGCGTGGTTCGCATCCGCTTTAATCATCCGAACCCGACTAACATTAATGATATTGTTGTCACCGATTCCAGCGGGGCAGTGGCCGGCACGCGCACGGTTAGCAATAATTTAGTGGAGTTTATTCCTAATGCTAATTGTCCGGCGCCTTGGGCGGACAGAAAATGTTTTGACGCCAATACGACTTATCGGATTGAAACCAAAACCGGCGCTATTGCTTGCGGCGGTTATGATTTGGTTTGCGGCGGCTTAGGTGGCAATACCTGCTTGGCGAATTTTACCACCGGTGACTTTGTGGACACGGCGGCGCCAGAAGTCACGATTATTGGCACCCAAATTTGTCGGGACACGAAAAATGAATTAAAAGCTTTGGTCAATGATGACTACGGCATTTCGTATGTTAATTTTTCCGATCCAATTCAACTTAATCGTAATGACAATTTAATTACGGTCCCGCCAGAAGAATTTGCCCAAGTGGAATGGGACACCACTTTAAGTGGTTATGACAGCATTGCGGAAACTACGGTTACGGCAACAGCCGTTGACTACGACGCCAATCAAACATCCGTTTCAACCGCTTTCGCTCTCCGTGAAGCCCATTGCTGTAATGCGGTGCAAGACAGCGATGAAACCGGGATTGACTGCGGCGGCAATGGCTGCGAGCCGTGCGTGCCGGTGATTGAATGGGTTTCGCCGCTTAGCGGCGCTACGAGCACGATGATTACTATTACCGGCCGTCGTTTTGGCGCAATTGCTGGCAATGTTAAATTTCTGGCTGACCCGACTGATCCAACTGACGACGAGTTGGCTTTAGCGCCCACCGCGGCTGCTTGTTCTGATTATTGGTCAGACGAAGAGATTGTGGTTCAGGCTCCGCTTTCCGCCAAAAAGGTTTCTTTAGACGGACCGATTCAAGTGACCACTAATGCCAATCAAACTGATCGCACGGATGAGCCGCCGGGCAGCCAAATTAAAGATTTTGATGTTAATAATACGGTGCGGCCCGGGCTTTGTAATTTAAGTCCGGAACTTGGACCGATTAATACGGCGGTCGATTTATTTGGCATTAATTTTGTTTCCGGACAAACCACGGTTCTTTTTGGCGGTTTAAAAGCTGGCGGTTCACCAATTGTTTCTGATATTTTTGGTGGCAAAAAAATTACTGGAGCGAGAGTGCCGGCCCTAAGAGATGGGCCAGTGAGCGTTCGGGTGACCACCAGTCAAGAATTTAGTAATCCGTTGATTTTTACCGTCGGGCCATTGGCGACACCAGGGCCAGTGATTTCTGATTTTAATCCTAAAAATGGCGCCCCTGGAACTTACGTGACGATTGACGGCAGTAATTTTGGCGAGAGTCGTCAAGCCGTGATTGGTCATATTTATTTTGTTTCTGCGACCAATCAAAAAACCGAAGCGAGTTATCTTTTTCCGCCGGAATGTTCCAATACGGCTTGGAGTGACAACCAAATTATTGTTAAAGTCCCGTCTGGGTTAACGATTAATAGTAACTATAATTTAAAAATTGAAATCAATCAGGGCAGTGACACGGCTGATTCAACTTTTACCGTTAATAACACAATTCGGCCAAATATTTGTTCCGTCGTGCCGGATAATGGTCCCGTTGGTCAACCGATTACCATTTTTGGCGAAATTTTTAACCCGCCACCAGATAATGCCCGAGTGAATGAAGTTAATTTTTGGGACAATAAGAGCCAGACTAATTTAAAATTAGGAATTTTTAATCGGCCGGCGCCGGCGATTGATACGGAAACAATTGAGACGAGTGTGGTTGCCGGGGCGGCTACCGGTGATCTAAAAGCGAAAAACGTCGCCGGTAATTTTAGCAATCCTTATGATTTTAGAGTTGGCGCCTGCAGTGACAATACCAGTTGCGGTCCGAATCGGGAGTGTTGTGCCGCCGGCATTTATGAAGATAGTTGTATGCCGCTTGGCGGCTGCGTTGGCGCGGCTGATGCCTCAACTTACACTTGGTTTTTCTCCACCCAAACTTTTGGGCCAAGTGTGGTGGAAACCTGCAACCGCTCCAGTAGTTGTCAGCCCGGAGCAATTTCCAGTCCCACGCCTTTCAGCCCGGTGGTAAATTATCAGTTTAGTGGCAGTCGGCAAAATGACGGCGCCGTGCCGATTGACGCCGTGATTTCTGCGCGCTTTACGACTAAAATGCACCGACCATCTTTGACGGTTGGTGGCGATAGTCCAACGATTAAAATTTTTAAATGTAATTTAGTCATTAATCAGGATAATTCAGAAAGTCCATTTGATCCAGCAGACTGTACCACTCCGATTAACGGCGTTTTGTCACTTGATGAATTTAATTATTTAGATTCAGAAACTCCCAATGCTGATTATTTTGAATTTAAACCTCAAAATTTATTAACTAAAAATTACTGGTATTTGGTTGAATTGGACGCTGATCGGATTTATGGCGAGAGCGGCATTCAATTAGCCGGCAATGAAATTACCGGCACGACCAGTAAATATAAATGGGCCTTTAAAACCAGAAACAGCGATGAATTAAGCCAGGTTGGCTGCGTTTATGTTGATCCTCATCGGCAGACGTCAACCGCCCGTGGCGATGAAAAAAATTGGGATTCGTCTTTGAGCCCGCAGGATTTTGTCTGCGTGGTGATGCGGGATAATCCGCCAAATTGGGATTGGCGCACGGCTCAAGCGGATAATAGTGATGACCCACGGGCAGAAATCAAATATGAATTGGGTAATACGGCGACTTCCAGTGCCACCGAAGAAACCATTGATGATTTAGATAAAGACGTTGATGTGGTGGCAGATTATACCGCGGAAAATTTCACCAAATCAGGCAAAGGCTTTTTGACCATTAATTTTTCCAATCCATTTATCATTGATCGGTGGCCGGATTGCGGTGAGGCTTGCTTAAATTCGGCAATTGGCGCACGGTTTGACCGGCCAATGGAATCAACAACCGTTAATGACAGCAGTAATATTAAAATCTATACTTGCTTTAATAATGCTGATTGCCGGCCGGGGATTGGGTCCTGCTCGGTTTCAGGAAAAATTTGTGCCGACAATACCGACTGTCCAACTAATGAAACTTGTGAAATCCCTCAGACCTTAGCTGATTTAGATGACGGTGGGACGAAATTGGTGCCGGGCCTTCATATTTCCCCGCCGTTCTATGAAGCCAGAGAATTTTCTTATTGTTCCAAGAAGCTAAATCAAGAATGTTCCGATACGAATCCTTGCGGCGCTAATGAAGGCGCTTGTGTCACCGAAACCAGTTATGAATTTAATTTTTATCCCTTAGTCAATTATTTTGACGGTTTATTAGCGCCTAATACTTATTACCGTGTTGTCATTAATAAAGATGTTAAAAGCGCCGGTGAGTTAAAGCTTTTAGGCGGTCTTAATTATGATGACCCGGCTGATGGTTTAGCCGGTAATGATTCATACTCGTGGAAATTTAAAACCCAGGCCCAGTTTGGTTTATGTGAATTGGCGCGGGTCAATGTTAATCCGACCCAAAAACATTTAAACAAGCAGGAAGAATGGCGCTATGCCGCCAAACCCTATGCCGACCAAGATATTTGCGAGCCGGAATTTGGCCAACGTTTGAATCCTTTCAGTTATAATTGGCAGTGGCGGCCGATTAATACATTAGTCGGGCCGGATAATTCCTGCGATAGTGACATTGCTGATTTTTGGGCGAATGATTTACCGACCAATCCCGGCGCGCCCGGTTATCCCGGCGCCAGTTTAACTGACCAGCCTTATTGCGGCCAAGGGTGGTATCCAGTTTATAGCCGGTATCTTCGTAACGGCTGCGGTAACGGCATTATAGAATTAGGCGAGGATTGCGACACCGGTCGGTTAGGTGAAAATGATGGTTGCAGTGATGTGTGTTTGTTGGAGACTGATTCTGATTTGGGCAACATTAATTATAATCAAGCAGTCTGCGGTAACGGCATTATAGAATTAGGCGAGGATTGCGACACCGGCGATGAGCCAGACAATAATAACACTGATGGTTGCACTAATAATTGTTTAGCCACGGGTTCAGTTATTGGTCGCTCACTTTGCGGTGACAATGTAATTGGCATAGGCGAGGAGTGTGATGACGCTGATTATCTTTATTGTTCATCAATCACGACACCGGCGAATTGTACTCTTGGTGTTGATGCTGGCTGTTTCTCCTGCCGGGAGCTTGGCGCTGACAGCAATATTTGGACAGCTTGTAGCGGGGTTGACTGTGACACTTGTCAGGCTAATGTCAACGTTTGCCGGCCGCAAAACGGAGATGGCTGTTCCGCCACCTGCACTTTAGAAAGTGATACGGACACCGGCAACACTAATTACAACCAGTCAGTTTGCGGCAATGGCAAGGTGGAGGCGGGTGAAGAATGCGATGTGGGCAATGAGCCAAATAACAACGATGCTGACGGTTGTAGCGATTCTTGTTTAAATACTGGTTCGCAGCCAGATCGCCGGACTGATCCCTATCAAATTGCCATTACTCAAAATCAAGACGGCGCAACTTATCTCCAAGCTTGGGACGTTAATCAGCAAAACAAGTGGGGTTGGGCTTATTTAACCGTTGGTGATTTTTTCAGCGGCGGTGGGACTTTTGGCATTATCAACAAATGGCCGGATTGCAGTTGGGCTTGTCTTAATGCGGAAATCGGCGCCCAATTTAATCAATATTTAACCAAGACAACGATTGACGAGGAGAGCGATAATACGGTTTATCTTTATGAATGCGGCACTGATGCCAATTGTAGCGTGTCAACCGCTGATCAAGTTAAGGGCATTAATTTACAGACTTTTAATGCGACCACGACCGATCCAATTAAACATGATGCTTTCCGCATTTTATTGCCGCTCACCTATAATCCGGTTAATAACGATAATAATCCTTTAACTCCAGCGATACCCACGCTTTTGCCTAATACTTATTATCGGGTGGTGGTGACTAACGGCGTTAAAAATTTTGTTGGGCAAGCCATGGATCGGTTGAATTTTGACTTTGATCAAACTGACGCCATTAGTCGTGATTCATTTTCTTGGATTTTTAAAACCAAGCCGGAAAACGATTTGTGCGGTTTGGATCGGGTGGGTGTGATTCCTGAGGAATTAACTTTGCCTGCCGGCGGGATTAAATATCTTTATTTTGCCCAGCCGTGGTCAGAACCGGATCAATGCTCCAGTCTTGGCCAGCGGCTAAATCCTTATTATTACAATTGGGTCTGGGATGATGTGGCAGTGACGGCTAACCCCTTGCCGCCGCCAGCATTTGTCAATGGCGCGGACTTTATTAATCCGGCTGGTTATGACGGTTGCGGCAACGGCGTGGTTGAGCCGGGCGAAGATTGCGATCCGGGTCTAATATCAATTCCTAATTGTAACCCAATTACTTGTCAATTTTCGCCAATTGGCGGCCCATCGCCAACGCCTTTAAATTCAGCGCTTGCCTCTTGCGGCAACCGTATCATTGAACCAAATGAAGAATGCGACCAAGGCAATGAGCCCAATGGCGACGAATCAGACGGTTGCACTGATATTTGTACTTTTTCTGGCGCGGTGCCGGCGACTAATTCGGTTTGCGGTAACAGCCGGATTGAAAAAGGTGAAAAGTGTGACGACGGTGAATTAAATTCAATTCTGGCTTATTATACTTTGAATGGTAACGCCAATGATATTTTGCGGCGTAATAATGGCACGATTTTTGGGGCCGTAACCTTTGAAGCTGGTCAGCGAGGCAGAGCGGCTAAATTTACCGGCGCCGTTAATCAATATATTGAAGTGGCTAATAATGACAGCATCAAGCCGATTGGCGCTTTTACGGTCAGTGCCTGGATCAAATCAACTAAAACGGCTGATCCCGAAGGTGGCAACGGTTTAGTGGCCAGCACTTATAATTGCGGCTGGGATGGGACAACTTGTGCGGCGCAAACTGGCTGGAGTTTTGGCGACGATTTTGGTTGCGGGCCAACCCCTTGCACGCCCGGCGATCATTTTTATTTACAAGTCTGGGGTAGCAGCAAAAATTCCGCTGCCGCTTCCTTGGATAATTTTTCCTCAATTTATAAAGATCAATGGATTTATGTCACTGGTGTTTATCAGCCCGGTCAGTATGTTAGATTATATATCAATGGTCAGCTGAAAGCGGAAGATATAACTAATGTGCCAACTGCCGTTGCCTATAATTCAGGGATTCCTTTAAGAATCGGCCACCGTGCTGATAATTTGACTCAAGGTTATTTTGGCGGTGATCTTGACGATTTCAGAATTTATAATCGGGCCTTAACTTTATCAGAAATTCAGACCGCGATGAATGATCAATGTACGAATTTTGACGATCCGGATACTTTGTGTCCATCTTCAACCGCTCAAGAGTGCCAGCAAAATTTACGGCAATGTTACTGGACCGGCAATGACTGTATTACTCGCGCTTGTTTGGATCAAAATAGCTCCATTACTGGGAATAATAATTATAATCAGCCGACTTGCGGCAACGGTGAGATAGAAACCGGGGAAGAGTGCGATGACGGCAATATTAAAGACGGCTATTGTTCTGTCAATAATGCGCCTTGTGATGTTATCGGATCAGTTTGCGGCGGCAATGGAGTTTGCATTTCTGACGGTTGCGGTCCGACTTGTCAAAATAATGGTTCCGCGGCCAAAGATAACCGCATTGACCCTTATCAAATTGTTCAAACTGTTGACCAGCTAAATGTCGGCTTAGCTCAAGTTAATGAAGAAATCCGGGCTTGGCATAATTTGCAGCCGGATCGGGTCGGCGTCGGTTTATTGACCGTGACCGGCGGCAACATCCCCTTTTATGTCATTGGTCACCAGCCGCCGGCGGGAGAGGCTAACCAATGCCGCAATGTTTCGCTTTGGGCCGTATTTTCCAAACCATTAAAAACTGATGCGGATAATATTAAAAATAATTTTATTGTTAAACAATGTCTTAACGAGGACTGTAGCTCAGCTTCTGATAATTTAGTCAAGAATTTTTATTATCAAACGATTCAAGGCCAGTGTATTAATAATCAGTGCCGCTATCCGTTAAGCGACAGCGATTTAGGCAGTTTTAATTCCACTTGTTTAATTGACGCTGAATGCGTCGGCAGTCGGGTGATGGCGACCGAATTAACTTCCGGCTTTCTGGCGGCGAATGTGACTTATCAATTTGATGTCACTGGCGTTCAAAGCGCGGATAATAAAAATTTAACGCTTAACGATTGTCTTAATCTAAGCAGTCCCTTATGTACCAAGTGGCAGTTTCAGACGAATAATGATTTTTGCCAATGCGATTATGTCGGCGTGACAACTTGGTATAGTTCGGGCGGTGCCGAAACCACCCAAGATTTTTTCAGTTGCGCCGGTAATAATTGCGGTGACCAAACACCAGATATCAGAGATGATGATTTTGCTAATGATAATCCGACCCAAGAAGGCACGGTGCCGGGTAATCAACATCTTTACGAGGCGCAATGTTACGACATTAATAATCCGCAAAATTCTCGGTTGCCGATTGGCTTTGGCGCAACTTATCAGTGGTCAGAGATTGATCCAACTGATGCGCCCAAAGGGATTATTTATTTGACGAATAAACTCTGCTTATATGGTGAGGCGGATAAAATTCTTAATGTTTGTTCGGTTAACAGCGATTGCGGCACTAATGGTTTATGTAGCGTTTATGAACCAATAACTTATGTCACGCCCGGTGAAGAAACGCGGAACAGCAGCGGGGCAATTACGAGCCAGACGCCCAAAGGCAAAAGCGGCCAAGCCGAAGTCAGAGTCGTTGCCCAAGAGTATCACAATGCCGCAGGCCAATTCTGCCTTGATGACCTGACTAATCCCAACGATGGCTGTTTACCGCGCTTGGCTTCAAGCCAAAATGTGGCAGTGACGAATTTCATTTGCGATAATCCTTGGCCCGCCCTTGGTCCTTATGTTGATTCCATCACTAATTGTAGGGACGATTTAAGCAGTTGTCTGAACACTAATTTTGATTTGTTATATTGTCGGGATGATGGCCAAGCCGGGTTGACTGGTGATTTGCCGGCTTTAAGCGAAAGCCCGGTTGTGCTTGGCACCCGCTCCAAAACCATTAAAGAATTTCTGTTTCCTTTTGGTGAAAATATTGAAACCGCAGTGGCGAGCCGCGATGCCTTAGGCATTCAGGTTCGGCCCAATCCTTTGCGCCTTTCGCCTTTGACTTGGTATCGCTCTGGCCTCTGCGGTGGTGCGCCTAATTTTGAAAGTCTGTGCTTTAGCGATGCCGATTGCAATGGTCTTAATAATCCTGACTTAATTGCTTACTATTCGTTTGATGATCAGAATAATTTGGGCAATGATTTGGCTGGCGACAATGATGGAACGAATAATGGAGCGGTTTTTAATCCGGTTGGCAAGATTAGCGGGGCGGTTCAATTTGATGGTCTGCCGAACAAGTCTATTGAAGTTAATACAACTGAAGTCAAACCAACTAGCGCTTTCTCCATTAGTGCTTGGGTCAAGAATAATAATAATCCAACGGCTCAGGCTGGCTATGGCGTGGTCGCGAGCACCTATAATTGCGGCTGGGACGGGACAACTTGTGCGGCGCAAACTGGCTGGAGTTTTGGCGACAATTTTGGTTGCGGGCCAACCCCTTGCACACCCGACGATCATTTTTATTTACAAGTCTGGGGTAGCAGCAACAATTCCGCTACCGCTTCTAAATCAGGATTTTTCGCCGCTTACAGCGGTTGGACGCATGTAGCCGGCGTCTTTAAGCCAGGGGAGAGCGTCCAGCTTTATGTTAACGGCGAAAAGGTAGCAGAAACCAAAACCTCAATTTTACAGGTGGCTTATCCTAATCTGCCCTTGCATATCGGCAATCGGCCAGATAACCAGGCCCAGGGAGTTTGGAATGGTTCAGTTGATGATTTAAGAATTTATGCTCGCGCTTTGACGGAAAGTGAAATTAGGCTTTTGGCTGAAGGCCGAGACAATCAATGTCAATTTAACGTGCCGACTAAGGGTTCGCCGCAAACCATGACGGTTGACGGCTATCAAGCGATTCGCGACGGCCGCACCGTTTATGTCGGCGCGCCGAATTTAGGCATGAGTGATTTATTCTCCAATATTTATTTGATTTCTTACAGCCAAAACGCTTCCACCCAAACCCAAGAAGTTTTTAATCGGATTTTAGATCCCGCGAAAACCCTTGGTCTTTGGCGTTTTAATATTGATTTTACCAATCATCAAATTTGCAGTGTTGGTAATTTTTCCGGGACTGATACTATTTGCGGCGCGCCGAATTCCAGCACCTATATCGGTTTAGCCAATACGGCCCAATGTGCCGCCTTATCGGATCAGTCAAGTTGTCAAAGTGAGTCCGAAAACTTGGGTTGTTATTGGGCTAGTAGTGTTAATGGTTGTTTAGCCAAAGTCTGCGAACCGATTTATTGTAATAATAATTTTGAATGTCCCAATCTTTCTTGCAGTGCGGAAAAGCAGCAGGTGGTTCGCGATGCCAAACGTTTTAGCGATTTACGCGACACCCAAGTGCTTTTGGAAAATTATGCCCAGCGGAAGAACGGCTATCCTTTATTGACTGGCGGCAGTTATATCGCCTCAACGACTTTTTCCATCTGGCCAAGCTGGCAGCAAACTTTAAGCAAAGAATTAAGCACCAATTTGCCGACTGACCCGCTTAACTTATTTAAGGGCTGCAACAATAATAATTATTTCTGCGATGATAATAATGACGGCCTCATTGATCATAATATAGAAAAAACTTTTTGCGATTTAGGCAATATTAATAGTTGTAATAAAAGACCGGCTTTGTGTCTGCCGTTTGATCCAGACCAAGATAGAACTTGCTGGGATGAAGTGAGCAAATTTTTCAGCTGTCCGGCAGAGATGTTTGTTTATGGTTATCGTTCGGCGGAAAGCGGCAAAAGTTATGAGCTTTACACTAATTTAGAATACGACACATCGTTGCCGAATTGGGTCAGCGGCAGTTATCAGTTGCCGTTGTCAAACATTAGTGGATCAGTTTGCCAAAAATTGGATTTAGAAGTTCACCAGCAAAGGACTAACGGAGCTACGGCTGAGGCTAATTGCCTGAACGATGGTGGCGACGCCGATTCTGATGGTATTTGCGATCGTAATGATAATTGTAATCCATCGGTTTCTTGCCCGGGGAACGCGCGCAATTGTTATAACCCGGATCAAAGAAACAGCAATTCTCCGGCCGATAGCATCGGTGATGTTTGCGATTCAACTTGTTCCGGTGATGCCGATTCAGACGGGGTTTGCGACGAGCTTGATAATTGCCGGACGGTGAGGAATCCAGCGAATCATTGTGCAATTACTACGGAAGATCCTAATGGTCAATGCGATGCGGACAAAGATGGGGTCGGCGATGCCTGTGATCCCTGCACCGATGTTGATGAAGACGGCTGGTGGGATGAGGACACCGGCGCCAATGACGAACGCGTTTGCCGGCGGGATAATGTTTCACCTTGGTCTAATGGTTTTTGCCAAGATACTGAGGGCAAACGTAACGGCCAGCACTGTCATGATGTTAGTGATTGCTCAAGCCCTTATCGTGCTTCCTGCTTTGTTCCCTTTAATGGTTTTGGCGTTTCTAACGATCGGCGGTCTTATTGTGCTAATAATGGTATTCCAACGCCAAAAGTTTGCCAGTCAGTTGACAATTGTTTGCCCAATCAGACCTGCGAAAAATTTACGGATAATAATTTTCGTTATTATAATCCTTTTCAAGAAGACTATGATAATGATCAGATTGGTTATATTGCCGATGATTGCCTTGATTTTGACAACGATAGCTTTGGCGATTATTCATTTTATACCAAAAGCAATAATCCTTTAGATCTTGAAACGTTCCAGGCTTATTGCACTGATGCTTTTGGTGATCCGATTTTAGATCAACAATGTATTCAGCCAACTGATCAAGAAACTATTTGTTTATATGGTTTAGGTCCAGAATATGATTACAATGATGATCGGCGATGGAATTTTGAGGATGCATCGTGGGGACCGCTTGGTAAACCTTGCCCACCTGGTAAAATTTGTGACCTCAATAATGACGGGTTTTTTAATGCCGTAGATACCCAGATGTACAATAATATTTTACAAGATTCAAATTTAGGAGATTGTGATCAAGTTATAGATTATACTGATACCAGCTTATGCTATGTTTGCGCTGACACTAATAATACAGGAATTTCTACGTTTGATGATTACATAGTAGTTTCTTCCTTAGCTGGTCATGAGGATCATTTTCAAGGCTGTCAAGGCGATAAAAATCAGTTTGGTGATTTTAACGCGGCGGCTGGGGAAATTGATTTAGACAATTGTCCGGCCGGACCAAATGGCGCAGTTTGTAAAGACCAATTTGGTATTCAGATTTCCTGCGCTAATTTAGATCAATTGGATACTGATGGCGATAACATCGGAAATATTTGTGATTCGGCAAATAATCCTCAATCTCGGGGGGAAAACGGGGTTGTCGCTGGCGCGGCTTTTACCGAAAAAGCGAGAGAAAATATTTTATGGTATAATAAAATGAGCCAATGGCTTGCTTCACTTTTTTAAAAATAATTTTTTAAAATTAATTAAAAATATATGTTTGACGACAAACCCACTAATCAAAATCAAACACCCGCTTCGCCAGCTTCGCGTCTAGGCGGGCCGAATCGAAGCGAGCCGAATAATTTGTCCTCTGGCCCAGCTATGGCCAGTCTACCCAAACCGCCTATGCCGCCTCGGCCAACGCCGCCGGCACCGGAACCATTATTAAGCAATTTTGGCAGTGAGCCCGAAGATATTTTAGATAATGTTGACACGACCGCGCCGCAAATCAAAGGTCCGGCGTCGGCCATGACAACCCCCGGCACGCCGGTGCCGCCCGCGGTTAGCCCGGCGGAAAAGCCAGAAACGCGAGAGCCGTTTATTAAGCAGTATAAGAAAGTTTTGATTGCCGTTATTTTAGTGCTGGTGATTGGCGGCGTCGCAATCGCGGCCGGCTGGTACGGTTATCAAACTTTTTTTCCGTCAGCCACTAGTCAACCGGCAGCCAGTCAACTTAATTTAAATCAGCCGTCATCAGTGACTAATACCAATTTAACGAATCAGGAACCAGCTGACCAAAATATCGGTGAGCAAGTTGGCCAGCCGGCAATTGATACTAATCAGCCGCCACCGCCGCTTGATACTGATCGCGATGGCTTAACTGATGAGGAAGAAGCTTTGTATGGGACAAATTTAAACGCGGTTGATTCTGACAACGACGGTTTAACTGATCGTGATGAAGCCAAAGTCTTTAAGACTGATCCCAATAATCCCGATACTGATGGCGACACCTATCCCGATGGCACGGAAGTTCGTTCCGGCTTTGACCCCAAGGGTTCGGGCAGGTTGCTTCAAATAAAATAATAAGTCAAAAGTTAAAATTCAAAAGTTTAAGTCAAAAGAATATAAGTGAAAGTAAATAGTAGTCGCCAGCGGCGACTACCAAAATTTTGATTTTTGCCTTTTGAATTTTGAATTTTCTATGTTTAAGAGACAAAAAACAAAGATAAAAAAACCTGGTGAAGCTCGAGAGGTTGAAGAAGTGAATGGTAAAATTCACGTCATGCCCGAGCGTTTTTATCAGCCGCCGAAAACCAAGCGCTCGCCGCTGATTTTATTTATTATTTTAGGCGTTATTTTTTTGGCGGGGCTGATTGTTTTTGCCGTTTATCTTAATCAAAGTTTGAAAACCGCCCAAAAGGCGCAAATTAGCCTTAATGAGCCGCTTAATATTAATATCAACGAAGCGCTTTTAGATAACGAAAACACTAATTCGGCGGTAAACGTTAATACTAATGTCCCGCCGGTTGACCTTAATCTTAATGTTAGACCTCAACCAACGACCACTCCAGATTTAAACACCAATTTAAATACCAATACCGACATTGAAGTTGCCCTGCCCCAAACACTTCAGCCTTTGCCGACAGCGCCGGACGTTGACCATGACGGATTAACGGCAGCGGAAGAAGGCATTTTCGGCACTAATCCGGAAGTGAGCGATACCGATTCGGACACTTATTCCGACGGCGCTGAACTTTTGGCTGGTTATGATCCAGCTCGGCCCCGGGCACAATTGAGCAGTTCCGCTATTTTTACTTTTTATCGCCATCCGCTTTATTCGATTTTATATCCATCGAGCTGGACGGTTCGCCAGCAAGATGAACAAAAAAGTGAAGTTTTATTTGTTTCAAGCACCGGTGAATTTTTTGAAATTTTAGTCATTAATAACGTTAATAATTTGGCGCTGACGGACTGGTATGTCGAGCAGTTTCCCGGTATTGATTTAACCAGGGCGACGCAAGTTCAGCTCAATAATACCTTAGGTCTGCGCCAGCCGGATAATCAAAGTTATTATTTGATGAAAAACAATGATCAAAGTAAAATTTATTTGCTGACTTACAATTCGGGTAATTTCAGCGAGCTTAATTTTTTAACGACGTTTAATGCGGTGGTGAAGAGCTTTAGGGTTAATTAAGCTGGTAAGTAAATTAAGCGAGTTCAGTAAATTCAGTCAGTCAACTGAACTTGCTGAATTTACTTAATTTACTAATTAATAATGATTTACCTTGAAGTCAATCAGAAAATTGGCAAAAAAATTCCGAAATTTTTTTGGCAATTTTGGTTGAATAAAGCGGTCCGGATTTTAAAAATTAAAAAGAAATTTGAAGTTTCCGTCGCCGTCGTGAATGACGAAAGCATTAAAAAACTCAATCGGATTTTTCGCGGCAAAAATAAAGTGACTGATGTTTTAAGCTTTGCCGAAAGCGAAGGCCAAATCAAATTTTTTGGCGATAAAAATTTTTTAGGGGAGATTATTATTTGTTATCCCCAAGCGGTCCGGCAGGCCAAGGCCTTTAGGCATGACGTGGCTCAGGAAATAGCAAATTTATTAATCCATGGCTTTTTGCATTTATTAGGCTACGATGATCAAACGGAAAAACAGAGCAAGGTGATGGAAGAATTGGCTGAAAAGATTATTAAAGGAAAGATCAAATAACAAAATCCTAATGTCAAATCAAATCCAAAGCTCAAATGTCAAAAATTTTTAATTTTGGATTTTGATATTGATTTGACATTTGTTATTTGGATTTTGAGTTTATTATTTTCTGTGTTAAAATATTTTTACAGTTTTAATAATTTTAGTCTGTCCCGCCACAATAACCTATTATTAGAAGGTGCCGATGTAAAATCGGCATCCCGACTTTACGTCGGGAAAGGCGGGATGCCGCTGCGGCGGGGTAGTTTTGCTTATTGGTTTAAACTTTAAGAGCTAAAAGCTATTTTTATGGTGGAAAAAGATTTAATCGCCGGTTTAGATGTTGGCTCCACGGTTATTCGTTTAGCCGTTGGTCAAGTTGTTGGCGATGGCGAAAAAATTCATATCATTGGTTCGGCTGAAGCGCCGGCTGAAGGCATCAGCAAGGGCATTATTAGCAGCATTGAAGATGCCGTGTCTTCAGTTTCCGTTTGCGTGGAAAAGGCAGAAAGAATGATTGGCGTGCCCGTGGAAAGCGTTTGGGTAGGAATTTCTGGTAGTCATATTATTTCTCAGGAAAGTCGGGGGGTAGTGGCGGTGGCGAGGGCGGATGGTGAAATTTCCGAAGATGATGTGGAGCGTTCCATTGAAGCTGCTCGAACCGTGGCCACACCGCCCAATTATGAGATTTTACACGTTATCCCTAAAAGTTTTACCGTTGATGGTCAGGTCGGGATTAAAGATCCGATTGGTATGACTGGCGTTCGTCTGGAAGTGGATACTCAAATTATTCAGGGTTTAAGCTCGCAGATTAAAAATTTAACCAAAGCAGTTTACCGGACTGGGGTTAACATTCAGGATTTGGTTTTATCAATTTTAGCCACGGCCGAGGCCGTGCTGGCTAACCGCCAAAAAGAGCTTGGCGTGGCGGTGGTGAATATTGGCGGTTCCACCACCAGTTTAGCGGTTTTTGAAGAAGGCGATATTTTACACACGGCGGTTTTGCCGGTTGGCTCGGATCATATTACTTCAGACATTGCCATTGGTTTAAGAATTTCGATTGATACCGCCGAAAAAATTAAATTGGAATATGGCTCCGCTTTGAGTAATGGCGTTAGTAAAAGAGAAGAAATTGATATTGGTGAATTAGAAGGCCAGGAGAGTAATTTTGTTTCTAGAAAATACGTCACGGAAATTACCGAAGCCCGGGCCGAAGAAATTTTTACCAAAGTTGATGCCGAGTTGAGAAAGGTTGGTAAAAGTGGTAAGCTACCGGCAGGCATAATCTTAACCGGTGGCGGCGCTAAGTTAACCGGAATGGTTGAGGCGGCAAAAAAGCATTTACGCTTGCCCGCTAGTCTCGGCCGGCCATTTAATGTCACTTCAGCCATTGATAAGATTAATGATCCGGCATTTTCAACCGCTATTGGCCTGGTGATTTGGGGCGCGGCGGTTGCCAGTAGCCATCAGGCCGGAGGTTTAGGTCGGTTTTTCCAAGTTTTGCCGGGCTTAAATTCTTTAACTAACCAAATCAAAAAGTTTTTTAAGAAAATTTTGCCTCGCTAAATTTTTAGCCTTTCCTTTTAATCTCTAAAGAGATTCATAAGCTATCCCGATGTTGCCGACGTAAAGATCGGCATCGGGATCCCGACCGAAGCGTCGGGAAAAGCTATTTTTATGGCGGAAATTAAACCAGAAGTGGAAACTTTTGCGAAAATTAAGGTCGTCGGGGTTGGCGGGTCTGGCGGTTCAGCGATTAACCGAATGGTGCGTTTAAAAATTCGGGGCGTTGAATTTTTAGCCATCAATACCGATGTTCAGGCTTTGCATCATTCGGCCTCGCCCAATAAGCTTAATATTGGTAAAATGACGACACGGGGTTTAGGCGCGGGCATGGATCCTGATCTTGGCCAAAAAGCCGCGGAAGAAAGCCAAAACGAGATCCGTGATTTATTGAAAGGTTCGGACATGGTTTTTATTACCTGCGGCTTAGGCGGCGGCACCGGCACTGGCGCGGCGCCCATTGTCGCTTCAGTGGCCAAGGAGCTCGGAGCTTTAACCGTGGCGGTAGTGACTAAACCTTTTAGTTTTGAAGGCGTCCAGCGCCGAGAGATTGCCGATCGCGGCTTTGCTAATTTACGCGAGCAAGTAGATGCGATCGTGACGATTCCTAATGATCGACTTTTACAAATTATTGATAAAAAAACCTCATTACTTGAGGCTTTTAAAATTTGTGATGATGTTTTGCGCCAAGCGGTGCAGGGGATTGCCGAACTAATCACGATTCCCGGCTTGATTAATGTTGATTTTGCTGATGTGAAAACCATTATGAAAGATACGGGTTCGGCTTTAATGGGTATTGGCCAAGGCAGTGGTGAAAATCGCGCGGTTCAAGCGGCAAAAGCCGCCATTTCTAGTCCGCTCTTAGAGCTTTCCATTGATGGCGCTAAAGGCATATTATTTATTGTGGTTGGCGGACCGGATTTGAGTATGCATGAAGTCAACGAAGCGGCTAAAATTGTGACCCAATCAGCGGATGCTAACGCGAAGGTGATTTTTGGGGCGGTCATTGATGAGCAATTGAAAGATGAAGTCAAAATTACTGTCATTGCCACGGGTTTTTCCGATAAAGAATTTAAAGCGGCGGCTGATGCCGGTTTTAGTCTGAGCTCGGCTTATAAACCAAGCGAATTTACGGCCACAAAAACCGTTGAGGAAGGCATCAGAACGGCGGCCACCAGAATTTTACCAAATCGGGCGAAAAAACTTTTTGCCAAAGAGACGAAGGCCGAAACGCCGATTGAAAAAACACCCGAAGAAGAGGAGCTAGAAATTCCTGCCTTCATCCGAAAAAAGATGAAATGAGGGGAATTTTTGGTTTGATTTCGGCGAGGCAAGTCCGCTTTTATTCGAAAGAAAATGAAATAAAAACCCACGAATATATAAATTTACAAATCCTACCCCTCTCCCTCCATCCCTCTCCCCTCCGGGGAGAGGGGTTATGGGTGAGGGCATTTGTAGATTTGTAGCCGATTTGCAAATTTGTGGGGAAAATCAAAAATAAAAAAGGTTTTTATAAAATTTAGAATAAGGCAAGACAATGTCTTATTTTTTGTGCTCTGAAAAGCGCAGGGTTTGTATCCTCAAAAATCATTTTTTTTCATTTTTAAGTTCCTAAATTCCTAATTTATGATTTTAGGTCTTGGTAAACCCCAACTAAAATTAACCGAAAATGCTTTGAAAGTTTTAGCCAGCCGCTATTTATTAAAGGATGAAGACGGCAAAGTGCTGGAAAAGCCTTTGGAAATGTTTAAGCGGGTCTCTTCTTTTATTATTAAAGCCGAAGAGAACTATAAATTAACCAAAGAACAGCAAGAAGAATTAGAAAAAGCCTTTTTAACGGTTATGGTTAATTTGGAATTTTTGCCGAACAGCCCGACTTTTACGGGGGCGGGCACGCCGTTAGGTCAGCTTGCGGCTTGTTTTGTTTTGCCGATTGGCGATTCCATGGAAGAAATTTTTAGCGCTATTAAATATACCGCTTTAATTCACAAGTCCGGCGGCGGCACGGGCTTTTCTTTTTCCCGTTTGCGACCGGCCAAATCTCAAGTCAAGTCAACTCAAGGTCTTGCTTCCGGGCCGCTTTCTTTTATGACAGTTTTTGACGCCGCGACTAATACCGTTAAACAAGGCGGGACGCGGCGCGGAGCGAATATGGGAATTTTGCGCATTGACCATCCGGATATTATGGAATTTATTAGCGCTAAAACCGATAGCGATAAATTAAATAATTTTAATATTTCAGTTGCCATTACCGATAAATTCATGGCGGCCCTAGACCAAAGTGGGGAATATGAATTAATTAATCCTTCAAATAATCAAGCCGCCGGCAAGCTCAAGGCCAAAGAAGTTTGGGAAAAAATTGTTAACCAGGTTTGGAAAAATGGCGACCCGGGCGTGATTTTTATTGACAAAATTAACCATTTTAACCCCACGCCTCATATCGGCTTAATTGAAAGCACTAATCCCTGCGTGAGCGGTGAAATGTTAGTGCCAACCGAGAGGGGGTTAGAGAAAATTGAAAAAGTTTATGATAATTATTTGAAAGGCGGCATCAATAAAGGCATTTTAGTTGATAACCGGACAATTGCTGGCGGCGGCGTAGAATTAAAAGCCGTGGCTAAAGTTTATAATAATGGTAAAAAGCCGGTAATGAAATTAATCACTAAGGCCGGCTATGAATTGATTGCAACTTATGACCATCGGGTTTTAACCGAGCGGGGCTGGATTAAAATGAGTGATTTAATGGTTGATGATATTGTTTTTCTTCAGTCCGGAGAAGGAAAATTTAATCATAGTTTTTCTCTGCCAATAAAAATCGTCAAAAAAACTTTACCGCGTTTCTGGTCAAAAGAATTAGGTCAGGTCTTGGGTTTGCTGGTCGGGGACGGCTGGTTGAGAACTGGTGATCGGAACTGCCGGATTGGTTTTACCTTTTCTCAAGATGAGAAAAAACTTTTAAATAAATTTAAAAAGATTATTAATCAATGGTATGGTTTTGAGATTAAACCTGTCTTGAGAGACAATAATATTTTTCATCTTTCTTATCATGCCCAATGGTTTGTTGACTTTTTTAGGCAGTTAGGTGTTAAACCGGTTAAAGCTAAGGAAAAAATTGTGCCAGCAACTATCTTTACCGCGCCCAAAGAGGCCATAATTGGTTTTCTCCAAGGATTATTTACCGCCGATGGGACGGTTAATTTCGTTAAAGGTCATTCGGCTTATGTCAGATTAACCGCAAAGTCTCTTATTTTATTAAAAGAAGTTCAGCTTTTACTTTTGAATTTAGGTATTAAATCAAAAATTTATCCGCGGCACCGCCCGGCCAGAAAAATTTTTAATTATTTGACAAAAAATGGTCAGAAAAAGAATTATTTAGCCGATGGTATCTGTTATGAATTAGAAATTTCTAAACAAAGTGTTTTAATTTTTTTAGAAAAAATCAGTTTTATTGATGATAAACATCAAGCAAAGATAAAAATGTTTAAAAAGAAATCATTTTATCGTGACCCGTTTGAAGATCAAATTGCCAGTCTGGAAAAATGGGGTGAAAAAATCGTTTATGATTTAACCGAAATTACAACTCATTCTTATTTAGCCGGCGGCATTTTAGTTCACAATTGCGGCGAACAGCCTCTCTTGCCTTATGAATCATGCAATTTAGGTTCAATTAATTTAGCCAAATTTATCACGGACGGAAAAATTGATTGGGACCGATTGAGCGCCGTGACTAAAGTCGCAGTCAGGTTTTTGGATGACGTGATTGATATGAATCGTTATCCTTTAAAAGAAATTGAAAAAATGACTCAGGCCAATCGAAAAATTGGCTTAGGCGTAATGGGTTGGGCGGATATGCTAATTCAACTTGGGATTGCTTATAATTCTCAAGAAGCCATTGATTTAGCCGAGAAGCTAATGAAATTTATCAAAGATGATGCTGATGCCACTTCTATTGAATTGGCCAAAGAAAAAGGTGTTTTTCCCAATTTTGAAGGCAGTATTTATGACACGCCGGAAAGTCAGGGCATGAGGAACGCGACCAGAACGACGATTGCCCCAACCGGCACTTTGAGTATTATTGCTTCTTGCTCTTCAGGGATTGAACCGATTTTTGCCGTGGCTTACACCCGCAAATCGCATCTGGGCAAAAAAGGCGATGAATGGGTGGAATTGGTGGAAGTTAATCCTTATTTTAAAAAAATTGCTAAAGACCGGGGGTTTTATGCCAAAGAATTAATGGAAAAAATCGCTCAAGCCGGCTCCTTGCATGATTTTGCCGAAATCCCCGATGATGTCAAAAGAGTTTTTGTCACGGCTCACGACATTGCCCCAGAATGGCATGTCCGGATGCAGGCGGCTTTTCAAAAATACATTGACAACGCCGTTTCTAAAACCATTAATTTTCCCCATCTGGCCAGCAAAGATGACGTGGCTAAAGCCTATCTGCTTTCCTATGAGCTTGGTTGCAAGGGGATTACCATTTATCGCGACGGCAGCCGTGATGTTCAGGTTTTAACCACTGGCAAATCTCATCAAAAAGTTGAAGTGCCGACAACGCCGTTTTATAAAAAAGAGCGGCCAATGGCGATGAAAGGTACGACCTATAAAGTCAAAACTTCTTACGGTGATTTATATGTCACGATTAATGATGACGAAGCCGGCAATCCTTTTGAAGTTTTCGCCACCATCGGCAAAGCCGGCGGATTTTTTTCCGCTAAATCAGAAGCGATTTGCCGTTTAGTTTCTTTGGCCCTGCGCGCCGGGATTCCGCCGGAAGAAGTGATTAAACAGATTAAAGGCATTCGCGGACCCATGCCGTCATGGAGCGAAGGCGGAATGATTTTATCTTTACCAGATGCCATTGCTCAAATTTTAGAGCGCCATTTAAGCCAGCGCCAGCCGGCTCTGGGCTTGGCATATCATCAGGTTCCGCAAATGACTAAACAGACTATTACTCAGCCAGTCGCGCCAGTGAATGCCAATCAGGTCAATAACAACCATAACGGCAATGGTTTAAATATTAAGCGCGACATTGCGGATTACGGCGACGCGCCGGAATGTCCGGAATGCGGCAATATTTTAGAAATTTCTGAAGGCTGTTTGAAATGTCAGGTCTGCGGTTTTTCCAAGTGCGGCTAGAACAGCTTTTAGCTGATAGCTTTTAGAAGTTTGCTATAATGCCCTAACAGCTAACAGCTAACAGCTAACAGCTAACAGCTAACAGCTAACAGCTAACAGCTAACAGCTTACTTATGCCAAATGATTTAGGCAAAATTCATATTTACACCGGCGACGGCAAAGGCAAAACGACTTCGGCCTTTGGTTTGGCTTTGCGGGCCATTGGCGCCGGCTATAAAGTTTATTTGATTCAGTTCATGAAGGGCCAAGATTACAGTGAATTAAAGATGCTGCGGCGCCTGCCCAAACTGACTTTTAAGCGATTTGGCCAAAAAAGTTTTGTTCATCTGCCGGCCGCGAAACAAGACAAGATTTTAGGACAAAAAGGCGTGGCTTTGGCGAAAAAAGTTTTAAAAAGCCGCGGCTATGATTTAGTGATTTTAGATGAAATTTTTGTCGCCGCTTTTTTTAAATTAATTAAATATTCAGATATTGTTAATTTAATTAAAGTTAAGCCAAAAAATGTGGAACTAGTTTTGACTGGGCGTAAAGCCACCCCAGAAGTAATGAAATTAGCTGATTATGTGACAGAAATGCGCGAAATTAAACACCCGTATCAAAAGGGGATTAAAGCGAGGCGAGGGATAGAAAACTAAAATTCCTAATGACGAATTTCTAATTTTTAAATAAACCCCAATGACTAATGATAAAATGACCAAAGGTTAAATAATTGGACATTGGGTCATTAGTCCGCCAGCTGGCGGATTAGAAATTAGTTATTAGAAATTAATGAACTTATCCCCAGATAAACCCTTGACCCCGCTCTAAAGTCCGCGAAGAGATGTTAATAATGTTTAAAGATAATTGGCGCGGAGTCGCCTTCGGCTTGTTTTTTCCATAAACGGGGTTTAACGATTGACTTAGAGCGGGGCGAGCAATCATTAATCATAGGAAATCTGGCTTAAGTGGTTTTTAGTTTTAAGTTGTCCCCAGATAAACCCTTGACACCTATATTAGATGGCATAAAATGAGATTACCAATTTAAAAATTAAAAAAATTTTTAGTTTTCCGAAGTGAGGTGAGCCTCTCGATTAAACTCGAGACGTAATGCCTCCGCTGTCCCGCAACTGTAATGCCGAAGGCATTACCCCGAGTGAGGCCGCCTTAGGCGGCTGAATCGAGGGGTGAAGGTCTATCGGCTAAGCCAGGTCGAGAAAACTAAGATTGCTTATAACCGCCAAATCTCCTCGTGGTGAGGGAGAAAGGTGATTGTCCGTTTTATAAGCCGGACTTTTTTTGTCGCAAAATTTAAGCTACGAATTATGAATTAGTACGAAGATACGAATTATGTTTGTAAATTTGTACTGAATTTGTAGATTCGTGGGAAAGGAGATTGATTATGCAATCTAAAACTAAAAGGCAAAGAATAACTTCAATTTTTCTCATTTTCTCATTTTTTCTTTTTCCGGTTTTTGTTTCCGCTGATACGGCAACAGCCGTAAATTATTTAAAAAGCCAAAGCCCTGACGCCTGGATCACAATGGCTTTAGCCGCCGCCGGGGAAACAAACATCAATCCTGATCATTTAAAACAGATTAACGGCAATTTAGCGACTGATTATGCCAAAGCGATTTTAGCCTTAGCTTCAGTTAATGAAAATTCTGAAACTTTTGGCAATGTTAACTATATTTCCCAGCTAAAAACTTATTTTGCTGATAATCAATTTGGCAGTCCAACGCTTTTAAACGACGACTTTTGGTCAATTTTGGCTTTGGCTTCGGTTAATCAAAAAAATATTAACGAAGTCAGCGCGGCTAAGGATTTTATTTTAGCCAATCAAAATCCAGATGGCGGGTTTAGTTATGCGGTGAGCGGCGAAAGCGACACCAATGACACCGCGGCAGCGGTTATGGCTTTAGTGGAGGCCGGTTTAGCGCCAACTCACCAAGCGATTACCAACGCCCTTGATTATTTAAAAATCGCCCAGAATGCGGATGGCGGCTTTGGCTATCAGGCGGGCAATGATTCAGATTCCGGGTCTGATGCCTGGGTGATTTCCGCGATTATTAAAGTTAATCAGGATCCAAACCGCTGGCTTAAGGAAGGGAAAAATCCGGTTGAGCATTTATTAACCCTTCAGGATCCGGACGGCGGTTTTTGGTGGGTGAAGCCAGGCACGTCAGAATGGAATAATAAAACTATGACGGCGTTTGCCGTTATTGCAATAAGTGGCAAAACTTTCCCGGTTGGTTATTATCAAAATAATCCTGATGGCGAAAGCCAAAATTATCACCTGCGCCTTGAAGGCAAAAATTCAACGATTTGCGAAACGGAAGTTGGTGGAACAACGGCTTTGGATCTAATTAAAAACGCCGCTTTAAACTGCGGCTATACTTACAATATTACCCAAGAAAGTTTTGGCCCTTATTTGCGCGCGATTAATGATGAAGTGGCTGAGGGTTTAACCGGCTGGCTTTATTTTGTTAATCATATTTCGCCGGCGGTCGGGGCGGCGGATTATCTTTTAAAGCCGGGTGATGAAGTGTTATGGTATTTTGGCAATTGGGGCTGGAGTCCGACTAAAATTAGCGCTGATAAAATCGAAATTAATCCCGGCGAGACGATTAATCTTAAAGCGGAATATTTTAACGGCACTGAATGGCTGCCCTTGCCTCAAGCGAAAATTAAAATTAACGAGGAAGAAAAAACCGCTAATGCCGCGGGCCTGGCCGCGGTAACGATTAATCAAAGCGGAGTTTATCAGGTTTATCTGGAAACCCCGGAGTTTATCCGCAGCGATAAAATTCAGGTGACGGTCGGGGACACGATCAGCCAAAAAGTTGGTCTTAAAGTTGAAATTGATCAAACGGATACTGGCCATGTTGGCGGTGACGCCATTGCTTTAGTGGTTTCGCCGAATTTGCTTGATTTTGGCAAATTAAAGCCCGGGCAAACCGCTGAACAATCAGTTAATCTTAATAATCAGGGAACAGTGGCATTGACTATTGGCGCCCAAGTCAGCGGTGAAGCGGTTTTTATCAATGGTTTAAAAATTGAAGGCAATCTAGTCAATCAATATCAGACAACAATGTCGTCTAATTCAGCCAAGATTTTGAATGTTTCTTTGACGGTGCCGGCTAATTATTTGGCTTCGGGCATTAAAAACGGCGAATTAATTTTTTGGGGCACGAGCCAGTAGTGGCTAATTGCCAATCGCAAATGGCGAATCGCTTTTATGGGTAGAGATTGCTTCTCCCGATGTAAAATCGGGATCGCAATGACATTTATTATATAGCATTTGTCATTGCGAGGAGTCCCGTCGCTCGCGAGCGACGGGATGACGAAGCAATCTAATATGGGCAGAGAATCACCTAAAATATGCAAAGATTTTTATTAGTTATTATTGTTAGTTCTTTTATTTTTGGTTTTAGCAGAATGGCAGAGGCCGTGGGTGTCGCGGTTAAGCCCAAAGAAATTAATTTAGCCGTGGCGGCAGGGGAAAAAGCCAAGACGGAATTTTTAGTCATTAATTCAACCGGCGAACCGGCCATTTATCAGGTGATTTTAGATGGCCAGAATTCAGCCATAAAAATTCAGCCCTCAGAATTTTTGCTTGCTTCCGGCCAAAGCCAAATTATTAAAATTGTTGCCAGATTTTTTTGGCCGAAAAATTATTCCGGTCTAATTTCTGTTATTGCCCGGCCGCCAGGCGCCAGCGGCTTAATCACTGGTTCCGGAGTTAAACTGCCAATTAGGATTGAAGTTTACGGCCGGCCTTGGATTTTATTATCAGTCAGTATAATTTTTTGTTGTTTATTAATTGTTTTCGTGGTATTCTTAAAAAAGAAGGTTAGATTTTAAAAAAGCAAAATTTTATGATTAAATTTATTTCTAAAATTATTATTGTCCTGGCCATTTTTTTGGCCGGGTTTTATTTTGGCAGTCAGCAGGCGCTGTCGCCAGCCGACGGCTTGGCTAATTTTATCAATCAGCCTTTTTCGCCGGAAGTCAAAGTCAGTTTAATGCTTGATTTTGGGGCCGATGAACTTAAAACTTTTAATAATTTAACCTTGCCGAGAAATTCAACGATCCTTGATTTATTAAAAAAAGTTTCAACTGAAAATAATTTAGCCTTAAAATACAAAGATTTTGGCGGCGATTTGGGGGTTTTGATTGAAACGATTGGTGACAAAACCAATAACACTAAAGAAAATATTTATTGGCAGTATTGGGTTAATAATCAATATGCCCAAGTCGGCGCCGGCGCTTATCAATTGAAAAACGGCGACGCGGTGGAATGGAAATACACGAAAAGCCAATTTTAACTAGCTTTTTAGGAATTAGCTTTTTAGCTTGTAGCGATTCTAAAAAGCTAAGAAGCTACAAGCCACAAGCTGTCAATTATGTCTCTTAAATTAAAACTAATCATCTCACTAATTTTAATAGCACTCGGCGTGGCGACTCGGCTTTTGCCTCATTTCTGGAATTTCACGCCGATTGCCGCGATCGCTTTATTTGCCGGCGTTTATCTCAACCGACGAACGGCGGTAATTTTGCCTTTAGCGGCCATGCTAACTGGTGATTTATTAATTGGATTTTACGCTTGGCCCATTATGATATCAGTTTACGGCAGTTTTATTTTAACTGGTTTAATCGGCTCAATGGTGAAAAAGCAAAAAAGTTTTGAGACAATTTTAGCGGCAACTATTTTTTCTTCCGTCTTATTTTATTTAATTACCAATTATGCGGTTTGGCAATTTAGTCCTTGGTATGAAAAAAGTTTCGCTGGTTTAATTGAATCTTACACTTTAGCCTTGCCTTTTTTTCGCGCGACTTTAATTGGTGATTTGTTTTACGTGGGCGTGTTTTTTGGCAGTTATGAGTTGGTTAAACTTTTGATGCTTGGTAAATTAAATTTTACTCAAAAATCTAGAAAAATCGCTAAAATAAGCTAAAATTATGATATCTTTATCACCTCTTGGCCGTAGCAGAACGACTGATATTTTATTCGGATGACGTTTAGTACTGACTTATCCACAGATTTTTCTGTAATATAATTTAAAATTCTGTTATAATTAATATTAGAAAAATCCACTTTTGTTGGGGAAAAATTTATGTTTTCATATTCCCTAATAAAAAGAAAGAATTTAATTTTAAAATTTTAATTAATTAATTTAAAAAATTACTATGAAAATAAAAAGAGGTTTAGGAAAACTTTCATCTCTTTTCGAAAGTGCGGTGGTCGTTCTGATTTCATCACTTTTTGTTATATCTATTGTTTTTGCCGCCACGACTATCGGCAGCAATATTTTAACTGACGGTAATTTAGATGTGAACGGTACAGCTTCAACGACCTCGGCCACTAGTACGGCTTACATTGACATTGGCGTTCGGCCTGACGGCGGCGTGACCTTGGTCAACTGGGCCGGCGGCGATTTATATGTCCAAGATGACATTGAAGTTGATGATGATGCCAATATCGCTGATCTATTGACTTTGGGTCGAGCGACAACCACTCGCATTACCAGCACCGCCGCGATCAGTGTTGGTTCATTTTTCACTTCACCGGCTGGCTTTGACTTCACGGAAGATTTGGCTGTTTCTGGTGATATTGTTGGTAATAATAAGGTGACTTCAACGGTTGCGCTGTGGGTTGGTTCGGCTGGTACAGCCAATAATATCAATTTAGCCGGCGGCGATTTGTATGTTCAAGATGATGCGGAGATTGATGATTTACTGACTAGCGGTAGCGCAACTACCACATCAGCAACCTCCACGGCTTATCTTTGGGTTGGTTATCCTTTATCAAATCCAACGGGATTTGATTACGCTCAAGACTTAGCGGTTTCCGATGATGTTTTGATTGGCGGTCAATCAACTTCCACGGTTTCTTTGTGGATTGGTTCGGCCGGTACGGCTAATAACATCAATTTAGCCGGCGGCGATTTGTATGTTCAAGACGATGCGGAGATTGATGATTTACTGACCTTTAGTCGGGCCACTTCTACTTCTGCCACGACCACGGCATATTTAATGGTTGGCTCTGACTTTACTTTGCCTTCAGTTTTTAACTATAGTGAAGATTTATCGGTTTCTGGTGATACGGTGTTGAATGATTTGTATGTGGTTGGCGGTAGCGCCACGGTTTCAACCGGAACAGCGACAACCACTCTCGGTTTATTAGTCGGTCCGACGCAAGGAATAGGAACAACGACTCTAAGCGTTGGTGTTGCGAATAACGTTACTTCCATGCAAAACGGCTGCATTGAGATGGTAAAAAACGGTGTCTACTCTAAAATTTATATTAACGAGAACGGCACGGCTCTAGTGGTTACGGTAGGTCGGTGTAAAGACGGCCCATAATTACTTAGCGGATTATCTTAAAAATCTAAATTCATAATTCATTATGAAAAAAACAATTTCCACAATTGTTTGGTTGCTGGTGATGTCCCTGGCTTTGTCTTTGCCGCTAAGTGTTGTGGCTGCGACTGTGACTTATAATGCCGATACGACCATTTCCCTGCCCAATAATCTTACTTTGACGATTCTTAATGGTTCCAAAATTGAATCAATTACCATTAATGATGACAGCACTTTGACCGTAAGCACTGGTTCGGATACGGATTTGTCATTACGTTCAACGGCTAGAAAAGATTTTAGTACCACGGTCAGTAGCGGTACATCGCCCAATATCGGGGAAACTTGCGATGTCGGGCTTGGCTACAGTCAACTGGCAATGTCCGCGGCAACTTCCACCGTGACGGTGACCGTTTCTAGCACAGTTTTATGTGGTGGTGATACGAGCAGCACCACGACTGGAACCGGAAGCGGGACCACGGGTGGTGGCGGAGGCGGCGGCGGTGAAGTGACGACCACCAGCGGCACGACCATTGGCATTGGCGAAACTTCATCAGTTGGTTCGGTGACCACTTCAGGCAAGACCCTTAATATGTATCAGGGTTCGCAAGCGAATTTCAGTTCCGTCACGAGCGGCGGAGTTTCCGAAAATCATAGCGCGAAAATCACCAAAGTTGATTTAACCAGCCAAACCGTGACTTTGACCATTCAGTCAGATCCGGTAATGATCACTTTAGCCGTGGGCCAAAGCAAAAATGTTGATTTGAATGGCGATGGTAAAGAAGATGTTATTGTTAAATTAAAGAGCTTGGTCGTTAATAAAGCCGAATTGACTTTTACCTCACTTCACACAGCCGTGGCTCGTTCCGGCGAATTAATCAAACTTCAATGCGCGGCTAATGCTGGATTAAACGATCCTTGCCGGGCCGTCTATTATGTCGGCAACAACGGCAAGCGCTATGTCTTTCCCAATATCAAAACTTACAACACATGGTATACTGATTTTTCCACCGTTAAAATTGTTTCTGCGGATGAATTGGCCAAATACCTGATTGGCGGTAATGTGACTTATCGGCCGGGCGTAAAATTAGTTAAGATTACGACTGATCCGAAAGTTTACGCGGTTTCCGCTAATGGCGCCTTGCGTTGGGTGACCACCGCGGTGATTGCTCAAGAGCTTTATGGCGATAACTGGTCAAGTCAAATTGAAGATGTGCCGGATGCTTTCTTCGTTAATTACCGAACAGGAATTGATATTGGTTCGGCCGCGGGTTACAGTAAGACTGGGGCGATGGATGTTTCACCAAGCATTAATTCCGACAAAGGACTTTAAAGCTTAGAAAAATTCTGATTTAAAAAGAAGGTGCTTCTAATCAAGGCATCTTCTTTTAGATTGTCAAAAATTATTCGTCTGTGCTATGGCGAGCGATTATTAATTCGTAACCGGCTGGGTTTTCCCAAATTTTCCCTCTTAAGATTAAGAGGGGATTAAGGGGAGTTATGAACGTGGAGTCATAACCCATCCTTACCTCCCCCCTTATCTTAATGGGAGGTAAATAAATATGAGATAAGTTTTTTAGATTGTCAAAAAAATTGATTTAAGTTATAATATTTTTAGTTTTAAGTTTTAAAAAATGCCTGAAAATAATCAATCTAACCAAAATTCAGATCACGCCAAAATTAAAGAACTTTTGGAGCAAAATCTTCAATTAAGCAAGCAGATTTACCAGCTAGCGGAGAAAATTAATCGCTGGATTTTTTGGCAGCAAGTTTGGCGGGTAATAAAAATTTTAATCATTGTCGTGCCGATTATTTTAGGCATTATTTATCTGCCGCCGATTTTACAAAAAGTTTTCGCGCCTTACCAGCAGGTTTTAAATTTTAACTCAGCAAAACCAAGCGCAAACGTCATTGAATTATTTAACCAATTGAAAAATAATGCCCCAGATCGATAAACAAAAGCTGGGCCGATTAACATTTTTTCAGAAAAAAGTTTTAGCCAAAATTAAAAAAGTTCCCTTGGGCAAAGTAACAACCTATCAATTATTGGCTAAAGCGATTAATCAACCGAAAGCGGTTCGCGCCGTTGCTCAGGCGCTGAAAAAAAATCCAAATTTAATTAAAGTTCCTTGCCATCGCGTGGTGGCGGCGGGAGGAAAGCTTGGCGGCTATGTTTTAGGCGATTGGCAAAAGAAAAAAATTTTAGCCAAAGAAGGCATTGAATTTGACCAGCGTCAAAAAATTAAAGACTTTGAAAAAAAATTATATCATTTTGATTAATGAGCCAAAGCAGTAAAGTAATAATTTTTAATTAACACTATTGGTAAATAATATGAAAAATCGTCAAATTCTGCTTTTTTCAATTTTGATTGCCGTTGCCATGTTGGGAATGATTTTTATCTTTTTTTATCGCCCTTGGACAGAGATTTCACTGCAAAAATATATGGCTAAAATTACGACCTGTGGCAATATTTTAGATGAAAATGATTGTTATGCTAAAAGTTTTTGTGAGGGAATTTATGGGCCGGTTAATCCTGATTCAAATCAATTTGAGTTTAAACGTTGTCAAAAAATTCCTTTTGCCGCATTATTGCAACTGGAAAAAGAAAAAAATATTTGCCAGACGACCCAAGGGCAATGGTATCGCAATAAATTAGGCAATTTTTGTCTGTGCGATAAAGCCGGAGCGGGTCAAACTTTTGATAAAACAAAGGGATGTATTAGTAAATAAATCAATCAAGAAAACTTACTTGATTAACTTGATTCACTAATTTTATGAAAGAAATTATTAAAAAATTACAAGCGCTGAAAGAAAAAATTTCTGCCGTCTGGAGGCTACTTTGACCTTACCGGTCTTAAGCTTGAAATTAAAAAATTAGATAAACAAACAGCGCGCCCTGATTTTTGGCGTGACCAAACTAAAGCCAAGCGAATTTCCCGCCAATTGGAAAATCTTAAAAAAGTAGTTAATGATTGGGAGAGCTTAACTCAAGGGGTCGCTGAAGGTTTGGCATTAGCCAAAGAAGCTGAGCGCCATCAGCAAAAAGATTTGGAAAAAGAATTAAGTCAAGAGTTAACGCGGCTGACCAAAATTTTTGAGAAACTGGAGTTTCTCGTTTTGTTTTCAGAAAAGCACGATAAAAATGACGCCATTATTTCCATTCATGCCGGCACCGGCGGCGTGGAAGCCCAGGATTGGGCCCAGATGCTTTTACGGATGTATTTGCGATATGGCGATAAAAAAAGTTTTAAAACAAAAATTGTTGACCAAACTGTCGGCCAAGAGGCCGGCCTTAAAAGCGTCACCATTGAAGTTTTTGGCGATTATGCTTTTGGCAATTTAAAATCAGAAGCTGGCGTTCATCGGTTGGTTCGGATCTCGCCTTTTGACGCGGAAAAAATGCGTCATACTTCCTTTGCTTTGGTGGAGGTTTTGCCGATTTTAGCCGAAGAAAATGAAGTGGAAATAAAAGAAAATGATTTAAAAATTGAGGTTTTTCGGGCCGGCGGCCATGGCGGCCAGAGCGTTAATACCACTGATTCAGCGGTCAGAATTACCCATCGGCCGACTGGGCTTACGGTTAAATGTCAAAATGAGCGGTCGCAATTGCAAAATAAAAAAACCGCTTTAAAAATTTTACAGGCTAAACTAATGAAATTTAATCAGCAGACCAGAGGTCAGGCATTAGCCGATATTCGCGGTGAGCTTTTGGCCGCGGAATGGGGCAATCAAATTCGTTCTTATGTCTTACAGCCGTATAAATTAGTGAAAGACCACCGCACGGATTTTGAAACCAAAGATCCCCAAGCGGTTTTAGATGGCGAGCTTGACGATTTTATCAAAAGTTATTTAAGATATATTAGTCAGCAAGATAAGCAAGATAAGTTTTCAGCAAGATAAGAAAAGTAGCTTATCTCGCTTATCTTGCTTGCCCGCCGAAGCTTAAGCGGAGGTGGGACTATCTCGCTTAATTTACTTTTATGAGAATTCTTGTGACTGGTGGGGCGGGGTTTATTGGTTCCCACCTCTGTCAATTTTTATTGGAAAAAGGCCACCAAATCATTTGCTTGGATAATTTTTTTACTGGTCAAAAAAGAAATATTGATCAATTATTGACTAATAAAAATTTTGAACTCTTGGAACATGACATCACAAAATCTTTTGACGTGAAAGTTGATCAAATTTATAATTTAGCCTGCCCGGCTTCGCCGGTGTATTACCAAAAAACGCCGATTAAAACTGTTCAGACTAATGTTTTAGGGGCGATTAATTGTTTGGAGCTATCCAAAAAACTTGGCGGCGTTAAAGTTTTGCAGGCTTCAACTTCAGAAGTTTATGGTGATCCGCAAATTCATCCTCAGCCAGAAAATTATAATGGTAATGTTAATCCGACTGGTCCGCGGGCTTGCTATGATGAAGGCAAACGTTGCGCCGAAACTTTATTTTTTGATTATTATCGTGAAGCGAAAATTCCCATTAAGGTCGTGCGGATTTTTAACACTTATGGCCCTAATATGTCATGGGATGACGGCCGGGTGGTTTCCAATTTTATCACTCAAGCCTTAAAAGGGCAGGATATCACAATTTATGGTGAAGGCAATCAGACCCGTTCATTTTGCTATGTCTCGGATATGGTTTTAGGCTTGTATAAAATGATGGCGTCAGACAGCTGGACCGGGCCCGTAAATTTGGGCAATCCCGGCGAATTTACGGTTAAAGAATTATCCGATAAAATTATTAGTAAAACAAAGAGTCAGAGCAAAATTGTTTATCGCCCTTTGCCGGCCGATGATCCCAAGCAACGGCGGCCGGATATTAGCTTGGCTAAACAGAATTTAAATTGGCAGCCGACGATTCCATTAGACGAGGGCTTGGATAAAACCATTGAGTATTTTAAGAAAGTCATTTAATAGCAAGATAAGCAAGATAAGTTTCCAGCAAGATAAGAAAAGTGACTTATCTCGCTTATCTTGCTTGCCCGCCGAAGCTTAAGCGGAGGTGGGCCTATCTCGTTTATTTTGCTTAATTTATTAATTTTATGAAAATTTTAGTCACTGGCGGCGCCGGTTTTATCGGCTCAAACTTGGTTGATGCTTTAATTAACCAAGGTCATCAAGTTAAAGTCTTAGATAATCTCTCCACTGGCAAAAAAGAAAATATTAATTCTAAGGCTGATTTTGTCTTGGTTGATATTACCGATTTAGAGGCAATCAAGCCTCATTTTCAGGGGATTGATTATGTTTTTCATGTCGCCGCTTTGCCGCGCGTTCAACTTTCCATTGAAGACCCGATTAAAACTCATCAAATTAATATTAATGGTACTCTTAATATTTTATTAGCGGCACGTGACGCTAAAGTAAAAAAAGTGATTTATTCGGCGTCTTCCTCGGCTTTAGGCAGTAATAAAAATTTACCAGCGAGGGAAGATTTTTTACCTATTCCGATTAGTCCATATGCTTTACAAAAATATGTTGGTGAACACTATTGTCGGCTTTTTTCCTTATTATATGATCTACCGACAGTGAGTTTGCGCTATTTTAATGTTTATGGCCCAAGAATGGCGTTTTCTGGCGCTTACTTAACAGTCATTGCCGTATTTTTACAGCAGAAAAAAGAAGGCAAAAAATTGACGATTACCGGCGACGGTAGCCAGACCCGTGATTTTACTTTTGTTTCTGACGTGGTGGCCGCTAATATTTTAGCCATGGAAAATGAAAAAATCGGCCATGGTGAAGTTTTTAACATCGGTTGCGGTGACAATCATTCAGTTAATGAAATTGCGAAATTAATGAAAGGTGAAACCGAAAATATTCCTCCAAGAATTGAACCCCATGATGGTTTAGCTGACATTACTAAAGCTAAAGAAATTTTGGGCTGGCAGCCGAAAATCAAAATAGAAGAAGGAATTAAGAGAACAGTAGATTGGTTTAATTTTCTTTTTTAGAGAAGCTAATTTAGAATTTTGAAATTCGTCCGCCAGCTGGCGGATCGAATATTGAATTATTAAATATTGAATCAAAATTAAAAATTCAAAATTAGAATTTTTAAAGCATTATGGCTCAAAAACAAGTTGATAATGAAATAAAAAATAATCTAGCTGTCTTGCAGGAAATAATTGAAACTTTTTCTAATCATTTTGAGCTAAAAGAAATTTTGGATAAGATCGCAAAAATCATCGGCAAAGTGACTGGTGCTGATTCCTGCTTTATTTATTTAATTTCTGGCGACGAGGTAATCTTAAAAGGTTCGCAAAAACCGCATCACTCAAATTTTTCTAAAATTAAAATGAAAGTCGGCGAGGGAATTACTGGTTGGGTGGCAGAAACTAAAAAAACCGTGGCGATTTCTAAGCAGGCTTATGACGATAAACGTTTTAAATTATTCAGCAGTCTGCCAGAAGACAAGTTTGAAGCTTTTTTGTCCGTGCCGATTATTTTCCGCAATCGGGTAATTGGCGTTATCAATGTTCAATATAAAAAATCAAAAAAATTTTCCAAAAAAGAAATAAATTTTTTAGGGACTATTGCCAAACAAATCGGCGGAGTTTTAGAAGTCAGTCAGCTGATTTCGGAAACTGATGCTTTAAAATTGGCTTTGGAAACCCAAAAGTTAATCAATAAAGCGAAAGCCATTTTAATAAAATCGGGCGACTTAACAGAGGACGAGGCGCATAAGCTATTAGTCAAAAAAAGTATGGATAAACGTAAGTCTTTAAAAGAAGTGGCCGAGGCGATTATTTTGGCGAATGAAGTGACCAAATAGTATTTCTTAAATAATTTTTTGGTCATCCCGAACTCGTTTCGGGATCTAAAATCATTAAGATTCTGAAATAAATTCAGAATGACACCTTATTTTATTGAGATATTCACAATATCCACTTGCTTATTTTTATAATCGTGGTATCATGTGGATAGGTACAACGGCGTGCCAAAGTTTCGACAAAGACGTCTACGAATCAATTAGGACGTCTATTTTATTATTTATATTTTATCGTCCTTTATTATGGCTGAGTAAAATATTTAGTGGTTAAAATCCCAAATCCTAATTCCTAAATCCTAAACAAATTAAAATGACCAAAATTCAAATATTAAAAAAAGTTTTGGATTTAAAAATTTGGATTTTGATATTATTTAGGATTTCGAATTTGGTGCTTAGGATTTTTTACTCGGTAATTATATTAACTTTAAAAAGTTCACTAACTTAAAATCAAGGATGATGAATAATATTGAGGGAGTATTATGTCTGAAAAAATATTTGAAATGATTAAAAAAGAGGGGATCAAAATGATTGATTTGCGTTTTGTTGATATTTTTGGCCAATGGCAGCATTTTACTTCGCCAGTCGAACATTTTAAACCGGATGATTTTAAAGAGGGCATTGGTTTTGACGGTTCTTCAATTAAAGGTTTTAAGCCAATTGAAGAAAGCGATTTAATTTTGAGACCTGACGCCCAAGCCACTTTTATTGATCCGTTTTTTGCCGAAAAAACTTTAGTTTTGGTTTGTGATGTTTATGAACCGCAGACTTTAGAGCCGTTTTTGTTTGATCCGCGCTTTATCGCCAAAAAAGCGCAAAAATATTTAGAGTCAACTGGTATTGCCAATAAAATTTATTTAGGGCCAGAAGCCGAGTTTTTTATTTTTGACTCAATTCATTATCACCAAGACGCTTCCCAAAGCTATTATAAAATTGATTCTGAAGAAGCGTTTTGGAACACGGGCGCCGGCGAGCGGAATTTAGGTTATAAAATTCAAGCTAAGCAAGGCTATTTTCCCGTACCGCCCCATGACACGCAACAAGATTTGCGCACAGAAATCACTAAAAATCTGCAAGCTGTTGGCATTGCTGTGGAAAAACATCATCACGAAGTCGCGACTGCTGGCCAAGCCGAAATTGATATTAGGTATGAAGAATTATTAAAACAAGCCGATAATTTAATCAAGTTCAAATATATTGTTAAAGGTACAGCCAAAAAATACGGTAAAGTCGCAACGTTTATGCCAAAGCCAATTTTTGGCGATAATGGTTCGGGCATGCACACTCATGTTTCGCTGTGGCAGGACGATAAGCCTTTATTCGCCGGCGATAAATACAGTGGTTTAAGCGAAATGGCTTTATATTTTATCGGCGGTTTATTAAAACATGCGCCAGCGATTTTAGCTTTTGCCGCGCCAACCACTAATTCTTACAAACGGCTGGTGCCGGGCTACGAAGCACCGGTGAATTTAGTTTATTCCAAGCGCAATCGTTCCGCCGCCATTAGAATTCCAGTTTATTCAGAAGCGCCGCAGAGCAAACGGGTTGAATTCCGACCGCCGGATCCAGCCGCTAATCCGTATTTGGCATTTTCCGCTATGCTTTTAGCCGGGCTGGATGGAATTAAAAATAAAATTGATCCGGGTCAGCCAATGGACACAAACATTTTTGCCCTGCCAAAACTAGAAGCCCAAAAAATTAAATCAGTTCCGGGGTCGCTGGTGGCGTCGCTAAAGGCGTTGTCTGAAGACCATGAATTTTTAATTAAACCCGGCGTGTTTTCGCCAGAGTTTATTAAACAGTGGATTGACCTTAAAATAGAATCAGAAGTTGATTCAGTCCGCCTGCGCCCTACGCCGCATGAATTCCTGTTGTATCATGATTGCTAGTTTAGTAAATTAAGTAAATTCAGTAAATCCAGTTAATTAAGCCAGAATTTATAAAAGCCGAAAGTGTCATCCCGATCCGCCAACTGGCGGGAGAAGGATCTTTTTCGGTTTTTTGTTATTGCTTTTATTGATTTTTAGATTTATAATATAATTTAGAATTTTGAATATTAAAATTTGAATCAAAATTAAAAATTCAAAATTAGAATTTATGAAAGTATTAGTTACCGGCTCACTCGCTTACGACCGGATTATGGATTTTCCAGGTAAGTTTTCTGACCACATTTTGCCGGATAAAATTCATCAGCTTAATCTATCTTTTTTAGTCAAAGACTTAAAAGAAAGTTTTGGCGGCACCGCCGGCAACATTGCTTATAATTTAGCGTTGCTAGGTTTAAAGCCAAGCATTTTAACCAATGTCGGGGCTAAAGATTTTTTGCCTTATCAAAAATGGTTGAAAAAAAATAAAATTGATCTTTCGCAAATAAAAATTTTACCCAATCAACAGACTGCTTCGGCTTATATTATTACTGACCAAGTCGACAACCAAATCGTCGGTTTTTATCCCGGTGCCATGTCACGGCCGTTAAAGGCCGATCTTAAATCTCAAATCTCAAATCTCAAATCCGAGATGGCGATAGTGTCGCCGCAAAATCCAGTCGATATGTTCAAACTGCCGGAGATTTTTCAACGCAAAAAAATTCCCTATATCTTTGACCCTGGTCAGCAAGTCAGTACACTCTCCGGCAATCAGTTAAAGCAGGCAATTTTGGGCAGTGAAGTTTTAATTGGCAATGATTATGAAATTAGTTTGATTAATAAAAAAACCGGTTGGTCTGAAAAAACGATTTTGCAAAAAACCAAATTATTTGTCACCACACTTGGTAAAAATGGTTCGATAATTAAATACCGAGATCCTTTAGCCGCTTTCGGTGGCTTCAGGATGACACGGATTCCCCCGGCTAAACCAAAAAATACTTCAGACCCGACCGGCGCTGGTGATGCTTACCGCGCCGGCTTGATTTATGGTCTATTAAAAAATTGGCCATTGCCAAAAGTCGGCCGCCTCGCTGGTTTAGTCGCAGTTTACACGGTTGAAAAATACGGCACGCAAACGCATCACTTTGATTGGTTAGATTTAAAGAAGAGATATTGGCAAAATTTTAAAGAGAATTTGTAAATATTTGACAAAAATATATATATAGTATAGTGTATTATTCGCTTTTTTTAGCTATAATTTTACTTGCAAAACCTGTAGCCATAGCCAAAAGCCACTAAAAGAATTTTCCTCTTAAGGTAAAAAAAGGGGGGGGGTTTAAGGGAGTTATGAAATTGAGACTAAGAAAAAAGTTTAATATCTTGTCATAACTCTCTCCACCTCTCTCTTACATTCTAATAAGAGGGAGGGCGCACAACATAACGTCAGTAGTTTCTGGCTTGGCTACGACTTCGACGGCGTCGACCCCGTGGCGGTTCCCGCAAGTAACTAGCCCTAAGTCCTTTGGGTTTAAGAACTTGGACCTTTTGGTCCTTTGACTCCTTGTCCGCGCGAAGCGCGGTCGACGCATCAGTGGGATTATCCACCAAGCAGTATCGTGGATAATCCCGTTTTCTTTTCCAAAAATATTCTAAATTTGATATACTGCATAATAAGCATAGGCTAATGCACGGCTGTTTACGGATAGCCGTCGCCGAACTCTCTTTCCACGAAGAAATACAACCAGCTTTACAAACCGTCAAAGTATGACATTTTTAAATCCCACCAAGTATGATATTTCTATTTCCCGTTGACACCCAATTTTGGCGGGTTGATACAACTTAGAATATGCTATTGTAAAATATTCTCGCAAAAGGTGAGAAAACCGTAATTCTGACGGTG
>Ga0155673_136_pt1 | contig 45472 bp, 48 predicted proteins | sample RifCSPlowO2_01_FD_107330 | JGI IMG/M metagenome (GOLD analysis project Ga0155673, IMG submission 107330) | Candidatus Buchananbacteria bacterium RIFCSPLOWO2_01_FULL_40_23b
AAATAAATAAGGTGGCGGGACAATCTAAAACGTTAAGATAAAAAGCAAGCGACCTGCGGTCGCTTCCATAATTTTACATTTTGATTTTTTAACTTTAAATTATTCTTTCAGCCTCTCTCTTAGCCGCATATGCGCCGCTTGCAATTCCGACATTAATTTACTTTCGTTGATAACGTTGTGCAGGCGATTGGCAATGATAAATTCGCCGTTAATCATCAGGTCGCGGATATTTCGGCCGCCGTGAGTAATCATATTGCCGACTAAACTAATCGGCTTAGATTCATTATAAGGAACGAAACCGCGGTCGCGCAATTTCCAAAAAGCCAAATCAGCCCGATAACCCGGCAAGATCCGGCCAACATTTTTTAATTGTAAAATATCAGCGGCCTGCGAGGTAAGCATTTTAAACAAATCTTCGTATAAAACCCGATGAGCCTGCTGATGCATAATCCGGGTTTGCAGGGCTTCAGACAATAAATCCAAAGCATTTTTAGAAATCACGCTGTCTGTGCCTAAAGCGATTTGTTTTTCCGCGCCGTAATGGGCAAAAAGCGGATAACGAAATTCACCGCTTTTGTGAATTTTATTGGAAGTCGGCAGATGAACAATGCCAATTTGATATTTTTTGACTAATTTAATTTCTTCATCCGTCAAATGAACGGCGTGAGATAAAATCACATTAGAACTGGCTAAACCTAAATCAACCAACGCCTCCACCGTCCGTTTGCCGTATTTGCTCACGCATTCTCCCACCCAACTTTCGGTTTCCGCCGCGTGCATTGTTAATAAAACATTATATTTTTTAATCAATTGTTTAATCTGTTTTAATTGAACTGGCGTGGCCCGATGTAAATAATGAATGGCAATCGCTGGGGTGGAAAAATAATTTTTTCTTTTCTTTAAAATACGCTCCACCATGGCCGGAGAATTTTTTGGATGACTATTAGAAACCGCCGAGACGGCATTAATCACATTTTGTTTGGTTAATTTCGCCGCTTTTTCCACGGCTTCAAACACCGCATAATGGCTCAAGGTTGTCGTGATGCCGTGTTTTTGTTCTTCGGTAAAATCGCCGACTGCGCTTAAAAAGAAATCATCACTAGTCATTTGATTTTCCAGCTTTGCCATTTTCGCCACCTGATCAACCACGTTGCCTTTGTCCAAAGTCATTGAGGAGCGTAAAAGATACATTGGCGGATGGGCATGGCCGTTAATAAAGCCGGGGGTAATCACCACTCCCCCGCGCTTGGAAGCGTCATAAAATAAATCAATTTTTTTATCCGGAATTTTTTTTTGACTGGCTCGAAAAACATCTTTAATCATTCCGTCCTCAATGTAAACAGAATATTTCGGCCAAACTTGGAGTTTATTTTTCGCGTCAACGGTAATCAAAAAAGCCGCCTCATGGATTAAAATCCGCCTGACCTTTTTAGGACGACCGATGATTTGATAGCGGGTGTGTTTTTGTCGCTCCAAAAGATATGATGCTTCGTCTTTTAAAGCATCAACTAAGGTCTGATTTTGGGTTAAAATTGATTCTAAGACAGAAACCATTTTTTTAATTAGGATAAGTCTTTTCCCCATTATAAAGCAAGAGACCCGCCCTGACAAGCTTGCTTGCCACTAATTATTGTCTCTTATTACTAATCTGCTATAATTAAATTATGAGCATTAAATTCTCCAATGTCGTCACTAAAACCGACTGGGCAAAAATCCTGATTTTATTAGTCGTCTCCGTTATTTGTTGGACTTGGGTTTGGACCGAATACCAAAAGCCAATTTTACCGCCGGGCTGGGATCAGGATTTGCATGTTGGCCGCAACCGCTAAATTTCAATCTACAAAAAACCAGCGTTTCAGCGCTGATTTTTTATTAGAACGGACTCACCCGCACCAATAAAATTTCACTCCTTAAAGCGGGTGAGCGGAATTGAACCGCCTTCTCGTCCTTGGCAAGGACGCATAATAACCGTTATACGACACCCGCTTTAAAGAGTGAAATTTAAATATTTATTTTTTATAATAATTAAAATGGAATTGGTGCGGGGTGAACCGCCTTCTCGTCCTTGGCGAGGACGCATAATAACCGTTATACGACACCCGCCCGCCTAAATTTTACCACAAAATATTTTATTTAAATATTTTAAACTACCCAATAAGAATAAACCTTAATTTTTTAGAAACTCTAAAATTTTGACGGGTCCGCTTAAAAAGTTATACAAGAAACATTATATCAGAAATTGAAAAATTGGCAAGACTTAATTTCGCAATTGATAAAGCGCAATGCCAGCGGCGACCGAAACATTTAATGATTCTTTTTTGCCTAACATTGGAATTTTCACTACTTGATCAGCCAAGACTAAAATTTTTTTGCTCACACCTTTAGTTTCACTGCCGACCACCAAGGCCAGAGGGAAAGCCGGTTTGAATTTAGGCAACGGCTTAGCGCCTTGGCTAGTCTCCAAAACCACGATTTTAATCCCCTGTTTTTTTAATTTTTTAACCAATAAATGGGTTTGCCACTGCTTTTCCCAAAGAATCCAGGTTTCCGCCCCTAAAGCGGTTTTTGAAATTTCTTTTCTGGACGGCGCTCCAGTGTAGCCGCAAAGAAAAATCTTTTTCACGCCAAATACATCGGCACAGCGAAAAATCGCACCGACGTTAAAAAGACTTCTGACATTTTGAACAATTAGGTAGATTTCATTAACCTTTGACATAAAATCAATTTTAGCATAATATAATTATTGTTTTAAGGCAAAAATGTCGCCAAGGACGACTTCCAAAATTTTGACTTTTGATTTTTGACTTTTGAATTATTTACGCTCGGGTGGTGGAATAGGTATACACGCAACACTTAAAATGTTGTGGACTTACAAGTCCGTGCGGGTTCGAGTCCCGCCCCGAGCATTTTATCAGGATAGTCGCAATGTCTTAAAGGTTCGCCTGCCCCGCACCAAACCTTTAGTTGAACTAAAATGAATTACCCAACCGCAGCAGAGCTGCGGGGATATCAAATATTATAAAATCAGCTCTTTGATAATTCTTCCTGCCTAGAAAACAAAATAACCTAAAAGGAGTGAGACATATGGCTAATGATGCAAGAATAGCAAAAGTCGTCAGCGACCATTTACCAAATGCCGAAATGATTATTAGAACATTGATCAAACTTCAAATTAATCGAAGTGCCAAAAAAGATCGACCCAGATATTTAGACTTGGCCTATATCAGGGAATATCAAAGGCATATTTTTGAAAAATTTGGGGAGGTAATAACTAAACCATCAATTGGTGATATCAGCAAGACTGATGATGGCTGGCTGATAGTCGGAGATACCCGAAACGAAATTGCGAACATGATATCAGTGATCATTGAGCGTTTCGGTTTAGGCGTAGGGATGCTAGTTCTGCACGCCCAACAAATGAATGCCGGACACATCCCGCTAACAATAAATATTAATGGTCGCGCGATTGATCTAACTCTACCCACCCAAAGTCTTTATGGTGCGCGAGGCGAACATGTCATAAACGTGCCAATTCGAAAATTTAGGAGCGATAACGCAAAGCTTGCCGAGCTCAACATCATAAAACCGCCTGGGCTGTGGGACAGGTCCCAGATTATTCAACACAAAGGGGATAAATTTGAATGTCGGTATTGTTCAGCCGGGGAAATGAATCCTTGTGAGGTGGTAGTCAATATTCAGGGATCAAGATTTGGCCTTTCCCGAAACTACAGTTTCGGCTTCACTTTTGCTCCCTTTGGCAATCCTCTGAAGGTGATTCATTTTTTGGCTTGGGATCAAGCAGAAAAACCGCTGAACATGAATCGAACTCCAATGACTGTCTCGGATTTGATTGTCCTAACCCGCCTGATAAATACCGCCATTAGAGATTTCTTTACTGGAACTGGGATTAAAGATTTTCCGGTGATTGACGGGATATCAAATGGTTGAGCGGGGAACAGTATTTACCATCAACATTTCCAGTTTTTCCAGCCGGAATTTCCAACGCCAATAGAAAGTGATAACCTGGTTCATCGGAGGCCGACTCTTGAACGCGAAGATGTTAAGATTCACCGATTGTCCTGGGCGCTACCAGTTTATAAAATCATAGCCGATGAAAGTATCAATGTCGGCTTAGTGGGAAATGATCTTGCCGGCATCTGGAGATTACTAAGCGATGTCGAAATTATCAACCCAGAGTCGAATCAAGACTCCCCTGATGGCTTTGAACCAGAAGCTGGAACGGAAATGCGCTTTCACACCCAAAATCTCTATGTCCCGGGCCAGTATTTGGGAAAGATTGCTTATATTCTCCTACGTGATCGGCGATTGGTTGACTTCAAACCAGGCAATAAGCTATTTGTCGACAAAAGACACGCTAGAAAGACTCAAGAAAAATCCAATATCGGCGTCCTTGAAGCAACAGGCACAATGATTGCCGACGACCTCGCGTCTTTTGCCGAAATGAGCAGCTGGGAATCGGATGAAGTGACAACTCAAATCGAACAGATGGCTCAGGCTGTTTGCCCAAAAGAAAAAAAGGTGGACGATTTTGAAAAAGCCATTAGAGGGCTATTTCCACCCGAGTAAATCTGTTGGTTATCTATTTACGAGGACACTCCGTTGTCCTCGTTTTTCTTTAAGTTGTTTTTTTGGCCCAAAAAGAGTAAGATGAAATTGAATTTATGACTATAAAAGAAAACATTAACGACAAGCGAATTACTACATCAAAAGAGCTGAAAAACGACTCGGCTTTTGATTTGACTTTAAGGCCTAAAAGTTTAAAAGAATTTATTGGCCAGCAAAAAATCAAAGAAAATTTAAAAATTTTTATGTCCGCGGCCCAAGGCCGCAAAGAGCCGATTGAGCATGTCTTGCTTTACGGCCCGCCGGGCTTAGGCAAAACGACCTTAGCCCACATCATTGCCAAGGAGATGGACGTTAATATCCGCGTCACTTCTGGCCCGGCGCTGGAGCGCAGCGGAGACCTCGCCGCCATTTTAACTAATCTGGAAAACGGCGATATTTTATTTATTGATGAAATCCACCGCTTAAATAAAATCATTGAAGAAATTTTATACCCGGCGATGGAAGAATATGCTTTGGATATTGTTATTGGCAAAGGTCCGTCCGCGCGCACCTTGCGCTTGGACTTGCCGCGCTTCACTATTGTCGGCGCCACAACTAAAATTAGCTTGCTTTCTTCCCCTCTGCGCGACCGCTTCGGCAATATTTATCATCTTAATTTTTATCAAGATAATGAGATTGGGGAAATCATAAAACGCGCGGCAAAAATTTTAAAAATTGAGACGGCGCCCAACGCAATTAACCAAATCGCGAGCCGCGCCCGGAAAACCCCGCGCATTGCCAATCGTTTGTTAAAACGAGTGCGCGATTATGTCCAAGTCAAGGCCGATGGTAAAATTTCAGAAGAATTGACCAGCCAAGCTTTAAGCGCTTTAGACATTGACGAATTCGGCTTGGATGAAATTGACCGAAAAATTTTAGAAACCATTATCACAAAATTTTCCGGCGGCCCGGTTGGCTTAAACACTATTGCCGCGGCCACGGGCGAAGAAATGGCGACAATTGAAGATGTTTATGAACCGTTTTTAATGCAAATCGGCATGTTAAAGCGCACTGCCAAGGGCCGGGTAGCCACTGAAAATGCCTACCAACATCTTGGTTTAACCGATGTCAAAAATCCCGGAAAATTGCTATAATAAATAAGAACCGCCGCGAAGCGGCGTACGTTAATTTTGAGTTTTGACTTTTGATTTTTGAATTTTTTATGGGTATTCCTCTCGCCTTTTTTTACTACCTTTATCTCCTCGCCGTCGGGGTTTTTTTATTATTTACTCTCTTTAACGTTTATCACCTGATCCGTTTTGGTTTCTTAAATCTGACAAACATTATTGTGACTGCTTTTTTTATTGGCGTTTCCATAATGATTTTATTAATCTCTTGGCAGGCCATCAACCAATTTAATTGGAATCAAATGATTATCTTGACACCGATTACCACCCTCTAAAATTGAATTTATGATTAAATTTTTTATTTCTCACCGTCTGGAAGGGGAAAAAATAATTTTACTGCTCCGGCGCCATCATTTTGTCATTTTAATTAAAATTATTTTTTGGGCCATCGCCGCTATTTTGCCGCCGATTTTTTATTTAATTTTAGGTAGCACTTTGGCGGAATTTTTTTCTAATGAACTATTTTTGCCCGTGATCACGCTCCTCACTAGCGTCTACTATCTCTATGTTTGGCTTTTTGTTTTTTATAGTTGGGTTGATTATTATTTGGACGCTTGGATTGTCACTAATCAGCGGATTATTAATATTGAACAAAAAGGTCTTTTTGACCGGGTGGTTTCCGAGCAACAGCTTTATCGAGTCCAGGATGTCACTTCTGAACTAAAAGGATTTTTTTCTACCATCTTAAACTACGGTACGGTTCATATTCAAACCGCCGGTGAAGAGCAAAGATTTATTTTTGAACAGGTGCCTGACCCTTACAATGTGGCTAAGAAAATCGCCCAACTCGCCGAAGAACATAAAAAAATCCACCACCAAGTGATGGAAAAAGAAAAAAATAAGCCGTAATGAAAAATGTGAAATTTAAAAAATATATGGCATAAGCCATATATTTTTTTGTGAGCCCCGAGGACAAATATTAAATTTTTCCACGAAAGAGCAATTTTAGACGCCAATGATTATTAGACCACAAATTAGTGGCTCTGTAGGCTGGCGGATATTATTAATCAAGATAAAAAATGAATTTGACCGCGGTCTAAAGACCGCCGGACCCGCCTGCCGCGCCCGACTTCGCTTTGACGAAGTCAAGGCGGGGCGGGCCATCGCCTTTAATTATTTTTTAAGATTAAAGTTGTTTAACTTGATTTAACTTCATCTCTGTAAAAATCCTTGGTTAACAGGCATTGGCGGGCAGGTCTGGGCAAATTCAAAAAACTTATCTGAGTTTATCTAAACTGACCCAAGTAACCCTGATCCTCTCCGCGGGGAAGTAAACTACTGATATACTGACCGGGCTGGAAAGCGACTGGTTCGCCATGATCCACGCTTACTTGAGCAGCAGTCGAAGGACCAAAAGCTTTAGTTGATAAACCGAGAAGCAAACTAACAATTAAAACAATAAAAAAAGCACCAATTAAGCTAATAAAAAGTTGCTTTTTAGCAACCGAGTTAGCTGGTGTTTGATTTTTTAGCGCGATACCAAAAAAAGAAAGCAGGGCCGGGGTTAAATTTTGCATATTTTTATTTTTGTTTTATGGCGATGCTAATCTACGAATCCATTCGAATGATACGAATTAATTTTCAGAAATACTACTTATTTGTAGTATTTGTAGATTCGTATGCATTTGTAAATTCGCATCACGATTATAAAAAGAGTGATTTTTCACTCCCGCTAATACCATTATAGCATATCCAATAAAACTTGTCAAATCAATTTTGAATTTTTAAATTTTAATTTTGATTCAATAATTTAATTATTGAATATTCCCCGCCGGAGGCGGGTCCGTCTTGGGCGGAAAAATTGAATCAAAACTCAAAATTCGAAATTAAAAATCTATCTCGGCGGTTTCAGCGGATCATGGTTAGTTTTAACCTCTAGCCCGTCAGGGTAGCCATCGCCGTCGGTATCTGAATTATTGATATCGCTACCGTAGATTTTTTCTAAATAGTTGTAAAGGGTATCGTGATCTTGGTCAAGGGAATTAATGAGATCAGGGCTAACATCATCAAGGTTGACGATAGAAGTGCCTTCGGCATAAAAGGTCAGTTCAAAATCGGAAACAGCAATGATATTATGCCAAGCTAAATTCAAGCCAGAAAAAACACTTTCGGTGGCAATCGCCCGGCGCTTGCCTGACTCAATTAAATAAACCATGGGACCGCCCCCTTTAATCAAAGTACCGTCGGGATAAGTGACATTGGCGCTCAAAGGATAAGAAGCAATTTCAGTATTTTTAACGGTAAAAATTCTATCCCAAGAATAATTATTGGCCAAAAAATATTTGGCATTAAAAAATACCTGGCGCTTACTTTGAGAATAGTGATAAACGGCTGATGAGTCTGAAATTTTTAATAGGGTATTTTCCGGATAGCTTAGATCCGGACCGATGGCATAACGACTAAGTTCACTTTCATTAACAGTCGTAATTTGATTCCAAGAATAGCCATTAGCCAAAAAGATGTTTTCTGAAGGAATAAATCTTTTTTGATTACTACTAAGAAGGTAGATCTGGGGCGAAGCGGCAACTTTAATCAAGCTACCAGTTGCTGATTCGCCTGAAGTTATAGTGTTAGTGGTATTAGCAGTTGAGGTTGAAGTATTGATATTAGTGTTGGTATTAGTGTTAGTGGAAGTTGGGACGCTGCTGCCATCTCCGGCTCCACCACCAGTAGTGCCAGAAGAAACCGTACAAGATTGACTTTCTCCGGGTTTACCACTAGTAATACCGCAACCATTAAGATCAGTACAAGTTCGCGTCTGGAGACTATTACTGCATGAAGACCAATTAGCGCAAGACCAATTGGGCGAACAAAGAGCGGTACAACCTTGGCTGATTATTGGTTTATTAACGGTCGTGCCGCAATTATTATTGTCCGTGCAGGTCCGAGCTTGCTGACTATTAGTGCAACTCGACCAAGCGGCACAAGACCAATTTTCAACGCAGAGCGGAGTAATAACATAATTTACTTCTTTAACTGTTTCGCTGTTGCTGGCGACATCAACCGCATAATAGCGCAAGAGCTGCGTTGTTGAAATGGTAATGGGCAAACTATAAACTGTTGTTGGCTGACAACTACTGCCTAAACAATAATAAATTGTCGCTGCTTCGTTCGCGGATAAAGCCACTGATTGGCTGGCGGTATAACTGCCAGCGCCAGGGTTAGCGGTTGTGGTCGGCGCGGTTGTATCCGCTGGCGGAGGCGGCACGGACAGGTTTTCGTAAGCCCCAATATCAGGTGAGTTATCCCGAAAGGCGCTAATAAAATCATAGGTAACGCCAACTCCAACGCCAGTATTAATTGCCGGCGAACTGTTTTGTAGAGAAAAATCATAACTGGCTGGGCTAACTAAGTGCGGATCGGCTTTCTTGCTATTTAAATCTTTGCCAGAAACCAGCCATTGATCAACGGTAAAGAGACTGCTCCCCAAAACAAACTGGTTGCCAGCTAAAGTGCCATAATAAATATTATTTGAAACATAAAGGTCATTAGAACTCGTCCGACGATCATTTAAAATAGAGCCGGTGTTGTTGGAAATAATATTGTTCTTAATAAAAATGTTACTGATCCGGTCATTATAATTAGGCACGGTATTAGAGCCAATAGAAAAAATGGTGCTATTGGTATTGCCAGAAATCGTATTGTGATAAATTTCCACATTATTGGTCGACTCATCGATCGGACCGCTGTCAACTTTTGGTCCATAGAGGCCAAAAATAGTTGAGGGATTATTATAGATCAAATTGTTTCGAAAAATCGCATTTTGCAATGACCGCAATTGCGAAACATAATTTCTCTGGTTATAAATTTTATTATTTTCCACCATCACGTTTCTAATATATTCCGCCGGCGCCGTATTATAAGCGCTGTCTAAACCAAAAGCATAACCGTTATTATAAATTTCATTGTTTCTAATAATCAAGTTGTCCGCCGTGCCGTGGACCGTGATGCCGTCGCGCAGGTCACCGCCCAAAGATTCGTAAATGCCGCAATGGTGAAATTTGCTGTTTTCAATCAAAATATTGTCCCCACCACCAGCCAAATAAACACAATGGCTTTTGGCTTCTAAAACTTCAACATTGTTTAAATAAAAATAGGCCATGCCGCCCACCTCTTGGGCATCTGAACCCAAACCGACGCCGTTAATATTATTGTCTAAATAGACATTTTCTAAAGAAACACCAGTTGATTTCCAAACGGAAAATTCTTTAAGATCAATGTTTCTCAAGATCACCTGCAAACCGGGGATTCTAAAGCCAACCGGATTACTGCTGCTGTAGTACTTAGGCCGGATCCAAACACTGCCAGTGATGTTCAAATCTGTAATAATCAAGCCGTTATTTTCCGTGGCGTCATTGGTCGTCAAATGAGGGGTATTAATCGTTGGCTTACTGCCGCTGCCGTAAGCGCCAAGAGTGATATAGTTAGGATGGCTGCGCATTAAGCTTTTCACGTCCCACTGACCACCGACATCAAAGGTGTCGCCGCGTTTGAATAGAATTTGACTGCCGGCGGGAATATTTCCGGCTTCGGAGGTGATTTTAGCAATAGTCTGCCAAGACATACTCTCGCTTAAACCATCATTGTTATCATCTCCATTTGAGGCAAGATAAAAAGTTTTCGCCCCAGCTGGTTGGGCCAAAGCGCTAATTGTAATTTGAGTTTGAGCGGATGAGCCGTTTTCTTCATAAACGGTGAGTTGGACGTTATAAGTTCCAGGGTTGTCAAAACGATGACCAACTAAACGGCCTTCATCGGTTAAAGGGTACTGACTATTTTGATCACTAAAATTCCATTCATAACGAACAATGTTACCGCTACTATTTTTGGCGTTAAATAAGACGGTCAAGGGGGCTAAGCCAGATGTTTTAAAAACATTAATTTGGGCTTGCGGTTGAGCCCAGGCAAAATTCCTTGACAAAATTAAAGATAAAGAAATTAAAGTTAATAAAAAAACAGCCAAAACAAAAAATGACTGTTGGCTGCCAAAAATTAATTTTTTGATTGACCCACTCATTAATTATTAGGTTAAAAAAAGAGAGTTCTGATATTACCCTCTAAGCTAGTTCGGCATTTAGTTATTAATTTAAATTCTAAGTTCATTATAGCATAATAAAAAATTTTTGTCAACTAAATTTTAAAGTGTTATGATGAAGAATGCTTATGACCACAGTTCAAAAAATTGCTTATAACACTGGCGTTCAAATTATTGGCAAGGCCATAACGATTGCCATTGCTTTAGTCGGTTTTGGCTTGATGACTCGCTACTTAGGCCAAAAAGATTTTGGTTATTTCTCCACGATTTACGCTTACCTGACGATCTTTGGCATTTTAGTTGATTTGGGGTTACAAATGACGACAACCAAATTAATTTCTGACCCGCAAGAAAATGAAAATCAGATTTTAAATAATGTTTTATCTCTAAGATTAATCACCTCCCTAATGTTTTTAGTTTTGGCTTTTTTCGTTGCTTTATTCCTGCCTTACCCAATTTTAGTTAAAATTGGCATTGCCATTGCGGTTTTTGGTTACACGGCTTCGGCTTTAACCACTGTCCTGACCAGTTTTTTCCAAAAACATCTCATTATCCATCAGGCCGTCATCGCTGAAGTTGGCGGACAAACTATTTATTTAATCTTAATGATTTTGGCGATTAACCTAAACACTGGACTAATCGGGGTTTTAGTTGCTTCCATTTTAAACAGCGTTTTTATTTTTATCTTTTCAATTTACTTTATCCGAAGGCAGTTAAAGATTACTTTAGGTTTTGACGGCAAGGTCTGGCTAAAAATCTTAAAAAATACTTGGCCACTTGGTTTAACTATTGCTTTAAACCTAATTTATTTTAAAGGCGATATTTTTATTATGTCATTAATGCGCACGCCGGAAGAAATCGGCTTATACGGCGCGCCTTATAAAATTTTAGAAGTTTTAATCAATATCATCTATTTATTTTTGGGTTTAATTCTGCCGATTCTTTCCGCCAGTGCGGCTTTAAAGGACTTTAATAAGATAAAAAAAGTGATCCAGCAGACTTTTGATTTCTTAATTATTGCGACTACCCCAATGATTGTCGGCGGTTATTTTTTAGGAGTGCCATTGATGATTTTAATGTCGGGCGCGGATTTCGCCGTGTCTGGTGAAATTATCAAAATTTTATTTATTGCCACGGGCACAATTTTTATTGCCGGGCTTTTTGGTTATACCATTGTTGCCCTAGGTGAACAGAAAAAAATGATTAAGTTTTATGCGATTAATGCTATGATTTCCATTATTGGCTATATCATCTTTATCAGCCGTTATGGTTATTGGGGCGCGGCCTGGATGACAGTGGCGACGGAAAGTTTTATTTTACTCACTGTCGCTTATGTAATGTATCAAAAACTAAAATTTTTGCCCAACTTAAAAATTTTCGCTAAAGCAATTTCGGCCAGCTTAGTGATGGCGATACCGCTTTACTTTTTGACGCTCCCGTTTTTTGTCTCAATCCTTCTTGGCGCCATTGTTTATTTTATCACCTTATATCTGATCAAAGGCATTGACCGAAATTTAATTTTAGAATTAGTCGGCGTGAAAAATAATGAAAAACTTAATCATTAAAGATAAAATTTACGGGACTTTTAAAATTAATGAGCCGGTTTTAATTAAATTAATAAATTCATCAGCACTTCAACGCCTAAAAGATGTTGATAATCGCGGCGCCTGGATTTTGCATTATTCCCATCGCGGAAAATGAGCCGCTTTGATCATTCTCTTGGCGTGATGCTTTTATTAAGGAAATTTAAAACGCCCCTTAACGAACAAATTGCCGGGCTCTTGCATGATATCTCACACACGGCTTTTTCCCATGTTGTTGATTTTGTCTTTGGTTCGGAAAAAACTCATGATTATCAGGATAAAAAAATGCTTCAAGCTTTTGAGCTTCAGGGGATCAATAGAATTTTAAAAAAATATCAGATCAATCCCGCGGAAATTCTTAATGAGAAAAATTTTCCTTTGCTTGAGCGCAAATTACCGGATCTTTGTGCAGACCGAATTGACTACACTTTGCGCGAACCATGGTTTAATCGGCTTTCTAAAATTAAGCCGAAAGAATTTTTAAATCATTTAAAAGTTGATAAAAAACACTTTGTTTTTGTTGATAAAAACTGGGCAAAAAAATTCGGGTTAGTTTATTTAAAACTTGATCAAGTGACTTGGTGCACGCCGCTTCAAGCATCACTTTACCAAATTTTAGCCGAAGCGATTAAAATCGGTTTGAAAAAAAATTATCACTAAAAAAGATCTATTTACGACAGACAAATTATTGCTTAACAAATTAAAAAAATCAGCTGATCAAAAAATCTTAGCAAAAATAAAATCGCTAAAAAATTTGAAGATAAAAATCATACCAAAAAACCAAGCTGATTTTTTTACTCATTCCAAATTTCGGATTGTTGATCCCTATTTTATTAAAAATAATAAACTAATCAAGGTTTCCTTGGTTGATAAGAATTACCGGAAAAAAATCAACCAATGGGCGAACAAAGCCAAAAAAGATTTTTGGATCAAAATCCTTAATTCTTGATTCTTTATTAATTATTCGCATAATATTTTCGTAGATTCGCATTAATATATGTTCTGGTTTGATTTTAATTGGCAAATTCAACATTTTTTAAATCAATTTTGGTGGCAGATTAATTTTTTGCTTTTAGTAATTTTAGTTATTCTTGGTTATCTGGCTTATAAAAAACCGCTCTATGCTTGCGCCTTAACGATTGTTTTATTGCCCACTTACCTTTTCCGCTCAAACATTTTAGGCATGCCGTTTACTTTTTTAGAAGTTTGTATTTTAATAACTTTCGTCGGCTGGTTTGCATCGCAAATCGCAAATCGCAAATCGCTGATGAGTTTCAAGTTTCAAGTTTTATTGATTCTAATCGCCGCAACAACATCTCTTTTTATGTCCCCTGACTTTCGCGCCGCGGCGGGGATTTGGAAAGCATATTTTATTGAACCAATTTTATTTTTTCTCGTTTTACAAAATATTATTAAAACGGAAAGCGATAAAAAAATTATTTTATGGTCTTTGGGCATTTCAACCTTAGCAATTTCGCTTTTAGCGATTTTTCAAAAATTTACTGGTTTTGGCATTTATGAACCAAGTTGGACTGGTCCGGCCAATCGCCGCGTCACCTCAATTTTTTCTTCGCCAAATGCCGTTGGCTTATTTTTAGGGCCAATCATTGTAATCTATTTCGGCTGGCTTCTGGCTGAAATTAAAAACTTAAAAACCGTATTTTTAAAATTACTAATTATAACTCCAGCCGCCCTCGCAATTTTATTTACGGTTTCCCAAGGCACGTGGTTGGGACTAATGGCTGGCATAATCTTTTTTTCTTTTTTTGCTATTAACAAAAAAATGACCGCCGCTGTGATTATTGCTTTAATCATTTTAACTTTAATTTTGCCGGTCTCACGTCAATTACTTTTACCTTTGATTACCTTCCAAGACCAAGCTGGCCAAAACCGTTTGGAGCTATTAAAAATCAGCGAACAATATCTTTTAACCAGCCCAAAAAACTTTATCTTCGGCGCGGGTATTGCCGGGTTTGCCCAAATTCAAAATCTAGCGCGCGACCCCCTAAAAATGGAAGCCCTGCTTTACCCTCATAACATCTTTTTAAATTTCTGGCTGGAAATTGGTTTACTCGGATTAATCGGTTTTATCTGGCTCGTTATTAAATTCTTTCAAAAAGGTTTTGCCATTTTTGCCAGAATTGTCATTCCCGCCCGCTTCGCCCGCGAAGCGAGGCGAGCGAAAGCGGGAATCCATGACCTAAAATGGATCCCCGATCAAGTCGGGGATGAAAATCATTGGCTGACACTCGGCTTCATCGCGGCGATGATCGCTGTCATTGTCCACGGCTTAGTTGACGTCCCCTATTTTAAAAATGATTTAGCGGTTTTGTTTTGGATTATTATTGGATTAATTTAATCAATAAATTAAAGTAGGGACAGAACATTGTTCTGTCCCTACTTATTTTTTTATTCCAATTTTATTTTTTTAGTATTCTATCAATCATCTCTTTCGCCCGTTCTTTGCCGCCCAAACCAAAAGCAATCCCGCCGGCTAAAGCAAACATTAAAACTAAGCCCGTAAAAAGAATCTGGATTAACTCCGTGGCGACTTTGAGCTGGATCAGTGCCGCCATAAAAGTAAAAATCAAAATCGCCCACTTTGCCACATTGGCCAAAAAATCTACGGCCGCAAGTTTCGCCGCTCCCGCGGTCTCAACAACCAGCGTCTGAACAAAATTACTGACAATAATACCGACGATCAAAATCACCACCGCAATAATGACGCTAGGAATATACAACACGACTTGCATCAAAAATTCTGAAATTTGAGTTAGGCCTAAAATATCAGCCGCACCGACTAAAACCACAGCATATAAAAACCAAGTGATCAAAAGCCCCAGGGTCTTGCTAATTTCCATTTTAAAGCCGATTTTTTCTAAAATCTTTTTTAAACCAGTGGTTTCAACCGCCCGATCCAAATAGGCTTTCTTTAGCAAGGCCGCCACTAAACGCCCCAAACCATCGGCAATAAAAAGCCCAATAATAAAAACAATAATTGCTCCCAAAACATTTGGGACCAAATCAATAACCTTAAACCAAATTTCACTTAAGGTCGCCGTTAAAATTGCTCCCCAATCATTTAAATTGGTCATAAATTTTACCTTATTTGTCTCAAAAAATTGGATTAAATTTAACCAGCGCCGGTGGCTTCAATCAAGCTATTAATGACAAAGGTCGTGATGGCATAAGAAACAAAAATTATCACTAAACCAATAATACCGGCGGTAATAATCTTTTTTGCCTGTGAGACTTTCTCTTCGCTCCCGGCCGAAATCAGCCAAACAAAACCACCATATAAAACTACGATGATCGCAATAATCCCAAGAAAGCCAAGCAAAACATTAACAATCGCCATCACACCTTCGCGCAAATCTTTAGTGCCTAGACCGGTAAAAGTACCATACTCTAAACCAACGTCTAAAGTAGCTAAGGCCGGCAAAACACTTAGACTAAAGAGACTAATGACCGAAATAACCATCAAAATTTTTTTCATTTTTTTCACCCCCTTTCTTAGTTTAAAACGAATCAACGCTTAAACTTAAGTAAATTAGACAAATTTTAAAATCTAACCTCAATATACCATATAATAAAAAATAATGATACCAACGAAAGGAATTTTTACAATAGACAAGTTCACAAAAATATGCTAAAATACAATAGCTATGAATCATTCAAGATTTAAGCTAAAAATCCCGACGCTAAATCGGGATCCCGACCGAAGCGTCGGGATAAAAACAAAAATCAAACTAAAATTTTCAGCTAAACTAAGAGCCGGCATCTTAGTCTTTTTTGTTTTATTGCCCCAAATTAGCCTGGCCCGCAACTATAACCCAAATAACATCATTACCGACCAAGAACTATTCAACAAAGACGCTTTGAATAAAACGGCGATTCAAAAATTTTTAGAACGAGAAAATAGCGTTTTAGCCCGCTACAGCCAAGTCGCTGACAGTTTGCCAAAAAAAGCTTCGGAAATTATCTGGGAAGTTAGCCAACGACACAGCATTAACCCTAAATTTTTATTAACCACTCTGGAAAAAGAACAGGCTTTAATTAGTAAAAGTCAGGCCACGGAAAAGGCGCTTGACTGGGCAACCGGCTATAGCTGTTTTGGCGGCAGCTGTAATGAAAAATATCGCGGCTTTTATAATCAAATTGACGCCGCCGCCGAAACCCAACAAATTTACCGCCAAAAAGCCAACCAATTTTCTTTTCGCGTCAACCAAGCGGCAAAAACTTTTGACGACTATAATTTAACGCCCGCCAATCAAGCCACGGCCAATTTATTTATTTATACCCCTTATGTCGGCTACTCTCCCGAACTGGGCGTGACCAAACCTTATGGCGGCAATCGACTATTCTGGCGAATTTGGCACCGTTATTTTTCCCACCAAAAATTTCTAGACGGACAAATTATTACTGATAACGCTAACTATTGGCTGATTCAAAATAACCAGAAAAGAAAATTTGTTTCGCTTGATTTATTTTTAAAAGATTATCAGGCAAGCCAAGCGATTACGGTCACGGCCGCCGATCTCGCGGCTTATCCCGATGGACCAGAAATCAGCTTTGCCGAAAATACAGTGGTCAAATCTTTGGAATTAAATCAAATCTTTTTACTGACCGAAAATCAAAAAAGGTTAATCAATGACACTAACGCCTTAAGCTTATTAAACGAAGTCCGGCTCGCGCTTAATGAAAATGAAATTCCGGTCGTGACCGAGGCAAAATTAGCCAATTATGTTTTAGGCAGTCCAATCACGAGCGTCACCATTTATCCCCAAGGAAAATTTTTTCAAGATGAGACCAATCAAATTTGGCAAGTTCAAGACGGTTTAAAGCACGCTGTTGATCAAGCCGTCTGGCAAAGTCGTTTTGCCAACAAGCAAGCTGAGCCGGCTTTGACCGCGGACTTAGAAAAATACCCAACCGGTGAACCGGTCAAATTAAAAGACGGCACTTTTGCCTTAAACCCGGAAACAAACAACTATTATTTAATCTCTAATGGCGAACGAATGAAAATCCAAGATCCGACCGTTTTTGACCGAGTTTACGGCTTAGACAAAAAAAATAACGCGATCCGGGCTTCTACCACTTTGCTGGGAATTCATAGTGCCGGAGAAATGATTGATTTTATTGACGACACGGTCAAGGAAGAAGCCGGCTCAATTTCTCAAATAAATTCATCAACTAATTATACGGCTAATTTTGTGGCTTTGAATCCGGACGGTTTAATTTTGGTTAATGGCCAAAGCCAAACCGCAACGGTTAGTTTCAAAAATACCAGCGGTTCAATTTGGCCGAAAGGCGAAGTTTGGCTCCAGGTGACGGATAAAGACAAAACGGAAAGTTCCTTTGGCGTTAAAGATAAAATTAATTTTAATGAATCAAACGTCGGTTTGGATCAACTGGCAACTTTTACGGTTAATCTAACCGCCCCCACCAACCAAAGCGGCTTATTAAATCAGGAATTTGGTTTATACTACAACCTTAACGGCACGCCGACAAAAATTATTTCTATCGCCAAATTTATCATTGTTAAGCCCGGCGTCGCGGCTCAAATTTTAGAGCATAATTTGCCGGTGGCGGTAAAAAATACTTGGCGGCCGCTTCAAATTACGATGAAAATAAAAAATGTGAGTGCTGATACGATCTGGCTTTCGCGTAAAACGGCTTTGGAAATTTATAATAGCGACGGTAAAGCCAGCCCGTTTTATGATGCCAATGATTGGGTGAGAAAAGAAGTCGCCGCCGTGCCGGTCGGCAAAACTTATGTTAAGCCCGGCGAAATCGGCGAATTTAAATTCACCATTAAACCCATGGGCTTAAAGCGCGGCGTGTATCTGATAAAATTTCAATTAAAACTTTTGGATAAAAATAAAACCGTTTACCTAAACGGTGGTGAAGACTGGAAGCGGGAAATTCGCGTTGATTAAAATAAAAAATCCCTCTCTTAAGAATAAGAGGGGTTAGGGGGAGTTATGATTGTTTCATAACCCCCTCTACCTCCCCCTTATCTTAAGGGGGAGAAATAATAAAAAATCTCAAAAATTTTGGAATCCCGCCTCTGGCGGGATTTTTTATTTTTGTTATTGCGATCCCGATTTTACATTGGGAGAAGCAATCTCTATTTTGAGACATGCTACGTAATTTTTAATTTTTTAATAATCCAGCTTATCCACCCATTCCGGCACTTTGGCATCAGCGACAAAATCATACTGCGGCGTATAAGGTTTGATGTCTAAAATTGGCGTCTCATCAATCACATCTAAACCTTTAACCGTAATAACATTGTCTTTTATTTTTAAAATCTCAACCGTTGATAAACCAATCGGATTTGGCCGCGCCGGACAGCGACAAGCAAAAATCCCGACTTCCGGGACAATGCCGTGTTTGCTTTGCGGCACATGACGCAGTTCACAACTATCAACTTTATGTAACCAATAAATGACGACTAAATGGGAATAATCGTCTAAACCTTCCAGGGCAGGCTGATATTGCTTTTCAATCACTAAATCAGTCATTACTTCACGCCAGCCGCCGGTGTGCCTTTTTTCCTGATTTTTAGCAAAACCAATCGGTTGAATTTTTATTTCCATAAAATTATTTCCTAAACAAAAATTAATGAGGCGGCGGCGACATTTCTAAAATGATAGCTTTGAGCTAAAAAATTTAAGCCGATGAGATAAAAAAATAGGCCGATTAAATACCAAGAAATTTTTTGGTTAATCGCCCATTTTTTCATCACCACATCGCCAGCGATTAAAATTATTCCGCCGACTAAAAGCAAAATGATTGGTATGTAATTCATGATTGTGCAACTGTCTTAGTCAAAAAGCCGTAGATATAAATTTTGTTATCTACGGTTTATATTATATATCATAGATAACAAAATAGCAGGTCTACACTAAAAACTATTATCATCTTTCCGTCCACCTCACCTTGCCTACCCGACCAAAACTCTTGAGTGAAGGTGGGAACCGGAGCGGAAAGGATGATTTCAAGTTTTTCTTTGGCGGCTCTTTAGAAAAATCCGAACAACCACGGTAATAGCATTGTTACACCAAACGCATAAATTGCGTCAAACCAAATTACACGAAGTGCATTTGCCAATCGTAAAAGTCCAGCAAAAAATTTTGCCGCGAGAAGAAGTGCGCCACCTTGCTTTGCACTCTTAACATTATTCACTAAATTTTCCATATCTTCATTGCTTGGGAAGGCGTGCATACCAATCGAGAAGCCGACCCAAATAAGTAGAATGAAAACCCAACTATATTGTTCGGCTTCCAAAATATAAAGAGGAAACACGGCCGAAAAAGTAATGACGGCGCAAAGCAAAGTATTTACAATCAATGGGCCAACAGAAATTAAGAATGAACTTTTCAAATTGTTTACTGGACCGTGAATGACATATCCGGCGGGATTGCCAACGCGGAAGTAGCAAACTTTGTATACTGGAACTTTTGCCCAATCAGCAAAAAGCCGATGTCCAATTTCATGGGCAATCACGCCGGGGAATGTAAGTATTGCGATTAACCAACCTGGTATAAAAAACATATTTATTGTTTTACATCTCCAAAATATTGCTGATACTCGACCGGCATAACTCTCATAATTCTAGCCCAAGTGTCTTTATCAAGAGTGATACCTTGTAATAAAGTTAGTCCAACTTCATCATCGCTTTTATCGCTGTTTGAAAAAATTGCCTCGGCTACGCCGATGCGCGCCGCCTTAGAAGTTGGGACAGTTTCTAAAACATAACTATATAACTGAATTGATTCGTCATAATTTCCACTTTGATAAGCAATTTGAGCGGCGCGCATTTTTTTCGCGGCAACCAAATATTCCGGCAATAATATAAGTGAATATATGGTAGCAATAATAATACTGACACCAAATAACTTAACCCATAGTGGATATTGATGCGGAGGTAACGCCGGAATATTTTCTAAAATTTGTTCGTCCATAATTTAGTTATTTTACCAAATCTTCCATTGGAACACCTAATGCTTTGGCAATAAGTTCTTCCTGAGCTCTTTACTTGACCCGCATATACTTTAATTCGAGGTCTCATCTCCAGGCAGAACTCTTATCAAAGCGGTGGGTGCAGGATTTGAACCTGCGATACCATTGCTGGTATATCGGTTTTCGAAACCGACGCATTCGACCACTCTGCCAACCCACCAAATACAAATAATAATCGTAGCTTTAAATTAACACATTTTTTTCTTTTTTTCAATTTAAAAAAAGCCGGTCGAAGTTTCAGAACTCGACCGGCCAAAGTTATACTACACGAACGAATCTTGTCTTACCAGAAAAAAAAGTTGGCATCTTCGGCCGCAGGACAAAGCCCTCGGGGAAATTCACGAACTGACAATCGTTCTTATGACCTTCAAAGGGCAACATAACCATGACCGAAACCTTTCGATTGCTCCAAGGAAACGGCAAAGTATGCAATGTCCTTGGGTTCAACACAACTGAACAGCCTTTGCCTACTACAAAAGCGGCCCAGCCGTCAGTTGGCAAATCTTCAAATTTACCGGATTTGGGCGCTTTCGGACCGGCAACGAAAACGACACGATTAAAGAAGGTCAGCACTTCATGGGAACGATGAAATTCCATTGAATCTTTAACCCAACACGGCCGGGAATATACTTCCAACAGCGACCAAACAAATTTTTCTCCCTTCAGATTAAGTGTCCGGTCTTTACCCTGAGGATAGTATCTAAATCCGACGGCACTGCTCCCCAAAATTTCTGTTGCCGTTAGCCTATCTCGTTCGGGATCAATCACCCGACCATAAGGCGCAAAACTCTCCATTGTTGCCAACTGAACTGGCAACTTTACCACCTGTCTCTTCATTTTATTTCCCTCCGTTTCTTGGCCCAATTGCCGAGTCCAGATTAACAAATTTCAGCTAGCCCGTCAAGATTAATTATTTTTTTACAATTTAATGGTTTTTTGGTATAATTATAATAATGCGAATTACAAATTTTATGCCAATATATGAATACTCCAAATTAAATTCGTAGTATTCGCACTCATTCGCAGATTTGCATTATACTATGAAAATACGCAAAGTCGTTATTCCCGTTGCCGGTTTAGGCACCCGGCTTTTGCCCGCCACCAAAGCCCAGCCCAAAGAAATGCTGCCCATTGTTGATAAGCCAATTATCCAATATATTGTGGAGCAAGCCGTGGCCGCCGGCATTACTGACGTCATTTTAGTCACGGGCGCGACCAAAAGAGCGATTGAAGACCATTTTGACCGCAATGAATATTTGGAAGATTATTTGCAAAAAGCCGGCAAAACCCGGGCTCGTCAGCAAATTAAAGAGCTTGCCGAATTGGCAAACTTTATTTTTATCCGGCAAAAAGGCCCTTACGGCAACGGCACACCAGTTTTAAACGCCAAATCCGTGGTCGGCAATGAACCTTTTGCCGTGGTCTGGGGCGATGACATTTGGTCCTGCCCGAAAAAACCTCACTTGCGACAATTAATTGAAGTTTTTAATAAATACGGCGATCCGGTGATCACGGTTAAAGAAACCGACGACGCGGGCACGGAAAAATACGGCATTATTGAAGGCGTTGAAGTGGAAAAAGATGTTTATCAGGTTAAAACGATTATGGAAAAACCCGGCCCGAAAAAAACTAAAAGTCGGCTTGGATCTCATGGCGGCTATATTTTTACGCCTGACATTTTTGACGCTCTAAAAGACACACCATTAGGCAAAAATAATGAGCTTTGGCTGGTAGATGCCATTGCCCGACTTTTAAAAAAGCGGCCAATTTACGCCAAAATGATTGATGGCACGCTTCATGACCCCGGCTCCAAGCTCGGCTGGTTAAAAGCGAATGTAGAATTTGGCTTAAAAGATAAAGAAATTAAAGAGGAATTTAAATATTTTTTGAAAAATAAAATTTAAAAATTTCAAAAGTTAAAAGTCAAAAGTCAAAAATATGCCGGCTTTACCGAGCATTCTCGGTCACCGTGAGGCAATCGGAACAATTCAAAATGCAAAAATAATTAAATCAAAACTTTTGACTTTTGACTTGAACTTTTGCCTTTTAAATTTTGACTTTTGACTTATCATCATAAAACATGCAAAAACCAATCAAAATAAAATTCGCTATTTTACTAATTTTAGGGATCTTTGTCCTGACCGCCGGCTTGCGCTGTAAATTTATTACCCCAAGCCAAAAAGCGCTTTTAGAGCCGATTGAATTAACTTGGTGGGGCGTTTTTGATGATCCGGAAAACTTCACGGAAATTATCAATGAATACCGAGCTCTTCACCCGAACATTAGCGTTAATTACCGCAAGCTCCGTATTGAAGAATTTGAAAAAGAACTTTTGGACGCCTTGGCGGAAGATCGCGGACCGGATATCATTTCCCTTCATAATACTTGGCTGACTAAATATTTACCTAAGCTTGAATCTTTGCCGGCCAAAACTAAACTGGCCTATGAAGTCACCAAAAAAAGTCTTGGCATTAAAGAAGAAACTTTAATTGAAGTTCGCGAAGCTCCCAGCTTAACGCCGGCGCAACTTAAAGACAATTTCATTGATGTGGTCTACAATGATGTCGTGCGCGACAATAAAATTTATGGCCTGCCTTTAAGCGTGGACACTTTAGTTTTGTTTTACAATCGTGATTTGTTTAATAATGCCGGCATCCCTTTGCCACCCCAAAGCTGGATTAGTTTGCAGGAAAATGTTAAGCGCTTAACTTTTGCTGACTCCTCCGGCAATTTAGCCCAAGCCGGCATTGCTTTAGGCACAGCCGAAAACGTGGAGCGAAGCTTTGACATCTTGTCCCTTTTAATGATGCAAAATGGCGCGCAAATGACCACCGCTGACCGTGTGACTTTTAATCTCTTGCCACCGGGTTTTCCGGACCGGACCTATAATCCCGGGCCAGAAGCCGTGCGCTTTTACACCGATTTTGCCAATTCCGGCAAAGAAGTCTATGCCTGGAATGAAAATTTTCCTAATTCTCTGGAAGCTTTTGCCCAAGGCCGCGTGGCCATGATTTTTGGCTATAATTACCATTTGCCTTACTTGGAAATCAAACGCCAAGGCAAACTAAATTACGGCGTGACCAAAATTCCCCAAATTGAAGGCCGAAACGAAGTTAATTACGCGTCTTATTGGGTTCAAACCGTTTCCCAAAAAAGTAAACACATTAATGAGGCGTGGGATTTCATCCAATTTTTAACCAAAAAAAATCAGGCTAAAAAATATCTAGACAAAACTTTAAAACCAACGGCTTTGCGGTCCTTGATTGAAGAACAGATTAGCAATGACAAATTAAAAATTTTTGTTGAACAGCTTCTGACCGCTAAAAGCTGGTATACTGGCGCTAATCCCCAAGCCACGGAAACCGCGTTTAAAGAAATGATTGAGTTGGCGCGCAAAGGCGCCGACCTGCAACAAACCGTGACTAACGCGGTTTTAAAAGTTCAGCAGACAATGCGATAAAAAGTCAAAACTTTTAACTTTTTACTTTAACTTTTGAATTCTAACTTTTGACTTTTGACTTATTAAAATATGTTTTCAAAAATTACAAAAATTACTTTTTACCTAACCGTCGGGGTAATCATTTTTTTTAGTTTTGCCCCAGCACTTTTTGCCCAAGAAAAAAGTTGGGTGGAAACCGTTATTGGCCAACCGCTAATCCCAACGGCGTGCACTAAATCAGATCCGTCGGCTGATCCTAACGCCTGCGGCTTAAATGAAATTTTTCAAACCATCGTCAATTTCTCCAAACTGATTTTAGCCTTAACCGGCAGTTTAGCGCTTTTGATGTTTATGTACGGCGGCGTGCTTTGGATTATTGCCGCCGGCAATCAGGATCTTATTCAAAAAGGCAAAACCGCCTTAGCCGCGGCGGCCATTGGCTTAATCGTGATTTTAAGCGCTTGGGTGATTGTGAATTTTACCATCTTTGCTTTAACCGGCGGTGACGTCGGTGAAGTTAAAATTTTTGGCCAAGATTGGTTTAAACAACAAACTATTACTAGCGGAGGGGGGAGTGATGAAACAAGTGCCTCGCAACCCAGTCCAGACAAAAATTATTTTATTAAAGATCAGGCAATGAAAGCTATTGATCAGGCAACTGCGGAAAAATTATGTATCGCACACTGTACCAACTACCCTGGTGATTTTGCCTTCATAACTGAAGTTTCCTTAGTTAGTGGAATTGATTATACTTGCTCTTGCTATCGCTCTGAGCCATAAAAATCAGCTTAAATTAGAAAATAAATTATCATTGACACTATTAATAATTATTTACTATAATTAAATCAGTCGTCTAAATTTTTAATTTAACCAATTCGCAAGCAAATTGCTGAGCGAACCAAGAAAGGAGGTGGAAAAATGAAAAAATTAAGCCTTTTAACAACCACCGCAGTCGTTTTCGCCCTGTCCGTCTTGCCGACCTTAGCTTTAGAAACCGGCATTGAATACGGCACTTTTACCGGCTTAGGCACCAAAGATTTGCGCGAAGGCGTGATGACGATTGTCAACGTCTTGCTCGGCTTTTTGGGCATTTTGTCAATTATCATCATCTTGTGGGGTGGCTTCCGTTGGCTGACTTCAGGCGGAAATGAAGAAAAAGTCGGTGAAGCGAAAAAAATTATTACGGCTGGCATCATCGGTTTAGTCATTATCTTTACCGCTTATGCCATTGCCACTTTTGTCGTCCAGCAGTTAATTTCCGCCACCGGCGCCGGCTAATCCTGATTTGGTTTTATTTCTTCCTTAAATTCTGTCAACAAAGTGGGGAGACTCCGTCTTTTAGTTTGGTGGGGTCTCCCCTTTTAGGATGAACCCGACCCCGGTCGCCTTAGGCAACCGCGGGGTATCAGGGCGGGCTCTAATGTAAGGTGTCGGCTCCGCCGAGACTTTTTCTCACATTGGCCTTCATCCCCAATCCGCCAACTGGCGGACTGGGGTATTCGGCCAGCAATATTATAAAATTTCAAAATGAAATTAGTTTTTAAAAAAAAATTTGTTTCTAAAATAATTCTCTCGGTATTTTTTTTCGCCCTGCCCTCAATTATTTTCGCTGAATCAGGCGTAAGTATTGTCAGTGAAAACTTGCAAGAAACCGCTACCGGCGCGGGCATTGATCCAAATCGCATTAATTTACCGACGATTCTAGGCGCCACCGTCAATTATTTATTTGGCATTATTGGGGTGGTTTTTTTTATTGTAATGTTGACTGGCGGCTTGCACTGGATGATGGCCGGCGGCCAAGAAGAAAAAGTCAAGGCAGGCAAAGAATTAATTATCTGGGGCATCAATGGTATTATTATCATCTTTTTCGCTTACGCTTTAGTCTATATCATTTTAGCCGCCCTTAAAGGCGCGACGGGTTAAATTAATTTATTCTGCAAATCCGCCGAATACCCTGCAGTCTCTGCCGCAGGGATGAGGCGGAGTCAATAATAAAATCTGTGAGCGAGCGGTAGCGAGCGAACACTGATCATAAGAGGATTCCAAAGGAGGATACTCCTTTGGTCGGTGGGCAGGGTCTGATGCCCTGCCCACCGAAACTTTATTCACTTAGTGCATGGCAATAATAACCAAAAAATCAAAAAAAATAATTTTTCCTCTCCTGCTGGCTTTAATTTTTTTATCCTTAGTCACTTTTGCCAATGCCGCCTTAACGGATCAAGAAGAAGTAAAACAAGGTTTAGATATTACCGCGAAAAACGCGCAAATTATTCAGGGGGACGCTGAAGAATGGGACTTAGCCACCATTGTTGGCACCATTATCAATTATCTCTTCGGCGTCATTGCCATTGTCTTTCTGACTTTTATCTTAATCGGCGGCTATCTTTGGATGTCTGCCACCGGCAATGAAGAAGGCATCAAAAAAGCCAAAGCTTTTATTCTAAACAGCGTCTTTGGCTTAATGGTTATTTTTTTAGCCTATACTTTAGTTTGGTTAATCCTTAACGCGCTGAAGGCTTCAACCTTGTCTAGCTAGAAAGCTAAAAATGAAAGTGAATAAATCAACCTTAATAGTTTCAGTGGCGCTGGTTAGTTTATTCGGCCTTTCTTTAATTTTTTCGCAAATCAGTTGGGCCAGCACCGCAACCGAAATTATCAACGGCTTTTCCAAAACCGGCGGCGCCGCGGGCTATGACATTAACCCGACATCCGGTGCGCCCAAAAAAGAATTTGTCGCGGCTTGGTCAAATTATATCAACGGCTTTGCGACGATCTTTGGCGCTTTTTTTATGGTCTTAGTCATTTACGGCGGCTGGCTTTGGATGAGCGCGCAGGGCAAAGAAGAACAGGTGGAGCAAGCAAAAAAAATTATTATCGGCGCGGTGATCGGCTTAGCGGTTGTTATCGGCGGTCGGCTGATTGCTGAACTCGTCATCACCTATCTGGGCCAAACCGTTGTATTTTAAAATAATGAAAAAAAAATTAAAAAAAATTTACGCCCAACTAATTGTCTTAGTTTTTGGCTTTTTGACTTTAGTTTCACCTGCTTTCGCCACCGAATCAATCTTTGACCGGATGCTTAAGCCGGCCAAGCGGGCAATTGACGCCGCTTACGGCGGGGACAAAGAAGTAAAAATTGTGGGTGATCCTTTTTTAGGCGGCGTATTTGCGGTCATCAACACTTTACTGACTTTCACTGGAATAATTTTTTTCCTGCTTTTAATTTATGCCGGCTATCTCTGGCTCACGGCCCACGGCCGCGAAGACCAAATTGAAAAATCCAAAAAAATGACGCGGGAAATTGTGGTTGGTTTGATTATTATTGTTTTAGCGCGAATTTTAACTGAACTGATCTTAACCCAAATTGGCCAAGCCGTGGCAGAATGAAATTAGATGCGCGTAAATTAAAAATAAGTTATAATTAAAAAAAGGATTACTCCTTAAATTATGATAAATAAAATCACCATTATTCTTGTATTCTTTGGGGTCTTACTGATTAATCTCAGCTATTTTACCATCCCAGTTTTTGCCGCGGATACGATTACCGACCAAATGATTAAAAATCTTAAAGGCGTAGTTTTGCCTGGCGGCGGCAATAATGCCGACACCAAAGCCCAAACGGTTGTGGGCCGGGTGATTAACGCTTTTTTGGGAATTTTTGGCATTATCTTTTTAATTTTAATGATTTACGGCGGCTATAAATGGCTAATGGCTTCTGGCCGCGAAGAAGAAGTCCAAAAAGCCAAAGATATTATCCGCCAAGCGATTATTGGTTTTATCATTGTTTTATCCGCTTACGCTATTTCTTATTTCGTCACTTTAGCCCTTCAGCAGGCAACCGTTAGATAAGATACGAGAAGTAAGGCATAAAAATTAAAAAATCATAATTTACAATAGCTGATTTAAACAATATTTATGTTAAAGTCTCAAAAAATTTTTGTCATTATTGTTTGTCTTGCTTTTTTTAGTCTTTTTACCGTCAACGTCTTAGCGGAGACGGCCGAACCAACTCTTGATTTAACCAATAAATTAAAAAATGTAGGCGGCGCCGCTGGCTTTAACCAGCCCAGTGAAGAATCCACTCTGCCCGAAATTATTGGTAATATCATTAACGGCTTTTTGTCGCTTTTAGGAATGGTCTTTATGGGCTATATTATTTATGGCGGCTATCTTTGGTTGACGGCCCGCGGCGAAGAAGAAAAAATTGATAAAGCCAAACGGATTATCCGCGGCAGTATTACCGGCATTATTATTGTTTTAGCCGCTTATGCCATTACCGCTTTTGTCGTTGGCCGCTTAGTCCAGACCACGGGCTTTACTTCGCCGGCAACAACTTCAGGTGCAACCGGCGGGTGATAATTTTGATCCATTTGATCAATAATTTAAGTTTAATATCAAATTAGTAAAAATAAAGTTGTGCCAAAGTCTACTAAAAAAAATTTAAAAATGATTTTAAGTTTAATGATTTTTGCTTATCTTGCTTTACCGGTTTTAAGCTTGGCTCAAATTAACCCTGACCGCAGCAACTTAGAAAATTTTTTAAACCGGGCCGGGACCAATGCCGGTTATGATGTTAGTGTTGGCACTGACGAAGCCGGTTTAGCCAAAGTCGCCGGCCGCATTACCCAAGTCTTTATTTCATTAATTGGCATTGTTTTTATTTCTTACCTGATTTATGCCGGTTATCTCTGGTTGACCGCCGCGGGTGATGAAGAAAAAATCACTAAAGCCAAACGGATTATCCGCTGGAGTATTATTGGTTTAATTATTATTTTAGCCGCGGCGGCGATTTATTTGACTTTAACCAATTATTTAATCGGCCCACGCACGGCCGGCTTTCCCAGCGCCTAAACTTTTATGCCAAAAAAAGTCGCAAAAATTATTTTTCTTCTTACTGTTTTTACTTTTCTGGCTAATGGCGTCTTCGCCGCACCGACCTCAAATCTACTTGAGGAAAATGCGCGCTCAACTCTCTCCACCCAGGACACAGCTTTTATCGGTGAAGCCGGTTTAGGCACGCGCTTAAGTGCCGGCAAAATTGTTTCTAACATTATTAAAATCTTTTTAGCTTTTCTCGGCGTCATTTTTATTATTTTGATTATTTATGCCGGCTTTACCTGGATGACCGCGACGGGCAGTGAGGAAAAAATTTCCAAGGCCAAACAAATTATGCTTTCCGCCTTTATTGGCGTGGCCATTGTTTTTCTCGCTTATGCCATCACTTTCTTTGTTATTGATAAATTATTAGAAGCGACTCGCGGCGGCACTGGTTTAAAATAGAATATTAAAAAAATTAAGCGAGGCCTAAAACGCCTCACTTTTTTTAATATTTGTCTGCGAGGCCAAGTTCCGCCAAAGGCGGAACGCCGCCCGAACAGTAACAAATATTAACCCCGCACCAAGTTAAAATTCTTATAATCAAAATTTGATAAAACCAGCCGTAGGCGGTCTTCGCGGATATATTTTAATATAAACACCAATAGTGCTAATTAAAATCCTTAAATTTTTTCAAACTAACGAAAAATTTTTATTGTTCGAGTCTGCCTGTGCAGGCAGGCTGGTCGAGAACTATTCCATATTTTTTGAATTAGCGAGCTTTAGCTCGCATGCAAAGAACACAAACTAAAGTTTACTATTCCGTAAAATAACTTCTCGACTCCCTCGACGTCACATCGGGATCGCTCGAAGAATAATTAGTACTGTTGGTATATAAATACATCTTTAAGTTAATTCGCGAACTTCGGTGTGGGGTAAACAAAAAAGGACGAAACGAGTTCGTCCTGAAATCTTGCCCCTGACTTTTAATCGCCGCTCTACTTAAGGAGCGACCATAAAAAAGTCAACGGGCTCGTCATTAATGACCGCCGTGCCGCGCTCACGGCTGACGGTAATGTCTTTGTAGCGGTAGGGATAATTTGCTCCGGCTTGATAAATCTCCACCCAATACGTGCCGGGTGGCAATTCAGCGGTTACGGCGGCTTTGGCCGGCACATCAACTAATAATGACCGGCGACCCTTAATGAAAAAGGTCACCGCCTCCTTTCGTTGATTCACTAACTGCCCGGTCCGATAATTGGCTGGTTTTCGCCTTGGTGCCATTGGGTTAACCATACCATTGCCACCCTCCGCCAAATCTCTTTTCTGGGCATCAAGCTGGGTCTTGTTCGCCTCCCTTCCCGCCATGATCTGGTCACGGGAGGCGCGATAAACGCCGGGGTCCACCGCATACGGCCCAAGAGCAGCACAACCCGCCAACATCGTAACCAAAAGGCCGCAAAACAACCAAGGTAATGTTTTCATCTTTTTCCTCCTCCGCCAATTAGCGGGTTTTTGTGGTTAAATTACTTTTCCAAACTTAACTTTATATCATAGCATTTTTTGATAACCTTGTCAACACCAAACATTCAAAAATTATATTCTTTCCAAAAATGAAAAAATGATGTTACAATATATATAGTAGGTCGGTTTTATTCTAAAATTTTAAAAATAATTACATTCTTATGAAAAAAGTATTTCCGCTTATTTTGGGGCTCACTTTGGCACTTCATCTTTTTTCCGCCAGCTTAACCTGGCCGGTTTTTGCCGCCAGTGAAATCCCGGATTTAATTAATGAGCAGCTTGATCCAATTGGTGATGTTTATGGCCAAGACCAAGTTGATCCGAACGCCCTATCCCGAACCATTGCCGAAGTTATTCGGGTGATTTTAGGCTTTTTGGGTGTCATTTTTCTAGTGCTAATTTTATACGCTGGCTTTATGTGGATGACTTCTGCTGGTAATGACGAAAAAATTGCGACCGCCAAAAAAACCATGGTCGCCGCCATTATTGGCGCCGCCATTGTTCTCTTGGCTTTTGCGATTACCTCTTTTGTCATCACTAAGTTGTTTGAAGCCACGGCCGCGGCTGGCTAAAAATTTAATTTAAGATTTTAACACCCCACTTTCTCAAACTAAAAAGCGAAGGTGGGGTTTTAAATAATGATTAATAAAACGCTTAAGGTTTTAAAAAACCATAACCATTGGCTAGTTCTTTTAGTGACGGTTTTTTATTTTGCCTTTTTTTCTTTTACCAGCTTCTGGAAATATTACAATTTTTTCTATAATGCTTTAGACTTAGCCATTATTAATCAGATATTTTATAATTCAACCCTTGGTAATTTTTTTGCTTCCAGTATTCATCCACCAAGCTACTTGGGTGATCACTTTAGCCCAATTTTAATTTTACTCCTCCCGGTTTATTTAATTTTTCGCCAGCCGTCAACGCTTTTGCTTTTCCAAACCGCCTTTTTAGCTTTAAGCGTCTGGCCGCTTTATTTAATCGCTAAAAATGTTTTAACTAAAAACTGGGCGATAATAATCAGTTTAGCTTGGTTAGCAAATCCATTCGTTCATAACGTCAACTTATTTGAATTTAGTTTTTTACCTTTAGCGATTTTTTTTATTTTTTGGACATTCTATTTTTACCAGCAAGAAAAAAATCTGCTTTTCTTGCTTTTTTCCTTGCTGGCTTTATTGGTGCGAGAAGATGTTGCCTTAGTCATCCTAATGTTTGGCGTTTTAGCTTTAATTGAAAGAAAAAATTGGCGCTATATTTTTTGGCCAATTTTTATGGCCTTAACCTATTTCATTTTTGCTCTGAAATTAACCAGTGTTTTTGCTCCTAACCAAAGTTATAAATTTTTAATCTACTATGCTTGGCTTGGTAATTCTTTGCCGGAAATTTTAAAAAAATTGCTTTTTGAGCCTTGGCTAATAATTAAACACCTTTTAAGGTTTAACAGTTTTGAATTTATTTTAGGGTTGCTTTTGCCCACTGGCTGGCTGGCAATTATTGGTTTTAAGTATTTACTTCTTGGCTTAGCGGTATTTTTGCAATTAGCCCTGCGCCAGTCTGGCGCTTCGGCCACTTTATTAGAAACCTATTATCCAAGCCTGCTTCTGCCAGTAGTTTTTGTCGCACTAATTTTTTCGCTAAAAAAAATAACTGACTTAAAATCAAGGGATGTCAAAAACTTGCTTATGATCATTTTTTTTAGCGCGATTATTTATTCTTTTTTCACTTTAAGTCCAACCCTTAACATTTTTAAAAAAATTTTCCAGACAGGGTGGGGCGTTGAATTAGCCCAGGCGCCACAAATATTAATAAAAAAAATTCCTAGTCAAGCGCCCGTCGCGGCCAGCTATTCTTTAATTACGAATCTTTCTTCTCGTCCTAAAATTTATTCTCTAAATTATATTTTTTTGGGCCAGCAACAGTTTTTAAATAAAAATTATTTCTTACCAGCCGACGCTCAATATTTATTAGTTGATTTTTCCGACCTCTTGACCTATCAGCTCCAATACGGCAATAATCCATTTTACCAAAAACAATTTGAACTCGCCCAAACCAATTGGCCAAAAATTTTTGAAAATTTTGGTTTAGTTGCCATCCAAAATAATTATAGCTTATGGCAAAAAGGTGAAAAAAATCAATTTGATTTAGTAAAAAAATTGACTGTCCAGCCCAACATTGCTTGGCCTAAGGAAATTAACTTAAATGAAAAAATTAAATATCTGGGTTTTAATAAAAATGATAATCGGTATGAGCTCTTTTGGGGAATAAATAAACCAATTAAAAATTATTACCTTGAAATTAAATTAATTAATCAAGATACGGCAATTGAAACGAGGCTTTATCCTTTTGCCTATGGCTGGTTGGCGGGCAATAATGATGATCAAAAACAGTTAATTCAAACTAATTATTGGTTTTCTTGGTCAAAAAAAATTCCCCCGGGGGATTATGAATTAATTGTCAGATTGGTGGAAATAATTTCCGGGGGGATAGAAATTGATGAGACTCGTTCAACCAAACCAGTGCTTGATAAAAAAATAGAGCTTGGCCCAGAGCTTAATCTTGGCTTAATTAACCTTTAAGACCTGATAAATTTGGGCGTCGCGGTTTTGATAAACGAATTTTAAGTAATTTTTATCTGCTGGGTTAAAAAATCCGGTTTTTTTAATTCCCTGATTAAAAAATAAATAATCAATGCCTTGTTTTTTTAAAAAAGTCAATCGCTTTTCTGAATTATTATCAGCCGCAAAAAACCAGTCGGCATAAAGCCTTTTAACGCCATAATCAATAGTTTCAATGCCATGAGCGACAAAAACCGGCTGTTGAGAAAAACCGGGAATAAATAAGCTGGTGTTAACATCGCTTAAAACTAACGAACCGGCCGGGAGTTCGTTTAATTTTTTTAAGGCAAAAACTAAATCCTCTGACAAATAAAAATAATTTTTCACCGCTTCCGGCTGAATAATAAAATAGTATAAGTCACGGGTTAAATTAAAAAGGTTGGAGATGGCAAAAAATAAAATGAAAAGGAAAAATAATAAAAAATTATTATTTAAAAATTTAAATTTAGCCGTGTCTTTAAAACTATAAAGCCCAACCACGGCAAAAATGACTAACGGCAAATGAATGCCTTGTAAATACCGGCTTTGAAACTGGTTAGGTAAAATTATGAGCAAAATTGCCACGAGCAACAAGCAAGCTAAAAAAAGGTAATAATGATTAAACTTTCTTTTTTTAAACAAATAAATCATCCCCCAAGCGGCCAGTGGCCATAAAAAACCATAACCAATTAAAATAAAAATGAAATTTGGCGCTAAGGTAATATTTTGCAGGGCCCGTTGGCGAATAACTTCGCTCGTGGCAATCAGCCAAAAATGGTAATAAATTGAAGGCAGTGACAGTAAAATTAACAATAAAAAATGGCTAACCTCAAACCAAAGAATCTTTTTTGCCTTAAAAATTAAAATGGTTAGATAAAAAAACAGAGTGCCAAAAATAAGCGGGATATAAAAGGGGTGAAAATTAAAATAAATTGCGGCCAAAATTCCAGCACCAAAACTATAACGAAATTGTTTTTTCTCAAACGCCAAAAGCATCAGTAAAAATATCAAAATCATCAAAATTAATGAAGCAATAAAATGTGGCGTTTTATAAAGGCTTAAAAAAGTAATTGATTCCGGAACCCAAATGTCGTTAGGCGTGCCAAAGCCGGGCTGACCGGAAAAATCAAGCAGCGAAAATGGGGCGATAAAATAAGCACCGACCCCAGCGCTAAATAATAAAAAAATTAAGGCCAGTTTTCTTTCTTTAGACTCGCGAAAAAATAAAGTGAAAAAAATATAAACCGCGACCACAAAAACCGGGGTTAAAAACAGCCGGATAAAATGAAAGCTAAAAATTACCGACCAATTAAATATTTTGGCCAAATTGCCAACTAAAAACCAAAAAATGTTAAACATGGCTGTTTCCTGAAATTCAGCCGTGAATAAATCTTTAACCAACACGGAACCATTTTTCACCTGATTAATATAAGAATAATAAATCGGATTATCCCCGGGCGTTAAGCTATCTAAACCATTATAACCAGTGCCCGCTGGTGCCATAAAATAACCAATCAGATAAGGCAAGCCGGTTAGAATGATCATTAAAACCGACATTAAAGCAACAAATTGCCATTCACGTCTTGTCACTGAATTAATTAATTCTTTCATAGAGATGGCTTAATTCTAAATTATTAATTTTGAATTTTGAATCAATTTCGAATATTTGAATATTAAAAAATTGAATCAAAATTAAAAATTCAAAATTAATATATTATTTTGTCGTCACTTGATAAATCCCGACTCCGGCTCGTTGATAAACTTCTTTTAAATAATCTTTAACCGTCGGCTGATAGTCACCTATTTTTTTCTCTTCATCACCGTAAAAAATATAATTAATGCGTCGCTCGCGCAAAAATTCAAGTTCTCGTTCGCGACTCAAGCGATTGGCAAAAAAATCGTTGACTTCCTTTTTTTTATCAATGTAACCCGGGGTTTCCACGGCGTGACCAACATAACTTGTCCGCAACGCGTAAGCCGGCAAAACATTGCCGGTTTTAACGGCAGATAAAATAATGCTTGACGGCGCCACATTATCTTTTAGCCAAAGAAATGACTGATAAATATCTAAATCAAGATAAGATAGCTCCCGCCCTTGTTCGTAAACCATCAGGTCGGCCGCCAGAACAAAAATGGTTGAGGGCAAAAAAATTAAGCCGGCGATGACGCCAAAAATAAACTGATTTTTTTTAAAAGTTAACTGGCAGCGTTCATAAAAATAAAAAATGGCAAAAAGAGTCAAAATGCCTAAGGGCAAATGAAAGCCGAGTCCAGTCCGGCGCTGATAATTAATCGGCGCATACAAAATTAATAACTGGCCGATAATCCAAATAATCAAAAATATATATTTATTTTCAGTAATTTTTTTGGTTTTAACTAAAAAATAAATGCCAATAATCGTGCCGACCAGCAACCCGCCGAACGAAAAAACGGTTAAATATAAAGGGGTGGTCGGATTAATATTTTGCCTAATCCTTTGCCCGGTCAGCCAATCGGTTTGCCAAAGCCAAAAATAATAAAAAATTGCCGGCAAGCTTAAAAACAAAAACGTCAAAAAGAATTTTAGCCCGGGCCAAAAAAATTTCTGGTCTTTAATAAACAACAAAAGAAAAAAAGTGGCTAAAATCAAAAAAACTTTAATCACTTGAAAGGGATGAATCAAAAATAAGACTGCCCCAAAAACCCCGGACCAAAGGGCGTAGGAATATTTTTTTGTTTCACTAAATAAAATGGCGAGAAAAAAAATTAAAAAAAGAAAAATCGCGGACAAAATAAAATGGGGCGAAGTATAAAGCAAATAAAAATTATTAAGATCCGGCACCCATAAGTCCATGGGCCAACGAAAGCTACCATTAAAATAATTAAATGGATATTTAACCAGCCGATATAAAAAAATAGTGCCTAGTCCGGAAGAAAAAATTAAAAAAATAAAACTCAATCGCCGCTGCTTTTCTTTAAAGTAATAACTGATTACTAAATACAAAAGAGCTAAAAAAATTGGGATAAGCAAAAGGCGAAAAAGCTGAAAAGCGGCTAAAACCGGCAGCTTAAAAAAACGGGCCAATAAACCAGCCGCTAACCACTCGGGACGAAAAATTGCCTGGTGATCAACAGGTGCGAATAAATCACGGAAAAAAATCTTGCCGGCTTTGGCTTGATTAATAAAAGAATAATAAACAAACCAATCATCAGCCGAAACAAAATGCATCCCGGTAAAAACCTGCCCCGCTGGGGTCACCAGCCAGCCGTAAATAATTGGGATCGAAGTTAAAATTATTAAAATTAAGCTAACCAAAGCAACAAATCGCCATTGCCCCAAAGAAATTGATTTAAAAATTTGGCCAAAAGTCATTTTTTCAGGCGTAAAATTAAAACTTTCCAAAAACTCTCAAAAATTATTTTAAAATTAAATTTTGATTGCCCGCTGGCACGCTCCACAAAAATTATCGGAATTTCTTTGATCCTAAAACCAGCCTGATGGGCCAAATAAGTTATCTCAATTTGAAAATTATAACCCACGGAACTTAGTTGATCTAAATTAATCTTTTCTAAAACCAGCCGGCGGAAACACTTAAAACCGCCGGTTAAATCATGGTAAGGTAAATCTAAGACAAACCGAGCGTAAATATTGCCAAAACGACTAATCAACCGCCTTAAAATTCCCCAATTACTCACCCCGCCTCCTTTAAGATAGCGTGAACCTAAAATCAGATCAGCGTTATTGATCGCCTTTAAAAACTCCGGCAAATAAGATGGTTGATGAGACAAATCCGCGTCCATTTCAAAAATATAATCCGCACCCGACGCCAAGGCTATCTTAAATCCAGCAACATAGGCCAGCCCTAATCCCTGCTTTTCGGCGCGGGATAAAACCGAAAGGTTTGAGTAAACCCTCCGAAGCTTTTTTGCCAATTCACCGGTGCCATCTGGTGAATTATCATCAACAATTAAAACGTTTACCCCATCAATGGCTAAAGAAAAAATCTGGCTTAGCAATTTTTCTAAATTAGCTTTTTCGTTATAGGTTGGGATAACAATAAAAATTTTTTGCATCGCTAAATTGACTTTTTAAATTTTAGATTTTTTTTCAGCCGCCAGCGATCCAATTGATATAAAATCATAATTTTTAAAATATCCATGCCGTATTTAACACTGCGCCAAAAATTAATAGAAGAGGCGTCTTTAAAATATTTTGTCGTAATTGGAATTTCTTTAATTTTAAAATCATTGGCAACGAGCTGAACAATAATTTCAGTGTCAAAAACAAAATCATCAGAATTAAGAGCAAATGGCACCGTCTCTAAAACTTTTTTACTATAAGCGCGAAAACCAGAATGATATTCGGTTAAATTAATGCCTAAAAACCAATTTTCAATTTTCGTTAAAACTTTATTGGCCAAATATTTCCAAAAAGGCATGCCCCCTTTAAGCGCTTGACCGGGCCAGATCATCCGCGAACCAAAACAAGCATCACACTCACCACTAATAATCGGCGTTAAAATTTGAGGGATAAATTGAGGATCATATTGATGATCCGGATGAACCATCACGACGATATCAGCCTCGGCCGCTAAGGCTTTTTGATAACAAGTCTTTTGATTGCCGCCGTATCCTAAATTATTTTGATGCCTAAAAATTTTTAAGCCCAAACTCTTGGCCAAATCAGCCGTGCCATCACTGCTCGCATCATCAACTAAAATAATTTCATCAATCAAATTTTTGGGAATATCCGCCAAAGTCGCCGTCAGGGTTTTAGCGGCATTATAAGCCGGTAAAACCGCGATTATTTTTTGCTGATGATTAAATTCATTCATCATAATCAATTTTTCTCCTCACCCTTGGCCAAACAATCGTAAATTATCACCCCATTTTTTCCAATCATGAGGCAGTTTTTATTATAAGTGAAGCAGCTAAATAATTCAAAGAATTTATCCGAAGCTCGCTCGCCGAAAAAAAAGCCACCAGTCACTTCTGGCGGCACCGAGACTTTGCGAACAAAAATCAAACGTTGGGGATAATTTTTTAAAAATTCGCAGCTTAAAGGCCAAATCGCCTGAACCGGATTTTTGGTGTAAAACATCAGAGGAAACTGTTCGTAGGCTGATAAAATTAGAGTGTCGGCCGAAATATTTTCGCTTTTTAGATAATCAACTAAAGCCTTAATCCAGTCAAAATTATAATCTTGATTAAAAATTAACCCCCAGGTGGAAAATAAAAAAATAAACCAAACAAAAAATAAACCGAACAAAACTAAATTTTTAAAAGCAAAAAAACTGGAAAATATTTGAAAAAAATAATAGGCTAAAAAAATTGTCAAAAAAGGCAAACAGATGACAAAAGCGCGGCTAGCCAAAGATTCCCCAGGCAAAATTAAGGAGATCATAACCGTGCTCAAAACTAAAAAGAAAATTAAATAGAAAAATTTTTCCTTTTGTAAATTTAGTTTAAACTTTTTTTTAGTTAGGTACTGATATAAAAATTTGATGGCCGCTAAAATTAATAAATTTAAGCTGATAAAAAATAGCATTAATAAATTATAGCGAAACCGACTAAAAGCATAAGATGAAACTTGGGAAAACTTAACCCAATAAAGCCAAGGGATAGTCAAAACTAAAAAAACTGCGGCCGAAAGCCAAAAAATTTTATTTTTAAAAATTAAAAAGTTTCGGTTTTCACAAAAATAATAACCGGCAAGAAAGGCAACGAGAGTTAAAAAAATGACAATGTGAGTGTAAAAAAGTAAAATTAAGCCGACGCTTGTCAAAAAAAGAAATTTATCTTTTTTAGTTTTTAAAAAAAGATAAAATAAATAAAGATTTATAATAACCAAAAAAATTTCTAATGAATAATAGCGGGCTTGGCGTTCATAATAAATCGCGGCGTAATTTATGGCATATAAAAAAGCGGCTGATAGACTAAGGCCGATGGAAAAAAATTCTTTCGTTAAAAAAAAGACTAAAATTATTGTTAAAACAGAAATTAAAACTGAGGGCAAGCGGGCGCTAAAATTACTCGCACCTAAAACTTTAAACGATAAAGCCATTAAATAATAAGGCAACCAGCCTTTATTTTTTTCATAACGTGAACCAAAAAAATTAGTGGATTGATATTGGTATTTTCCCCCGTCAGCTAAAAAAATAAGTTTATTTTCATATAAAGTTTCGCCTCGAAACTCACTATGGGGATACCCTTGATCTAAAATCTGAAAAGCGTAAATCGCGCTTTCCGCTTCGTCTTGCCACAAATAAGGCTCACTTAAATTCCGAATTCTAAGAAAAAACCCGAAAAAAATAATCAGTAAGAGAATCAACCACCCGCCTTTTTTCATAATTTTAGCCGCGGCTTAATTTTTATAATTTCCCGCCAATAGTTAAGCCCAAGAGAAATAACTTTAACCCGAGATTTGTCTTGGCCTTCTCTAAAATCTTGCCAACAAACCGGGATTTCTTTAAAGCGATAGCCTTTTTTTTCCGCTAAAAGTACGAGCTCAGAATCAAAAAACCAGTTCTGATTTTCCACTAAGGGCAAAAGTTGATTTTTCACCCGATGATTAATCGCTTTAAAGCCACAAGGAGTATCGCTAATTTTTGAGCCCAAAAAAAATTTAATTAATAAATGATGAGAATAGGAAATTAGTCTTCGCCCAAGAGCCCTTTTGACGAGGGCATCAGAGTGAAAACGCGAACCAATGACTAAATCATTGCCTTCATTAATGCCTTGAATCAATGCTGGCAAAGCCGAAAGATCGGTCGCTAAGTCTACATCCATAAAACAATAGATGTCGGCATTAAATTTTTGCCAAGCGGCCCTAATCGCGGCCCCCTTGCCGCGCCGGGGGATAAATAAATATTGAAGTTGAGGAAAATCAGCGGCTAAGCGCTGGCCAATACTTGAGGTTTGATCGCTGGAATTATTATCGACCATCACAATTTGCCAATCAATTTTTAAATTTCGTTGGCAATAGTCAAAAATCTTTAAAACATTTTGCTTTAAAATTAGTTCTTCATTATAAACCGGCAGGCTAATTAAAATTTTCATGGTGGGTTTAAATAAAAAAAATAACCTTCTTAAAAACCGAGGGTAAACAAAAATTTTTGCTCATTATTCATCACTTAAACGATAAATCCGACTTTCGTCATCCTCAAAAACTTTTTCAAAATAAATATTGTTCTCCAGGTTTCGGGCCAAGGCAGAATGATCTTTTAAGTCAACAAAAACATAATTAGCGCCAAAAAGTTTTTTTATTTCGGAATAAATATTTTCCGTCCTGGTGCCAGTGGTAATCCCTACCCAACGCTGATATAAGTCTGGATCAGACTCATACATAAAAGTTGGATCAAGCCCCACCAAATAATAATTAAAGTCATTGTGATAAAAAAGAATCGGAAACTCATCCCAATCGCTGTGAAACACCACTTCGCCCGGCAGTGAATTTTGATTGAGCCAAAGGCTGGGGGCTAAAAATTTATCAAAGGCAAAACCGTTTTGGTAAGCCAGTTTTATTGCCTTTAAATCACGGTAAAAAATCGGGGAAAAAGACATTAAAAGCAAGACGGGTAAAATTAAAATCCAATTTGGCGAAACAAATTTTTCCAATCTCTGCTTGATGGTTGGCCAAAACCAGTTAAGGCTAACGGCGGAAAAAACCACACTCAAAGGAACAAAATACTCAACATAACGCCTTGATTTTAAGGTTAAGGCAAAAAATATTAGGCTTAAGGCCAAAAAAAACCAAGCGTTTAAACTTTGTTTTTTAAAGCTAAGGGCAAAAATAATCACCGCCAAACTAAACAAAATAAAAAAAGGCGAAGCAGCGGTCATCAGTTCCAACCAACCGTATGGATACCATTCGCCGCCCACATTAATCAAATGCTGATAATTAACAAGGGCGATTTTAAAAGATTGCTGCCAATAAAAATCCGGATTGCGCGGAAAATAAGGGCTAAGTAAAATACCCTCCGTGATCCCCAAAGCCACGCAAAAAATTAAAATTACATTTTGCCAAAAAATTTTTTTTCTTCTTTGCTTAACTAAGGTCCCAGATGATTTAACAAATGTCCACAACCAATTAAAAATAGCATATACCCCGACCACCATTAAAGCCAGCGGCCAGCCACCGTAAAGCCAAACATAAAAAAAGGATAAAAAAACCAAGCTTAAATAATGCCGATGAATAATTAAATAAATTAGTAAGATTAAAAAAATTAAAACTAAGCCCTGGGCTTTGGCTAAATTAAGACGAAAAATAAAAGGGTTGATGGTTAATAAAAATAACGCATACCAAAATGCGCCTTTAACTAAAAATTGACGGAGCAACCAATAAACTAATAAAATCGTTAAGCTGGCAAATAAAATGGTCGCAATTTTTAAGCCAATGAGGGGTGGAAAAACTTTAACAAACGGGATTAAAATTAAATGGTATAAAAAATGATGGTCCGTAAAATTATAGCGCAAGGTTGTTTGCGACAACCAAGGAAATTCGGTCAGGGCCCCGCGGCTCGCTAACACCTGAGCCATTTTCGCATGATAAAAAGAATCGGGGTCAGCGAAAGTTTGGTCAAACGCCAGATAAGTAAAAAGGCTTAGGGCACTGGCAAAAATAATTAAGGACAAAAGCCAGGGGGAACGATTGAAAAGATTTACCGCTTGCCGAAATAAACGCATACCACATTAAGAAAGCTTTTTTAATTTGGCTTTAAAAAAATCAACATAGGGTATTGAGGCAGGATTAATCTGGTTTAAAATGGCTAAATAAAAACTGACATAGCCGCTTAAACTCAAACCCTCTAAAATTTGCTCTAAGCTATTTGTCCCGACAAATTGATAAGAAAAAAATTTAATTTTATTCCTAGCTAAAATTTCTTTGGTAATCTGGAAACGCCGTTGATTTTTTTTAAAATATAATTCTGATTCCAGTAAAATAAACAAAAAATTTTGCCGGTTGGTTTTGGGTAAAATTAACCCCTCTAAAAGATGATGATTAAGCTCCGGCAAAATAAAATAATTGGCAAAGGTTTTAGCATTTTCATTTAGCTGATTGGCAAAAACATGAGCATTGCCGGCCAAAAATTCGCTGGCAATTATAACTGGCAACCGTTCTCTCAAAGCCAGGGCTAATTTTTTAGTTTGATTTTTATTGACTAACTGACTGACGCCAAAATCACATTGCCAAGCCTTAAGTTTTTTTAGCGCCAAATTAAATTCATTTTCCGTCAAAGGAATTAATTTAAGCTTAGCCAAAATAGCTAAGAGGGTGCCAAAAGTATAACCAACACCTAAACGAGGTTGACGAGAAGGATTAAAAATCGGTTGGAAAATATAACCGGACACTTGCTGGCTTTTAATTAAAGTCCTGAGTTTGCCACCAGAAGTAATAGCAAAAATTTTGGCTTTTCTTTTGTGAGCTTGACTGATGGTGGCTAACGGCTCTTCGGTGTCACCGGAATAGCTGGAAATTAAATAAAGCGTTTGTTCGTTAACTGTGCCAGGCAAATGATAGCCATTGACGATACTAAAGGGAATTTTTAAATTTTTAAAAAAAAGGGAGCGGACAATGTCCCCGGCCAAAGCCGAACCGCCCATACCACTAAAAACAATCTGTTTAACTTGGCTTAAGCCCGCCGGTATTTTAAAATTTCTTATTTCCTGCCAACTTTGCCGTAGCTGATCCTCTAATAATTCAATTGATTCCAAAACCAATTTAGTATCAATTTTTTTAATTTGCTTTAAGTCATCTAATTGATTCATACCCAGTAGTAGAACTTTGATATTTTAGCATCAAAATTTTTAATAATTTATTTTAATAATTGTTGTTTGGTTAAACGCCTTATTGCCCGGTTGCCGATGTCGCGGTAAGCGACCCAATCAAAGTTTCACTACTGGGCATACCCTCGTAGTATAACATAAATTTAGGTTTTCTGCCATTGAAAAGTCCCCCTAAATTTGTTAAAATATAATAAAAGATCGCCTTTCGATAAACCCGAGGCGATCTGCCAAAATTTTGACTTTTCCCGCCACAATAATCTATTTTAGAAGGTGCCGATGTAAAATCGGCATCCCGACTTTACGTCAGGAAAGGCGGGATCCCGCTGTAGGCGGTGATGAATTTTGACTTTTAAATTTTGAATTTTATTTTTATGTCTGGACACAGTAAGTGGGCTCAAATCCATCGTCAAAAAGGTGCCGCCGATGCCAAGCGCGGCGCTTTATTTACTAAATTAGGCAATGCCATTTCTCTGGCGGTCCGCTTAGGCGGCCCTGATCCAACTACCAACTTTAAATTACGCTTGGCCATTGACCAGGCCAAAACCGCCAATCTGCCTAAAGAGAACGCGGAACGGGCAATTAAACGCGGCGCCGGAGAACTGGCTGGCCAAAAAATTAAAGCTGTCACTTATGAAGGTTTTGGCCCAGAGGGCGTGGCTTTTGTCATCGAGTGTCTAACTGATAACCGCAATCGCACCAGTTCGGCCTTAAAACACCTCTTAACTAAATATAGCGGCAACTTGGGCGGTCCTAATAGCGTGAGTTGGCTTTTTGAGAGTAGGGGCGTGATTAGAATTAAAAAAATTGACGAGGAGCTAGAACTCGCTTTAATTGACGCCGGCGCCAAAGACATTATTAAAGAAGCGGACAACGTTGTTATCTATACCGCACCCAATGATTTAAAAATGACTAAAGAATTTTTAGAGCAAAAAGGGATTAAAGTTGAATATGCTGAAGTTGAACAAATGGCCAAGGAAAAAAAGATGATCAAGAATGAAGCTAAAAACCAACTGGAAAAACTTTTCTTGGAGCTTGACGACAATGAAGACGTTAATAATTATTACACGAATGCGGAAATTTAGTGAAAAAAAACAAGAAATGAGTAACAAGAAGCCGGTTGTGATTTTGGGGATTGACCCGGGGTTAGCGGATACTGGTTTTGGTGTTATTATAAAGAAAGGCAGCCAACTACAAGTGCTCGATTACGGTAATATTAAAACCAAGGCTAAAACTGACTACCAAATAAGGCTAAAACAAATTTATCGGGGTTTAGATAAATTAATTAAAAAATACCAGCCAGAAATTGTGGGCGTAGAAAAGCTCTTTTTTGCTAAAAATGCTAAAACCGCCTTGGCGGTTGGCCAAGCCCGCGGCGTTGCCTTGCTGGCCATTGGAAAAAATCAGCTAACTTTACATGAGTTCACTCCTTTGCAAGTCAAGTTGGCTTTAACCGCTTATGGCCAAGCCTCAAAAAAGCAAGTCCAGCAAATGGTTAAAGTTATTTTGGGGTTAAAGGAAATACCTAAGCCCGACGACGCGGCTGATGCCTTAGCCGTTGCCATTTGCTGCGCCCATTCGGTCGCCGCCGGCGACCTCAAAGTCAAAAGTTAAAATTCAAAAATCAAAATTATGGAGTCCCGTCGTTGGCCAACGACGGGACGAAATAATTACCGAATTTTTGACTTTCCCTACCACAATAATCTATTTTAGAAGGTGCCGATGTAAAATCGGCATCCCGATTAACCACTAAATATGTTAATCAGATAAAAAAATGAACCCGACCCCGCTCTAAAGAGCGGGGTATCAGGGCGGGTTCTAATGTCCCGATGCTTCGGTCGGGATCCCGACTTTTTAATTCTTTTGAAGAACAGTGCGTCGGGACAAGGTGTCGGCTCCGCCGAGACTTTTTCTCACACTGGCTTTCATCCCCCTGGCTTTTAAGCCAGGGGGATGAAAGCCAGCAACATTATAAATAACTCTATGACTAAATCCGAAATAAGAAAAGATTATATCCAAGAAAAATATGTCATTATCGCGCCTAAGCGCGGTCAGCGGCCAGATGATGTAAGCCATAAGGAACAACAAACAACCATCCCGAAAGCCAGCTGCGTTTTTTGTCCAGCCAGGGTTGATCGAGACAATAAAATTTTACTTACCGCCAAAGAAACCAAAGAAAAAAATGAGCCGTGGGCAATTAAAGTCATTGCCAATAAATTCCCCACGGTCAGTCCAGCTAATCCTAGAGCCTATGGCCGACAAGAGGTCGTGATTGAAACCCCGGACCATTTAAAAGAGGTGGAAGAGCTAACCACCGAGCGCGTGGCTGAAATTTTTAAAGTCTATGCCAAGCGGACTAAAATAATTTCCCGGGATAAAAAAATTGAATATATTTTAATTTTTAAAAATAACGGCGGCAAGGCCGGAGCATCGCTACAGCATGCTCATTCTCAAATTTTTGCCACAGAATTTTTGCCCCCACACCTAAAAGATAAATCCCAACGGGTTTTGGCTTATAAACTTAAAAATGGCTCTTGCGTTTATTGTGACGTGATTAAAAAAGAAAAGCGCGGTCCGCGCCTGGTTGCTCAAGATGAAAATGTTATTGCCTTTTGCCCTTGGGCGCCAATGCATAATCATGAAATTTGGCTTATGCCCAAAAAACACTTAGACAATATTACGGTTCTAACCACTGAAGAACAGACCAGCTTTGCCAAAATACTTAAAAAAATCCTGAAAAAAATTAATCAGCTGAATTTGCCTTATAATTACTACTTCCACCAAGTCATCCGTGATAAAGACCAGCATTTATATATGAAAGTTACGCCTCGTGGCAGCGTTTGGGCAGGCGTAGAAATCGGCTCGGGCTTAATCATTAACCCAATCTCGCCCGAAGAATCAGCAAAATTTTATCGAAAATAAAAAAGCCCCGCCCTTGCCTT
>Ga0155673_124_pt1 | contig 32709 bp, 25 predicted proteins | sample RifCSPlowO2_01_FD_107330 | JGI IMG/M metagenome (GOLD analysis project Ga0155673, IMG submission 107330) | Candidatus Buchananbacteria bacterium RIFCSPLOWO2_01_FULL_40_23b
AGAAAATCACTTAACTACTTAACGCCCAACCAAGTTATTGACCAAGAAACAGGTCAGGGCGGGTTCATATTAATCAAAAATTATCTTTCGCTAATTGATTGCTTTTAAGTCACCCCAATTATTGCCAACAGCAACATGGGTTTCAACCGGCGCCCGGAGTTTGTAGACGTTTTCCATTTGCTTTTGGACAAAGTGAGCGACTTTTTTGACGTCATTGATTGGCACCTCAAAAACTAGTTCGTCGTGAACCTGTAAAAGCATTTTGGCCTTAGGGCAAATTTTTGGCAAATCTTGATAAATTTTAATCATCGCCAGTTTAATCAAATCAGCGGCCGTGCCCTGAATCGGGTGGTTAATCGCGGCGCGCTCGGCGGCCGCGGCCACTGGCTGAATCGTTGAATTAATTTCTGGCAGATAGCGCCGGCGGCCAAACCAAGTTTCCACGTAGCCATTTTTTTTGGCCAATTCTTTAGTTTGTTCTAAATACTGGTAAATGGCGCGATGGACCATAAAGTAGCGGTCAATAAAATCCGTCGCTTTTGCCCGGCTGATGCCGGCAGAAGCGGCTAAGCCAACTGGCCCTTGGCCATAGATAATGCCAAAGTTGACGGCTTTGGCGGCATAGCGCATTTCTTTCGTCACTTCATCCAATGAGACTTCATGAATTTCCGCCGCGGTGCGGGTATGAATGTCCTCACCTTTTTTAAAAGCGGCAATCATTTTTTCGTCTTTAGCCAATGAAGCAATAATGCGCAATTCAATTTGGGAATAGTCAGCGGACACAATTTGATAACCTCGCGGCGCGATAAAAGCTTTTCTGATTTTTTGGCCAAGCTCCGCTCGGATTGGGATATTTTGGAGATTTGGTTCAGATGACGAGAGTCGCCCGGTGGCGGCAATGGTTTGGTTAAAGCTCGTGTGGATTCGGCCATTTAAATCCACTAGCTTTGGTAAAGCGTCTAAATAGGTTGATTTTAACTTAGCTAATTCTCGGTATCTGATAATCAAATCAATAATTTTATGCTTGCCTTGTAATTTTTCTAATTCTTCTGCCGCGGTTGAAATGCCGGTTTTAGTATGGCCTAAGCCTTGAGTTGAAATCTTTAACTTGTCAAATAAAATTTCTTTTAATTGGATGGGCGAGGCAACATTAAATTGGCTGCCGGCTAAATGATGAATTTTATGCTCTAGACCATTTATTTCTTTACCCACCTCGCCCGCCATTTTTTTTAAAAATGGCAGATCAATTAAAACGCCGTTTTTTTCCATTTCCGCCAAAACCGGAATTAAAGGCACTTCAATTTTTTGGAGCAAGCCCAAATTATTTTTTTCTTCAAGCTGTTTGGCTAAAGGTTTAACCAGGCGCCAAGTAAAATCCGCGTCCTCGCAGGAATACATTGCCACTTTTTCCAGCGGCACTTCTTTAAGTGAAATTTGATTTTTACTCTTGCCGATTAAATCAGTAATTGGCTGCATTTGATAACCTAATTCCGTGAACACTAAACCATCTAAATTATGCTGGCGGCTGCCCGGGTTTATTAAATATGAAGCAACCATAGTATCAAAATCAATGCCACGAAGCTCTAAGCCAGCGGTTTGTAAAACCTCCAGATCAAATTTAATGTTGTGGCCGATTTTTTTTATTTTTTCATCCGCTAAAATCGGTGCGATTGCTTTTAGCCATTCGGCTTTGGTGACTAAATAATAAGCCATCCCGCCCTGCCAGCAAAAACTAATACCTAAAAGTTCATCGGCAAAAGTGTTGGTGCCCGAAGTTTCTGTGTCAATAGCAAAGATCTTTTGTTTTTTTAATTCGGTTAAAAAATCAGCAAAATCTTTATCGTTTTTAATTAACTGGTAATGAACTTTTTTTCCCGCTACGGCCTTGGGGTTGGCGGCATTAAATTCAAAGCTTGATTGGGCTAATTTTTCGCCGGTTTGCAAATCTTTAGGTAGTTTGTTAATCAAAGATTTAAATTCTAATTTTTGAAATAAGGGTAAAACTACATTAATGTCGTAATTGGTGACTTTAGCGTTGCTCATCTCAAAATTTAGCGGCACCTTGTCAATTAATTGACAAAGTTTTTTGGAAAGTAGTGCCTCTTTTTTATGTTCGGCTAAAAGTTTTTTGTAGCGCTCGGGAATTTTTGGGGAATTTAAATTTTGATAAAGATTTTCTAATGTGCTAAATTCATTAAGCAAGTTAATCGCGCCAGTTTCGCCAATGCCTTTAACACCCGGAATATTATCCGACGGATCGCCGCGCAAAGCTTTAAAATCAACCATCTGTTCTGGGGTTAAGCCGTTAAAGCGTTTTTTAACCTCACTGATGTCATAAGTGAGGGTGTCAGAAAGTCCCTTATGCATCGTGTAAACTTCAGTATTGTCATTAACTAGTTGTAACGTATCTAAATCGCCGGTAACAATAATTGATTTTAATTTTTCGACTTTTTTATTTTTAACCAGAGTCGCAATAACATCATCGGCCTCAAAGCCTTGTTTTTCGTAGATTGGAATATTAAAAGCCGAAACAACCTCTTTAATCCGCGGGATTTGAGCGTAAAGCTCATCAGGCTTTTTAACGCGCGTGGCCTTATATTCTTTATATTCTAAATGGCGAAAGGTCGGGCCCTTTAAATCAAAAGTCACGGCCAAATAATTTGGTTTTAAGTCTTTTAAAACTTTTAACAAAATCATGGTAAAGCCGTAGATGGCATTAACCACTTCCCCGCTTTTAGTCTGCAACGTCGGCGGCAAAGCGTGCCAAGCGCGATGGAGTAAAGCATTGCCGTCAATGATGATAAATTTTTCTTTTTTGGGACTCATAATTTTTTTAACATTGCTGCTTGCCCCGCACTTTGAGCGTAGCGAAATAGTAAGGGGTCGATGATAATGAATTTTTCTTTTTTAGCTGACATATTTTATTTGTTGTAGGGACAGGACACTGTCCTGTCCCTACCTTTATAAATTTATTATATCATTTTTGGTTGAATAAAAATAATTACTATTTTTACAAATAAAAAACCCCCGAGCAGCCAGTTTGCTACTGGAGGCATAGTTCTTGGCAATCTTTCAGCCAACCATAGTCGAATGACAATTAAGGGTAAAAGTCGGTTGGCCTTGGTGCTTAATTGCTTTTAGGGTGGTTGAGTTTTCACCCCAATCGATCAGTTCAAATTCCTCGCCGGGTTTACTGCAGTGGAGCCCTTCGTTTATACCTTCGCCGGTTGTAAAAAGAATTCTTCCCTCATTTGCTATGGTAACAATCGTGCCGGGTTTTATTTTTTTTGGGGTCCCTCCTTTAGCGCTAACTTGTCTAACTCTCTCTTTTTGAATATCATGGCTTTTATTCATAACTGATTCTCCTTTGCCTTTTCGGTTTATTCTAATTACAGTAGCGCCAAGTCGCAAAATGTTTTAAGAGCATTGTTCCAAAAGAACGAGAGTCTTGTCTGAACAAATTTAACTATATCTTAATCTTAGAGCCAATCAGTAAAAAAGTCAAGGAAAAGAAAAAAACGCACAGGCAAGGCCAGTGCGCAAATGGTTTTGGTTCATTAGGCAGCTAAAGCCTGCCACGATTTTTCATCGTTCAGGCGTTCAGCGATGTTAATGCCGTAAAATCCTTCCAAGGGTTCTAAAATTTCTGGGTTGTTTCCCCAGACTTGCTGCAAAGCATGTCGAAGCAGATTGACCGTGCTTGCACTCACCAGCCCAAGTGGTCCTCGCATCAGACCGGAATCAATTCCCAGCCCAGCCATCATTGTTTTAATGGCACAAGGGTTAGGAAATTTTTCTTCGGTTTGATAAAGTCTGCCTTGAAATGTTCTGGTCACACAAACTTTAGCCGTGATAAGATTAAATAAAGGGGTTAGTTTAGTGTCCAGCCCCTGCCCAGTTTTATTGTCACCAGCCAAAAAAGCATCAACCATTTCAACAATCGCTTTTGGTACTAAATTGTTCATCACCGAAATTACGCCGTTGCCGGTAATGGTCGCTGAAGCTATCATTGGCGTAGTCAGATTGTCATCACCGGATAAAATACTGAATTCCGGCCCAAGTAAGCGGCGGATTTCGGCCATGTTATTCAAATCGCCCGTGGCCTCTTTAACCGCTACGACATTGGGACAATTCTCGGCTAAAATTGCCAAATCAATTGGGAAAAACTGGCAGCTGGTGCGACCCGGAATAATATAAGGAATCACTACCGCTTCCGGATTTTCTTGGCGGACTGCATCAGCAACTAGTTCATAATAATACCGCCGCAATTGCTCAGATGACGGCTTGTTGTAATAACCGCCAACCAATAAAACTGCATTGGCACCATTTTCAACTGCTTTGATGGAATTTTCCGTGGCCTCTTCAGTCGAGTTGCTGCCCGTGCCGGCGATAACCAATCCTCGTCCATTGACTACCTCAACCACCTTTTTAATCAGGTGGATGTGCTCCGGCCATTTTAAAGTTGGTGATTCGCCAGTGGTGCCAACCGGAACGACGCCTGTCACGCCTTGTGAAATTTGAAATTCCAAATTTTTTTCCAGCCGGTGGTAATCAATCTCGCCTTTGCCATTGAACGGTGTTACTAAGGCGGTAAAAACACCTTGCCATTTTTTCATTTCTGCCCCTCCAAAAGTTGTATTGTCAAACTGCCTGTTTGATTGAGATTAAACTTTTTTTATCTTAGTAAAATCATTGTTTTTTGTCAACTAATTTGATAAAATATTATCAGTAAATTAAGCAAATTAAACGAGATAAGTTATTGGCTTGATTTACTTGATTTATTTACCGCTTAATTTACTAGAAACAATGTATCTCCAAAAAATTGAAATTCAGGGTTTTAAATCTTTTGCCCAAAAAACTACTTTGGAATTTCCGCGGCCGGGCAAGGGCTGTCCTTTAGTTTTAAACGGGGAAAAAATAAGCCCCAATCAATTGGCTCAAGGGCTTTGCGGTGTGGCTTGTATCGTCGGGCCTAACGGTTCGGGCAAATCTAATATTGTTGATGCCGTGCGCTGGGTTTTAGGCGAGCAAAGCTTAAAAAGTCTGCGGGGGAAAAAGTCAGAAGATGTCATTTTTTCCGGTTCGGAAAAAAAGGCACGTTTAGGTTTAGCCCAAGTGGCCCTTCACCTTAACAATGAAAATGGAAAAATGCCCATTGATTTTCCGGAAGTGGTAATCAGTCGCAAGCTTTATCGCAGCGGCGAAAGAGATTATCGCGTTAATGGCAATCGAGTCAGGCTTCAGGACGTTTTATTACTTTTAGCCCAATCCAATTTTGGCCAGAAAAGTTACAGCATTGTTTCTCAAGGTTCAATTGATCAAGTTATTATGGCTAATCCCTCTGACCGCAAGGATTATTTTGACGAAGCCGTGGGGGTTAAACAATTCCAATTAAAGCGCGATCAATCCTTAAATAAATTAGAATCCGTCTGGAACAACTTACGTCAAGTTGAAGCACTTTTGACGGAAATTGGGCCGCGCTTAAATTCGCTCACCCGCCAGGTTAAGCGTCTAGAGCGCCGGGAAAAAATTGAAACCCAACTTCAAAGCTTGCAGAAAAAATATTATGGCTGGCTTCATCACGAATTAAATCAGCAGATCAATGAGCTCAAACCAGATCTAGACAAAGGGGAGGCCGAATTATCCAGCCATAACAAAGACTTGCGGGAATTCCAAAGCCAGCTAAATACTTTAGAAAAACAGGATTCACGCAGTAAAATTTTTAACGAACTCCAGCAACGTTACCAAAAATCATTAGACCAAAAAAATCAATTGCGCGAGGAGCATTTAATTTTGCAAAATAAAATTGAATTAGCCAAACAAAGATTAGTGGAAAAGGCTGTGCCCTTGAGTCTGCCGGAAATTTTAGGCAAATTAAAAACCATGGAAAAACTTCAGCAGCAGATTATTGATAATTTTGTCAGTAAACAACCGGCAAAATTAGCCTTAGTCCAGAGTGATTTGAAGCAATTAGGCAGTTTAATTCGGGGCTTGGCTCAAGAGTTAGAAAACCCTTCGGCTAAGGAAAAAATTAAGGCAGAAATTGATGAGGAGTTAATTAGTGATTTAAAAGCGGTGGCCGCTGATTTGGCGCAGGCGGAAAAGCAGGTAGCAAGCGTTCGGCGCGAAATGGAAGAATTTAACCAGCAGGAGGAAAAAAAGAAAGGCAAGTTTTTTGAACTCCAGCGGCAGATTACGACTAAACAAAATCAATATAATCAGTTGGCGAATAAACTTTCCGGCCTGCGGGTTGAGATGGCAAAATTAGAAACCAGAAAACAAGATTTAAGGCAGGAAATTAAGCAAGAAGTTAAAGATTTGAATTGGCTTGAGGCGTATCGGGCGGAAAAGATTAATGAGAGCGAGACCTGGACCGAACTTTTGCGCTTTAAGCACCAATTGGATTTAATTGGCGGAGTTGATCCCCAGACAGTGACTGAATATCACCAGACCAAAGAGCGCTTTGATTTTTTAAGCGGGCAAGCCGATGACTTAAAAAAATCAATCAATGCTTTGGAAAAAATCGTTAATGATTTAGACGAAAAGATTCAGGTTCAATTTGACACTTCTTTTAAAAATATCAATAAAGAGTTTAGCCATTTTTTTAACATTCTTTTTGGCGGCGGTAAAGCGGAACTTGTTTTAGTTAAAGAAGAAATTAGTCAGCAAGATAAGCAAGATAAGGCTGAAGACGAGGAAGGGGTCGGGGTCGAGGGCGGGATTCTTGATAAATTAATGGTCGTGGAAGAAAAAATTAGCCCAAAAACTTTTTTAAAGAAAAAAACCGGCAAAGTGATTACCGGCATTGAAATTATTGCCATGCCGCCAGGCAAAAAAGTTTCTTCAATTAATATGCTTTCTGGCGGCGAACGTTCAATGGCGTCTATCGCCTTAATTTGCGCCATTATTGCCAACAACCCTTCGCCGTTTGTGATTTTAGACGAAGTTGACGCGGCTTTAGACGAAGCCAATTCCCAGCGCTTTGCTAAAATTGTCAATGAACTCGCCCATAAAATTCAATTTATTATCATCACTCATAATCGGGCGACAATGCATCAAGCTAACATTTTATATGGCATCACTATGGGCGAAGACGGTGTTTCTAAGCTTATCAGCCTGAAGCTGGAAGAAGCCCAAAAAATAGTAAGGCAGTAAGCTAGATAATTTAAAAATCAAAAGTCAAAAATTAAAATTATGCCGGCTTTGCCGATCATTCTCGGTTGCCTGCCTGCGCAGGCAGGCCTGAGGCAATCGGAACAATTCAAAATTAAAAATTCTAATTTTATAGCTTCTTGACTTATTTTTTGGTTGTGCCATAATAACAAAACTTTAGATCTATGAGATTAAGGTTTAAAGTCGAGCTCACGATGCTGGCGTAAATGGCATCCTTATTAATTCATAGTTAATTCATAGATATTTTTTTGTATGCGAACCCGCCTAAGGTTTTTTGCGCAGCAAAAAATTTAGGCGGGTTCGCATCTGTTCGTAGATTAGCATTATATTTATGCTCAAAATTAGACTTGCCAGGATTGGCAAAAGAAAAAAACCAACTTTTCGCTTTATCGTTTCCGAAACAAGCCGTGATACCTACGGCAAAGCTTTGGAGATTTTAGGCCATTACAATCCGTTCAGTAAAGTTTGCGACGTTCAAAAAGACCGGATTTTATATTGGATTAGTCGCGGGGCAAAATTATCACCAACAGTGCATAATCTTTTTGTCGATCAAAATGTGATCGCTGGTCCGAAAGTTAAAGCCTCAAGCGGTAAAAAGAATGAAAAAGGGACAGCCCAAACAGAAATAGTAAAGACCGCCGTTGAACCCGCCAGTCAGGCACTAACTAACGAGACGCCTAAAGCAGAGATATCTTTAGATTAGCCAGCGGAGGCTAAACCGGACGTTGAGTCAAAAAAAGAGGAATTGATAAAAAGTAAGGATCAGGACAACGATCAAGAACCAGAAGAAAAGAAATAGGCTTGGACGGGGAGGTGTTGACCCCGCCCAAATTTTCAAGTATGCATTATGTTTATATTTTAAAAAGTCAGAAAGATGGTAAGTTATACATTGGTTACACCAACGATTTACAGAATCAATTTAAAAAACATAATCAAGGAAAGTCGTTTGCCACTAAAACCCGAGATCCTTTCGGGTTAATTTATTATGAAACTTATTTAGCTAAAGCTGATGCTAAAAAGAGAGAACAATTTTTTAAAATCGGCTGGGGCAGAAATTATATTAAACGAAATCTTAAAAACACTTTATTAATTTTAAAACTTGGGCGGGGTTGACAAATTTTTAAATTGTGCTACAATGCCTTAAGTTCCCTTTAAATAGTAGGAACAATAACCAGACTGTTTTTTCTGCAACCTTTTTGGTTGCCTGGAAGGTTGCCTTTCAAGATTTATTCAAGGCGACCTTGAATCTAACTGAAAGGTCGGCAGTCCTGGTGGTTAAGGAAAGTAATTCATTTCTTGGTTAATACTAAGAAGTGGAAAGGCTTAATGATTTATGGCCGCAAAGCATCCAGATCAAGAATTTGTCGAATACGTTGTCAAGGCAATTGTTGCCAATCCCGGCGACGTAAAAACCGACAGAGTGGTTGATGAGATGGGAGTTTTAATTACCTTGCATCTCAATCCAGCCGATATGGGGTATGTTATTGGTCGTCAAGGCCAAACTGCTCGGGCGATTCGCACCCTACTCAAAATTGTTGGGGCGAAAAACAATGCTCGAGTCAACCTCAAGATTCATGAACCAGAGGGTTCACGCCGAAGCCGATCGGTTGACACCGATACTTCCGTCGTCGATGATTTAAAAATCTAAGACAAAATTTATCCCGCCCTTTCTTAGGACTAAAAACGTTTGAGCTGTTACAGATTTAACAGATTAGCAAGTTGTTTTTCAAACAATTTAGTTCTGAGAAAGGGCGGGGTTTTTTAATTAAAAAAACAGCCGCCGTAACTGGCAGGCTGGTGGAAACAAAGAGCTAAAACTTTTCTTTCTGATGGCTGGAGTCTGGAGGCGTGGCTAAACTTAATCCTAAATTGATTTTTCGGCGGCAGGCGTAACAGTAGCGGTCGTGATGATAAGAATTTAGAATACTCTGGCAACTCAGACAGGTTTTTTCTTTTTGCTGTCTATGGTGGGGTGAAGCTATTAAATCAGGCCACTTGACCGGTTCTGGGTGAATTTGATCGACGCTTTGATCAATAAACAATTCAGCATCTAAGGAAGGGGCTACAATTTTTTCAGCCAAACGGAATCGTCTTCGGGTAAGGCGCCGATTATTCATTTTTTTCTCCTCCCAAACTTTATGTGATAAAGGATAATTTAGCCTACCTTGATTAATATTTTTTGTCAACCCCGCACTATGCAGGTATATTAAAAATAATTTCAGAAATAATTATTTTGTATCTCTCATAAGCCAAAATTTATTAAGCCAAAATTATGCATTAAAAAAATACCCGCATAGTGCGGGGTCAAACTAAAAACAATGGACAAAAAGTTAAATAACCCTTAAAATTAATAGTAAAACAGAGCAAAGAAATTATTTTTAAATTGTTATCTTTAATGAAAAAAAGCCAATTTTTTTTGTTAATATTAACGGCAGTGCTTGGTGCTTTTTTAGTCTATCAACCTCATTGGGCTTATCCATTTCCGTTTCACGTTGATGAATGGCATCACTTGTCCGAAGGTATGAGATTGGGCAATTACGGCGAATATTTTGAAGTTTTAAGACAAGAATGGACGCAACGTTTTGGCGGGTTAGAAATTGGTTTTCATTTTTTTCTTTTTTTGCTTTCTTTTGTTTTTGACCTCGTCTTACTTTATCAGTATTTGCCGGCGGTTTGGATGATCGTTATTGTTTTGACGCTTTTTTACGTCATCTATCAGCAAAATAACCGGCAGTTTTTTCCGGCTTGGCTAACTTGCCTTTTTTTTATTTCCATTAAATCTAATGTTAATTTATTGGGTCTGTGGTTTTTCACTCCTTTAACTTTTGCCCTGCCTTTTATTTTTCTTTATTTTCATTTTTTTAACCGTGGCTTCGTGGAACAAAATAAAAAGTACCTTTCAATCAGTTTGGGAATAATGATTTTTTTGCTGCCCACCCACTCAATTTCCGTTCTTTTCGCTCTGCCGGCACTTTTCATTTACGCTCTGATGCATTATCGGTATCTTTTAAAAGAGTATAAATTTTTTTTATTTTTTCTAATTATTCCGGCTCTGGGCTTAGTTTTATATAAATTAATATTACAGCTATCCTGGTCCCAAACAATCCCCCATTTGATTTCACAATTAATGTTTCGTTATGGTTGGGGAGTTTTGGAATTAAAAAATTCGCTTTTAGAAATTTATAGCTGGCTTGGTTATTTATTGGCCTTCGTCGGCGCGATTTTTATTTTTTATTTTCGGCAGGCAAAAAAGTACGCCTTATTTTTATTTTTGCCCGCGACTCTATTTATTTTAGTTATCACTTATCGCTTGACCGGAATTTCCTTTTTTAGCCCTTATCAACGAAATCTTTATTATTTAGTGATTAGCTTGCCGTTATTTTCGGCACTCGGGCTGTATTTCGTTTTAGAAATTGTTAAAGATTGGCTGGCTGGTTTTAATTTTTCGTCGGAAATTAAAAAATCCATCACGTTGGTCGCGGTTAGTCTAATTTTGACCTTAACCGGTATTTTACTTTTTTCTAATTATTATATTTTACCACGGCAAATTGATCTTTATCAGGTGATAAGCGATGATGACTATCGGTTATTGAAACTTTTTGCTGATTTGCCGCCAACAAGAATTATGGCGACACCTTTTATGTCAACCGCCTTATATCCAATTGCCCGCCAGCAACCGATTGGGACCTTAGCGTTTTATGGGGATCGGCAGGCGGTGGAAGATTTTTTCAGCGCTGAAAGCTGTGTCAAAAAATTACAGTTGCTAAAAAAATACGCCGTGGGCTATGTCATTTCCCCCATTGCGCTTGAATGTAATTTTGGACCATTCTACCAAAAGTACAATAATTATGTCTATCAGGTTGAATAATCGTTATGGGTCGGAGGTTTTAGTCAGCGTAATTTTGCCTTGTCGGAATGAAGAATTGGCTTTGCCCCTATGTCTGACGGAAATAAAAAAAGTTTTTGCCCAAGCGAACATAGATGGCGAAATTATTGTTTCTGATTCTTCAACCGATAATTCCCCTCAAATCGCTAAAGATTTTGGCGTTGTTTTAGTTAAGCACGATTTACTCGGCTATGGTCAAGCTTGTCTTGAGGGTTTTAAAGCGGCCCAGGGTAAATACCTGATTTTAGGCGATGCCGACGGCACTTATGATTTTAATGAAATTCCTAATTTTTTAAAATATCTGCAAGCAGGCTACAATTTTGTTTTAGGCAATCGTTTTGCCGGTAAAATCGATTTAGGTGCCATGCCGATTCTGAACCGTTATTTAGGCAATCCAATTTTATCATTATTGTTTCGTCTTTTATTTCGCGCGCCTCTTGCCGATATTCATTGCGGTTTACGGGCGATTAGCAAAATCTCTTTTGAGAAATTAAATCTAAAAACTACCGGCATGGAATTCGCTTCGGAGATGATTATCAAGGCAGTAAAGAAAAAGATGTGGATTAAAGAATTGCCGATTAATTATTATTGTCGTCGGGGGCGATCTAAATTAAAGCCTTGGGCTGATGGCTGGCGTCATTTGCGCTTTATGCTTTTGTATAGCCCGCTTGTTTTATTTTTTCTACCCGGGCTAACCATTTTTATTGTTGGTTTAGTCAGCCTGGGATTAATTTATTTTGATGCTTTTAGCGTGTTGGGTCGGAGACTGCAGTACCACCCAATGTTTTTAGCCGCCTTGTTGATTATTAGCGGTTATCAATTAATTATTTTTTCAATTTTTGCCAAAATTTATGCCATTACTCATCTTGGCGAGGAAAACAAAATTATCAGTTTTTTACAGCGCTATTTAAATATTGAAAGAGCTAGTTTAATTGGTTTAGGCATTAGCTTGATGGCGGCGGCAATTTATTTAAGCATTTTTTTCAGCTGGATTAAAAGCGGTTTAGGGCCCCTATCAGAAATTAAAAATTCAATTGTGGCTTTAGTCTTGATGATTTTAGGTTTACAGACGATTTTTTCTTCTTTTATGTTAAGTATTTTAGGGATTAAAGAAAGATGAAATGACATTGAGATTGTTTAAAATTGTACCCTGGCTAATTTTAGTCGTTATTACTTTTAGTATCGGCTATTATCTAAGGGTTTATTATTCCTTTCATAGTTATTTACCATATTCTCCTTATGAAGTTTTTGAAATGCGTGCCCCCGGCTTGGTGGTTAGTGGTGCTGTCGTTAAACATTTTACTGATGAATTAGAAAAGTACCCGACTAAGGCATTTTTTGGAAAAATTTCTAATAAAGTTTTTGGCGGATTTTATATCCTTTATTTTTTAGGATTTATCGCCATTTTTTTATTAGGCCGGGAGTTGACCGGCAAAAATTTTGGCGGTTTTTTGGCTACCTTACTCTACTCGGTTTCTTCGGAGAACCTTTTACATTACACTAAAAGAATTTTAATCAACGACAGTGGCTTGTCTTATATAATGATTTATTTTTTATTATTTTTTCTTTTAAAATACCTTAAAACTAAAAATATTTTTTACTTATTATTTTTTATCGCTTCCGCTTTGGTTGGTCTTACTTCTTATCATACTGGTGCCTTAGTTATCATTTTAATCCTTTTAGGTTTAGTTATCTCTTTTGTTTACTCAAAAAATTTTAGCCGTCAGCTTTTTTTCGCTTTTAGTTTACTTTTCATTTTTTATATTAGCTGGCTTTTAATTTTTAGTTTACCTCAAATTATTTTTGAAAATTTGGGCTCAAATTTTATTACCCCTTTTATTTTTTTAATTTTACTAACCCTTTCTTTTTACCTCACTTATTCTTTAGCAAAAAGTCATGCCAATTTAGTTTTTGCCGATTATTTTCCCTTTTTATTTTTAATCCCAGCAACGATTTTGATTTTTTACCGGCAAAGTTTTTTTAGTTTTTTATTAAATTTGGGGGTCAATAATTATTTTGTCTCGGCGATCACGTTAAATAACTATTTTGCTCAGCTGATCTTAACTCATTGGTATGCCTTAGCTTTTTTACCCCTACTTTTTCGAAGGGATGCTGATTTTAATTTAATTATTAAGCGCGGTTGGTTTTTAGGAATACTTTTTTTGACTCCTGTTTTTTCCTATTTTAATTATTATGGTCGCGTACTGGACTATTCTTTTCCCTTAATGTTTATTCTCTTTGCTGAATATTGGACGAAAAAAGAAAAATTAAGAGAAATTATTGTCATCACCACTTTTTTATTATTAGTTATTTCCCAGTTAATTATTTTTAATGACCCTTATTCCATGAGGCGATATTATAACCAAAACGAAATTGAGTCAGCAAAAAAAATTATTAATTTAAATTTTTTGGGAAATATGATAAGCGACTTAAGAACTGCTGCCCTGTTTAAATATTTAGGCAAAGATGATATTAAGTTTTTTGAAGCGAACGATGCAGACTATGACAAAATATTTTATGATTATAAAAAAATTAATCAAGCAACAGTCAATAATTATTTGCTTTTTTCTGAATCAATGAAAAGCATTGTTTATTCGGCCAGTTTTCCAACTAAACCCATTAATGACGAGTTATTTAAATACTATAACTCAACTTTTGAGAAAGTTTATGACGATGGTTTGTTGTATCTTTATAATTCTCACAAGCTGGCGGTTAATAACGCCCAATTTATCGGGCAAGATGTTCCGACGATAATGTTTACCGGCGAAAAAAGAAACATTTTAATTTCAATGAAAAATACTGGTACGGTAAAATGGCAAATGACCGAACCCAGGTATCGATTAGGTTTTGTTGCACCAAAAGATCAAGATATTTGGGGGGCTTGGCGGGTTAGTTTGCCGGCCGAAGTTTTTTCTGGTCAAACCGGTAAATTTGATTTTGAAATTACTGCGCCCGTCAAACCAGGAATTTATGACTTTCAGTGGCAGATGTTGTCTGAAGGGGTCGAATGGTTTGGCCAGACCACCCCGTTTTTAAAGATTGAAGTTTTGCCAAAATAATTTTAAGCAATGAAGGCGTTAATTATTTTTAAAAAGATAAAAAATTTTTATAGTCATGAACTTTTAGTCCTTGGCTTGATCTTGCTTTTAGTTTATTTTTTGAGAATATTGCCGTATCTTTTGGGTTATTCCATTCCTTTCGCTGAAGAAGGTATGCGAGATTTTCAACAGGTCCAATTTTTTATCGATCATCAAGGACCGAATTTGATTAACAGCTATTTTAATTACGGTAATTTTTTTATCTTGCATTTGATTGTTTATTTAATTAGTCTAGTAGGTTTTTCGCCATTAAAAATTTTTTTATTTGTCCCCCAGGTTTTTGTCAGTTTTGGCTTAATATTTTATTATCTTTTTTTGCGCCGTTATTTTTCGATTGTTAATAGCCTATGGGCAATCTTTTTAATTAGTGTTTTTATACCAAATATTTATTGGAGCAGCCAGCCAATGAGAGAAACAATTGGTCTATTTTTGTTTCCATTAATTATTTATTTATTTGATTTATATTTTAACTCTCAAACGAACAGAGCTAACTGGACGGTTTCAGTCGCATTAATTTTTGCCCTGCCCCTAATGGTCTTTTCTCATTACGGTTCAACGATTATGATATTTGGTTGGTTGGTTGTTTACCCAATATTTTTCAGTCAACAGCTAAAAAATTTTTTTAAATCTTGGCTTTGGTCTGGTTATCTATTGGCTTTAGCCGTAACTTTTTGGCATTATTCTTTCCCGAGAGGTTTGGAAATTGGTCAACAAGTTTTGGCTGAATTCACCTCTCCCCCGTTTTTGGTTATTTTGGCATTTACCGTATTGATTGTTTGGTTAAAAGTTAAATATGACTTTACTTTGAAAATATTTAAAAATTTTTGGTTTAAAATATTTACGATTTTTTTAATTTTAACTTTTTTTATAATTGTCGCTTTTAAATTCGCACCCATTAGCTATCCTCTGCAAACTTGGCTTTCTTTTTTAATTTATACAATACTTCTTTTCTATGGCTTTTTTTATTTTGACTCAAAAGAATTGGATAATTTTACTTGGCTTAATATTTTTTACGTATTGATTTGGTTAATCGGCGGATTATTTTGGTTTAATGGCGGTAATTTAAAAACCATGCCGTTTGATCCATTCCGTACCTTAGAATTTGCCATTTACCCGTTAAGCATTATTGCCGCCTTCGGCTTAATTAAAGTGGGTCAAAGCTGGTCGGTGGGGCCAAAACTTTTAGGTTTTTTGCTAATATTATTAGCGACCACCGCCTTTCCTTCGATTTATATCTATAAGACTAATTTTGCGGGTACGATTTTTTATGATATTCGTAGCGATATTCGTTATATTTCACCCGCCGTTCGCCAGTTAATTGATTGGGCCAACCAAAACGGTTACTCGGTCTCTTCGCCGATACCAGAAGTAAAAACTTATCAAGAAATTTTTTACCCTCCCCAACAGCATTTAGTTTTGTTATTTACTAATCGTGATAAACTAATCAAAAATAATTATGATTATATTAAAGATCCGGTCGTCGGCGTTGATGATCTTGTTTTTTTTCAAACACTAAGCAAATTGGAGAATAAAAAACCAGCCTTTGAAAATAATGAAGGTGCAGTTTATTTGATTGACGATGATGCTGAGTTTGTTTCACAAGAATTCCCTAAGCGGGTTGTCGCCGGTCAGTCAATGAAGATAAAAATTATAATGCGAAATAGCGGAACTAGCATTTGGGTACCAAGCTTATTTTATCGTTTAAGATTAATCAACCAAGAGACGATAAAAGGTTGGGATTTTGCCAACATTAGGGTAATAAAATCAGTATCGCCTAATAATTTGGCGATATTTGAACGTGAAGTAAAAGCTCCCGATACGCCGGGGCGGTATTTTTTTGAGTGGCAGATGAATATTAAACAAGGTAATTATTTTGGGCAAACGGTCCCTAAAGTTTCAGTTGACGTTTTGCCAGAAAAAAATAATTGAAACATTTTATGGCTATTGCAATTTTTCATAATTTTTTAGATAACATTGGCGGTGCGGAAATTGTCACCTTGCTTTTGGCGCGTGAACTTGGCGCTGATGTTTATACGACTAATATCGATCAAGAAAAAATTAAAAAAATGGGCTTTAGTGATCTAAATATCTATAGTATTGGTTGGGTACCGGCGGCAGCGCCCCTTAGGCAGGAGTTGACTTACTGGCGGTTTCGTTTTTTAAATTTAGGCAAACGTTATAATTTTTATATTATTTCCGGCGACTGGGCAATGGCGGCGGCGGTTAACTATCAGCCAAATTTTTGGTATGTTTATTCGCCGATGCGCGAAGTTTGGGATTTAGCCAGCTATGTTCGAGAGCAACTCGTGCCTTGGTATGGGCACTGGGTTTTTAATTTATGGCTTAAGTACCGTCGTCATTTTATTTTTAAACATTTAAAATCAGTTAATCATTTGGTGGCCATTTCTAATAATGTTAAAAATCGCATTGAAAAATATTTGAACCGAACAGCGGCGGTGGTTTACCCGCCGGTGGAAGTCAATAAATTTTATTACCGGCAATCCGGCGGTTATTGGCTTTCGGTCAATCGGCTGGTGGTTCATAAACGGGTTTTAATGCAATTAGAAGCCTTTAAACGATTGCCGGATGAAAAATTAGTCATCATCGGTAGTTACGAAAAGTCAAAACATTTTAAACAATATGCCAAGTTGGTTTGGCAAAATAAACCAAAAAATGTTGAAATTTTAAGTTGGGTTGGTCAAGAAAGGCTTATTGAGCTTTATGCTAATTGTAAAGGTTTTATTACCACTTCATTAGATGAAGATTTTGGTTTGAATGTTATTGAAGCTATGGCGGCCGGTAAACCCGTGATTGCGCCCAATGACGGCGGTTATCGGGAGACCGTTATTGATGGCGCTACTGGTCGTTTGATTGATAGCATTACTAGTGATAAATTGGTTTTAGCGATTAAAGATTTAGGGCAGAATCCGGTTCAATTTAAAGCCGTTTGCCAAAAACAGGCTCAAAATTTTGACTTAGCCGTTTTTATAAAAAAAATTAAAGAGCAAATTAAAAATGATTATCAGCCATAAATATAAATACATCTTTATTCAAGTTAATCAAACTGCTTCAACGGCTGTGGCCCAAGAGCTTTGCCAATTTTATGGCGGTGAGCCAATTTTATGGCAGCATGCGACTTATCAGCATTTTTTAAAAACGGCCAGCTTAACAGAAAAGAAATATTTTTTATTTGCTGGCGTTAGAAACCCTTTAGATGTTACAGTTTCATTATATTTTCGCCGCAAGTTAGATTTGTTTGGGCATTTACGTGATATTAGACACCGCGCCGCTACAATTCATAATTACAAATTGCATTACTTTATTGTTAGAAAACAGCCTACTTTTGCGGATTTTTTTAAAAAATTTTATCGGTTCAGTATTTACAATGAATGGAAAACTTTAAAGTTTAATCGTCTTAATGCAGTTTATCGTTTTGAAAATCTGCAGTCAGATTTTTCCGAAATTTTGAAAAAAATAGGGATTAGTCAAGTTAGGCCCGTGCTCATAATTAACCAAACGCCTAAAGACCAGCCGAATTTTCAAGACCATTATCCAGTCGAAATTCAAGGTTGGGCAAAAATTATTTTTGGCGACTATATGCGAAAATGGGGCTACCAGTTTCCCGCCGATTGGGCCGAGCCTAACCTAAAACAACGATTTTATTATTATATTTTTTTAAAGCCAAAATATTTACTTCAGCTAATTTATCATCGGTTTTTTGATCAAAGTCTTATTTATTGCAGTCTTTATGGCAATCGGAATAATTTAATCAGCCAGTCTTATTTAATTTATAAATTATGGCGAGCCAAAATGATAAAATAATTTTTATTTTAGGACACGGATGGTCGGGCACAACCCTTTTAAATAAAGTTTTAACCGCCCATCCGCAGATTTATTTTATTAACTGGGAGTTCAACGAGTTTGGTGTTTTTTATCGGCGGCAGAGTCGTTACCGTAAATATGGCACAAGAAAATATGAAATAATGACTAAAGATTTTTTTCAACATCCAAAAATTAGACAAAATGATTTTAATTATTCCTCAATCGATTGGTCAAATATTAAAAATTTTCAAGATTGGTTCAACTTAATTTTTAATTATTACCGCCAGAAAACCAATAAGCCAATCATCGGAGTTAAAGTTGCCAATAATCTCCAAAAAGTCAAAAATACCATAGCAAATATTAATCTAATTAAGATGATGTTTTCTGACACTTATTGTTTTCAGATTGTTCGTGACCCACGCGACATTTTTTTATCATTTAGGAAAATAAGAGTTTTGCCTTGGTTTCTAAGCCCTTATTATTTTGGTAAGTTTTGGGTTAAAGCCATCACTACCATCCGTTCGCTAAATAAATCAGTTAAGTATTATGAAGTTCGTTACGAAGACTTGATTTCTCAGCCGCAAAGAGAGATAGAAAAAATTTGTCAGTTTATTGAGGTTGATTTTTCGCCGGAAATGCTAAAATTTTATCAAAAAGTTGATCAGACTAGGCCTAATCAATGTAATTTGAAAAAGAATTTTATTGCCACTAACTTTAATAAATGGAAAAGCCAATTAAGCCCAAAGGTAGCTAAATTAATTTCAACCGCTTCAGCGTCAGAAATGACAGAACTTGGCTATCTTGAAAATAATTCAAATTATCAGATTCGGTTTTGGCGGAAAATTTGGGAAGCGATCAAGACCTATATCTTTATCGTGACAAATTTGCTTGAGCTGGGCAATCAAAAGAAGAGATTTGAATATTTACTAGGATTAGCTGGTTTAAAATTAAAGAAATATTTACCGCCACTTTATTGGCTGTTAAAAGATAGAAAGTAAATTTTTATGAATCAGCCGAAAGTTTCCGTTATTATTCCGGTTTATAACGCCGAAAAAACTTTAGCGGATTGTCTAAATTCAATTTTAAATCAAACCTACCAGAATTATGAGGTTATTGCAGTGGACAATAATTCTACTGACAAAACTAAAGAAATTATCCTTTGGTATCAGCAAAAAGATCCCAAGGTCCAATATGTTTTTGAAAAATGGCAAAGTCGCGGCGCGGCTTGTAATGCTGGTATTAATTTAGCCATTGGTAAAATCATCGCCATGCTTCATGCTGACTGTTTTGTATCTAAAAATTGGCTTAGCCAATTAGTTCAGCCAATTATTAAAGAAAATGAATTGGCAGTTTTAGGCTTTTCCGCCGACGTAATAAATAATTTTTGGACTCATAATACCCAAAAAGCTGATTGGTTTTTTTGTCAGCGGAGTCTTAATGGTCAGTATATTAATTTGATTGATGGTAAGAATTTTGCCAGCCGAGCCGATTTACTGAAAAGTTTGATGTTTGACCCCCAGCTGGTTTTTTTAGAAGATTTAGATTTATATTTGCGTTTAAAATCTCATGCGAAAATTAGATTTTTACCTGACGTGATTGTCAATCATTATCATAAAAGCACTTTCGCTAGCGTATTTAGAAATTTTTTTTCTCGTGGATTTTGGCTGATAAAAATATATTTTAAATATCGTCGTGGAAAAGATCTTAAAAACGAGTTAATGTTTGAAAGCGTTTCAGTTCTCAATTTTATTACTTTACCGATTTGGCTGATTTTTAATTTTTTTACTACAGGATTCGGTTATGCTAGTTTTTTAGTAGTTACCGAAATTTCTTGGCGTTTAGGTATTATTTGGGGGTTGGTTAAAGGTATAAAAACTTAAAATATTCTATGATTATTTCGCTATTTTGGTCTCAGTTGGAAAAAAAATTATTTAAAATCAAAATCGGCCCGTATCAATGGGGTTATTTACGCCATACTATTTATCGCCAATTAAATCATCCATTTGAAAATTATCAATTGCCCCAGCGAGTTTTGGCATCCTTGACAAACCAAATTAATTATGGAGAAATTTGTAAAATTTCAGTAATTATCCCAACTCGCAATCGCCTAGATGCTTTAAAAAAATATGCTTTAACTATTTTGCCACAAGTTAATTTTGACCCTAAAAAATATGAAGTTATTATTGTTGATAATAGCTTTAATGATGATAATTTTAATTATTTAAAGCGTTGTAAATGGCCTGATAATTATCAAATTTTTAGATCAGCAAAACCGGGCATTAGCCGGGCTTATAATTTAGGGCTAAAAGTCGCTACCGGGGACATCATCACCTTTTTGGAAGATGATTGTTCTGTTGACCCTGATTGGCTTAATCGTATTTGTCATTATCATCAAGATAATCAATATTTATTTGGCGAGGGGTTAATTTATGATGAGGTTAAAAAAACAATTTTAAATCAGCGAAACAATCCGGAAAGAGAAAGGAATTTTTTAGATGGTAATATGTCATATCGGCGGGATATTTTTAAATTCGTTTCTTTTAATGAAAATATCATTTATGGCGACGAAGGTTATGATTTGCTAAGTCAAATCTTTGTCTTTTGGCCAAAGGCGGCTTATTTTTATGACGATGTGCCAATCAAACATTATCGTCAGCTGTCAATTTATCGTGATGCTGGCCAAACAGAACATAATCGCCAAGGGAAAAAAATGCTGGGGCGGATGCATGGTCTTTGGCAAGCGGATAAACATTGCCTTAAGCGGAATTTAAACATTGGTTCATCGTTTTTTGCTTTAAGATTTTTTTTCAAAGAGATATTTTTTATTCCCATTGAACTATTTTTGGTTTATGGCCACCTAATTTGGCTAATAAAAAGTAAAATAAAAATTTATCGGCAGTTATTAAAAATAAAAAAATTATCTTTTTTAAAAAATGTATAAAGGAAAATCAATTGCTATTATTATTCCAGCGCGTTACGGTTCAAGCCGTTTGCCTGGAAAACCGTTAGCTGAAATTTGCGGAAAGCCGATGATTCAGTGGGGTTTTGAAATAGCTGAACGTTCCAAATTAGCCGATCGGGTTATGGTTGCTACCGATGATCGGCGAATTTTTCAGGCCGTTAAAGATTTTGGCGGTGAAGTGTTAATGACAAAAAAAAGCCATCCTTCTGGTAATAATCGGGTGGCGGAAGTCGCCCGAAAAGTTCCCCACCAAGTCGTCGTTAATTTGCAAGGCGATGAGCCTTTAATGAAAGCCAAAATTATTGATGATGGCATTCGCCTGTTAGTTGATAAAAAAGTCTTAGTCACAACACCAATGACATCATTGAGACGTTTTGAGTACAACGATTCAAACGTAGTTAAGGTAATTCAAAACAAAGAAAATATCGCTTTAGATTTTTTCCGTGCTAAACCTCTGCGCGACAATTTAGATAAAAAAAATTTTACTTATTACCACCATTTAGGACTTTTTATCTTTCAGAAAAAATTCTTATTTCAATATGTCCGCTGGCGGCCAACCCCAGCTGAAATCAGTCAGCAGATTGATCAATTAAGAATTTTAGATCACGGTTATCCAATTAATTTATATTTCACAAAACACAATTTTCCTTCAGTTAATACCAAAACTGATTTAAACTTAGTTAGAAAATTAATGAAAAAATTTAAATTGGTTAAAAATGATACCTAATTTTGATTTTAAAAATCGTCAGATATTTGTTATTTTCAATCAGCCGGAAATACTTTTGTTAAAACGTTTTTTGAAAAAAAACCGATTTTTTAATTCCGCCGATATTACGGTGGTTGCTTACAATAAATTAGTCAGCCATTATTTAATTAAGGAAAAAATTAATCATATCTGTTTTGGCGACTTAGTTGATAGCCAAAAAGAACAGGAAATTTCTCATCAAGCAACCACATTGCTTTGGCAGCGCTTAAACTCAACCTTAACGGCGCTTCATAGCTCATCAATTGACCAAGATTTGATCAATTTTTTTGATTGTTTGAAATTTGAATTAATGTTGCCTTTGCAGCAAATTTATTTTTATCAGCTTTATTTTTCCGAAGTATTTAGGCGGATTAAGCCGGGGTTGGTCATTTACTATCAAAATCATTCAGTACCGATTTTGGTGTTAGCCCAACAATTAAAACAAGAGCAATTAAGATATGCCGAATTATCAATTAATCGTTTTTTTTCAATTGTTAGCACCATTAAAAGATTTTTGCCACTTTTGGGTCGTGAAAAAAATCATTACCAGTTTGTTGTTGATTTTTTTAACCGTTATAATTTTTTTAAAAGAATTTATCGATTTTACAAATCTCGCCGGTTGCTTGCGCGCATTGAAGGGCGCACCGATATTGCCACTTTTTCCTTTATTCGTTTTCGGCCGGAGATTAAGGAGTATCTTTTAAATTTGGCTTTAGGCGATAAATCAAAACCTCAAACAGCCTTAGTTTTAGCGTCTAGCCATCTGTCAAAGAGCGACTGTCTGCCATTATTAAAAAGTAAAATTCCCTATCTTCAGCCGGATTTTAGCGGTGGGCTCGATAGCACAATTGACCAAAATCGTTTTAGTCTTTTTTTAAAGACAGTTAAAGAACAATTTTTCCCCAAGGACGCTTTCCCTGAATTTTTTGCCGAAAGTTTTCCCTACCTTTTTAATTTAGAAAATAAATATCAGACGTATCGGCTCGCTTTTCAGTATTTTAATGATTTATTCAACCGCTTAAAGCCGGTTTTACATTATTGCGCCGAAGAGTTTTCATTTATGTCCCGAATTAATTTATTAGTTGCCAAAAATCAAGGCGTTAAAACTATCGGTTTTTCGATTAACAGTGATCAGCTCATGTACGCCGCCTATTTTGAGCCTTTAATTGATTTGAACGGAAGCGAAGGGATAAAAAATTTTATTTTACCAGATGAAATATGGGTCGCTGGCAAACTTATCAAATCCGCTTATCAGCGGCTGAAATTTTTTTCCGGCGCTGATGCCAATGTTTTAGCCAAGGGGTCGTTTAAACTTAAAGATTTTTATCAAAAACGATTAGATATTATTGCCGCCAAAGAACAAGCCAGAGAAAATATTTTGTCAAAGCTTAAGTTGCCTCAAGGATCTAAACTAATTTTGTATACTGGCCGGCGATTTTCTTTGTCGTTTGTCTACCCGAATTTATTAGCTGAAGTTTTTTTAAAGCTGAAAAATAAATATCATTGGCAAAACGTTTACTTAATCATTAAGCCTCACCCCTTAGAATTTAATTTTTTATACTTTATTACTAATCATTATCGGTTTAATCCTAACATTAAAATCGTTAAAAATTTTGAAATTTACCCGGCGATTATAGCCAGTGAAGCGCTCGTGACTAATTTTTCATTTACCGCCATTGAGGCGGCACTTTTGAATAAGCCCGTAATTTTACTTGATTTTTTACACAACCATCAGTTTTCTATCTACCATCAGCCAATATTTAAAAAAGTTGATAATGTGGAAGCATTAGCTCTAACCATTAAGGAAATTCTAATGGCCGACCAAGCGGACTTGTTCCGGATTAAAGAAACTGACCTTAGCCATTATTTTTCTCCATTAAACTCGCCTCTTTAAATATTTATTTTTTTACGCTACAATACTTGAGTTAACAAAATTTATGATCACTTTTGATTTAATTACAATTTTTCCTAAAGCGTTTGATTCGTATTTGGCGGAATCAATTATTAAGCGTGCCCAACAAAAGAAACTGATTAAAATTAAGATTCATAATTTGCGCGATTACACGATGGATAAACATAAAAAGGTTGATGATCGACCTTATGGCGGCGGACCCGGTATGATTTTAATGGTGGAATCGATTAGCAAAGCGCTGCGCGCTTTGAAATCAAAAATCAAAAATCAAAAATCAAAAATTAGAATTATCATGTTGACGCCGGCGGGCAAGAAGTTCACTCAAAGAGAAGTCGAGCGGTTGGCAAAATATAATCAATTAATTTTACTTTGCGGGCGTTATGAAGGCTTTGATGCACGCGTGGATAAATTGGTTGATGAAAAAATTTCCATTGGCGATTATGTTTTGTCCGGCGGCGAATTGCCGGCCATGGTCGTGGTTGAAGCTGTGGCAAGGCAAATTCCAGGCGTGGTTGGTCACAAAGATGCTTTAAGTGAAGAAACTTTTGCCAAAGGTTTAGATTATGTAGAATATCCGCAGTATACAAGGCCGGAAAAATTTAAAGTCAAAAGTCAAAAGTCAAAAGTCAAAATTATGGAAGTGCCAAAAGTACTATTGTCCGGCAACCATAAAGAAATCAAAAAATGGCGAGAACGCCAAAGTAAAAAAAGAAAGTAGTTTATTTCAACCCGCCCAAATTTTTGCTTCGCAAAAACTTAGGCGGGTCAACATAGCGCATTTATTAATATGTCATGCCGAACTTGTTTCGGCATCTCCACTATTGTCATTCCGGACCTGATCCGGGATCTAGAGATCCTGAAATAAATTCAGGATGACGATAAACAAGTTCAGGATGACGACAACAATTAAGCGCTATGAAGAATTATTATGTTTATATTTTAACTAATAGAACTAACAACGTTTTATATATCGGTGTTACCAATAATTTATCGCGCCGTATTTATGAACATCAAAATAAATTAGTTGAAGGGTTTTCAAAGAAATATAATTTAGTTAAGTTAGTTTATTTTGAAGAATACCCAAGCGCCTGTGGAGCAATTAGTCGGGAGAAGCAGTTGAAGAATTGGCATCGGCAATGGAAAATTAATCTGATTAAAGCGTCTAACCCAGAGTTCAACGATCTGTCTCGTGAACTCTATTAGTGTCATGCCGAACTTGTTTCGGCACCTGAATGAGATCCTGAAATAAATTCAGGATGACGATTGATAGGTTTTGCGGGGACGACAGGACAAGTAGTATTTAAGATAAAAAAACAAACCACTGAAAATAGTGGCTGTTTTTGTTTCTTTTCGTCCTTTTGCCTGCCCGCCGAAGCTATCGGCGTAGGCGGGGACCCACCTTTTCGTTTTAGGCCAAAAAATCGCATATTTTATCTAAAATAAGCTAAAATTTATTGTTTATAAGCTGTGAACTAGCTATTCATCCATTTACTCCTTGACAGTCATTATTAAAGGGTGTAAGATATTAATGTCTTATTAATAACAGAAAAATCTTCAGCTAAGACTTCATTAAAATTTAAATTTGGCCACAGGCCAGAGAAAAAACAGTGGTATCTGAAGTTATAAAATCGGATCCCTCTGTTTTTTCTTCATCTCAATTTTTGAAGAAAATCCCCTGCACTGAAGTCCGCGCCTAGCTTTATCTTAATTGATTTAGTTAACGGGCGCGGATACCGCCTGCCTGCGCAGGCAGGCCTAACGGCTGGAATGATTATTTTAAGTCTTTAATTAGAGACTTAATGCGGGGCTGGCACTTTGACAATTAAAAAGTAACCCCGCCCAAATTTTTACTTCGCAAAAACTTAGGCGGGTGGGACTCAAAAATCACAGAGTCCTAAACTTTTTGATTTGTTAGAGAAAAAAATAATCTTTGACAATTAAAAAGTGACAGTATACGTCAAAATTCCATATTTGAGTTTATTATTAGGCGGCAACGGCCTTTGGCAACAATTAACTGTTAACCTTTAATAGTTAACATAAAATTGTTGTAAACAGTTGTAATATATGCAGTTGACCTTAGCAGTTAATTGTTAACTGTTAATTGTCAATTGTTATTTTGAGAGTTTGATCCTGGCTCAGGATGAACGCTGGCGGCGTGTCTAAGGCATGCAAGTCGAGCGGTCGTGTCTTACTTTCGTTCGACACTCCCTAAATTCAAAAGTCAAAAATCAAAATTCAAAATTATGGAGTCCCGGTCGCCTTCGGCGACCGAGGACGAAATAATTACTTAAATTTTGAGATTTAAGATTTGAGATTTTATATCTGGAGTGGCGAGCGGTAGCGAGACACGACAGCGGCAAACGGGTGAGTAACACATTGGTAACCTACCTCTAACACGGGCATAACCCGGCGAAAGCTGGGCTAATTCCCGATACATTCGGTTTACGCGAGTAGGCCGAGTAAAGGCGCAAGTCGGTTAGAGAGGGGCCTATGGCCTATCAGCTTGTTGGTGAGGTAATGGCTCACCAAGGCAACGACGGGTAGCGGGCGTGAGAGCGCGACCCGCCTCACTGGGACTGAGACACTGCCCAGACTCCTACGGGAGGCTGCAGTCAAGAATATTCCCCAATGGGCGAAAGCCTGAGGGAGCGACGCCGCGTGACTGAAGAAGCCCTTCGGGGTGTAAAGGTCTTTTCTTAGGGACGAAGTCGTGTTGCTTCGCAACACTTAAGTCAAAATTCAAATCTCAAAAGTCAAAAGTAATGCGGGTCGCCTGGCCTGCTCGGCAGGCCTTCAGCGACCTACCAAAATTTTGATTTTTGATTTTTAACTTTTGAATTTGAGTGCCGCGAAGCGGCACGATTGACGGTACCTGAGGAATAAGAGGTTGCTAACTCTGTGGCAGCCCCGCACCAATTTTTGGTGTGAGGTGGGCTGGTGGCGCAGAGCTCTCATAGTAATATGAGATAGGAAAATCTCGCTATATGCTGGAAAATTTTATTTCGGCCGCTGGTAAAATGCCCGAAGAATTCGGGACACGGAATAAAACAATCAGCAGGAAACCTTGTCTAAAAAACAGGGGCTCCTCAGAGACTACACGCGAGACTCCCGAGGTAAAATCGGGATGATGATATAGTCCAAGTTCCAAACCAAAAATTGGTGCGGGGCCAGCAGCAGCGGTAATACAGAGACCTCAAGCGTTATCCGGATTTATTGGGCGTAAAGAGTCTGTAGGCGTTTCGAAAAGTTTTTCGTTAAATCCCGATGCTTAACATCGGACCAGCGAAAAAAACTTTCGGGATAGAGGCTGGAAGAGGCAGATGGAATTGCCGGTGTAGCGGTAAAATGCGTTAATATCGGCAAGAACACCAAATGCGAAAGCTTTCTGCTAGAACAGTCCTGACGCTGAGAGACGAAAGCGTGGGGAGCGAATGGGATTAGATAAACCCGTCACCGCTCGTAAAATATATAGTGACAAAAGGTGTCCCTCCCGATGGTGACGTCGGGATGCGCATCTAGCTGTATCGGGGAAACTCCTTGGTCTAAGAGTTACTGGCTTACCAAGGACAATCCCGAGGGAAGTCTCTAGTCTTTTGATAAAAAGGGCTGGATGACCCCGTAGAGACTATGAAGTTGATTGTGACAGAGGGTGTCATTAACTGATTAAAATTATGAACAAATATACACCCTTGTCTAAAGAAGCAAAAATGATAATTTTAGGTTCGCTCTTGGGCGATGGCTCGCTTAAATTGCATCCTAAATACAGAAATGCCCGTTTTTCTTTTCGTCATAGTGAAAAACAATCCGACTATTTTTTCTGGAAATGTAAAAAATTAAAAGAAATCTTCGGACCTAAATATTACTGGCGACAAAGCAAAAATGGCAAAGATGGGTGGGGCATAGCTAAACTCAGGTTTCAAAGCAAGGCATTATCGGCTTTAACTGACTTGTTTAATCTCACTCATAATAAAGGCAAGTTATTGATCAGAAGAAAATGGCTTAATCTGTTAACGCCGTTGTCGCTTGCCGTCTGGTGGCAAGATGACGGCTCGATTATCGCTAATGGTAGGAAAGGAGTATTATGCACCGATGGTTTTACTCCGCCGGAAGTAAAATTACTCCAAAAATATCTGCAAAAAGTTTGGCATATCCAAACTAAAGCGGCGCCAAAAAGCGCCAAGGAACCAAACCGACTTCGATTATGGTTTCGTTCCTCAGAACAGTTGCAGTCGTTCTTACGAATCATTTTGCCGTATGTGGCAGTGGAACAAATGATTTCTAAATTCATCCTTCTGTATCATAATCATCAACTTCAACAACGCTGGATCTCTGAAATTGTTCGGTTATCCCATTTTTCTTTGGTGATAGTAGAAAAATATTACCAGCAAAAAAGGAAAAAATGGAAAAAATACCGAGCACCAGAGAATGATATAGTCCAATCTTTAGAGTAATTTAAAGTTTGACCCCAGTAGTCCACGCCGTAAACGATGGATGCTTGACATTGGCAGTATCGACCCTGCCAGTGTCGCTTAATCAAGTTAACACCTTAAGCATCCCGCCTGGGTAGTACGGCCGCAAGGCTAAAACTCAAAGGAATTGACGGGGACCCGCACAAGCGGTGGAGCATGTGGTTTAATTCGACGGTAAGCGAGGAACCTTACCAGGGCTTGACATGACGCTGCAAGCTCCCGAAAGGGAGTCGCCTTCGAGGGTGCGTCACAGGTGCTGCATGGTTGTCGTCAGCTCGTGTCGTGAGATGTACCGTTAAGTCGGGTAACGAGCGCAACCCCTATGCTATGTTAAATCACTCATAGCGAACTGCCCCCCACTGAGCGCATTTATTTCGTAAACGCTAATTTCGAAAATCAAAAATCAAATCTCAAAGATTAAAGAAGTCGCCTGCGGCGACACCAAATTTTTGAGATTTAAGATTTGAGATTTAATATTAGCACTGAGCGGAGTGAAGTGCGTTGAGTGGGGGGAGGAAGGTGGGGATGACGTCAAATCAGCATGGCTCTTACGTCCTGGGCGACACACGTGCTACAATGGCCGGTACAAAGGGTTGCTAAGTCGTAAGACGGAGCTAATCCCATTAAAGCCGGTCCCAGTTCGGATTGAGGTCTGCAACTCGACCTCATGAAGTCGGAATCGCTAGTAAACGCATATCAGCCACGGTGCGTTGAATACGTTCTCGGGTCTTGTACACGAGTTGCCTGGCAGCTTTAAAAGCCAGTCCGTTTAAATCGGACTCAGTGATTGTAGATCACTGAAAGCGAAATCGCAGTTTGCAGTCGCGAGGTTGCAAATGAAGGGCGAAAGTAGCAGCATTCAGCTTGAGTTTTTGTTAAGGCCTTATGAAATGACGACCTAACGTGTACGTAGGGAAGTCTTCTACAATATATATTTCATAGGGTATAGAAACCGAGATGAATATGAATGGTATTTAAAGTGACCCAGGGAGATCTTGTATTATCTGCAGTTTAGAGTATAATAAAATCGTGGTGAATATACCACGAGAAATAGCAGTAAGCATTTTAAGCAATTAAAACGCAAAGTAATGCAAGAAGTCAGCAGCGTTCATAGTAGCTCTGTCATCACAGAGCGAAGGAACAAACCTAGTCATTTAACTTCAGATTACGTCGTTGGCTTTTTTGATGGCGAAGGGTGTTTTTGTGTCAGCATTTCAAAACACAAAACCCTTAAAAGGAGAATTGAAGTACGACCAGAATTTGAAATTGAACTTCGGGCTGATGATTTGCCGATTTTAGAGCGGATAAAAGAAACGCTCGGATGCGGTAATATCTATCGGCTTAATTATCAGCGGTATGGTTGGTCGCCGCACGTAAAATACAAAGTAAGTTCAATTAAAGAATTAAAGGAAAAGATCATCCCTTTTTTTCAACGCCATCCGCTCCAAGCCAAAAAATCTCAAAGCTTTAAATTTTTCAGCGAAGTTGTTCAAATGGTTGCGGCTAAGCAACATTTGGATTACGGCGGCTGGCAAAAGATCTTAAAGCTGAGAGACAAAATGAGAAATATCAATAAGACTAGGAACCGCTAGGGTACGGGAAAACCGTTTGCCCAGTGGTGTGGGAATTCTAAATTGATTATCCCGATACCGCCCGTCACGTCAAGGGAGTTTCCAGTACCCAAATGTCCACGGATGTGGGCAAAAGGTAAGGGAGATGACAGGGACGAAGTCGTAACAAGGCATCCGTAGCGGAAGCTGTGGATGGATCACCTCCTTTCTAGGGAGAAAAAATGGAAGACATCAGTGCATCGTTTTCCATTAATCAGTCGACTCTTTGTTTTTGTATAAACCGGTTGACACAAAGAGATTGGATGGACGTTATACTGTCACTTTTTAATTGTTGAAATATGTATATCCAAAAAATCTACTCTTACTGAGTAGTTTTTTTGTCTCCTCGTCTCGCCCCTCACTAAGACTTTAATTAAAACCCAACTACTAATTAAAGTAAGCCGTCAGGCGTTTTCGAGAAATAACCTTGGAAAATTATCAGAAGTCAATTCAGTCTTAGTGATGGGGGTCACTTTTTAATTGTTGAAATATGTATATCCAAAAAATCTACTCTTACTGAGTAGTTTTTTTGTCTCTTTGATCCACATCCTTTGTTCTCTATGTGCTCTTGCCTCAGCATCTTTAACTGGGGGTATTTTTTTTAGATGGAGCCGGTAGCGGGAATCCCCGCCACAGGCGGGTCCGCCTTTTTGATAATTTAATAATGTGACGGAGAATCTACCTTAATTTTATTCTCAAAGCGGGTAAGGGGAGTCGAACCCCTGTCAACAGGTTGGAAACCTGTGGTAATACCGTTATACGATACCCGCCAATCGCATTTGCTGAACGAAGCTCGAACCTTTTTCGAGCGAAAATCGCTCGAATGATTTGAAACCTCGCCCCAGCGTTTCCGCCCGCAGAACTTCGGCGAGCAAAACAAAACAATTTTCTTTCAATTTTTTGCATTTGGCGCGCGACCCCTTTCTTTTAAAAGGATTTGAAAATTGTTTTGCTTTGATGTCCCGCCAACTGCGGGACGGCGGAAACGCTTCCCACCCCACTGCGCCCTACGGCGCAGAACAGGCGGGCGAAAATTACTTCCCTCCAACCCCCTTCCTTTTCGCCCGCCTGAATGCCTGCCCGCCAAAGTTTTAACGGCGGCGGGGACGGCCAGAATTTTTTACGAGCGGACGGCGGGACCTCAGAATGGATGGTAGGTAGTTTTAGATTTCAAAACAATTTTATTATTTCTTCTTTACTACTATAGCTTGATCAATAGTTATTTCTGCAATGTTCATCACATATCCCCGCAAACGATCTAAACTGTCAACTACAAGCATCTCTTCAAAAGATTTTACATCTCTATCCAGAAGGAAGGTTCTCTCAATTTCTGGATTCTTTTCTAAAATTATGTGAGCTAAAGTTTTATCTAATTCTCGTACCGCTTCTTCAGAATATTCCAAAAGAGGTAAAATTTTCTTAACGATATTTTTGAGGCGAGAAGATACAAGACTCTCTGATTTTTTATCGGCAGTGATTACTGTTCGTGCAATTTTCACCGCATGATCTGCTATCCTTTCTAATTGGGTGGCTACATGCTCGTAGTAATTGGTGTCCGCTTGACTTAAACCTATTTCTTCATCATAGACTCTACCTTGGATTAATGCATAAAATTGTCTCATAATGGCCAGCCGTAGCTTGTCAATTTCGAAATCTCTATCAATAACATCACTGGCTAAAGGATTATTATTTTGTGTTATAGCTTTAATCGCGTCATTAAACATTGATTTGACAATTACAAACATTTTTTCAACATTTTGAATTATGGGAAATTTTGTGGCATCAAATATATTTTTTATAAAAACTCCTTCCGAAGATTCATCAATTATTTCATAACCGATAAGGGATTGCAGTATTTCTCTGATTCTATTTCGCTGATCGCGTGTTATTCTTTTGCTCTTTATTGTTAGCTCATCTGATCCTGATATATAATGCGCGGTTAACTCTCTTGTAAGCATATCTTTTGTGAGTCCATCAATTTTTAAAACAGTTTTGAGTAATTGCTCTTTGTAGCGAGCAGGTTGAATAATAAGGGAACCCGACTTTTGAGAATAAATAACCACAGTATCTTTACTTTTTAGTCCAAAATGATCCACCCACTTTTTGGGAAGAGTAATCGCCAAGCTTGAGCCTCCGGTAAGTTGTAGTTTTCGAATCTCCATACATCTCTATATTAACATTAAAAAGAAGATAGAGCAAACTTTCAAAGTAAAATATTTATCCACAGCCAGCATAAAAATACCACTTGACACTAGGCAACGCCAACTATATACTTTAAGTAAATAATATATATTTTCAATAAATCTATATATTTACTAAAAACTTAACATCTAAATCGTTATGAAAAAAATAATTTTGTTTTCCACCATTCTGCTTGTAGGCGTTTTTGTTTTTATCTTTCTTACCCTGAATCAGTCAACGACTCCGAAAAAGGAGAGTCTCGTAATTAAAGGGTCAGATACTGAGGTACAACTGGTCTCAAATTTGGTTGAGGCATTTTTAGAAAAGAATCCCAAGGCAGATATCTCCGTAACTGGCGGGGGGAGTGGAGTTGGCATAGCCGCCCTTCTTAACGGCGAGATAGATCTTGCTAATTCTTCTCGTAAAATGGAGGATAAAGAATTAGAGCAAGCAAAAAATAAGGGACTGGAGATACGGGAGTTTATTTTAGCCAGAGACGGCCTTTCCATTATTGTCCATCCTGAAAATCCAATACAACAACTTTTAATTGATCAAATAGCAAAAATCTACAAAGGAGAAATCACCAATTGGAAAGAGGTTGGCGGTAAAGACGAAAAAATTATTTTATATGGCCGGCAAAGCACCTCGGGCACCTATGTCTTTTTTAGAAATTTTGTGGTGCAAGAAGATTACTCGCCAGAGATGCTAAACATGGAGGGAAATCAGGCTATTGTTGATGCGGTCAAAGCGGATAAAAACGGCATTGGTTATGTTGGCGTAGGATATGTGAAAGATGAGAATAATCAACCACGGGGTGATATAAAAATAATCCCTGTTGCCCAAGATGAAAA
>Ga0155673_104_pt1 | contig 30636 bp, 34 predicted proteins | sample RifCSPlowO2_01_FD_107330 | JGI IMG/M metagenome (GOLD analysis project Ga0155673, IMG submission 107330) | Candidatus Buchananbacteria bacterium RIFCSPLOWO2_01_FULL_40_23b
GAATCATTTACCCAAGCGCGCATGAGCTCCCATCCCCTCAATAATCAACCAGACGAAATATTACAAATCACGGCCAAAACCATGGCTCTCTCCGGCTTTGAAGAAAGTATCTATGGTCGTCTCACCGCCGGCGGTGACAGCACAACCCACGGCGCGAATGCCACACCTACAATCAACACACTTGTCGTCGCCTCAACCTGGCAATTTACACAACAAACTCCCTACAAACTCCCTGCCGCTGCAACAAAAATGCTTTATCTTGCATCTCAACCCTCAAACGAATCCCACTTCGCTCAACTCAAAGGCTCAGGTCGATATCTTGATCGTATTCTCCGTCTGCTTGAAGTATTGGACAATCCCGACATGAAACAAAAAGGCATCAACGAAATCGCCTATTCCACCCCTAATGGCACTCTTGCCGACACAACCTATACCAATCTTGCTCTTGCTATCCCTCATCCGCATAAACAAGACCACACCATAATCGCCTTCCCAGAAAACAGCAAAAACAATTATTTTTTCAAAGGAAAAACCCAGGCAACCGTCTATGAACTACTTCAACAGTTTGGCGAACAATACCATCTTGAACCAATTACCTTCACGTCTCCAAAACATCTTGCCCACCAAATCAACTATCCCACTCCTCTCGATGGAAAAAAACTCATGAGAAGAATTTTGTTCAATTACGTCGAAGCCATGATCGCGCCAGGCACTTTTTTAGGCCCTCAACTCATCAAAGGCATTGTCAGTTCCAATCTGAAAAATACTAAACTATTTGACCAATCCTCTCCTGCAGCTCAAGCCACCCGCACCATTCTTCAACTTTATAACGACGCTGTTTGGGGCTTGAACGGCGGTATACCCACCTCTCTTGACAGCTGTATATCCGCAGACCCAATGTATTGCACCATGTTTGATCTAGAAGAACTTCACAATGGTAATATCACTCCTCTAAAATATCACTCTTTATTATAATCACTTCAAATCAAACAATAAAAATTCCGTTTCCTCTACTGCTAAAAATATTACTTCTCTCTCTTTTTCAATACAAATTCCATCACCAGTAGTAACTTCCCTTTCATTCACACTCATTCTTCCTCGTATGATCTGTATCCAAACCCCGCTTGTATTTTTAAGAATATATTTTATTTCTTTACTTTTTTCAAGACTACATGCAAAAATCGTCGCATCTTGGTGGATTCGTAATCCTTCGGTCTGTGATGCAATTAAACACCACTTATTTTTCTTCTCATCATCGCTAAATTTTCGCTGCACATAACTCGGTTTTATATTTTTCCGTTGCGGTCTAATCCAAATCTGCAACAGATGTACTTCCATATCAGGTGATGCATTCTCCTCACTATGTCTAACTCCCGTTCCTGCACTCATTCGTTGCACGTCCCCTGCACATAACACCTCAGAATTTCCCATTGTATCTGTATGTCTTAATTCTCCTGAAATCATGTATGTAATTATCTCCATATTCTCATGACCATGCAACCCAAACCCCACCTGGGGAGCAATCCTATCTTCATTAATCACAAGTAAATCTCTAAATCCTACAAATCGCGCATCATAATAGTCTGCAAACGAAAACGTATGATACGTCTTCAACCAACCATGGTCTACATAACCTCTCTCGCTTGATTTTCGTACCGTAATCATATGACCAAAAAAAATCCAAACGTTTTTAAATCATCCCTCTTTTTTCATCCTAAAACGCCCTGGTAGTGTAGTCCGGACCAAGTAATTGGGGACAAACTATCATACTGCCCTTTCGAGGCAGTGACCCGGGTTCAAATCCCGGCCAGGGTACACTTTTTTTTTCTCCGCCTCTATCAACAACCTTTAAATAACCCCTCCTCTTCTCTTCAGACAAGAAGAATCAAAATTTCAAAAAAAACAGGTGATACCCATGAATCCTCCCAAAATTCAAATAAATCAATCCGTCGCTATTCTTTGTGATGGCAACAACATCGAACGCAGTCTGCACGAACTAACAAATAACCCTACAACCATGGTCAATTTCGACCAGTTAATCCCACGCCTATTACAAGACCGCGGTTTAAACCGTCTCATCTACTTTCGTGAAGGCCAAGCCATCTCCTCCAAATTAGCCGAACGCCTCCATAACCTCTACTATGGCTCCGTCATCCCCTGCCATAAATCAGCAGACATCCCTTTATCCATTAAAGCCACCCAATTAGCCTCAAAAGTAGATACCATCATCATCATGTCCGGTGACTCCGATTACGTCGAATTAGTCTTACACTTAAAATCAGAAGGTGTCCGCGTCGAAATCGCCGCCGTCGAACAAACCACCGCCCGCATCTTAAAAGAAGAAGCAGATTACTTCCATCCCATTACCAAAGAAGACTGCTTCACCTACTCCCAGCCAAAATCAGCACCATTTCGCGAAAGTCCACGAAAGAAATAATAAATTCACCCCCAAGTAACAACGAGCTAAAGTTTTATAAATAATCTCTATTTTAATCTTTTTATGAACTTCGCTATTATAATTTCTGTTAATTATACCTAAAATAAAAATACATCATTTCTACAATGCCTCAAACTATCTCAATCGAAAACGCACTCAAACTCCCTAACACTATTTTTATCGACACCAGAACCCCTAAAGAATTCCAAGAAGACCACATCCCAAATGCAATTAACCTCGCTATTCTTAGCAACGACGAACGCGCTATCGTCGGCACTATATACAAACAAGTATCTCAGCAAGACGCTATTCAGAAAGGCGTTGAATTCTTCTCCCAAAGACTCCCCGACTTTCTTAAAGAAGTAACAAAACACAAAGACAAAACAATCATCATCAACTGCTGGCGTGGTGGCATGCGTTCTCACACCGTCGTCTCGTTACTCGAATCATTAAAATTCAACGTCCTCCAATTAGAAGGCGGCTATAAATCCTATCGCACCTACATCAAAAATAACCTCTACAACTACCAAATCAAACCAAAAGTATTCGTCCTCTGGGGCGTCACCTGCACCGGTAAAACCTCTCTACTAACCAAACTACATAACACCATCGATCTCGAAGGCCTCGCTCAACACCGCGGCTCTATGTATGGCGCCGTTGGCCTCACTCCCAGTTCACAAAAATCATTCGAAACGCAACTATATCAACGCCTCGAACAACTCAACAACAAATCCTACATCATCATCGAAGGCGAATCCCATCGCATCGGCGACGTCATGATTCCTGACTTCCTCTGGAAAGCTATGAACAACGCCACCCACATCCTCATCACCCGCTCTATCCATCTCCGCGCCCAAGCCGCTATCGACGAATACTTCAAAACCATCCCTCATCTCGACGAAATAAAATCAATCACCCTCAACCTCCCCCATAATCTTCTCAGCAACAAACGCAAACAAGAAATCGTCCATTTACTCGATCAAAATAATTTACTTGCCGCCGCAAAAATTCTTCTCACCGAATACTACGACCCCCTCTATCAAAACACATTAAATAAACACACTTATTCATTTGAAATAAATTCTGATGACGAAGAGAAAGCGGTAGAAGAGATAATCAAACTCACTTCTTCTCTCCGCTCACAAACTCACTCCCTTTCACAAAAAACCGCCACAACAAATGCTTCGCATCTCTAATCCCAATCCTTCTACTCCTTCCCATCTTCCCAACAACATAACCATCATCAAACAGCATAACCTCATTACCAACCTCCAATCCATTATGCCTGCGTTCGATACCTAACGCCTGGCACAACTTCCCCGGCCCGGAACATACATCTTCTCGTCGCGTAACTCCTCGCCGTTCTTTCATCTTCGCAACCCCCTGCAACGGCTCCCCTGCCCGAATCAACACCGCTCCCGGACTACCTTCTTGTTCCGTCGTAAAATTCACACAAAAATACATCCCATAAATAAAATAGACATAAACATGTCCATACGTCTCATACATAATCTCGCTTCTCTGAGTCAACGTAAACGCATGCGACGCTTTATCCGCTGTATACGCCTCCGTCTCCATAATACGCACAGCACACCCATCCACGACCAATACTTTCCCCAATAATTCGCGTGCAACTGTTACCGTATCACGTCTAAAAAAATCTAATCCAATTTGCTTCATAGAATATAATAAAACATCAACATTTAAAAAATAATATCCCTCAAAAATCTATACAATATATCTTTCTGGTCGTAAAGACTTCATATCAATAATCACGCATCCATCTCCACTAGAATCCTCTCGTTCATTATCCCAATATCCTCGTTGTGGCGCTTCACGTCCGCTTCTTTCTCGTTCAGGAGGTATATAGGGCATATCTGGAACATACAAACCTGGCTGTCGCCTTCCTTTCTCTTGGTCTGCAATTTTCCGTTTTTGTATCTCATCAATAATAAACGCATCTAACATATTCTCTATATACTCTTCAAAGTATATAAACAAATTGACACAAATCACTATATTTCAGTAAGAAATGACACAAAACTAACCACTTATAACAACTTGACACTCTTTTTCCACACATTTAACCTTCCCTTGCCCACAATCAAGCGTCCCCGCCTCACAACTCATCGTACACATCGCACTCTTACAATCCGGTGCATATAGTTTGTTCACACTCTCTTTCGCATGGCAACACGTTGCTGCCGTACAATCGCTATCCTGCATACATTTTTTTTCGAGAGGGATATTTATTGTCTGCGTTCCCGATTCACAAGCAATGACCACCACAAAAATAAATAATAAGCCAATAAGTAAAATTTGTTTCATATTTATTCCTCTTCTGAAGCCGGTTTGATAAAATTACTCCATATCAATTCAAATAACAAGACAATGATGGTAATATACGAATTTTTCATATCAAAACAATTCGTTCCCCAGCTGGAAAAAATAGTATAAATAGTCCACGCCAAGCTAATGAAAAAAGAATATGTCCAAATTAGCTTATAAATATATTTTTCCATTTTTGCAATAAAGTAAGTTATATAACTTTAAAAATACTCAACAACAATAAAATAAAAAAGATAGTCATTATTACTGCAAATATCCAGGTAATCATATCTTTATTTTTTTTCTTCATAACTATCACCCTTTCACAAATTTTTCGGTATACACATGCTGCACATTAATCTCCCCGCGTAAATTCTCCCCAACTAATTTTTTCACATCTGCAACTTTATAATTCCCAAGCAGCCATGCCAATTTCACAAACGCCGTATTTGCCAGCATATCCTCACCAGACACAACCCCCAATCCCAACAAATCGCGCCCTTTATCATATACATTCATATTTACGCCGCCATATAAACACTGCGTCGTCATCACCACTACACATCCCGCATCAACCAACTTACGAATCGCAGGATACATCTTCTTATGAATTGCACATTCCGGATTTGGCGCCTGTCCCGGCGTATGACCTAATCCCGTACCCTCAATAATTAACCCTTTATAATTTTTAAAAAAATCAAACTGCGCCGGAAACATATTCACATGTATCTTTAATAATCCTACTTTTTCTTCCATCTTTGGCTTTACAACCAACTTCTCACTTCCTCGATGTACATACTCTTTCTGCACAAACACAATTTCTCTCGTCTGATACGACACTCGCGCAATCACTCCACTATTAATCGCACAAAACGCATCCCGCCTGGATGAATGCAATTTATACGTCTTTGTCGCGGGTAAAATCACACACTCATCATCATTTTCCGACCCATGCATACAAATCCCCACTCCTGCAAAATCAGATTTAGCAATAAAGTGCGCCGCACAAATCAAATTCATCCCCGCATCCGCACTTCCTCTGTCAGACGACCGCTGTGACCCCACAAAAATAATCGGCACAGGCGTCTTCTCCACAATAAACGAAAGCGCCGCTGCTGCCACCGCTAAATTATCCGTCCCTATCCCCACAATAATCCCTTGCACTCCTTTCTTCACCTGCTCTTCAATTTTCTTCGCAATCAACGAAAAATGTACAAATCGTAAATCATCCGACCACATCTTCGCAACGAGTTCTGACGTAATATTCGCAATCTGCCCTAACTCTGGAAACAATCCCAATAAATCCTCTGGGGTAAAACTCGCCACAACTCCGCCCGTTCGATAATCCACTTTCGACGCAATCGTGCCTCCCGTATGTAAAATCGCAATCGTTGGTAAATCTTTATTATAACTTATTTCTTTTTTCCCAGTAGCTCCACTTTTAGCTGCAATACTCTCCTTTGCTTTCTCAACCACTACTATCTTCTGCACATCTTTCTTCAAAAAACCCATATTATATCCCGTATCCAACTTAATAAGAACAGTATCTTTCTCAGCACTCGGCATCAACACGCCTCGTACTGTCTCTTTCTTTGTCACAACTTCAACAACATCCCCAATATTTGCCACATTTGCCATTGTAATCTCAAGAAAAGAATCATCATTTATATAGATTACTAGCGATTCCACAATCTAATCAATTGTAATCACTATCCCTCACGACTTTTCTTTCTAAACATTTATATACCAACTCCTCAAAAAATATCAAAAACATCTAAAACATTCAACAAAAACAAAAACGAGGGGTTACATATGACATCTACAACAAATGAGTACAAAGTAAAAGATATTTCTCTAGCTGATTGGGGTAGAAAAGAAATCACCATTGCCGAAAAAGAAATGCCAGGTTTAATCGCACTGCGCGAAAAATACCACAACCAAAAACCTTTAGCTGGCGCTCGAATCACCGGTTCACTTCACATGACCATTCAAACCGCCGTTTTAATCGAAACCCTCAAAATCTTAGGTGCAGACGTCAGATGGGCTTCTTGCAACATCTTCTCAACCCAAGATCATGCTGCAGCTGCAATCGCCCAAGCCGGCATTCCAGTATTCGCGTGGAAAGGCGAATCATTAGAAGAATATTGGTGGTGCACTAAACAAGCTTTACTATTTCCCAACAACCAAGGACCAAACTTAATTGTAGACGATGGCGGCGATGCCACATTAATGGTCCATCGCGGCTATGACGCAGAAAAAAACGCTTCCATTCTCAACAACGACGAAGGCAGTGAAGACTTAAAACACATCAACATAATCCTAAAAGAAATTATCGCCCAACATCCAAAACTTTGGCACACCACAATAGCAGGCATGAAAGGCATCTCCGAAGAAACCACAACCGGCGTCCATCGCTTATACCAAATGATGAAAGAGAAAACTTTGCTTGTTCCAACCATCAACGTCAACGATTCCGTCACCAAATCAAAATTCGATAACTTATACGGCTGCCGCGAATCGCTTGTCGACGGTATAAAACGCGCAACCGACGTCATGCTCGCAGGAAAAGTAGCCGTCGTCGCTGGCTATGGCGACGTTGGCAAAGGCTCTGCGCAATCATTAAGAGGCTTTGGCTGCCGTATTATTATCACCGAAATTGACCCAATCAATGCTTTACAGGCTGCTATGGAAGGCTATGAAGTCAAAAAAATGGATGATGCCGTAAAAGAAGCCGACATTTTTGTCACAACCACCGGTTGCCGCGACATCATCACTTCAAAACACTTCCAAGCTATGAAAGACCAAGCTATTGTCTGCAACATCGGCCATTTCGATTGCGAAATAGATATGGAATGGTTAAACACCAAATCCGGTGCTAAGCGCTTAGAAATCAAACCCCAATATGATAAATACACCTTTAGCAACGGCAAAGAAATTTACATCTTAGCCGAAGGCCGTCTCGTCAATTTAGGCTGCGCCACAGGTCACCCAAGTTTTGTGATGAGTACATCTTTTACCAACCAAGTACTCGCTCAATTAGAACTGTGGACCAAACAACACGCTATTGGCGTCTACGTCTTACCTAAAAAACTCGATGAAGAAGTCGCCCGATTGCATTTAACCAAACTCGGCGTGCAAATCGACGAATTAACCGACGCCCAAGCCGCCTATTTGGACATCCCTAAAACCGGGCCATATAAAGCAGAACATTATAGGTATTAGTTTTTTTTATTTTTTAGTTCTATCTATTTATTTTTCTTCCGTTCTATCTCTCCAAGTATTCTTGCTAAATCATCTTCAGCCTGCCCATACATCTTGCTCATAGTATAATCCGGAGTAGGAAGATCTTCTAACTCCCCAGCTGAAAGAGATGATGTTCCAATGATAACTGTCTGCTGATTTCTCTCTTTAATAAGTGGTATGAGTGTATATCCAATATTTTGCAGGCTGTCACAAAACCTATCAAAGTCCGTATGTTCCAATTCACCTAGATCATGATAAGACATCCGGTTATCTAATAAGATGAGAGCATAATTGTTTTCTAAAATTTTATTTCTAGCATCATCATAACATCTTGCAATATCATACTTTTTATTAGAAAAACCAGCATCATACAGAGGCATTACTTCATTTATTGCAAATTCTAAAGCTCCTAACGGACCATTTTGGTCTTCAACTATTAATATGTTTGACATTTTTACCTCTCTATTATAATTTCGATTAATTTTTACAAGTATCTATACGGTTGAGCACCATAGTAATCCGTAATGACTGCCACATTTCTCTCTTTATTTTTTAATTCGATCGCTTTTAAAATTTCTCGATCATCTTTGCAATGCTTTGTTAATGGATCAAAATCAATAAAAAATATAGAGAAGCCAGAAGTATTTTCTGCATGCATCAGCAATGGATATGTATCTTCTCCATTTGTACCTCCACAAATTTCCTTGCCACAATATACCCAATCATCAAATTCATCTTTTTTATTTTGAATTATAATCCCTCCATCTGCCTCAAGTATTGTTGCTAGATTTCTAAACATGTGAGGCAGAAAACTTCGACTCTGATCCATATAAGATATTTTTATTTTTCTTCCGCAAGGATTGTAATTCCAAATATATTGCCCTCGTAGAATTCCAGCTTTTTGACATTCGGTGGTAATCTCTTTTTCTAAATTAAGATATACTTCTACTCTCCCATCAAGAGAAAGAGCTTTCATTGTCATATCTCGTTCTTTTTGTTGCGCATAATCCTGTTCTGTTACTTCATTTCGTGTTACTTTTTGTGTAAATTGCTGCGTTTTTCGCAGCAGTTCATCACTTCTCTTTTTCTCCTGCGCATATCTTGCAATATCTTCCGCACTAAATTCACTTTTTAATTCCCTATATTCAACATATTTCTGATTGTAAAGTAAAAGGGCATATTTATCATAAAATTCCTCTACATTTTGGGCGGTATGCAAAAGCACATTTTGTGTTTGATTTGTCATGATCTTATCATTAACTATCATTAGTATACCCTCTTAAATTTATATAACAACGGAGAAAAATATTCGCAAGGAAGAAATGAACCTTTCAATGAATCAAGAGCTAATACTTCAATACCATCTAATGTCGCAAGAATCTGTTGAGGAGAATTCACACTAACATCACTAATTTTGACATTCTGTATCTGCCGTTTTTCAAATGCTTGCACCATTTTCGTAATAAAAAATGATTTATCGCAGAAATGATCTTTTGCTGAAAAAACACCACTCAAATATTTTGATTCTATTAATCCATAGTCCGCCTGACCGCCCGTTTCAATATATTTGTGCACCAATAAATTGCTTGCCTTCGTTATCTGTATTGAAGGGTAATGCTTACTACGAAAATTTAAAACAGCTTTTGCCAAAGATTCATACAATGGTGGAAGCATCGTTTCAAGTATTCCCCCCATAGAGATCCCTTCAAAACGAGCATAGTTATCAACAAACGCTAATTTAAACCCTTCTTCGGCTAAATAAAGATCAGCCTGACATTCCGCAGTTATAATTTTTACCATAAATTAGTAGTACATAAATCCCCTATTTAAACACTACCTCCCCCCACGTGGGCACTAATAGGAAGTTTTAAATAAAACCACGCTCTCCGTAACCAACATGTACGAAGAATTACTCCAAGACCTCGGCCTAACCAAATCCGAAATCGCCGTCTATTTCGCCCTTCTCGATTTAGGCAGTTCCTCAACCGGCCACATCATTAAAAAAGCAGGTATTGCCGCAGGAAAAATCTATTTGATCCTCAACAAATTAACCCAAAAAGGCTTAGTCACCTACGCCATCTCCAGCGGCACAAAATATTACCAAGCCAAAGACCCCCAGCGGCTTGTTGATTATGTGAACGAAAAAGAACAAGAACTATCTCACAAAAAAAAAGAATTGACCAAAATTCTCCCCCTCCTAAAATCGCAGTATAGCGAACCTAACTATCGCACATCCGCCGAAATTTATGAAGGATTCAACGGATTTAAAACATTGTATGAATGGATCTTACAAGAATTACATCGCAAAGATACAATTGAAGTTCTCGGCGTTCCTAAAGCCGCAAATGACATCTTTGAAGGCTACATCCTAGATTGGAACTCCCGCCGCATTGAACACGGCATAAATATGCGCATCATCTACAACCACGACAATCGTGAATACGGCAAACTGCGTGAAAAAATGAAACTAACTCAAGTGCGATACATCAAACAAGAATTTGAAACCCCTGCCTGGATCATCATTTTCAAAGACTACGTCACAACCATTAACATCCAAAGCGGCAGTCCTACCTGTTTTCTCATTAAAAATAAAGACGTCGCCCAATCCTATAAAAAATATTTTGATCTTATTTGGAAAACAGCAGAAAAATAGCTAATCTTCCTAAGCAATATCCCACAACTAATATTCCTTTCACCTCCATAATACATATAAACCCCTTTACTAAAAATAGATTTCATGAATACAAAAATAGGCATAATTGGCGGCTCCGGACTCGACAACCCCAACATCCTCAAAGACGGTAAAGACATCGCCCTCACAACCCCCTACGGTTCCCCTTCCTCACCATTAAAACAAGGCACCATCAACAACACCGCAGTCATTTTAATCGCCCGTCACAGCAGAGATCATTCCATTCCTCCCACCCAAGTCAATAATCGTGCCAACATCTGGGCATTAAAAGAACTCGGCTGTACCCACATCCTCGCCACAACCGCTTGCGGCAGCCTGCGTAAAGACATCAAGCGCGGTGATCTGGTCATCCTCGACCAATTCATTGACTTCACACGGCATCGCAAAGTATCATTTTTCGAAGAATTTAAAGACGGTAAAATAAATCATACCCCTATGGCAACTCCGTTCTCAAATGATTTGCGGCAGAAACTTATCAAAACCTGCCAAGATCTTCAGCTCTCTCACCATAACACCGGCACAGTTATCACAATCGAAGGCCCGCGCTTCTCCACGAAAGCCGAAAGTAAAATGTTTCGCCTCTGGGGCGCAGACGTTATCAACATGAGTATCGCACCTGAAGCCATTCTCGCCAATGAACTCGCAATCCCCTACGCCGCCATCGCCATGAGCACCGATTACGATTGTTTGTTTGACGACGTCGAATCCGTCACGTGGGATGACATCTTAAAAGTATTTCATCAGAATGTTGATAAAGTAACCAGTGTTTTAACCAACGTCATCACAAAAATAAACTAAAAGCAATATATAATCTAAAAATAAGTCTTATATAAACTTATATAACAACAAAAAGTGACTCTATGGATCTAACAACCGTCATTCGTACCGTACCAAACTGGCCAAAGCCCGGCATCATGTTCCGTGACATCACCACACTAGTAGCAAATCCCCAAGCATTCCAGTACTGCATCGCAAAATTAAAACAACAATACATAAATAAAAACATCACCAAAATCGCCGGCATCGAATCAAGAGGCTTCATCTTCGGCGCCGCTTTAGCACACGAAATGAATTTACCTTTCATCCTCATCCGTAAAAAAGGTAAGCTCCCCCCTCCAGTCATCGCGCAAGAATATCAATTAGAATATGGTACAGATAAAATAGAAATTCAACCTGATTCTATAACTCCAAAAGATAATATCCTTCTCATCGACGATCTATTAGCCACCGGTGGCACCATGCACGCCGCGTGTCATTTGGTTGAAAAAGTCGGCGGCACTATCGCAAGCTGCGCATTCATCATCAATCTTCCCGACTTAAAAGGAACAGAAAAATTAAAGAAATACGACCAATTCTGGTTAGTAGAATTTGCAGGAGAATAAAAGTAAATCAAAGAGTAATAAACTAAAATCTAAACATATAATGGCACTTCAAGAAGACATAAACAACATTCACTCACGTAACAAACGCGTAGAACTGGATAAAGCGTGGGAAATAAGCAAAACCAGAAAAATAATTATTGCCCTTTTAACCTATCTTGTAATCTCAATTTTCTTAATAATGATAAACATCTCCCATCCTTGGCTCAATGCCCTCATTCCTGTAATTGGATTCATACTTTCCACATTAACTCTAGATTTTTTCAAAAAAAAATGGGTGAAACACTATCATGAATAAAAAATACGACGTCATCGGCTTTGGCAATACCATAATGGACTTCTTAGTAGAAGTCGAAGATAAAACACTCCTAGAATTCAATTTAAAGAAAGGTGAGATGCATTTGGTCGATGAAGCAAAAGCCAAAGACGTCTTAAAAATTCTCGAAAACAAAAACACCACTATCGACATCGTTCCCGGCGGCTCCTCTGCAAATACCTTGCGTGGTCTCGCTCAACTTGGCGCCTCCGTCATTTTCTGTGGCAGAGTCGGCAACGATCAACACGGCGATTGGTATATCGAAGCGCTCAAAGATCATAAAGTTGTAACTAACATGAAAAAACACCCCGGCATCACTGGACACGCCATCGGTTTCATCACCCCCGACGCTCAGCGTACATTTTCCGTCCATCTGGGTGCCGGCATCCATTTCGCCAAAGAAGATATAATTGAAGAAGACATCAAAGAAAGTAAAGTACTGCACATTGAAGGCTATCAATTAGAAGGCAACACCCAAGCAGTCATTTTACACGCCATGCAAATCGCTAAAAAACATGGCACTAAAATTTCCATTGATTTAGCCGACCCAGGACTGATTCGCAGACAAAAAGACATATTACAACAAGTAGTTCATGAGTTTGCTGATATCGTATTCGTCAACGAAACCGAAGCAAAAGAATTTACAGGATATGAAGAAACACAAGCCGCCCAAGTATTAGGACAACAGGTAGAAATTGCCATCGTCAAAATAGGCAAACAAGGCTCCATCATTTCCCATCAAAATCAGATCACCTACATCGCTCCAATTACTGCAAATGCCATTGACACAACTGGCGCCGGTGACACCTACGCCGCCGGATTCTTATACGGCTACTGCAAAGGCTGGCCAATAGAAAAAGCCGGTAAATTAGGTTCAGTTCTTGCTGCAAAAATAGTGGAACAGAAAGGCGTCAAATTAAAACATCTCGAATTTGAGAAATTAATGCAAAAAATTAAACAAGAACAATAAAAATAATAAGAGAAATACAATATGGATATCCTTGCCCATAGTATCTGGAGCGCCTTAGTTGCAAAATCAATCAACCTCAACAAGAAAAAGAAACTCTCTTTACTTAAAACCGCATTGTGGGGTATTTTCCCCGACTTATTTTCATTTACGTTACTCTTTATAGTTCTATTCATCGGCACGCTGTTTGGCACAACTCCCGTACCAGATCATAATAATATCGAACCCGCCATGCGTAACGGCAGCATCTCTATCATAACTGAAGTACTATACGAATTCAGCCATAGCCTAATTATCTTCGCAATCATTCTTCTCGTTCTCTACGTAAGTACAGGAAAAGTCATCTGGGAAATGCTTGGTTGGGGATTACATATAATTATTGACATCTTCACCCATTCCTATAAATTTTATCCCACACCTTTCTTATGGCCCTTCTCCGAATTTCGCTATGATGGCATTTCTTGGAGCCAATCTTGGTTTCAAATAATTAATTATAGTGCAATGATTATTGTTTTTGGAATTATATGGTGGTGTGAGAAGAAGAAAAAGAGATAAAAATACCCCTCAGACAGGGACTTTCACCCTGCCTTTATGTGGAATCTAGAATCCACGGGGAAGCAGCACATGGCTCTGCACATTTTCTTGCAATTTTATCCAATTGCACATGGCATCATTTCTTTTCTCTTGGACTAGGAAATTTGCACCGCACTTTTACTTATTTCTTCAATCGAATGGAGTGCCTCTTCAATCGCTTTGATTTTAGTATCATATGTTTTTTCTTTCTCAGCAATACGATCTTTCGTATTTACATATTCTTGATGAACTTTTTCAACATGCCTTTCTTTGTTTCGTCTTTCCCTGCGCATATCTTCTTCAATGTCTTTGTTCCAATTTTCAAGATCTTTCTTGACTTCTTCTATTCTCTGCTCACGATGTTTGAGTTCCTCTTTCAATTCTGACTTTTTGGTCATAATTTCTAATTTGGTCTGCGTTAACCTCTCTACAATGCTATATCTTGATTGACTTTCTCCCATTATGTCACCTCTTATTTTTTGTGCTCAGTTTTTTTAATTCTTCTTTTATCATTTTTTCATCTCACTCCAAGCTTCTCTAACATAATCAACGCCTCTTTATCAAATTTTGAGAACCCAAACCATTTCTTTCCCAAATCCTTCAGCGACGCTCCAAAATGATACACGATGGCATCATCAATAATCAGAAACCGATCATGTGCCTCCTTAAATTCCCGAACTTCAATAGGCGAATACTGTAAATTATACTTAGCTACATCAAGTGCTAATTGCTTCGGAATATCTTTCGTAAATATAATAACTCTTACTTCTTCCTTCCGTTTGCTCAACAGCGTCAAAACTGAATCATCCACATAATTATCAATCAGAATAATAGACTCTTGAGCCGTTCTAATAATATCCGAAACAAACGTATACGCATCAAATATCTGTCCATCAAAAAATATACCTTTATCCGGCTTCAATCCCCTCTCTTCAATTAAGTTAAACAGTTCATCAAATTTAGTATCATGATCTAACAGTTTTTGTTCAGTTCTATCTATTCTTTGAAACAATTGAGCCTTGGTTGAAATAAACTTGCGCATCACCACAAATGCATCCATTATCTGTATACTTACCTGCACTGCAATCTCGCTTTTAAGAATCCCTGAAAGCATAGCCACCCCCTGCTCAGTGAAAACAAAAGGTAAATACTTTCTATGTGTCCCACGCCCTTTGTCTAAGGTCACAATTTGTGACCTTAAAGACCACTCACTTGATGTTACAAATTGTGACTTCAAGATTTTAAACTCCTCCTCAGTTAATTGAAACATAAAATGCTCAGGAAAACGTTCACTATTTCTCTTAACCGCTTGATTTAACACTTTTGTTCCAACAGTATACAATTCGGCAAGATCTTCATCTAACATTACCTGCATTCCTCTAATCGTATAAATCCTACTTTTGATGTTATCTGTGCGTATTGCTACAGCCATAAGCTATTTCTTCACAGAACCCCTATATAAACTCTGTCCGCACCTGTCCAGTGACCAGTGGCTTTAGAAAATCAAGTATTACAGTCTAAAACTAAAAAATTTTCGAAAATAAGCAGTTGTCCAGTGGGTTAAAGAAAACCAACAATCCACTAAAACACAACATTTTTTCTTTCACTTCCCCTGCATCCTCTGTATCGCTCGCAAAATCTCATCTTTGGACGACAGAAACTCCGGCTCTTTCTTCACAACATCAGAACTCCTAGCAATAGTCTTCTCCACTGCTTTCTTCTCAACCGCCATATCCATTCTAAACTTCACATTCCACATCTTCTCTTTAATCTTATCCTGCACCCCATCTAAATTATATTTGGGCTGCTCCGGCTGCCAATGCAATCCTTGCAAACTATCATTCTGCGCTCGAGGCAGTATATACACACACAACCGCCCATCTCGATTATCATCACTTATCCCCGATTTCACCAATAAATTAGTCCCTTGTGCCCCTGCAACTTGAAATAACAACGACGCGCAAAACGAACCAACCGTAAATAAATACACCGCATCCCAAATCGCCAACTTCTCAATATACCTCTCCTCTAATTTGCTATACAACTCCATCTGTCCTGCCGCAATATTCAAACTCGGCAGCAAACATAACACTTTCTCATCCTCATATAACACCAACCCGCGACTCTCAATCCCCTGCAAATAACTAGGCCTTCCTCCTGCTCCACTATGCCACTCCTGCGGCGACGATAAAAAATAATTCTGCATAATCTGCGCAAGCGTCATCTGCAACTGCTTCACTTTATCCTCTGCTAACTTCTTCTCTTTGCGATTGAACAAGAACTGAAAAAATCCATCTCCCTCATCTCGCGGCATCAGATGAATCAAAAAATGCGGATACTGCTGTCCTGCCGCCCCTCCATTCGCAATAAATATGTTAAGCGCAATCGCAACCATCGCCCCTTTCACCGCTTTCGTTAATTGCGGTAGCAACCCAAATAAATGCGTAAAATCCTCAACCGGCAAATACGGCATAATCGGATAATGCTCTTTTAACATATACAGCGTATGCCCTTTCACCGCCGGATAAATATCTAATACCCCTAACGTCTTCTCATCCTCATACACAATCTTCGATTGAATTTCTTTCTTAATAATCTTACAAAACACGCAATCCTTCTTCTGTTCCGCTAATTGCGCTTTCACTTCTGGGGTTAATTGCATTTTGACACTTTCTCGTTCTCGTTTAAAAATAATTCCGCTTTTTTCAATATATCTTTCGCATTCTCATACGTTAATTTTTCTTGCGCAGGTGCATACTCCAACCAGCATAACTCCACCACTTCCTTCCCATCACATATAGCTTCAGAATTTACCGCATCGCCCACAAAAAAAACAACCACCTTATTCACGTTATTAATTGTATCAACATACCTAATTTCTTCCCTAAATCCCTCAATCAATTTGACTCTCAACCCCGCTTCTTCCTCCACCTCACGTAGCGCCGTCTCCTGCTCAGTTTCTCCCTCTTCCATATGCCCTTTTGGAAAATCCCAATGCCCCCCAACTAACGGCGAATGTTTTATCACAAGAAATTCTTTATTCTTTTTTCCTTTTCTAAAAACAATCACTCCGCACGATTTTTCCGTTTTCATAAAAATATGTTTGAATAATAATTAAAATGATAATTAATTATTCTTCCTCCTTTCTCCAAAATTAATTTTACATGAATTCATTTTCTCATAAAATTGTAAGTCTGGGCTATGTTTTTTTGATTCAAAAATCAACAATTCCAACCCCTCCCAGAACAAGAACCAACTTCCCGGTTCTAAGATAACAACAACTATACTTCCCCAAAAATTATATGAGGCATATTGTTGATATAAAAAATAAGCTGCCGCCATCATCAAAACTATTCCAAATCCTACAAACAGACTTCCTTGTCGAAATATTTTATTTTTTTCCTTACTTTTCCTCTCAAAATGCTTTTTAAAATGTTCTTTTAACCTTTTCTTGATTAAAGCTTCATGATACGGATTCCGTTTCAACTTTGGAAGAAGTAAATTTAAATTTAACTCCCCTTCTTTATCTCTACATGCTTGTTTCAATTCAAATAAAAAATCATCCGATAACGCTCGGTGCGAATACTGCCGTGAATCAAAATCAGAAAACAGATCATTATAATCAACTAACGAAAGAACGATTTCATCCGAATTATCTTTCGAAGAATCTTCTCGTTCTACAATTGGACGATCAAATAACCCTCTTTTATCACCATTTGCCATAATAATCTAATGATAGTAATATCAAACAGTTTATTAAAGTTTAGGTATCAATTGTTTAGCTAGTGGTGGGAGTTATTTTCTTCTATTTTATTGTTTTGTTTTCTTAAATATTTTCTCATTTAAAAAATAACTGACCATTGCCTCTAATACTTGTTCATCTTCTCGTCCTAAAGAAAATAGAGAAGTAGCACGAATAAAAGAGGGAATATGTGTGGATAAATCCTGGCCGGAGAGAATGGCGGCTCTTTTTAGCCCCGGAAAATTATCAAAACCAATATCACAATATATTGTTGGGACTTTGAGAATTCCTGATCCTCCGGCAAAATCAGATTGGATAAACGCCGCAATTGGAGGGGAATAATGAATGTATTCCTCTAATGAATATTCAGAAGTATCTTTTCCCACAGTACAACAAAGTACTTTATCAAACATTTTTCTTTCTTTTTCAGATACAAGTTTCGGATCTTGACACAGACGTTCGTAGAGAGCAATTGTTGCCGGATAAAATTCAGATAACGTTTTGGTCGTATCCCAATTTAGGCTATACGCTTTGCCACTGAGTTTTGTGAGATTTAAAAAACGGCTGCCATTGGATTTCATAAAAAAGTCCGTTCCATCATACATTTTTGCATTAACTGATAATATATTAAGATCGGAAGAAAACGTATACAATGGTTCTTCTTTTTTAAATTTAAAACTATAAATTGTTGGGTCTATTGTTAATGTCATGGGTATAGGACATCTCTTTCCCCTCTTAAAATATTAAAAAATAAACTAACCTCACTTCTTCTTACTCTTCTCAACATCTTTCCCCAATTTCAACTTCTTAATCAACTCTTTATACCTATTACGAATAGTAACCTCAGTAACTCCTGCAACATCTGCAACCTCTCGCTGCGTTCGCTTCTCCCCATGTAATAAACTTGATACATAAAGAGACGCCGCTGCAATACCTGTTGGTCCTCGACCAGATGTCAATTCAATGTCTCGCGCCATTTCTAAAATTTCAACTGCTTTTGACTGCGTTTCCGGACTTAATTTTAATGCTGATGCAAATCGTGGAATATAATCCGCTGGATTGCTTGGCTTAATTGAAATACCTAACTCTCGCGTCACAAATCGATACGTTCGTCCAATCTCTTTTTTCTCAATACCAGACGCTTCACTCATCTCATCAAGCGTTCGTGGAATCTCATGTCGTCGACAAGCCGCATATAACGCTCCTGCAATAACTGACTCCATTGATCGTCCTCGAACTAAACCTTTCTGCACCGCTAAGCGATACACTCGTGCCGCTTCCTCTTCAACCGAGCGAGGAAGACGTAAAAATGAACTAACCCGTTTCAACTCTGCAAGAGCCACTTTCAAATTTCGCTCAATTGCTGTACTAATTCTAATATTCCATTTTCGCAGACGAAAGAACCGATCTCGTTCTCTATCTGAACCTAACTTATAGAAATCTGATGTCGTTCCAACTTCCGTACCTAATCCTTTATCAAACTGCGTTTCTGACGTTGGCGCTCCCGTTCTTCTCTTAGAACCTCCCCCATCATCTTCAAAATCACGCCACTCTTGCGAGAAATCAATCATTCGATCTTCAAGAACTAAACCGCAATCCCGACAGATTGTCTCTCCTTTTTCCACATTCCGATAAATATTCTTACTTGCACATTCCGGACATTCTTTAATGGATTTACGAATCATATCATATCACAGCCGTATAACTAAAAGGTAACTTTATATATGACTCTCAGCTTTGCTTTATAAATGTTTCGTTTTTTGCCCCTATTTCTCCCTAAATTCAACCATTTTCCCCAATTTTCTATCTTTTTTAAACACATCCAAAACTATATAAACACCATTTCATTTATATCTTCTTAAAAAGAGGGTAAATACATGCATTTTAAAGTAAAAGATATGGATATCGCCAGCGGCGGTATTTATATCGCTATTCTCAACAAAAAAGACGCCAAAAAACTTGATCTTAGATCCGGCGATCGTGTCCTCGTTAAACACAATAACAAAGAAGTCATCTGTATTCTTGACATCTCCGAGAGTCAAAAAGCCGTCCCGGAAGGTAAATTAGGCTTATTTGAGGAAGTACTTACCCATCTCCATGTAAAAAATAATACCTCTATCGAACTTAAATACGCTGCCAAACCTGAATCCGTCATTCATATCCGTGAAAAACTCTTCGGCAAACGCCTAACCTATGAAGAAATGTTTCACATTGTCGACGACATCACTAACGACCGCTTAACCGACATTGAAAAAACCTATTTCGTCACCGCCTGCTTTAGTAAAGGTCTATCACATCAAGAAATCATCGACCTCACCCGTGCCATGGTTGAAACAGGTTCCAAACTTAAATTTCCAGGAATCGTCTTAGACAAACACTGTATCGGTGGCATTCCTGGCAATCGCACCACCATGATCGTCGTCCCCATCATCGCTGCGGCCGGTTTTACCATTCCTAAAACCAGTTCTCGCGCCATAACCTCTCCCGCCGGCACCGCCGACACCATGGAATGCCTTGCGAAAGTTGAACTCCCTGCCCAAAAAATTAAACACATCATCCGTAAAATTGGCGCCTGCATCGTCCACGGTGGCTCCATGAATCTTGCTCCTGCCGACGACAAAATCATCCAAGTCGAACACCCTCTTTCAATTGACGCCGAAGGCCAGCTTCTCGCCTCCGTCATGGCCAAAAAATACTCCGTCGGCGCAACCCACGTCTTAATCGACATTCCCATGGGTAAATCCACCAAAGCCAACACCTGGCCCAAAGCAAGACACCTCAAACAAATGTTTGAATTAATTGGTAAAAAACTAAACATGGACGTCAAAGTCATCATCACCGACGGCTCTCAACCAATCGGCTACGGCGTCGGCCCTTTATTGGAAGCCCAAGACGTCATGGCTGTTCTTAAAAATGATCCAAAAGCTCCTCAAGACCTCAGAAAAAAATCCCTGCAGCTGGCCGGCCTCTTATTAGAAATGACCGGCAAATATAAAGACAGTTTCAAAGTCGCAAAAGAACTTCTTGACAGCGGTAAAGCCCTCAAAAAGATGAATCAGATCATCAACGCCCAAGGTAAACAAAAACCATTAAAAATTGCCCCGTTCACCTCTATAATCACTGCCCCTAAAACAGGCCGTATCACCGCAATCGATAACGAAATCATTGCTAAAATCGCCCGGATTGCCGGCGCCCCCGACGATAAAGCCGCCGGTTTATTCATCCATAAAAAAGTCAATGAATTTGTCAACAAGAACGATCTGTTATATACCATCTACGCTGAAAGCAAATTCAAACTCAACCTTGCGCTCGAAGTCGTCAATGAAAATAATGGGTATAGCTTACATTAAAAAAAATCACATGGCCAAAAAACAACCAACAACCACCGCAAAAAGAACGACCAAAACAAGAACCCTCCCTTTTAACGACGACATTGATATCCTCAAAATATTTGAAACCGAGATTAGTAAAGCTCAAGAAACACTTGATAACATTGATAAAATCTACAAAAAAGATCTTAAATGGTTTGACCGCTTCTCAGATAGCATCGCACAAATCGGCGGCAGCTGGACTTTTATCCTTATTTTTCTCCTCACGCTGTTCAGCTGGATAATTATTAACAGTTACATTCTCATCAATAAACCATTTGATCCCTTTCCATTCATCCTCTTAAATTTAGTTCTCTCCTGCGTCGCTGCCCTGCAAGCTCCTGTTATCTTAATGGCTCAAAACCGCGCCGCCAAGCGTGACCAAGCAAGAGCCGAATTAGACCTAGAAAAAGATTTGCGAGATTTACATATTGACCAGCAATCACATAAAATACTTCTTGCGCTGCAAAAAGATGTGAATAAGATAAAAAAGAAGATGAAGATAAAATAAATCATAAATTAAACCTATTTCTCCATCCTCGCCGGCTTGAAATGTATCTCTTTGTAAGTATTTTTATCCGAGTAAATTCGATAAAGTATCTCTAAAGACGTTCCCAATTGTGCTCGTCCAAAAAACGTGCCATCATACATCTTACTCCCTTCTTCCGTTTTAATCGCATCATATAAACAGATAGCTCGAGTAAATCCTCTGTGCTCTTTCACATAATCCGTTGCCGCCACAATTCGTCGACATACTCTCCCTTGTCGTGTCTGCTCTTTTCGTCGTAACAGCTGCTTACTCTTCTCCCGCATCCGATCTTGCGATATAATCATCACTTCTTCTTGATTTACTTCATACATTCTCAAAATAGTAGTATAACTTTCAGGTAACTTATGATATTCCAATCGTCTACGTAATTCATTTCCACTTACTTCTGATTCTTCTGCCGCCTCTGCAATCCCATACATATCATCCACTAACAAAAACAAACCAATATGGTTATATTCTCGTTCCCGTGCCGCACAATATAATTTAACTCCTTCCTCCCATAAAAATGTATCTAACCCCGTAGGACCTTGAAGCAGGCTATAATGTCCTGCATCAATAACTGTATGCTCTTTCAAATATTCTTCTAAAGTGATTTGCGGTTGCACCATGTAATTACTTTAAAGTAATTATTAATATAAAGAAGTATCCTCCTTTTTTTTTACAAAACGGCAAAATTTATATAGTAAATCTGCCTAATTAAAGAAAATGAACCAAATTGATCAAAAAGACCGCCGTATCCTTCAGCAATTAGATATGCACGCTCGTCTCCCTATCAATGAAATTGCCAAGAACGTTCAATGTAGCCGCGAAATAGTTGAATATCGTATTCAGCGCTTGCATAAACTCGGCATAATTTCTGGTGCACACACTATATTCGATCTTGATCTCATTGGTTATCGTTCTTTTCGCCTGTTATTACGCTTATTTAAACTAAACAAAGAAGAAAAAGAACGCTTCATTCATTATCTCATTACGCACCATCATACTTGGTGGGTTGCATCCATCGGCGGCCGTTGGGATATCATCATCAATGTTCTTGCCAAAGATGCCTCTCAATTCAACCATATTTTTGAAGAATTCGTAACCCGTTATGGTCAATATATTCAAGAGTATGAAATCCTCACTTATATAAATATCCACGATTATGCTCGTAAATATATTCTTTCCCACAAATCAGAAAAAAAAGATCAAATTCAACATTCAAAACTAAACTCAAAATCTTCTTCACAATTTTATCATCCAATGCAATATAATCCTCATCTCTCTCTTGATACCACTGACTTGCATATCTTGACTCAGCTCGCCAACAACGCTCAACACAGTTACACCCAAATTGCAGAGGAAGTAGGGCTTACCCGTAACGCCATCAAAGCCCGCATTCATTCTCTTGAAAAGAACGGGCTTATCCTCGGCTACCGCCTCTCTTTTCACCCCTCTAAATTTGGCCGTAGTTCGTATCTCCTCTTACTCAACATCAACAACCTCAAACAAGAACGTGAACGTGAATTAATCACTTTTGCAGAATTGAATTCCAACATAATTTTCGTTGTAAAACATATCGGTAAATACCGCATCACATTTGAATGCGAAGTAGAAAACGAATATCACTTTCATGAACTCTTAAGTGAAATTCGCGACCGCTTTAATGATATCATTCTCGACTTTGATTTCTTCCCTATATTCTACGATCATAAAATAAATTATTTTCCATTAGGGAATATATCGTTGCCAAAAATATAAGAAAAATAACCCTACCCTACTTCAACCCCGTACTCCCAAACCCCCCTTCTCCACGTGTAGTTGAATCCAAATCCTCAACCTCAGTAATCGGCATCTGCATAACCTGCTGAATCAACATCTGCGCAACCTTCTCACCAGCTTTCACAACATAATCCGCAGACGACAAATTATGCACAATCACTTTAATCTCCCCTCGATACCCAGAATCAATCACTCCTCCCATTACTTTCAACCCAAATTTCAACGCCACCCCCGACTTGTCCCAAATCAACCCCACATACCCTGCTGGAATCGCCATCGCAATACCTGTAGGCACAAGCCCTCGCGTCCCCGCCGTAATCACCATACTCTCACACGCATACAAATCCATCCCCGCATCATGCGCATGCGCGTACGATGGTACAACAGCATCATTTCGTAATTTTTTAATGTGAATTGTCATACTCACTTATTTTTTATCCTTCTTCTTAAAGATTTCGCAGGGGGCGCAGTTTTTAAGTAATCACTTAAAAGTAACAAAATAACCAAAAGATTTATAAACTAACCTCACTTTTAGCACTAAAAATGACCCTACGAACTCTTATTAATCAGAACCGTCTTGCCGAATACCTCAACAAAACGAGGGTAGGTCGTTATCTTGAAGATAATTCCATAACTGGTTCGTCAATTCCTGCAGAAGATAAATCTCTGTATCACAATCTCCTCGCCGTATTGCAAGACGCACACCAAAATACCGCCGCCACTCGCCGCGAACTCAAACATCTTCTAGACAAACGACAATATGAAACAATTCTCGATCAATTCGCCGAGGTATTAACCCCCCAATCACCTCTCAAAGAAGCCCTCTGTAATCGCAATATTGATTATTTATGTTCTCAAAATGCTCTTGAATTAGCAGCTTCATTTGCTCAAGAACAAGGTTTAGAGATACGAGCAATATTATTATATCCTAAAGCCGTGAACGCTGCTCTTGAACAAGGCTTTCCTGAATTAGCCCTTCATTGTGCCCAACAAAGTGGTGATATGCTCTTATACGCTAAAACTCTTGTAGACGTAGGTCAACCTTTGATCGGCGTTATGACTGTATTAGGTCATTATACTCCTCAAACGCTTCCCCCTCAAGCCAAACAACTCCTCTTCAATTACGGTCCAAAAACCATTCAAGACGACCACAAAAAATTAATCGCCGGCAGCGAACACTACGCAAAGCAAATGTGGCAGATGGTACAGGGACGAACCGATTGGGTCGGTATTGATGATCGCTATACTCTTCTTCATCAATTCCACAAAGACGACTGGGATAAGATTTGTTCTCCGCAAGAACAACAAGAAGTATGCGAAGCATATAACACAAAATCATTTACCCCTCCCGCTCTTGTCTATGCATTAGCCTCACCAGAACCTGCTCGCAATCTTACCCAACGTAAACCACAGAGTTCACCTAATTTATCTCCGAAAATTTTAGAATCAAAATTCTCTCTTGAAGAACCGATTTTGAGTCCAAGAGGACTTAGTCCAACTAATCAATATTTAACCTCTTCGCTCTTTGAAGAACAATATGATCAGGGAGATAACGTAACTCCTCTAATCGAAAAATATTATTTCAACACGAAATCAATGAAGAATCTCAAAAAGAATTAATCACCTCATCTGATCAGAAACATCTCTTTATCTACCCTTGCACTAAACCCTTCACAAACGCTTTCGGATTAATCATCGCCTGATGCGTTATCACAATTTCTCTTCCCGCCAAATCTTTCGTATAACTTCCCACATACAACATCACATCATTTTCAACAACATCTTGAATCGTACTTCGTCGCAATAATGCCCGATCAATCACAATTCGCTTCGCCTCTTCATCAAATGTAAGACGATATTGTTGTTCTTGTGCAATCTTCGTAGTATATTCTCCCACTGCTTTCTCAAACTCCCCAATCACTTGAGGCATTTCTTGTGGTAAAATTTTTTTATCTAACCCATAACGCACCGCAGAAGAAAGATAAGTCCTCTCAACTCCCGCTTCACCCAACGCCACTCTATATAAATCTGGTTTCCATATAAACTCTACAACTGTCTGTTGCACTGGTGCTTGAACAATTTCTCTTGTTCTCTTACTTTCTCTTGCTGGTTTCTGCCGCAGTAATTTTTCTAAATATTTCGCCGGCTCTTGTACAACCTCTTTTGTAATCAACAATTCTGTCACCGTTGTCGATGGAATCTGAAACCTAAAATCTAACAATAACTGTTCTAATACCGCATGCAATGACCTTCCTCCCGTACCTATCGCATAGGCTTGCGCTGCCACTTCCTGTAACGCCGTATCATCGAAATCTAATCGAATTCCATACCCTTCAAATTCCTGTTGTCGTACAGTTATAACCGGTGACACGGGCAGTTTTAAAATATGATACAATTGTTTCTCACTCAATGCTTCAACCGATGTAATTGCCGCAATTCTTCCTAAAAATTGTTTATCAAATCCATATTGTATCAAATCATCCACCGTAACCTCTCCCTGTTTTTTTTCCTCCGTAACCTCTTTTGCAAATCCTACCGTGTGTCCCCTTCTCTTCTCTATAATCTTATCTAATCCATCAAACGCTCCACTCATCACAAACAACATCTTATTCGTTGCCAACGTAACGGCAGATAACTCATTTCTACTTCGCATCTCAATCGTTGTTCCTTCCAGTAACTTCAACAACGCATGTTGCACGGCTGTGCCAGAAAAATCATGCCCTATCATTCCCTGATGACGCGCTACTTTATCAATTTCATCAATATAAATAATCCCTTTTTCTGCCTCTGGAATATTCCCTTGTGTCGTCCCATATAACCTTCGCACAAAATCATCTACATCCTCTCCCACAATCCCTGTTGCCGTCAATTTTGTTGCATCCCCAAAGACCACCGGAACCGCTAAATATTGCGCCGCTTTCGTAATCAAACTCGTCTTTCCCGCGCCACTTGGTCCAATTAACAATACATTTGATTTTAACAACTCTTCTTGGCTTTCATGTTGTCCTTTATGCTGCTCTCGTTGTCGTAACAACGTATAATGGCCGCACATCGCTGTCGCCAACACCTTTTTTGCCCGTTCTTGACCTACAACATACCTATCTAAAAATTGCTTTAATTCTAACGGTTTTACTGCAAAAGTGTCTAATGAAAATGCCATAATTTCTACTTATGAGTGGTATTTATAAATATTTCGTCAAAAAATGTTAATTTCACCAACAGCTTGCCTTCCCTCTAAAAAATCACATCTTCCGTCCCAACAACAAAAACCCCGTATGCCCTAGCATCTCAAACTCTGGTCGTAAAATCTTCTCTTCCACTTTCCATTGCCTCTCTAATACTTCTACCATCTCTAACAGTCGTATTCGTGAACCTCGCAGTGCATCAATAAAATCTTTTACTTGTAACATATTTGGCAAATACACCACTAAAAACCCGCCCGTTTTCAACGCTTTCTCCACACTTGTAAGCGCTTTCCACGGCTCCGCCAAATCTAACGTCACCACATCAACATCTCGCTCAGTAAGACCAGTATACACACTCTCTTTTTTCAGCGTTACATTTGCAAATCCAAACAGTTTCTTATTCTTCTCAAGAATGGTGAAATGCTCTGAATTCACCTCATACACAAAAACTTCTTTACAAATATTCGCAAGAGAAAAACATAACGCTCCACTTCCTCCCCCTGCATCCACAACTCGTGACATCCCATTCACACCGGTCTTCGCTATGATCCAGCCAATATCTTTCGCCGTAATCACCTGCGGCCCTCGCTGCATCTCTGCAAGCAAATCCACAAACGACGGCTCAAGCACAATAAATTTCTCTTTCTTCGAACTTTCAACCATCTCTTTGTCAGATTTCATATCCGCACAACTAATCGTGCCAAACGACGTATGAAAATCATCTTCAATTGATTTCACTAAAAATCTCTTTCCCGTCTTTGTATGTACTAATACTTTCTGAATCGTTCTCATAATCACAAAAACAACGACAATATTTTTAAACCTTCCCTCTATAAAATAGTTATGTCTGTAGAACTACTAAAACCAGCCCCAAAACAGCATCCTTTCTCCAAAACCTCTCTAAAAACAAATGCCAAAAACCTCAACAACTTCTCTAACAATAAAAAAACATTCCTCTCAAAAATCGACAAAAGCAAAAAAGGCGACATCGATACAAAAGCCATCCCTCTCATCAACACCATCAATCAGCTTCCAAACTACTACACCACCTCTTCCTGTTCGGGCCGCGTCTACCTCTGGACCGGCTCAGGCAAAAAAAACGAAACCATCTGGGTAAATATGAGCCACGACATCATCAACGAATCATTCCTCATCCTTCCCAAACCCTACTCCTCTTTAGTCTGGCTTCGCTTCGAACCATTCATCATGCACATCTGTTGTAAAGACCTCGAAAGCGCAAACTTCCTCCTGCAAGAAGTCCATAAACTCTACAAAAAAAGCAGCATCCTAAGCATCAGCAATAAAATCATTTTAGAAATCCGCTCATCCGAAAGCATCGAAATGCCTCTATATGATAACAATCAGCTTTTATTCCCTCAAACTCACCACTCTTTTCTTATCAACCTAATCAATCAAAAAATGAATGATATGTGGGATAAGATGGAACAATTAAAAATGATGGTAGAAAAAATATAATTCCTAACTTTCGTTATCCCCAATGATGTTCCCATCCCTCTGGTTTTTGTATAAATGAAATAGTACCACTATTATCCTCATTCTTTAAATAAAGAGGAAGATTTTTCTTTTCTGCTTCATTTTTTGCTCTTAAAAGCGCTTCTTCTTTACTTAAATTTCGATCAAGTATACTTACCTTATTCCACACTCTACGTGAACGTGCCGCAGCATCAAAATATCGTGACCCATCTTCAAGTATCGAATCACTCCCTTCATAAAATACATGTGGGATAGAAGCAGCACAAAAATCAGCTCGATGGACGATTTCATACAATCCGCTGTAACTTACTTGAGGAAATGTTTTAGGGTCATACTCTTTTCTAACTTCTATATGGTCATCAATATATCCTTCATCCATTATTGTTGCTATCTTATCATTTAATCTTATCATGAAATTGTACCTCGTTGATAATATTTATTATAAAACCTCAAAATCATGCCTACTAAATTAAATTAAAATAATTAAAATAAAAATAAAATAAAAAAAACTAATTCTTTCGCTTGATCACTAACACCGCAAGCGCAAGCACAAGTGCAATAAACACTAAGATTGCAAGTACACCAAGTAATAAGATGTACGAATCATTTTCTCTAAATGATCCTTTCACAACTTTCTGTGCATCCGCTTGCACTTTTGATTGAAGCTGTTGTTGCAATGCTACTGATTGTGCTTTTGCTTCATCGGTAGAAACAAACGTCTGCTGTCCTTTCGACGCATTCGAACTTGTCAACGATCCACAATCTTTCACATTCAATGTAACAGTTTTGGTATCAACAAGTGATCCATCCATGTACACTTCAACCGTCAGTGGATAACTTCCTGCCGCAACACTACCTGCATCAACCGCAAGTACTGCAACGTAATCATTATCATCGCCGGAAAACTTATCAAGCTCAATCTTCTCCTTCTTCACATCAAGCTTCAATGCGGCATTCTTCACTTTAACAACAACATCATCTTCATTATTTTTCCCTTGATTTTCTAATTCCACACGAACTGTAGTTGCGCGAGTACAAGACAATTCTTCTTCACTAATTGAAGCTTGCTTGATAACAACTTTATGCTTTTCACGATCAATTTGCACTGTCTTCGTTAATGTCATCTTATGTGTAGCACCATTGTCATCTTCACCTTCTACGGTAATTTCAACTTCATAGGAATCTTCATCAACAACTTCTGTGCTTAAATCAACTTCAACTGAAATAGTTTCACTATCTCCATTGTCAATATCAACCGATTCCGATTCTTGTTCAAGATCATCTCCATCAACATCAAGTACAGTAACTGTAACAAATACATCAGTAAGATCTTGAGTGAAATCATTTACAACTTCAACCACAAATTCTGTCGGCTCGGTTAATGAAAATTTCCCGCTTTCTTTACCCTCAACTTCCACTTTATCGATACGTAAGAAACTCTTTGGGCTTAAGTACACTTTTTGCGATTTTCCTGCCGGCAATTCTGAACTTGTCACTTTAATTGAACCCATTTCATGCTTGCCGCCTTCTTCATCTTTTGGCACTGTAAATTCAACCGTCACCGTATCAGTTTGTTGTGGTGCTAATGTTCCAACAACCGGATCAGTCACCTTCACATTATACTTTGCCGAAATTCCGGACAAATCTACTTTCACATTTGTTAACCCATCAGTCGAACCCATATTTTTCACTGTAAAGCTAAAGCTCGTTGTATTCCCTAAATTCACATTTTCAACTACTGCAATTGTGCTTAATTCAATATCTACAGATTGCTTCTCAATCACTTTGTAGCTAGAGAATCCAGTAACGGTAAACACAAATTGACCATTTGCATTTGTCACAACAGTACAAGTTGTACATGGTACACTTTGTCCTTTTTCATCTATTTTCAAAATAACTGGATTAGTAAAAGACTTGTACACTGTAATCTTTGCCGGCTTGTTCAACTCTGGAAACTTCACACTATCTACTCCAATTGTACCATCAACAATTGTAATCGCTTTGTCTAGGTCTAACACATTGGTTAAATCAACTTTTGAAGTAAATTCAATTTTTCCCACATTTGCATTGATTGACTCAACAGAAAATCCATCCACTGCCGCTAACTCTTCTTTTGTTGCATCCGTCTTAAGATTATTCAATTTCAAATTCGTTGCAACCGGAGTATTGCTTACTTTTAATGTCCAGACATCTGTCTCTTCGCCATTAAGCTTTGCTTTAACTGTATATGTTCCTATTTTAGCAGGGGTAAATTCCAACACTAAACCCGTCAACACTTCTTTATCATTCACATACCATTTGACAGCATTATCAAATCCTGCTTTGGTCGTCTTCACACTAAACGTACTCTTTACACCTTCCGCTGTAACGAAACTCTTCTCTTTAGGTGACACTGACGTCTTATCTAAGCAGCCTTCTTTGGTAATATCTACGGTTTTGCTTACGCTATTTCCTGCCACTTCTTCAACATCAAAATCATAATCAACTATAACCGTGTACGTATGCTTCCCTGCACTTGTCACTTGTACTGAAATCGTACTCTGTGAAGAACCACCAGTAGGTCCAACTTTAAACGAAGACTTCTCAACCATTTTCTCGCCT
>Ga0155673_107_pt1 | contig 26483 bp, 23 predicted proteins | sample RifCSPlowO2_01_FD_107330 | JGI IMG/M metagenome (GOLD analysis project Ga0155673, IMG submission 107330) | Candidatus Buchananbacteria bacterium RIFCSPLOWO2_01_FULL_40_23b
CCTGCGCTTCCTTGTCTTCTTCCACATCAAAAGTGGCTGACCATTCTACGGACGATTTCCCGTTGCCCAAGTCATTCACTTTCATGGTCCCGAGAATATTTTTCACGGGAATCATATTTTGTTCTGGAATTCCATAACGGAAGATTTTAGATTCGTGGTTTACTTCCAAAATATCTTCATTAAGAGGCCCCGCATCTGTGGTGCAATATCTTTTGTCGCCCTCAACCCTGCATGTTTTAATGATTGGGGCAAACCATTTATCCACCCCGTCAACAGCACCGATTATTTTCCACACTTTTTCGGCAGACGCATTTACTTCTACTGTTACTTTTTCGTTTGATTTTTTCATAATTTTTTCTCCTAAATAATTTTTAATAACTTACAAGTGATACTCCCTCCACATGGGCTCTTATGGACCGCGCATGTGCTTTTTTATCCACACTTTATTCATTTCCGGCATTTCTTCGCCGACCGAACGAAGAAACGACACCACCATAGAATCGCCAATATACGAGAACTGCCTTACGACGGTCTTGCACAGTTTATGCTCTCCGTCTTTGCTCACCGCTTTGAGATAATTTCGGAATGATTCGTGTTCTTTTCCGACCTTTTCTATTTTTTTCGCATTTTCAATCACCGCGACAATTTTCCGATAATTTCTCACCACGCCCTTGTCTTTCATGAGGCGGTCAATGTCGCCGTCATTGAAACGCGCAACTTTTTTGACGGAAAAATTGGCGAAAGATTTTTGAATATCGGGCCATTTTTTCTCTATCACATTCCAGTTGAAGCCAGAGCGAAAGACGGTCTTTGCCATTTGTTCAAAATACCCATCGTCTGTTTTTGGACGCGGCTCTACCTTGCAATACATGAGTTGTGATGTGGATTTTTTCATAATTATTTTCCCTCAAATATGCTTTCTACGTACCGCTTGAGATGTTTGAGATTTCTTGTGTTTATGCTTCTGTCCCTATGTGCTTTAGCAAGAAGAAGCGATCCCTCCATTGTTGCAACGATATATTCCGCCACGCTTTTTGTGTCACAATGTTTTTTAGAAAGATATTTTTCTTTTGCCGCGTCCAAATCTTTTTTCAAGTCCTCTGCCCACTCCGTGAAGCATGCCGCACACACATTTCTGATACTAGGGTTGGTGTCGGAGAGTTCTTGAGCAAAGTTTCCGAGAAGACATCTTTGCTCCACGCTTCGGTCTTCAGACAACGCGACAAAAAAATCAATAAACCCGCATACGCGCTTGAGTGGGTCAGAGTGTTTGCGAAATGGTGCGTCATTCCACGCCGCGCGCATTGTTTGCCAGTAGTATTGTGCGACTGCTTTCCCCAAATCCTCTTTGTTTGTGAAATAGTGGAAAAAACTGCCCTTCGTAACTCCGGCAACTTTGCAAATATCCTCTACCGATGTCGCAGTAAACCCCTTTTCCAACATGAGTTTTTGGGCGGCGTTAAGTAGTTTTTCTTTTGTTTGCGGATTCTGATGCATAGCTTCATTATACATACCAGTCGGTATGTATGCAAGCGGCGAAGCAAAACCAAAAATTTCCTTTCCGTTTTTTGTCGGCTCCCCCCACACCCCCCGCCGAAAATCAGAAATAAGGAAGGAAAATTTTTGGTTTTTGCTCCCGCGACCGAAGGGAGCGGACGAGGCGCGCCCATTCGCTTCACCACGCAATCGGAGCGTATGATTTAGTTTCAAGCCACCACGCGCGCGGAGCGCGCGACATCATTTGTTTTGGAAATAGGTTCTAACTTGGTACAATAAAGACACCAAAAAATCATCTTTTAATTAAAAGATGATTTTTTGGTGGGATATTCTAAACTTTACGCGAAATTTCTTTGAACGAAACTGACGCTCCGCCCCGCCGCTGCTCGCTGACGCTCGCCATCCCGCAAAAAAGTTTTCTTCGCATTTTTTAATTTGCGCGCGCCGGATTTTTTCTTCTAAAAGGAAAATAAAACTTTTCTTTGGTGTTCTGCTCTCAACGAGCAGGGCGGCGGGGCTACGCTTTGGCTCGGGCGCGGCGGAATTCCCCCCTTGAACCCCCCTGCCGAGCCGTCCTCGCTTGGACGACCAATTTTTTCGGCGGACTTCAAACTTGCCTTCTATATTCTCAATCAACTTGGTTATATTGTCCATTGTCGTCTCATCCAAGCTGATTGATGTCCCGTTTTGGCAAGTTTCTAAAAACTTCTTTGCGAGCAAAACCTTGTCCAATTTGCTCTTTTTAACATACTCAGAATTCGTCTCGGAAAAGGTTTTACTCGTATCGCCAAGTACGAATTCCTTAAAGTTAGACGGCGAAAAAATATCCTCAATACTTCCTGTAGTGTTCAAAACGGCAAGAATTAAATCCTTTGCCACTAACCAATTATCTTTCAGATTTTTCTCGCCGTCTTTCTTGCCTTGATCGTTATCGTAAAGATAGATAACTTTTCCACCCCAACCATGAAGAATTGTGCCGACAAAAGGCATATTTCCTGCCCCACCACCGAAAACAAAGTTCACACTGTTTTTGTTGAGTATTTTTTTAAAAGCGTTGAGATAGTAAACATCCGAAGGTCCCTCAACAACTACATTATTAACTTTGTCCAAAGCGGAAATTCCGGCGTTCAATTCAAGCCCGATCGCTGTCATGATCGGAGTAAGCGTTTCTTTATCAGCTAAAGCGTGAACTTTGTTTTCAATGCGTGTTCCTGCCTTTTTAGTGCGGTGGATTAATCTAACCCGATTTAGTTTATCGGCTTCTAAGAGATATGGTGAGTGGGTGCAAAAAATTAACTGAACTTCTTTTGCGGAATCTTCCAATTGGCTCAATATATCTTCTTGCGCTTTTGCGTGTAAAAACAGACCTGGTTCATCAATCAAAATTATATTTGGCACATTTTCATTTGCGCGTGCGGAAACTTTGATATAAAAAGCGAGATGCCATTGTCGTCCCTTGCTTCGCAAACTTGGCTCGTAGGGATAATCGTCTTCTTCAATCCAGAAGTAGAGAAATTGCGAATCCCAATCAACGCTCAAATTAGAGATGTCCTGTGTCCAAAATTTTTCGTAATCTTTGTTGAGGGTGATGTTTACATCTTTTTTGTGCTTGTGTTTATCCCGATCTGTTGAACTTTTTATGGTTGCTACATCCAAATCGCTGATAATAGCGAGGTCTTGTATCCACTCGTTCGTTTCAAGTTCGGCAAACGGAATTTTGTTGGGGAAAACATCCTCAAAAGAATTGAAAAGTATAAAATTCGGTATCCATTTTTTGAGAGCGTTAAAGAATTTTGTTTTGGTAGCAGAAAGTGTTTCAAGAGTATTTATTTCCGCTTCCATCTCGGCTAACAATTTAGAGAAACTATCCCGTTCTTTTTCATCAATCTGCGGAATGTTCGGCGTAGTTGCGTTTTTGAAATTCGTAAAAAGCGTCTTTTCATTAGCCAAATCTACAAACTCAAAATCAAACAAGCTACCACCCAACGCCTCATACTTTACGCGTATGGTTTTGACTTTATTCCATTTGTCCTTTATGGATTTTTGAACCTTTTCAATCTTTTTGCCACCAAAAATTTCACTCTGTAATGCCGCGTCGCTAAAAGAGTATGTATCGGGGAATGTTTTTATAAGTTCTAATTCAACGTCCGCGTTTGCTTTTAACGGGCTACCAATCTCCTGCAAAATTTCTTTTATAGTGTCTTTCTCAATAATGAAAGTTATTGAAATTTCCGGAGTTTTTTCGGGCGATTTTATCGGCTTCGCGGTTTCTCTTATCTTTTTATCCGTATCAAAATCTTCTAACGCTTCAAGTATCGAAGTTTTACCAGATTCATTCTTGCCGGCAAGAATGGTAATTGTATCCGTCAAATAACAATCGCCGCTATCCGCGATTGATTTATAGTTTTTAATTCTGAACTTCTTCAGCTTCATAGGATTATAGTTTTCCTTCTTCTAACTTTTCTGGAGGCGGTTCGATGCCAAGAAATTCTTTATAGATTCGATTTTTATATTCTGTCCCAATCTCATTTACGGCTTCGATAAACGCCTTGTATGTTCCAAGCCCACCGATTTTCTCCCAAAACTCATCGCCGATCAAAACCACTTCATCATTTTTTATATCAAACCATCGAGCTGGAAAAGCCCATGAGTAATTTTCTCGCTTTCCAAAAGGGTTGTACGGAAGTGCGTAAAAAGCTCCGTCAACCTGCAGTGGCTCCATGCTATAAAGTTTAAGCATTTTTTCCTTACTTACTTTTGTTTGATCGCTATTTGGCAATGGTGCTTTTAGCTCAAAAGCGTATTTCTTTTTGTTTTTCCTATCCTCCGCATATACGTCAGAGATAACCGTAACCGGAATAAATTTTGCGTTTTTACCCTCCAAAATATACTTCAATTCATTATCCCAATCGGGCTTAATGCGTTTCTTTTCTTTTACTCCGTGTTCAAGATTATTAAGTACCTCTTGAATCCTGCGCAATCTTTCTGCATTTACTTTGCCAGTTATGGTGCGTCCCTTTTCTCCATATCCAAGGCCCTTGTTTGCCGTCACTATTGCGAGCTTTTCCCAAACACCACCAAATGGAGTAACAAAGCGACGCTCAAAATGAGAGCCCCTAAATATTTCGTCCGGCACCAAAGCCGCGTAAAGCGGTTTCTTGGCTCTGTGTTCTTCCTTCACAAAAGGTTCCTCAACTAAAACCTTATTCATGACCCTATCCATCATCATTTTGATGACAGATTGGATTGCCTTTTTCATTTCTTGTTTTTCGGTCATATTTTTTGCCAGATTAAAATGCTTTCGTAAAACGCACCCTCGCGCCGTCCGGTCCGGCGATTCACATGACGCTCGACACGACCAATTTCCTTAAAACCCGCGTCTGTTGGGTTATATAGCTTGTATTTATCATTGACAACAATGAGCGCAAGCGCATTTTTCACCATATAATCTCGCGTATGTAGCAGAACGTCGTTTATCCCCTTGATGTAATCGCCCTTTGCTTGCTGTGATTGCCCATTTTTTGCGGGGCCAATCTCCCGCGTCTCGTTATTTTTCAGACCCAGCAATTCGTAGGCATATTTATGCTGTTCGTGGTAATCAATCAATCCGATGTATGGGGGCGAGGTAAAAACCATATCAATACCTTTCGGTAATTCAACTTCGCGAGAGTCCGCATGATTGACTATAGCTTTTGATTTCGTTTTGAGTTTTGAAAATTCTTTGACCCGATCTAATGTGTCAATCGCATAACGAGACAGGAATTTATACGCTTCTTCAACTGGCTGACATGTCCGCTGGTGTTTATAGCATTGGTAAGGTTTTGTTTGCGGTTCTTTCGGAAAATCGAGGTCATAGTGCGTGACAAGCCGTGCCGAGCGTGCCGAGCGCGACAAAACGGTTTTTAGCAAATCTTGATATGTGTAGTCCTTGATCAATCTTAAATAGCATAAAAGTTCTTTTTGCGTGTTCGGCGCGAACCAGTTTTGTATATACTCGTTTTTTGTTGAAAAAAGTTTATTTACTTTCTTATCCTTAGAAAATTTACTCTTGTAGGTATCAAGGCGTTTCAAAATATCGTAAATCTCTTTTTCAAGAAGCGGTATGTCGTAATCCGCAGTTTTGACTTTTGAGAGCAGAACATTGAAAGCTGATATGTCCGTGCCAATTGAATCTATGCCGAGCGCGTTTGCTTCAACCAAAGTCGTCCCACTTCCCGCGAACGGATCATAAACGAGAGTTGGTTTATATTTTCTCAAAAATATCTCTACAAGTTGCGGAATAAATTTGCCGAGGTAAGGATGTAAACGGTGGACGTGTTTTGTCCGCTGATATTCCGGCAAATCGCGCTCTCTCCAATTCAAATTCAAAGTATCAAGCGGCGTTTCAGGTTTTACGCTTGCAAAATCGGTCAGTGGTTGCTGATTATATTGTTTTGCTATTTTTTGTGCGATTGTGTTGTCGTACATAGCTTTACTTTTTCAAAAGATCATCAACCGAAACCTCAAGGGCTTTTGCAATCCTTTGAATTGTCTCGATAGTCGGATTCGGACTTTCATCAAGCTCTATCTTAACAACTGTATTGAGCGAAAGATCGGCAAGTTTAGATAGCTTATCTTGCGAAAGCCCTTTTTCTTGCCGAAGTCGTTTGATGTTTTTGCCTATTGTGGACATATTATACTATAATGTATGGAAAGTGATATAATATCTGTATGACTTGCACTGTAATTGTATCAACTTTCCATTCTTTCTACAAATTAGGGAGTTCCCTAACCTTTTCCGTGCAGGGAGGGAGGGACAAGGAAAAGAAGTTGTCCGCCGAAAAAATTGGCAGCCCAAGCGAGGGCGCGGCGGAAGGGGGGTGTGGGGGGAATTCCGCCGCGCTCGAGCTGAAGTCCCGCATCAAGTGCGGGATAAACTCCGCTCCCGCCGCCTTGCTCGTTGAGAGCAGAACACCAAAGAAAAGTTTTATTTTCCTTTTAGAAGAAAAAATCCGGCGTGCGCAAAATCAGAAATGCAAACAAAACTTTTCTTTGGTGTGGCGAGCGTTAGCGAGCGGCGGCGGGGCGGAACGAGTTAGTTCTGCTCAAAAAAGGTTCGGATTTCGTCAAACAAACGCACCAAAAAATCATCTTTTAATTAAAAGATGATTTTTTGGTGGGCGCAGAGGGACTCGAACCCCCGACCTTCTCCTTAAGAGGGAGCAGCTCTACCGCTGAGCTATGCGCCCGATTTGCCCCCGGTAGGATTCGAACCTACAACAACAGGTCCGAAGCCTGTTGTGATATCCGTTTCACCACGAGGGCAGATTAAAAGTGATAACTTCCACAAAATAGCATGAATTTTAAAAAAAATCAACCCAATCGTTATCGGTTGATTTTTATTCTGCAAATCCGCCGAATACCCTGCGGTCTCTGCCGCAGGGATGAGGCGGAGTCAATAATTAAATCTGTGAGCGAGCGGTAGCGAGCGAACACTGATCATAAGAGGATTCCAAAGGAGGATACTCCTTTGGTCGGTGGGCAGGGTCTGATGCCCTGCCCACCGAAACTTTATTCACTTCCTTACCGGAAACCCCGTGCGAGGTTTCCCGAGCACGGGGATGAATGGGCCCCGCCGTTGGCGGGGCTGGTTAGCACAACTGTCATCCCCGACCCCATCATTCGACGGGGCAGGACTGATCGGGGATCCAGGAGTTATTCCTAAGAACTGGATTCCCGCTGGAGTTTACCCCGCACTTGTTGCGGGGCGGGAATGACACAACAGACAGTTGTGAGTAGCGGAGCAAAGGAAACCCTATACGAAAAAACCCCGATCGCATCGGGGTTTTTGAGTGCGGGGAGGACGTCACTGGGAGTGAATTTAATTCAGCATTTCTGGGCTGCTCATATGGGATTGTGCGGTTTCTTGCGAAATGAGAGTTTGGTTGTAGAGGTTAATTAAAGATTGGTCCATAGTAATCATGCCTTCTTGAGCGCTAGTTTGAATGACAGTTTTGATTTGGGCAATTTTATTTTCTCTAACCAAATTAGCGATTGCTGGTGTATTAATCATGACTTCACGGGCTGCAATTCGGCCGCCTTTTTCTTTTGGGATTAACTGTTGCGAGATCACGGCTTTTAAGGTCATGGAAACCTGGAGACGAATTTGCTGTTGCTGATGCGAAGGGAAAATATCAATGATGCGGTCAATGGTTTGAGCGGCATTATGCGTATGCAAAGTGGCTAAGACTAAGTGGCCGGTTTCGGCCAAAGTAATCGTGGCGGCAATAGTTTCTAAGTCGCGCATCTCGCCCACCATAATGACGTTAGGATCTTGGCGCAGGACGTGGATTAAGGCGTTTTGAAAAGTAATTATATCGGTGTGGAGTTGCCGTTGTTTAACGATGCTTTTAATTGGTTTAAATAAAAATTCGATGGGATCTTCTAAGGTGACAATATGAACTGAACGGTTGGAATTAATATAATTAATCATGGCGGCGAGCGTCGTTGATTTACCGCAACCAGTCGGTCCGGTCAATAAAATCAGTCCCTGCGTTAAATCTAAAAGTTTATAGGTAATTTCCGGCATAATAATATCTTCCATGGCGGGAATTTTAGAAGAAATAACACGGGCAACCAGTCCGAGATTATCTTTTTCCCAATGAAGATTGACGCGAAAACGGTGGCCGTTTTTGATTTCATAAGATAAATCAAGTTCTTTTTGGGTAAGATAAACTTCTTTTTGTTTATCGCTCAAGATGGGATAGATTAAATCCTCGGCGTCTTTATTAGAAATTTTTTCTTGGCCTTTGATCGCTGAAAGGTTACCGTCAATGCGCAAAACCGGCGGCATCCCGACAATTAAATGCAGGTCAGAGGCATTTTTATCCACGGCGGTTTTAAATAAATCTTCTATTTTCATAGTGATAATGCGAATTACGAATTTATGCGAATAATACGAATATTATTTGTAGCATTCATATTCATTTGTAGATTAGCATTATATTATCATTCCCAATTTTTCTTTTTTAAAGCTATAGCCGCAGCTTTGACCTGAGCTTCTTGTTTACTAGTGCCAAGACCGGCGGCAATTAGATTTGAATCGAGGTAAACTCCGACTTTAAATTTTTTGGCGTGATCCGGGCCAGTTTCTTTTAAAACTTGATAAGTTGGGGTAATGCCCAATTTATCTTGAGCGATTTCTTGAAATTTGCTTTTTGGATCCAAATAAAGCTGTTTGGCTAAAATTTCCGTTAGCTCCGGCAAAAGGTATTTGGCAATAAATTTTTTCGCCGTCTGATAGCCTTGGTCCAGATAAATTGAACCGATTAAGGCTTCAAAGCAATTGGCTAAAATATAGGCGCGGGCTTTGCTGTTTTTATCTTTGGCTTCACCTCGGCTTAAATAGAGATAATCTTCTAAAGCGAGTTTTTTCGCTAACTTGGCCAGCATTTGGCTATTGACTAAGCTGGCTCGCCAATTAGTTAATTCGCCTTCGGGGTTAGGATAATTTTGGTAAAGGTTTTCGGTGACGACCAGCTCCAAAACCGCATCGCCTAAAAATTCCAGCCGCTCATTATGAGATGGTTCAAAATTCGGGTTCTCGTTAATGTAGGAGCGATGGACAAAGGCCTGCTTAAGCAAATCTTTATTTTTAAAGTGAACGCCAATTTTTTTTTCCAGGTTAGAAAAATCTTTCATTATTTGCATTGGAATCAGGAAACCTGAATTAGGAACAAGGTGATTATTTTAATTGTCAGAAAATTTCCTTAATTCTTAATTCATGATTCTTAATTCTTTAGTTATTTTTAGATTCATTAGTTTTTTCTTCAATTTTTTTATTAATTTCTTTAATCTCGTTATTTTTTACCATTTCTTTGTAAATCGTGCCTAAAACACCATTGACGAATTTGCCGGACGACTCACCGCCGAAAGTTTTCGCTAGTTCAATGGCTTCATTAATCGCTACTTTTTCCGGAATTTCTGGATCATATCTCATTTCTTGAATGCCAATGCGCAAAACATTTCGGTCAACCATGGTGATTTGTTCCAGCGGCCATTCCGGCGCGTATTTGGTAATCAGTTGATCAATGTCTTTCTGGTTGGTGATGACGCCATTAACTAGATGTTCAATAAAACCTTTATCATCAAATTGTGGCGCAAATTCATCAAGATTTTTTTTTATCACTTCGGGCAAAACTAAAGGCTGGCGGCCGTTGAAATCCCATTGGTAAAGAGTTTGCAAAGCAATCGTTCGGGCAAGGTGGCGATTGGACATAGGTTAAAAAAATCAAAAGTCAAAAATCAAAATTAGTGATGTTTATGTTCAGCGGTTTTAGTTTTTTTTCTGCCAGCTGGCGGATTGAATTTAATCACCTCGCGGCCTTGGTAGGTGCCGCAAGCTGGACAAACGCGATGCGGTAAAGCTGGTTTGCCGCATTTTTGGCACTTAATCAGATGAAGAGTCGTTAACGCCTGATGGGCACGATTTCTCCTTCCTTTTGATTTACTGCGACGTTTTGCTGGAACGGGCATATCCGGTAGTGATCCCTCACCTATTTTTAGGAAGGGATATTAATAATAATTTAATAGTTATGATATTTCCCCGGGAGTAATCCTGAAATCCATACCTAACCTAATTTCAGATGAGGGACTACTACTGGACATAGTGGTTATATTTTAATTGATTTATTAAGAAAAGACAAGTTAGTGTAAATTTATAAAGAATGGGTGGTAAATCTTAGGTCAGAAACTCAATATCCAAATGACAAATGTCAAATTAAATCCAAAATCCAAATATCAAAAATTTTAGATTTTGAAGTTTGATATTGATTTATCATTTGGATTTTGTTATTTGAGTTTTTCTTTTGCTAGCCGACAGAACTCTATTTTTTAAAGAGAAAGATATATAAGCCTAAACAAGGGTGACCGATGCGACCTTGTCACCGCTTTCTTTGAATTTCATTAATCTAACGCCCTGGGTCGCCCGGCCTAAAATATTAACGGCTTTAAGAGGCAAGCGAATCACCTGACCTTTGGCTGAGATGATCATCAAGTCTTCTTCGGCGACTTTAGCGTTAACCACAAAAGAACCAATAATATTTCCGGTTTTAGTAGTAATTTTTGCGGTTTTAATGCCCGAACCCCCTCGGCCTTGGATTTTGTAAAACGAAAGGTTGCTGCGCTTACCATAACCGTTAGCCATAGCAGTCAGCAGTTGGCCGACTTTAGCTAAAGTCGGATCAATCACGTCCATGCCCACAACCAAGTCGTTGCCTTTCAGGCGAATGCCGCGCACGCCGGTTGCGGCCCGGCCCATAGCTCGGACTTGACCTTCACGGAAACGAATCGCTTGGCCCAAAGCCGTGACTAAAATTATTTCATCTCGCCCATTTGAGGGTTTGACCCATTCTAATTCGTCATTTTTCTTTAAGCGAATAGCAATTAAGCCGGAACGGCGAATATTGTCAAAATCAGCAATATTAACTTTTTTAATATTGCCTCGGCCCGTGACCATGATTAAAAATTTGTATTCGCTTAGTTCACTCAACGGCAAAGAAGCGGAGACTTTTTCGTCCGGAGCGAGCTGAAGGAAATTGACAATCGCTTGGCCTTTAGCCGTGCGCGAACCTTTTGGAATATCGTAGGACTTGAGCTGGAAAACGCGGCCCTTAGTGGTGAAAAATAAAAGGTCAGAATGAGTTGTCGTGGTAAAGAAATGTTCCACGACATCTTCTTCTTTGGTGGTTAAGCCAACTACGCCTTTGCCGCCCCGGCCCTGGGTTTTGAAAGTTTCCGGCGGCAAACGTTTAATATAGCCGTCCTTGGTGATGGTGATGATTGTGTCTTCATCTGGAATTAAATCTTCAGTCGCAAAACTTTTAGCGCCATGGGCAACAATTTGGGTTTTTCTTGCGTCACCATATTTATCTTTTATTTCCGTTAATTCATTTTTGATAATATTTAGAATTTTTGTCGGTGATTTCAAAATTGATTCTAATTTTTTAATTAAATCAAGTTTTTCTTTTAACTCCTGCTCAATTTTTAAACGTTCCAAATTAGCCAGCTGTTGCAGCCGCATTTCCAAAATGGCAATTGCCTGACGTTCGCTTAAATGAAATTTTTTAATTAAATTAACTTTAGCCACATCCTTATCCTCTGACTGCTTAATGGTTTTAATCACCACATCAATCTTGGCTAAAGCCAGTTTTAAGCCTTCTAAGATATGAGCGCGATCTTTAGCTTTGGTTAAATCATATCGGGTTCGACGGGCAATGACTTCCTGGCGATGTTTGATGTATTCCTCCAAAATCATTTTAAGCGTTAAAACCCGAGGTTGAATGCCGTCAACTAACGCCAACATGTTGGAATGAAAAGTCGTTTGCAAGTCAGTGAGTTTAAAAAGGGTGTTTAAAATTTTTTTCGGGTAAGCGTCTTTTTTTAATTCAATAACGACTCTCACCCCTTCTTTAGAGGATTCATCGCGTAGATCCTTAATGCCTTCAATTTTTTTATCTTTAACTAATTCCGCAATTTTTTCCAGCAGGGTGGCTTTGTTAATTTGATAAGGGACTTCAGAAACAATGATTTTAAAACTGCCAGCTTTGTCTTCGACGATTTCGGTTTTGGCCCGAATCACCACGCCGCCTTTGCCCGTGGCATACATCTGTTTGATTTCATTAACGTCAAAAATAATGCCGCCAGTGGGAAAATCCGGACCCTTGATGAATTTAAATAAATCATCAACTGTGGCATCGGGATGCTCGATTAGATGAATAATGCCTTCAATTAATTCGGTTAGATTATGCGGGGCAATGCTCGTGGCCATGCCAACGGCAATGCCCATTGTTCCATTGAGCAACAGATTGGGTAATTTAGCCGGAAAAACCGTTGGTTCTTTCTGGGTGCCGTCGTAGTTGGCGACAAAAAAAACCGTTTCTTTTTCAAGATCTAATAAAAGTTCTTCGGCAATGCTGGCGAGCTTGGCTTCAGTGTAGCGCATGGCGGCGGCGCTGTCGCCATCCATTGAGCCGAAATTGCCTTGGCCGCGAATTAAGGGATAACGTAAAGAAAAATCCTGGACCATGCGGACCAAAGATTCATAAACCGCGGCATCGCCATGAGGATGGAATTTGCCCAAGACTTCACCGACGACTGTGGCGGATTTGCGAAATTTTGCTTGCGGCCGTAAGCCGAGATTCCACATCGCATATAAAATCCGCCGATGAACCGGCTTTAAACCGTCTCGAACATCGGGCAGGGCGCGGGAAATAATTACCGACATGGCATAGTCCAAATAGGATTGCTGCATTTCTTCAACAATTGATTGCTTGATTAGCTTGCCGATGTCAGTTTTGGTTTGGGTCGCAACCAGAGATGTCGATTTTGCCGGCTCTTTTTTTTCCGGCTTAGTCGGTTTTTTCGATTTTCCTTTTTTTGGCATTTTGGCCATAAGTGATTAAGATTTAAAATTTGAGATAAAATTATTTATTAGAATTTTCAATAATTTTTTGTTTCAACTGTTCAAGGTCTTGAGGTGAAATTTCAATTGAAGAAGTTGAATTTTGTTTTGGCTCCTGACTTAATTCATTTTTAATTTGTCCCAGACCATCGCCTGTGCTTTTAAATAAATTAAATAAATCATTTTGTAAAATTTCTAAGTTTTGGTTTTTTTTAGGGGTTTGATTTTTTAGACTCTGATTTAAGGTGATTAGCCAGAGACCGACGATTGTTATCATCAACAGAACAACGGCCAAAATAAAAATTTTTTTTCGCGTCGGCTCTGGAAGGTTTTGTAAATTTAAACCTGCCATGGTTTTTTTAGGGCTCCAAAATGACCACCCTTAATTCTTCTTGAGGCAGATCTTTTTTGGCCACCTTAAATTTATTTGGCCGTTCCGTTGGGCAGATGCCGATTTCTTTGCAAAATTTGTCCACCCCGTCAATCTTCGCGTCGAGTTTCAATTCAGGCAATTGATAATGCATCGGAATCACAATTCGTGGTTCAATTTGGCTGATGATTTCCGTGGCCTGTTTAGCCGAGATGGTATAAGTTCCGCCGACCGGAATCAAAAGGATATCAACGCCTTCTAATTTTTCAATTTGGCCATTAATTAAAAGGTGACCCAAATCGCCCAAATGCGCCAGGCTTATGCCATCAATTTCTACACGATAAATAATATTTTCCCCTCTTTGTTTGCCATTTTCATTATCATGGAAAGCAGGAATGCCGTAAACAAAAATATTTTTCACTTCATATTCGCCTGGCGCTTCAATAACAAAGGGCGGCTGATCGCCAGTGCCTTTGATTGCCGAAGTATTATTATGATCCTGATGCTGATGACTGACCGTGATAACCTCAGCATTCAGGCGAGGCAGCTTTAAGCCATAGTTATCGCCAAAAGGGTCCATGACTAAGGTGCTTTTTTCACCTTCAATTTTGAAACAAGATTGTCCAAACCATTGAATATTCATAGAATTTATTAAGTCAAAAGTTAAAAATCAAAAATCAAAATTTTGGTCGCTGCCTGCGGCGGCTATAATTATTTTTAACTAAAAAAAGGCTCTTATTTAGCTCTATTATTGTAGCAGATTTTGAGGAAATTGGCAAGAAAAATTAGGGATTTTTTTAGCTAAATTTACCCCGTTAGAAGTAAGTCGCCTTAGGCGACTGCTGGGGTGCAAGCGCACCGGACTTCTAATGGGGGTTTACTCAAATTTTTTAATCAATATCAAGATCTTTTAATTTGTCAGAATTAGCCATTGGCGGTTTTTTTTGCGAAGGCAATTTGCGGCTAAACATCTGCTTTCTTTTTTCCAGTTCGTCATCAGCTTGCTGTTGCCTTTTTCCCGCCTCGTCTTTAATTTCATCAACTAAATATCGGCCCAAAGCGCTTTTTGGATTATAGTTAGTTTTGGCTTTTCCGCTTTCTTCGCGGGCCAATTCTTCCGTGATATCAATCGCGATATTGGCCTGGACATGTTTTTCTCGTTCAACCGCTTGGGCGGTTTGATCCATTTGGCGCTGGCTGCTGTCGGCTTTTTGCCAAAGCTGTGACGGTGATTTAAATTTAGAAACCGTTCCTTTTTCCTGTAAATGTTTAATCGCTTTAATCGCTTGTGCTTTGGAAACTCCCTGACGATAAAGCAAGTGGCTCATCTTGGCGGCCTTTAATTCCCGGCTGACTTTTTGGGGTAAATAATTCTTGTTGCCGGAGAGGGTTTTTTTGAAAACTTCTTTGGAGATTTTTTCTGGTGCTTGAGGCATAGTTTCATTCTAATTTTTTTCATTTTAGCATAAATTAATCTAAAATAATAGTCGCTTGACGATTTTTTCAAAATCCTTTATACTTTATCTCGTCGCTATTTAAGAATCATTTATTTTAATTCACGCTGTGAAAAGCCAATGAAATTAAGGCTTTTCGCGGACTTGACCGCCCGAAAAGTGGTCGGGTTAAGCCATTTTTTTTATTTATGGAGAATTCAATTAAAATTTTAGAGCCGCCGCTAACATCAGCTGGCAACCAAAAAGAAAATCAAGCGGTGGTTAATGAGGCGGGCAGTTTTAAAAAAATATTTGCCGAAGCTAATTTTAAAATTCCCCAAGTCGGCGACATTGTCGCGGGCAAAATTATTGATATTTCCCGAGGAGAAATTCGGGTTGATCTTGAAGGCCTGACCACTGGCGTGGTCCGCGGGCGCGAATTAATGGAGGCGGCTGATGATTATTCCGATTTAAAAGTTGGTGATGAGGTTGAAGCCACGGTTATTGAATCAGAAAATGAAAATGGCGAAATGGAGCTTTCTTTTCGTTTTGCTGGTCAGCAAAAAGCCTGGCACGATTTGATTGTTTTGAAAACTGAAGGCCAGATTATTAAAGCCTTAATTACCGACGCCAACAAAGGTGGTTTAATGATTAAGGTCGGAAAAGTCACCGGTTTTTTGCCGGTTTCTCAGCTGATGCCAGAACATTATCCGCGCGTACCCGGAGGCGATAAAAATAAAATTTTAGAACGGCTGAAAAGTTATATTGGCAGTGAATTTGAAGTTAAGGTAATTGATGCGGATGAGGCGGAAGAAAAATTAATCGTTTCCGAAAAAGCGGCTTGGGAAGAAAAACAAAAAGACGTTATCGCGAGTTACAAAGTCGGCGATGTGATTGAAGGCGTGGTGACAGCCGTGACTGATTTCGGGGTGTTTGTTGAGTTTGGTCAAGATAAATTGGAAGGGTTAGTCCATATTTCTGAATTGGCTTGGCAGCGGATTGAAAACCCAAATGATTTTTTGAAAGTGGGCGATAAAATTAAAGCAGAAATTATTAACGTTGAAGGCTCAAAAATATTTTTGTCAATAAAAAAGTTAAAAGACGATCCTTGGAAAAACATTTCCGAGAAATATCAGATTGGCCAGGTTGTTTCGGGTAAAGTTTTAAAGGTTAATCCGTTTGGTTTATTTGTTGAATTAGACGCTGATATTCATGGTTTGGCTCACATTTCCGAACTATCATCAAAGCCCATTAGCAGTCCAACCGAATTGGCCAAGCCGGGCGATATCTTATCCTTTAAGATTTTATCTATTGAGCCTCAAGCGCACCGTTTAGGCTTAAGCCTCAAGGCAGCTAAGCAGGCGCCAGTGGCACCAGTTGAAAATCCATCAGAAGCCAAGCCGGCGCCGGAAGTAATTTAATTTTTTTTGGTTTGAATTATATGGAATAAGCAAGTCCGGACCAGCAGGTCCGGCTTGCTTAAAATAGCTAAATTAATTATACTAATAATACAATTATGCCCCGTTAGAAATTTAAAACTTCAAAAATTATTATTGATTTCTAATTGAGGCAAAAATTAAATACATTAATATTTTAGGATGATCACAAATTTCTAACTGGGGTATGAAAAATTTAGCGAAAAATTTTCTTTTGGTTTTTTTAATTTTCTTGGTGATTGCCAGTCTTTTTAGTTTTTCTTTAAGCCTGCCCCAAGTCCAGGTGACTTTAGATATTACTTCCATGGTTGATAAAATTAATGCCGGCAAGGTTAAATCTTTGAAAGTGATTAATGATAAGATTTTTGTTACCTTAGCTAATGACAGTCAAGCCCAAGTCCAAAAAGAGCCGGCCGAATCATTAAGTGAACTTTTAAATAACTACGCGGTTGATAAAGAAAAATTAAAGCAGATTAAAATTGAGGTGGAGCAGGATTCAAGTTTAGATTTTTGGCTGGCCGCGCTTTTGCCGTTTTTAATCCCCTTTTTATTGATCGCCGGGTTTATTTATTTTATGATGAGGCAAGTGCAAGGGGCAAACAGCCGGGCGTTGATGTTTGGCCAAAGTCGGGCGCGGGAAGTGACGCCGCAAGATCGGCAAAACAAAGTGACTTTTAAAGATGTCGCCGGGGTTAAAGAAGCCAAGGCCGAACTGGTGGAAGTTGTTGATTTTTTAAAAAATCCGAAAAAATTTATTAATTTGGGCGCGCGCATTCCCAAAGGTGTTTTATTAGTCGGGCCGCCAGGCACGGGTAAGACCTTATTGGCGCGGGCCGTTGCCGGGGAAGCCAATGTCCAATTTTTTAACATTTCCGGTTCGGAATTTGTAGAAATGTTTGTCGGCGTGGGCGCTTCCCGAGTGCGGGATTTATTTCGCAAAGCCAAGCGCAGCGCGCCCTGCATTGTTTTTATTGATGAGCTTGATGCCGTCGGCCGCCAACGCGGTGCCGGCTTAGGCGGTTCCAATGACGAACGTGAGCAAACTTTAAACCAGATTTTGGTGGAGATGGATGGCTTTGACGTTAACACCAATGTTATTGTCATGGCCGCGACTAATCGGCCGGATATATTGGATATAGCGCTTTTGCGGCCGGGTCGTTTTGACCGCCGCATTATTTTAGACGCGCCTAACATTGAGGACCGAGAAGGAATTTTAAAAGTTCATGCCCGAAAAAAGCCACTGGCACCTGATGTTAATTTGCGCCGAATTGCCGAACGGACGCCGGGTTTTACTGGCGCGGATTTGAATAATCTTTTGAATGAAGCGGCGATTTTAGCGGCCCGGCGCGATAAAAATAAAGTTGAGATGGCGGAAATTTTAGAAAGCATTGAAAAAGTCATTTTGGGTCCAGAGCGCAAAAGCCATATTTTAGGCGAGCGGGAAAAGAAAATTACCGCTTATCATGAAGCGGGGCATGCCTTAGTTGCTCATAAATTATTGCACACCGATCCGGTTCAAAAAGTTTCAATTGTTTCCCGCGGCCAGGTCGCCGGCTACACTTTGAAAATGCCGATTGAAGATAAATATTTTCAGACTAAATCAGAATTTATTGATGAATTAGCCGTTCTTTTGGCCGGTTACACTTCGGAAAAAGAAATTTTTGGCGATATTTCAACCGGCGCCGCCAATGATTTAAAAGAAGTGACGCGCCTGGCGCGCCGCTTAATTATGGAATATGGCATGAGTGATGTTTTAGGGCCGCGAACTTTCGGCAAAAGAGAAGAATTAATCTTTTTAGGTCGAGAAATCACCGAACAACGGGATTACAGTGAAAAAGTGGCTGAACAAATTGACAAAGAAATTGCCAAATTAGTTGACAACGCCGTTAAAACCGCCAAGGCGGTGATTAAGGAGTATTTTAGCAAGCTGGAAGAAATCGCCAATTTGCTTTTGCAAAAAGAAACTTTAGAACGTGAAGAATTTGAAGCGATTTTTAAATCATCGCCAGCACCTGTCTCTTAAGTTTTAAAAAATGTCCCGCAACTGCGGGACTACCTAAATTTTGATTTTTGATTTTTGACTTTTAATTTTTTATGTATACCTATCGCCAAATTTTTTCTCAAGCCATTAAGATCGCCTGGCAAAATCCGGGCTTGTGGGTACTTGGTTTATTAGTGGCGATGTTGGGCAGCTCGGGGGAATTGGAATTACTTTTAAGCAGTTATGGTTTTGGCGGTCAAGGCTTGATTTTGGCTTTTTGGCAAGGCTTAGCCGCCGGCGGCCTTTTTACCTTAGGCGGGTTAGCCAATTCTTTTGCCGTCTTTTTTTCTAATCCATTTTTCCTTTTTATTTTTATTCTTTTAGTCCTTTTAGTTTTAGCGGTTTCCATTTTAATGATTTGGCTCATTAACGTTTGTTTGACGGCTTTGATTGATCAAATTATTAACATCAGTCGTGGTCAGACTTTAAGTTTAGCTTCTGGTTTTGGTTTAGGTTTGGTAAAATTTTGGCCAATTTTGGGGTTAAATGTTTTATTGCGGTTAATTAGTTGGGCACTTTTTGGCTTAGGCGGCCTTTTTATTTTATTTGATTTTCCCGGTTCGGCGCTGATTGCCCTGTTGGGCTTTGACCTGATTTTAATTTTAATTTTAATTATTTCTTTTATTGGCAAATACGCCATTTGCGGTGTAGTTTTAAAAGATTGGAAATTCAAGGAGGCGATTTCTGCCGGTTGGCAATTGTTTAAAAGAAATTGGCTTTTGAGTCTGGAAATCGCTTTTATTTTATTTTTGATTTATTTTGTCATTAATTCGCTGTTAGCTTTTTATCTGCCGTTGATTTTATTTTATTTTTTGAAAATTTACGCCGGCTTTTGGTTTGGTTTAGCTTTAATTTTTTTGCTTTTGTTTTTAACTTTTATTTTTATTCAGATAATTTTAACGATTTTTCATTGGGCGGCGTGGTCAATTATTTTTGTTTTATTGACAAGTAAAAAAGCGACTTTAGTCAGTCGCCTAAAAACAGGCTTTCGGCGCTTGGCCAGTTAAATTTTATTGTGCAGTCCGCCGAATACCCCGTCCCGACGTGACATCGGGGGGATGAGGCGGAGTTAAAGATTAGATGGTGAGTGAGCCGTTTGTAGAGCGAAAGCGGAACAAACGGCGAACGAACACTTATCACAAGAGGATTCCAAAGGAGGATACTCCTTTGGTCGGCGGGCGAAGTCTAAAACCCCGCCCGCCGCAACATTATTTATTTTAGATAAAAATTTTAATTGATTAATCATCCTGGTCCTGTCTTTGGTGAGGATTTTTTGTTATAATATTAAGAGCTATGGCGAAATTAGAGGACAATTTAATCAAGGCGGTTAGCGCCAGCCAAAAACCTCAAGTTGTTTCGGAAGAAGTGGCGGAGAAATTTAGCGAGAAGATGAAAAGTATTAGTGTTAAAGAAAAAGAAAAGGAAGCCATCAGCGCCGCCAATAATTTGGGCCTGCCGTATCTTAATTTAAAGGGCTTTCCGATTAGCCCGGAAGCGATTATTTTATTGTCTGAAAAGCAAGCCCGTGATTTAAAAGCCGTTTGTTTTTTCCGAGGTGCGATTGATATTCGGATTGGCGCTGTTGACCCGACCAATCCCGAATTGCAAAAAGCGATTAAGCAAATTAGCCAGCAATATCATGGGGAAATCAAATTATACTTGATTTCCGACAAAAGCTTTGAGTCAGCAGTCCAGCTTTATCGGGCTGTGCCACAGGTGCGAAAATTTGTCAGCGGGGTGGAGATTTCTGAAGTGGAAATTAAGCGCTATGAAAAAGAAATTTCTACTTTTAAAGATTTAAACAAAAAATTAAAAGAAGTTTCCATTACTGATTTATTGACCTTAGCGATTGCGGCGGCGATTAAGGCCAGAGCTTCTGATTTGCACATTGAGGCGGAGGAAAAAGGGATTAAGCTCCGTTTCCGAATTGACGGTATTTTGCAGGATGCGGCTGAACTTGATGCTAAAATCTGGCCGCAGGTGATTTCCCGAATTAAGCTCGTGGCTAAACTGAAAATTAATGTCGCCGACCGACCCCAGGACGGACGCTTCACCATTTTTTTAAGCGACGACAAAATTGAGGTTCGTGTTTCCACTTTGCCTACGGCTTACGGCGAAAGCGTGGTGATGCGGCTTTTAATGTCTTCGGCGGCGGGCTTGGCTTTTGAAGATTTAGGCTTGCGCGGCAAAGCTTTTGAAGCCTTGAAGCTTGAAATTATCAAACCAAATGGCATGGTTATCACCACCGGTCCAACCGGTTCAGGGAAAACCACGACTTTGTACGCGGTTTTAAATAAATTAAATGATCCGGGAACTAAAATTATTACCATTGAGGACCCGATTGAATATAAGTTGCCCGGCATCAATCAAAGCCAAGTGGACTATGGCAAGAATTATACTTTTGCCAATGGTTTGCGATCAATCTTGCGGCAGGATCCGGACATTGTGATGGTGGGTGAAATTCGTGATTTGGAAACTGCAGAGATTGCGATTAACGCCGCTTTGACCGGCCACTTGGTTATTTCCACTTTGCACACCAATGATGCCGCCGGCACGATCCCCCGCCTGCTTTCCATGCAGGTTAAACCGTTTTTGTTGGCGCCGGCAATTAATACAATGATTGGCCAACGTTTGATCCGTCGGATTTGTTCCGCCTGTAAAAAAGTTGCCGAATTAGACAACAAAACTTTGTCGCGGGTGATGGCGATTTTAAATGAAATTCCGGAAGAATCCGGTTATCATTTTTCGCCAACCGAATTAAAAAAGTTAAAATTCTACCGCGGCGGCGGTTGTGAGCAGTGCCAGGGCTTAGGCTACAAAGGGCGAATGGGTATTTTTGAAGTGATGACTATGAATCAAGAAGTGGAAAATTTGATTTTAGCCGGTCAGGTTTCTGAATACGATATGCGGGCCATTGCCGTTAAATATGGCATGATTACGATGATTCAGGACGGTTTATTAAAAGCCGTTGACGGCATTACGACGGTGGAAGAGGTCTTTAGGGTGGCCAAAGACATTACGGCAAAGCTGTAAGCAAGATAAGCAAGATAAGTTGCAAGCAAGATAAAATAAAAATACCGGCGAAAAGCCGGTTTTTTATAATGTTCCTAGCCGCGGTGTGGTTGACCCCGCACTTAGGAAGTCTATGTTTTGCGTCTCTTAGAAAACGTCAAGATAATAAACTCTATGTTATTAATTAGTTATCATAATTATTAAACCAATTAATCAAAATAACTGTTATAACTAATAAAAATACAATTTATAGACTGATTATTATTAGAAAATAAATCCCAAATTTTTTAAAGACTTCCTAAGTGCGGGGTTGACAAATAAAATTTTATCTGCTAAGCTGTTTTAACGTTAAGTGAACATGAAAGTGGCTGCGATTTAGTTTACCGCCAGTTTTTAGGAGCAACGAATTGGGAGTAACGAAAGTGAAAAAGGATAAGGGTGATTTTCCTGGCAAAAAATTAGGCCAGTATATTAGGGTGACTGGCCCTTTAGGCCAGCAAGGTCGTAAGAAAACGACAATAAAAACCAAGCGCTTGCTTAAGCAGCTTCAGCCAGACGATCGACTTGCGGCGGCAGATGAAATTGCTGCAAATTCGACCTAGTGTGGCGCAAGACAATATTTTGTTCTCTGGTTTCAGCGGCAGGTTGAGAAATCTCGCCGCTTTTTTTTTCGATTAAATTTTGGGCAATGCCGTAGATCGCTTTTTGGCGGGAAATGACATTTAAATAGCGAGTAATTGAAGGAAACCCCCTTAATTTACTAAGAAGCTTTTTTTGGTCTTCCAGGGTCCCTAAAACGTGGGGTAAGTTTTCTGGTTTTTGCGCTAGATGTCGGGCTTCTTTTAAAACTGTAATCAGTTCTTCTTTATCTTCTTTGTCAAGATACCTTAAAACATGACTAATTTCACTTAAGAGCAAATTTAAGGCGTATTCAATTTGGTCTGACATACTGTCGCGGATTTGTTCTAAAATTAAGATTTGTTCTGGACTCTTAGCTAATTCAATGGGTTTTTTTTTGACTAAATCGCCGCAGAGTCTCTGAATGCCAGCGCGGTCAAGGGCTAAAATCACCCGCGGGATATTCTTTAATTCCATTTTTTGATTTTTATCTTTGAAATATTTAATGTGGGTTAATTGGCCGCTCTCAATTTCTTTTTTAATGGTAGCTTCTTTTTCCCATAATTTTTGATCATTTTCGCTTGAAGTCACATCAATCGCTAAATAATAAATTTTGCCATTTTTTTCTAAGACAAAAACCAAATCAGTATGATTGCGGCGATCATCATATTCAGTGGTTTCATAAGTCATACCATTTTCTCCCAGCCAATTGGACCGTTCAATTTGGTCAATAATTGCATATTCCAAAATTCGAGAACGTTTAGTTTTTTCTTGGCGCCTCTTTTTTCTTTGTTCTGCTAACCAAATTTTGTCTTTTTCAAGATTTGGGCTATCAAATTCATCTAAGGTCGGCCGGTTTTTTTCGGCCGCCAAAGCTTTCTTAAAAACAGCTTCTTCATTTTCGTCCAGCGGATAATGTTCTTCCTCGTAATCAGCCGCTCCTTCAAGATGATGGATCATTGCCTCTCGGGGATTTAAGAATTGGCCCATATTATTTATCAATTATTATTTGGCGATGATTAGCACCTTTTAACCTTATCCTAATATTTTTGGTTTGTCCAGACGGGAGAATCGATTTTATTTTTTCTGCCCATTCAATGACCGTGATCGTGTTTGGCTGGCCGAAATATTCCTTGGCGCCAATGTTAATAATTTCTTGAGGATTTTTTAGCCGATAGCAATCCAGATGAATTAGCTTATTAGCTTTCAGCTTTAAGTTCTTAGCTTTTAGCTGATAGATTTTCATTAAGATGAAGGTCGGGCTATTGATCGTTTTTTTTATACCCAAACCCGCGGCTAAACCTTTGGCCAAAACGGTTTTGCCCGCGCCCAAGGGACCGGTTAAAGCCAAAATTTCACCGCCGCGAAGAGCTTTCGCCAGTTTTTTGCCAAGATCAAATGTCTGTTTTTCGGAATGAGTGAGAATTTTTTGCATAAAGTAAATTAAGTAAATTCAGTAAATTAAGTTTAACTTATCTTGCCTATCTTGCTTAATTTACTAAAGGCTAAGATTTGGGTCTACTTTGATTTTTTGCCAGGGCGTTGGTTTCGTAAAAAATGCCGCCGCGGCAATCATCGCCGCATTATCGGTGCATAATTCTGGTTTGGGGGTTAAAAATTTAAGCCCCATTTTTTTTGTTTTTTGTTCCAAGGTTTGACGCAGTAATTGATTGGCGGCAACGCCGCCGGACAACATTATGGTTTTCGCGTTATAATATTTAGCGGCTTTAATGGTTTTTGCCCTTAAAACCTCAACTACGGCCTGCTGGAAAGAAGCGCATAAATTAGCTTTTAGCTTGTAGCTTTTTAGCTTTTTAGGAGAAAATTTTTGGCTAGCATAAAGCACAGCAGTTTTAAGACCAGAGAAACTAAAATTAAAATTATTGTTTTGAATCATTGGCCGCGGAAATTTAAAAGCTTTGGCATCTCCTCTTTCGGCCATCGCCGAAACTATTGGTCCGCCAGGGTAGCCTAATTTTAAAAGCTGACTGACTTTGTCAAAGGCCTCGCCCGCGGCATCATCCAAAGTTTCGCTGATTTTTTTTAGCTGGGTTTGATTTTTCATTAAAATTAATTCGGTGTGTCCGCCGGAAACAATCAGGCAAACCGCTGGAAATTTAATTGGCTGATTATTAAGCCAATTGGCGTAAAGATGAGCCTGCAAATGATTGATGGCATAAATCGGTTTTTGCCATAAATAGGCCAGAGTTTTGGCGGTTTGAGCGCCGACTAAAAGTGAAGTGATTAAGCCCGGGCCGGTGGCAACCGCGATGCCGCTAATGTTTTTTTTGTCCACTTTTGATTTTTTCAGGGCCAAATCAATAATTGGCAGGATTTTTTTAACATGATTTCTGGCGGCGATTTCGGGAACCACGCCGCCGTATTTTTGGTGGATTTTGACCTGCGACCAGACAACATTAGCCAAAATTTTAAAAGTACCGCCTTGGTTTTCCACCAAGGCGGCGGCCGTTTCATCGCAGGAACTTTCTATGCCTAAAATTATCCTATTAACATTTTTACTCATATAAGTTTAATCATCGTCTCGTCTCGCCCCGCTCTAAGTCAATCATTAAATTTAACCTTAGAATTAAGTAAGCTGCCCGCTTCGACTCGCGTCGAGCGAGGCGAGTAGGCGTATCCGCGCCCGACAAACTTTATAAAATATTTCAACTTAATTCGCGGACTTAGGGCGGGGTTACAGGAAGTTTCAATGCCGAGAATTATCATAATAAGCGTAAAGTGTAAAATATTTCATTAAGCACCAAGCACCAAATTACAAATCACAAATAAATTACAATAACTAAAATTCTAAATTACAAACCCCTAAAATTAACGTTTTGGATTTTAAATATTGTGATTTGAGATTTATTTGGAATTTGTGATTTTGAGTTTGGAATTTTTTAATGTTGTTTTGCGCTTTTCGCTTTTAGTTTTGCACTAGCCGATTAATTTTGATTAATAATCAATTCGTTGATGCTTCCACGGTTGCCGCTGGTTCTGGCGCCGGACTGCTTGGTTCGCTGGCCGCAGCTTCATTTGACGCTGAAGCGGTTGGGGTTTCTGCCGGCGCTGGTTCACTAGCGACCGGCTGGTCAGCTGGCGGCGGCGTATCAACCACTTCTAAACTAATTATCGGTTGATTGGTCGTATCCAAACTGATTTCCGCGCCAGGCATAATTTCTGATTCGGTGGCAGGTAAATCCGAAGCGGTTGGTTGGGTTTGGGGTTCAGAGCTGGGTTGTTCAGTTGAGCCTGATCCCCCGGTATTATTTTCAGTTAATTGTTCGTTATTAGTTATTGGTTGCTCGTTATTTGTTATCGGTTGATTGTTATTTGTAGTTTCTTGATTATTAATTGGCGGCTGGTTAGCTAAATCATTATTTACCGCCGGCGGATTTTCTCCATTATTATTGACCGCCAAAGCAATCCAATCAAAACTAACTTCGCGAGCCATTGGTTTTTTCATAATAATTTTAAAGCCATTCACTGATTTACTGGCGATTTTATAAGGTCTGAAGCCATCATCTTCATTTTCCGCATCATCAACTAAAGTGGCGACAACAACCGGCGTGCGGGCATAAGGCTGGTCAAAAAGCACTTCAGTTGAAGTTGCTCCGGCCGGCATCGCCGCCGTGCCCGCCTGATCTTTAGACACGGTTAATTTGCCTTTGATTTCAACATCATTATAGAAAGTGACTTTAACGCCAAAGCCGGCTTCGCCGGCAACATATAAGTTGCCGTAAAATACGGCGGCATCGCGGACGATCAAAGTTTTAATGTCCACCGCCGGGTTATCAATCACTGGCAACGGTCCGGCATTATTGGTTTGGCTGGCAACACTGATTTGCGCTTGGGTTTGCTGAAGCAGGTTATTTAATTCTGTTATTTTAGCGTCTAATTTAGCGTCTAATTCTTTAATGCCGACTAAAGCCACGCCAACCCAATCTTGTAAATTAATGCCATTGCCCGGTCCGACACTGAAAGTTTTATTAAAATCATCCAAGAAAGGTGAAACATGGCGATAAGGGTCAGACAAATAGCGGTTATTGTTGTCCAGTATTTCATTTTTGTATTGCCACTCATAAATCGGCAAGCCCCGAATTTTGCCCAAATAATCGGTCGGTTCAGTCAAATTTTCTTTATACCAGCTCCAGGAAGGAGCATTGGTGAAGGTGCCAGCCGCGGTTAGTTTGGCGCCGGAATCGTCAAAAAGAGAATCACCCGAGCCACTATTCCAAACGTAAATGCCGTAACCAGATTGGACGGCAACCGCTAATTTCGCGCCTAAAGTATTCGGTGTGGTCGTGCCAATCCCGGTATTAGAATCAATGGTGGCGATTCCGCCGGCATGGAGAGTGCCTTGCGTATTTAAGGCGGTCGTGGAAGAAGCAAAGCCGCCGACATAGAGGGAGTCAGAAATTGTGGCTGATTTGGCAAAATTAGCTAAACCAGCAACGGCTAAATTGCCGCTGCCCCAAGTCCAATTAACTGGCGGCGTATAAGCCGCACCAACCCAAAGATAACCAGTGGTCGTCGCTCCGCCGTCAACAATTAAATTGCCTCGCGGAATATTTAATGTTTCGGCGCTGGCAAAAGAACTGGCATCAACGATTCTAACTCCGGTCCCAAAAAATTC
>Ga0155673_130_pt1 | contig 22920 bp, 28 predicted proteins | sample RifCSPlowO2_01_FD_107330 | JGI IMG/M metagenome (GOLD analysis project Ga0155673, IMG submission 107330) | Candidatus Buchananbacteria bacterium RIFCSPLOWO2_01_FULL_40_23b
AGGCGTGCGGGGCAGGCGCGAACCCCTCGACCATGCTCGGGATAAAAAACCCTAAAGGACCCGCAAAAAATCTTTAAGATACAAAATTACTTATGTCAGAATTGGCTTAATCAACTGGCATTCTAAATTATTGCCATTGGGCAATTTAACCGTGATGCGGCTCGGATAACCTTTGCCCAAAATCGCTTGGGCTAAAGGCGTCAAAAAAGAAATTTTGCTTTTTTTCGGATCACCCACCGGCGAATCCACGATTTCCAGCTCTTGGGCTTCGCCGTTGACCACAACCAAAACTTTATCGCCAATATTAATTTTGTTAGATTTATTAAACATAGACATAGCGCACTCCTTAATTTTTTAATTTTAATTGAAGGCTATTTGCGGGCTCCAGGCTCACATAGCGCATAAAAGCTCTAAGAACCCACAAACAATCTTAAAAGTGTAATGGGATCCTTCAATAAACTCAGGATGACAGCTTCGCGGGACTTATCCCCAATTTATGCCGACGGCGGAAGCAGCAGACGGCGCAAAAGAAATTTTTTAAAAAAATTCCACCTCAATTGATTTTTTGGTGGAAGTTTTCAATGTTCCTATTGAATTTTTATTTTTAGCGACGGCGCTAACATATGCGACGGCTTTATTACTACTCTCATCTTAGCATATCTGCAGCGTTTGTCAACCCCGCACCTTTTGGTCACAAATTTAGACTGCCCCTAATTCGTCTTTTTAATTGACTATAAACTTTACCAAATTGTTTTAATTTTTTTTCTCTGTCTCTGGCTTCTTGTTCATTTTTATAACCCTCAAAATAACATAATTCCCATGGTCTGTACTTTTTAGTAGTAAAAAAATTACCCTGATTATGTTCTTCTAATCTTTTATTTAAATTATTAGTAAAGCCGATATATAATAATTTTCTAATTTTACTCTTTAAAATATAAACATAATACATAAAAGTGACCAAAAGGTGCGGGGTCAAGACCCATTAGTCTTCACGACGCTGATTGGAAAATTTTTTATAATCCTCATCTTGGTCAATTAACTTTTTAATTAGCTCCCGTAAAAAATCCGCTTTGGAAAGTTTAGTATTATGGGTTTTCCAGTGCAAATAGCGTTCAATCCGCGAAGTAACGCGTAAAGTAAATTTAATATTAGGCAATTGTTTACCCTCGCCTTTTTCTACTTCACCTAAAAATTCTAAAATAATTTGCTCCAAATCCTTTTCCGTATAATTTTTTAAGTTCAGGAGTTTGGTGATACTTTTATCATTTTTTAAATGAAGCAAATTTTTATTAACCGTTTTGCCTTTTTCCAAAAGATATAAAATGGGTTTTTTGTGAGCCAAAGCCAAAGCGATTAAATAGCCGCTTTCGGCCAAAGATTTAGTTTCTTCAATGACTAAGCCATCCATTTTTTCCAAAATCGTCTCACCGGCCTGGCTGATTTTTTCTAAATCCTGGCTGGAAAAATTAACTAGATTCTTATCGGCTAAATTGCTGGAAACTAAAACGCCGGCGTTGCTCAAAACCTCAATGATATCTGAAAAACGTTTTTGGAGTCGTTCCTCAGCTTGATTGTCCGCGGCAAAATAAATGCGCATGGTTTAAATTAAGACTAAGAAACTAATTTCCTAATTCCTAATCTCCTAATTCATAAATTCACCGGCTAATTCTTTGTGCATTAATTCTTTAATCTTTTTCAAATTATCGGTTTGGCTTAAAACCCAAAAGAATTTGGTCACGGCCGTCTCCCAAATCAACTGATTGATTAAAATAATATTTTTCGGCATAAAAGTCGTGGCCGTAATTTTTTTTGACCAAATTAAAACCGGCAAATCAGTGGTAATTTTTTCTAAAATAATCAACAAATCCTGGGGCAGATGCTCATAGCTGCCGGCATTAATAATCAGGCCGTTTAATTCGGCGGCTTGCCGCGAAAGATTTTTTAAATTTAAGAAAGGCGAAAGCTGGATGATTTCAATTTTACTGTTTAAATTTTGAGTTAACTTAACTTTACCCGAACTTTTAAAAATTAAACGGTCATAAATCCTAATGCTAAAATCAATCCGGCCTAAAATACTATTATCTGGCGCTTCAAAAATATTTAATGATTCATCCGGCAAACGAAGCGCTTGATTAGCCCGTATTAAACGATTGCCAAATATTAATGTCACTTCCGGCACCTGATAAATAATGGTCTGTGAAGCATTGATCAAATTGGATCTGACTTCCAAATTTTTATTGGCCTGATAGCCAAGCAGCCCGCCGGTAAAAATAATGGGGCGGTTTAAATTTTGCAGTAAAAAAGAAAGGGCCGAAGCGCTGTAAAGCAAATTATCCAAACTATGCAAGACAATAAAGCCAATTGCCGAATCCAGCCGCTGATAAACTTCGCTGGCCAATTTTAACCAAACCGTCGGGGAAATATCAGCCGCCTGATTGTTAAAAACTAAAACCGGCTCCAAATCAGCAATAATCTTGAGCTCAGGCATCTGTTCCAGCCAATCCTTTTTTTCCATCCCGGTAAAGTGGCTGGCAATCATCAAATAAATTTTTTTGTTTTTCGCTAACTTCGCTGGCATAATACAAAAGACAAAAAATCAATAAATCATAAAATCAATCGGGTTGATAATTCCTTGATTCAATATTAATAATTTCTTTCCAAACCATTGCCCCAATTTCCTCCGCTAATTTAATCGCTAAGTCATACTCTTTCTCATCTAAAATATTTTTCATTCAAAGAAAGATTTAATAAATATTTCGATTTCTGAAGAAAACCATAGGAAATTTCTAAAAAATTTAAACGTACTAACGGTTTCCTTCTTGCTTAGCCTTCGATGTAATTTAAAATAACTGATAATGCTGAACGACGAATTTGAGAGGTGATTCCATATATTTCCACCCTAGGAAAGGTTTTGGTAAATTGATAGACCAAGCGAACATAATCATCCATTTTCCTTTTTAATATTTCTTGGTATTTATTCATATTGTTTTCTTGATTTTTTGACCAACTGATTTATTGACTACGCGACGGCTCTATTACTTCGCCGTCACTATCATTATACCGCGACTCAACCAAAAAAACAATCTAAATAGCGCAAAGAGGAAAACATTTAAAATGCGCCCTACCTGTCATTGCGAGGACCCAGCCGTTCGCGAACCCCCACCCTTCGCGAAGGGCGGGGCTGGCGGCTCGCAATGACAAAGCAGGAACGACGACCTCGCGATGATACTTGGTTTGGCATTAAACTGATAAATCAGCTAAAATGGGAATATTAAATCATAACTGAAATTTATGGCTTTTCAAGACTTTTTAAATAAATTTAAAACCGACAAAAGATATTTAATCGGCGGCGTGATCGTTATTGGCTTAATTCTTTTTATGATTATCGGCAGTTTAGATCAAGGCGAGACCCCAACCGATGAACTGCCAAAAACTAATCAGGCAACCTTGGATTTTTGGGCAAAAATCCGAGCCAATGATCCAGTCCAATTATCGGGTGAATGGAAAAATCCGACTTGGCTGGAGGTCAATTCTGATTTATGGGAAGATGGGGCTTATATCACCGGCGACGGCAACACTTTATATTTTGTCATCTACCAAGGGGATTTAATTAAAGACATCCAAACCGGAAATTTAAAAGGGGAGCTGGATGTTTATATGAGCCAAAAGCCGTTTAGGGAAAAATCAAAAGCGCCAATTTCAGAAAAAATCTGGGCCGAAGGCGGCGTGATGATTTCGGGCAATGACATTTATTATATGTCAAATAAATACAGTCAAGATGGCAAGTATGACACTGATATTTATAAAAATGGGGTAAGATTGAGTTTTAACACTGCCGAAGATGAAGACGACCCTCATTATTGCGCGGCCAAAGACGAGCTTTATTTTTGGAAAAAGGATGGCGGGGACAGCAACATCTATGTTTATGCCAATGGCGAAGTTAAAAAACTTCCCTCACCAATCAACACCGCCGGCACTGACATCCAGCCATTCTTAACGCCAGACTGCCAAACCATGTATTTTACCTCTGACCGAGATGGCAACCCGGCAATCTACAAAGCCCAAAGAGCCGGCGAGCGGTGGGAAAAACCAACTAAAATGATTTCAAGCAAAATCGCCGTAGGCGAGCCGACCCTGACTGATGACGGAAAATATCTTTATTTTATTCAAGTTTTCAGAAGCGATGATGGCGTCTTTACTTCTGACGTCATGTTTGTGGAAAGAAAGTGAGTAAATTAAAATTTAATGAAAAAGGGAAGATAATCTTTATCTTCCCTTTTTGCTTTAGCCTCCCAAACCTGATTCAAAAAATTTTCGTTTATTTGGCCAAATTTTTTTGACCAATAAAACATTCAAAATTGATGCAGGCTTGGATTAATCCTTGTCGTTCCGCTTGGCCGAAGCCAGCTGGTTGAATTTTGCCTATCTTGGTTCCCATCATTGGTTTGAAACATTGATGACAAAGTTCATGATTTTGTTTCGAACCACTATCTCCAAAAGACATTTTTCCTCTCCTCTTATGTTATTTAGTATCTGATATTACAAGGGTTACAAAAGTATTTCCCAGCATTTTCTTCATCATCTTCAATGGGTACCATAAAGTGTCGAAAAACAATTCTGACAAAATCACCTTTATTGTATCTAATTGCTTTTCTGCCGCATCGAGCACAACGCACCCTATCACATTTGGGACAGATGGCAATAGTAGCACCAAATGCCCCCATATCCTTAGTGATAAAAAGAGTGCCATTGCATCCAGTGGAGCATCTTTCCCCTTTTTTGATTCGGCGGATTGGTGGGTCATGGAAAGCCATCCAACTAGACATTTTTTTTCTCCTTTCAAAGTTCAATTATACGGAATAAAAAAATCCCGTCCTCAGCGTACGACAATATATCGTAGACAAAGGACGGGATTATAGCCCGTGGTGCCACCTTTGTTGTTTCAATCCTAATGACAGATTTATCCCACCCTCGTGGCGGGACTAAAAAAATCCGTCAGTAAACGGATTAAAACCACTTTTACCGACTCCATCCTTCGCTAAAGCTTCGGAATGGCAAGCTGCCGATTCCTAAACTCCAACGAAATGACATCAGTTAGCCCGTGGTTACGGGGGCGTCCGAGCTTCCACTTGTGCAGAAGCCACCTTTGTCCGGTCACTCGCGAGCAACGGGACGAAGCGTGCCCAACCCCCGATGTAAAATCGGGGACACGCCTCATTGGTTTTTTACCCCGTCGAATGGCAGGGTGTAATTGTTAAGGTATTGATATGTTAGCATAAGCGAAAAAAACTGTCAATAGGTATAGTCTCGTGAATTTCGATATTTTAGCCAATTTTAAACAAAAATTTTATAATCCAATAATAAATTAGAAATAAAAAAGAAAAGGAGAAGCTGGGAGTAAAGGCTTCTCCTTGGCGATAAAGTCAGGGACGATCACAGCGTCAACTAACTTAGCAGGTTATTGACCCCAAGGCATATTGACATCAAAACCGCCGGGCAAACGAACCGTGGTATGAGCATCAAGAATTTTGCCCTGAGGATCAAACTTAATGGTTTCGTGGATATCACCACCACCAGGCAGCTGTTCCACCGGAGCAACCATCCAATCTTGATTAAGTGGCACAAAAGGTCCGCTCATTTTGAATTATCCCTCCTTTCCCCTGTTAAATAACAAGTGTGTCTTTACAACACGTTTACGACCGGTTTAGAGCTAACTCCCTTACACAACCAAAAATCTCTTTTCATTAAGCCGCGACAAGCCGGCGCTTGCGAGTCGCTTTTTTCGCCGGCGAAACTGATTGCAACTTGGTCGGCTTTTTACGCGGTTTAAACGACTTAATCTTGCGGCAACAGTAAATGATTGTGTGCGGCAGGCGAGATAAGCAATCAAATTTCGGATCAAGTTTGCCTGTCAAACGATAAGGAAATTTTTCCATTCTCGGAATTGTTAGCTTAGACGGATTTTTTGTCCTCTGTGGGACTATGTCATGAACATAAAAACCGAACTTCGTCAGATAGATTACTATCTGATTAATCGTGTAGTTGTTCTCTACCCACTGCTCATTCGGCGGCTGTTCCGGAAAGAAAAAACGATTAACTTTCCCCGGAATCTGGGCCGGATGCCGCAGACAAAAAATAAACTTACCGTTTTTTTTCAGGACTCGATTAATCGCCCGAAACGCCGCCTGAATATCCCCGACAAAACCCAAAGTGTAGCTAGAAATGACAGTGTCAAAATAATTATCAGGCAACTCCCGCAGATTAACCGCGTTAGAAACCAGCAAGCGAACATTAACTTTTTCCGCCGTTGCCAATTTTCTCGCCTCTTTGATGTTATACGGGGCAATATCAATGCCCGTGCATTCCGCGCCCCACTTGGCCAAAGCAATACAATTCTCCGCCCAGCCGCAGCCAACTTCAAGGATTTTTTTGCCCTTCAACTCGCACCTTGAGCCCAGCAAGCCCAAGACTTTTTCGCCATCGGCTAAAGAGCCATAGTGAACGTCTGTGGTGACAATTTTGATTTGAGAACGATATTGCCGACAAGACTTAGGACTCAACCAAAACAACTGCTTCTTCTTAAACACTAAAATCACTCCTTTTAAAAGTGTCTTTTGATTGTAAAGAACAATTTAACAACTCTCTGCCGAAACCAAAATCACCAAAACTTTGGCCCCGGCAAAAATTATCAAATCACTTCTAAAATTTTTACTTTTAATTTTTTGCCGTTAGTCAAATTAATTTCAAATAAATCATCAGCCGCTTTACCCAGCAGCGCTTCGCCCAGTGGCGACAAATAAGAAATCTTGCCTTGATTGGCATTAACTTCGGCGGAGCCGACAATTTCAAAATCTTTAATCTCGTTATTAAGATTAACCCTAACTTTACTGCCGATGGTAATGGAATTTTGTTCAGGCATAATTTTAGTAAATCAAGTGAATCAAGTAAATTAAGTAAATCAAGTTAAAAGGTAAGGGGTATTGACATCATTTCTTAAAAGCCTATAATACAAAAGCGACTAAATTTCCCAATTGCGTCGCGAAGCAAGTGGCCTTTTTGGCCGCTTGTTTCATTAGATCACAAAATCAATTTGTTAAAACAAAAAATCCGCGTAAAATCGCGGTTTTTTTCATTATAATTAGAAATTTTTTGGGAGTTTGAAGCAGCGCCTAAGCGGTCAAGCCGGCCAGTAACCTTCCGGTTGTTTCGAATATTACTCATAATTTCAAGCTCCAAGGATGATTACTTTTCAGCTTATCTGATTTCAAAAACCCAGTCAATATGGATTGTTTCGGATAACCTGTGAAGAAAGTGGGGATAAATAAAAATTCTGGCTAAATTTAGAAAAAGATAAACCCTGGCATTGCCCTCCCCCCTATTAATTTAGAGGATAAAAAAAGAGCCACGAGCGGGGAAGGGCCCATGGCTTGCTGTTCATAGATTTGGCTATGTTTTTGACCCAATTTGATTCGGGCCGTCGCGCGGACGTCCGCCAGTCTTCCGCATTTGATGATAATCTCCCTATTGGTTGTCACTTTGCAGGGTCCAATCCCTGCTTTCCAACAAGTAAATATAGCTTAAGCAGACCTTTCAAAACGTCGCCGCCTTTGACTTAATGTCAAATTAACCTTGGAAGCATTATCCCCAGTACTCGTGCACCCCGATTAGCTTTCTGGTCAAGCCAACATCTCCTCCTTAACCGCAACGTTTTTAGGCCCACTTTAGCCATGAAACTAAGTTTAAAACTTCTGGCTTTTTTTGACAAGAGAGGTTGGTGAAATATTATTGATATAAACGCTCAATTTCTTTTTGATAATGGTTTTCAATCACTGGCCGGCAGAGCTTGAGGGCCGGGTTAACTTCATCTTTCTGGCTGGAAAATTCAGCCGGCAGCAACTTGAATCTTCTGATTTTTTCCCAATCCGCCAGTTGTTCGTTAATTTTTTCCAATCGCTGGGCAAATAAGGCAATAAGTTTTGGCTCCTTAACCAAAATATCCGGCTCTTTACTGCCTAAATCTAACTCGGCTAAACTCCTGGCCACCTCTGGCCAATCCGGCACAATTAAAGCGACTAAATAACTCCGGTGATTACCATAGACCATTGACTGATTGATCAATCGATCATTATTTAAAATCACTTCCAAACTTTCCGGCCAAGCAATTTTACCATTAGACAAACTAATCATTTCTTTTTTCCGGCCGATAATAACCAAAAAGCCTTGGCTTGATAAAAAACCCAGATCACCGGTATGAAAAAAACCGCTAGCGTCAATCACTTGCCGTGTTAGTTCCGGCTTTTGATAATAGCCCAACATCACGTTTGGTCCGCGGACTAAAATTTCTTTGTCTTTGGCAATGGCAATCTCCACGCCGGGCAATTTTTGGCCGACTGTGCCAAATTTAATATTATCCGGCCGATTGACCGTGGCCACAGGCGAAGTTTCCGTCAAGCCATAGCCTTCAACAATAATCAAGCCAAGCCGATCAAAAAATCGGGCCAGCTTGTGATTCAAAGTTGCCCCGCCGCAAATCGCTAAACGCAAATGCCCGCCTAAATTTTGACGAATTTTTCGAAAAACCAAAAACTCGGCCGCCAAATGCCCAATGGTTTTTGGCTCTTGTTTGAGCGCCCAAACAAAAATTTTATATTTTAAACGACCACCCTTTTTAACTTTTTCCCAAATCCCAATATGAAATTTTTCAAAAATCCGCGGCACGCAAACAATTACGGTTGGTTTAACTTCTTTTAAGTTGACCACCAGAGTTTTGACGCTTTCGGCGTAAACAATACAACACCCGCGCAAAACCAGCGGCGCATAATAGCCGGCCGTGCGCTCCAAAACATGAGAGAGCGGCATAAAAGAAAGTAAAGTGTCACCCTCGTCAACCGGCACGACCGTCACTGATGCTTCGGCGTCAAACAAAAAATTACGGTGGGAAAGCATCACGCCTTTAGGCAAGTCCGTGGTGCCGGAAGTATAAACAATGGAAGCTAAATCATCTGGCTTAATTAGCACCTTAATTTCGCCTTGATTATTCTGGCCCAAATTCATTACTTCGTCCAAACTGATTAATTTTTTTTCTTTAAAATTTTCCGGCAAATGATTTAATTTGATATAAATGATTGTTTTTAAATTTGGCAGCTGATTAGCGATTAAAATTATTTTATTAAATAACTCTTGGTGGGAAACCAATAAATAAGCCGCGCCGGAATCATTCAAAATATGGCTAATTAATTTCGGTGATAAGGTTGTGTGGACCGGCACGACCACCGCCCCAATAGTTAAGACGGCCAAATCGGCCCGCACCCACTCCGAGCGGTTTTCGGCTAAAATCGCCAAGCGCTCACCGGGCTTAACGCCTAAAGCCAATAAACCACCAGCCATTTCCGCCACCCGTTTTTTTAATTCAGCAAAAGTGACTGTAATATAAGCGCCGTGATATTTGAATTTCAAAGCCGGCCGCTTGGCGAATTTATCGGCAGTTTCATTAAATCTTTGAGGAATCGTGGACATAAAATAAGTCAAAAGGTAAAAATCTGCGCCCGAGGCGCATCCGCCTTTAGCGGAAAAAATCAAAATTTTGGTATCCGCCCTTGGCGGATTTGATTTATTATATTATATCATTTTCGCTTAAGCAAAAGAAAATCCCTGTCTCAACTTATAAGCGAAACAGGGAAAATTATTTTCTGACGTTGCCAACATAGTCAAAGGCATAACAGATAATCTCAACGGCCTCACCCCGCTTAAGCATGGCTTGGCACTTTTCCTGGATTGATTCGGCCATTTCCTTGTCATTGTTCGCTACTGTCTGATAATTGAGAATCACGAAATTCTTACCCTGATAATCTGCGCCGTTAAAGTTTTTGACTCGCTTAAATTGGCCGTTACCGCCCGAGGGGGCATAAAGCCGCTGGCGAAAAACAATATAAATTTCATAGAGAAACATCGGTCCTCCCTCCTACAAAGAACAAAAATATCATTGCTTAATTATAAGGTAAAGGCTGGACGGATTTTTGTCAACCCGCCTAAATTTTTGCTTCGCAAAAACTTAGGCGGGTCAAATTAACCCCCACACCAAAACTCGCGATGAGTTATTACTAAGAGTTAAAAAAATCAGGCGCGAACACGCCTGGCGGCTAATAAATTAAAGAATGATTCTTAAATTAGTTTAGTGCGGGGCAAGAATCCGCAGTTTAGGCCTACCTATCGTCCGTAGGCGATAGGTAAGCCTAAACTGCGGTCCTGCACTAATTTTTTCCTAATGAGTTAAGGTTAAAGAATATTTAATTCGATTTTTTAAGTGACTTAAAGATTGACCATATCGCTTCAATTTTCCCTCTCTTGTTAAGGCATCTCTTTTTGACAAATAAGATTCATAATATATTAATTTCCATCGATGCTGCCGAGTTGAAAAAACGAAGCTTGAATTGTGTTGATCTAATCTCTTTCTTAAATCATTAGTATAGCCATAATATAATTCTCCTTTTTCATTTCTGATAATATAGACATAATGCATAAATCCAAATTGTAAACTGAATCAAAAAGTATAAAAGTATATATGGAAAAAATTAGTGCGGGATTATCTGCTGTCAGTGATAAAGCGATAAATCGCCCGATAAATCAGCCCGCGCTTGTCATCAACCGCCAAAGCATGATGCGAACCATTGATCCATAAAATTCTTTTATCTTCTGAACCTAAATGTTCGTGCAGATACTGCGCCGAATCAGGGCTGACAATCCGATCCGCGCTTGATTGAATTATCAAAATCGGCACTTTGATTTTACTCAGGCTCGGAATGGTAATTTTTTTGATAAAATTGAAAAATCGGCGTAGGCTGGGCACTGGCATTACCGGGTAGACGACTTGTTCCTGATCCAGATACATTAGTTTGTAATCCGCCCGGCGTTTTTTTTGATATTTTTTCAGCCAGCCGTAACTGTACAAAGCAAACTTGAATGCTTTTTGCCATCGGACTTTAATCGGCGTACCCATAGAAACAATACCAGCCAGAGGATTGGTAAATTTCGTTGCCAGATAAAGCGCCAAATTGCCACCAAAGGAACTGCCGATGACATAAATTTTCTTAACGTGCTGTTTTAAAAATAAATAAGAGTGTTCTGCTGACTTTTGCCAATCAAGCGCTGTTGTTTTGGCGAGTTCGTCCGGATTAGTGCCGTGGCCGGCCAGAGTCGGCACATAAACGGTGATGTCTTTTTCCGCCAAATAGCGAGCTAAATCAGAAAATTCATAAGGCGTGCTGGTGAAACTATGCAATAATAAAACCCCTGACTCGATACCGCGGGGATAAAAAATTGATTTTTGGTCAAAATTAAAATTTTTTTCTGAATCAGCTGGCTGATTCATAATTTTTATTTTTTCCCGCCGCCTCATTACTTAACTTAAATTCATAATGAAGAGCGGTGATAATCTTTGGTTTTAGGTTTTTATTTTGCCTATCAATGATAAATAAATGAAGCTAATATGTCAAGAGGATAAGGGGTGGACAAGAGGCGGATAAGTTGTGTCAGAAACAAAAAATCTTTAATATATTGAATTTTTTTAAATATTTATGTATTCTAAAGCTGTCGCTTGAGCCTAAATTTGCCCGCGTAGCTTAACTGGACCTACCCGCCATTGCCAGTGCTCCCATAGTTCAACGGATAGAATCCTGCACTTTTCAAAATGCGGGACAGGCAGACCCGTTTTACCCCGTCCTATGCTCCTGTAGCTCAACTGGATAGAGCGGCTCCGTCCTAAGGAGAAGATTGCAGGTTCAACTCCTGCCAGGAGCAAATAATTCTATGTCTAAAATTTGGAAACTTAATTTATATCATCACATTTTTCCCTATGTTGCCAGCGGCAAAAAAACCGTGGAGGGCCGGGCTTGGTCAAAAAAGCGTGATTACCGCCAGATGAAAAAAGGTGATGAGATAATCTTCAGCGACTTGGGCAGCAAGAAAAAAGTGACTGCCTTTGTCAGCGGCATTAAACATTACAAAACCGTAAAAGATTATTTAAAAAATGAGGGTTTAAAAAAATGCTTGCCTTGGACGAAATCTTTAGCCGAAGGTATTGGCATTTATTACGGCATTGCCGAAGACTGGGAAAAAAGAATCAAAAAAGGCGGCATTTTTGCGATTAGAATCAAAATTAAAAAATAAAAAATTTTAAATTTAATAGCGCCGAGCTATTTTTTTTGTTTGGCCACAATGTGTTGACATTAGAAATTTTTTGTGATAAAGTACTAACGCTAAAAAACGAGCAGTACTCAATTCATTGTTGTTCATTACAATCAAGTAAGGAGAAACATGCAATGATTATTGAAGCAATTGATTGGAAGCTTATAGGGACGTGTAATTTACGGTGTTTACATTGCTATGGCCCGCCAAAAACTGAAAGAGCCCTACCGACTGAGAATCTTAGGGTGCTTATAGAGATATTCAAAGAACTTGAGTGCAAACTCATTGTACTTACTGGCGGCGAACCCTTATTGGTAAAAGACATTGATGAAATAATGAGATTACTGAAAGCAAAAGGAATTACTGTTGCACTTTCCACAAATACCTCTTATTTTTTTGAGCATGGTGAAGCGATTAATGAGTGTGTGTCGTCTCTCAACATACCCCTTGATGGATCAACGGTTGAAATTCATTCTCACTCACGCTTAGACGAAAAATCTTTCCATTCTTTTTGGGAAGTGCTTCAATACTACAAAAACAATCCTGACAAGAAGCCGCGCATGCTGAGGGTTGGAACTGTATATTCTGCTGCCAATCATGGAGATTTTGTAGCTATTGCAAAACTACTCCAGCCATTTGATGACTTAATAGATACATGGAAGATCTATGAACTCATTGATTACGAATTTCAACCCGATCTTCGAAAATCGATTATTCATCGACGTGAAGATTTCGAAAAAGAAATGAGTAATCTATTAATCAACACTTCCCTTGCGCCGAAAATTTTTTTGGCTAGCGCGCAAGCCAGAGATAAAGCCTATTTTATGGTAAATCCAAAAGGACAAGTCGTTATTCCTACCGACCAAAACGGTATGACTTTTGAGGTGGTGATAGGAGACCTGCTCAACATGCCTGCTCAATTGGTAGCCGAGAGATGGAGTCAGACGATTAACATGGAACATTACTGCTTGAATCATGATACTCATTACAAAAAGTTTTAATATTGCGTTGAAAAAAATAAGCTACTGAGATATAATAATTTTAGTAGCTTTTATTTTTATATATCAGTGCTTATGGACACTTCAGAATACATTGACATAGTAAATGACAATAATAAGGTAATTGGGGTCGCCACTCTAGAAGAAATGTATGTAAAAAAATATAACCATCGTATTGTCCACATTTTTGTACTGCACCCAGAAGAAAAAAAAATTTATTTTCAGAAACGAGCCGACACTAAATCATTTCTTCCGGGTTACTATTGCAGTTCTGCGGGCGGCCACGTAAAATCTGGAGAGTCATATACAGAAGCGGCTCAAAGAGAGCTCTACGAAGAACTAGGGCTTAAGACGAAACTTAATCCAGTTCATTCATTTATTTTTATATCAAATGGTCATAAAAGGTTTATTACGCTATTCACAACGTATGCAAAGAAAGGATTTGTATTTCAGGATGGAGAAGTAGCAAGTGGAAAATTTTTTAGCATTGATACAGCAAAACGATTAGTTGATAAAGCAGAAAAAATTCACCCTCAGCTTAATCTGTGTTTTCAATGGTTTTATAAAAACAGAGTCTCATTCATGCTGTAGGCACTGTGAAGACATAGTATTTTATTTAGGCTACTCAATGTCTACTTTATCTATCACTTTGCGGCTTAATTTTGTAAAAGTTCTGGATGACGCAGACTTGGGCACGGACAACTCCTACCGCGAACACTAATAAAATAATTGTGCTATAATAATATTGTGCTATAATAATAAGGTAAGACAAACCAACTTTTTTTAAACTTTAAATCAAAAACTATGAAACAACTTGATCCAAAAGCAGTTTGGCTATTTTTTATTAGTTTCTTCTTGCGTTGGTTTTTAATAATTATATTTTTAAGTATTTGGCTTGCCGGATTTTTAGGCAGTTTTAATAGAAGTCTTGATAATAATGAATTTCCTTTTGGCTTTTTAAACTGGTTTTGGTTAATTATCCCCGCGTTTCTTATTTTATGTTTTATTTGGGCTAAACTGACATATCATTTTTATCGCTACGAATTAACCGACAACGGCTTTCGCAAAGAATCAGGCGTGATTTACAAAAGATATGTGACGATTCCTTATGGCCGGATTCAAAATGTTGACATCTACCGAGGCATTATCGCCCGCCTACTTGGAATTTCTGACTTGCAAATTCAAACTGCCGGTGCCAGCGCCGTAATGTCTCGGCGCAGAATGGCTGGTGTTGGTGCCGAAGGCAGATTGCCTGGCTTATCAAAAAATATTGCCGAGCAACTTCGAGACGAACTTGTAAAAAAGGCAGGGCAACTGAAAAATCAAGGTCTTTAATTGAAAAAAATGATCCTGATTGGCAAGATTTAAATCTAAATTTGTAAAGCAGAGATTACTTCGCTCACTTCATTCCCTCGTAATGACACAATAGTAATCGTCGTTACGAGCGAAGTTGAGGGAGAAGTAATCTCGTTTAACATTTTATTAAAATCTTTTAATAGCGTTAGGCTATTTTTTATAATATTTGATATCCCCGCAGCTCTGCTGCGGTTGGGTAATTCATTTGACTAAAATCATAATTTATGCTAGCATTTTAAATCAAACTCATAGTGAGTTTGGCATTCAAAACGCACCTTTCAACTAAAGGAGGACTCCCCTTGTCTGAACTGCTGCAGTGGCTTGGAGGAGGCGGTTACCTCCTCAATAAAGTTTTTTTATCTTTTTCCGAACACGTCTTGATTAAAAAAGATTTTTCTGGAGCACGATACTGGCGAATCGCTTCGTGGGCAGTATATCTAATTGGCCTGCCGCCTTGGGTAATTATTTTTATCAGCCAACGCAATTGGATTGCCGCTTCAGTTGAAGCCAGCGGCCTACCCGCTATGCTTTTAGGGTTAGTCACTGCCTTTGGCTGGTCACACTAAAAACTTTTGCGTTGGCTGGATCGGCTAGCGATTATCTGCATCCCGCTTGGCTTCGCCTACAGCCTTTATGATTTTGGCGGGCTTAATACTATAAACCAGTGGTTGGAAATCGGCCTGGTGTTGGGCTTCTTAGTCGGCATTTATCTTTTGGCTAAGCATTATCCGAGCGGTTACCTTTGGTATGATGTGCTGATGCACGTCAGCTGTAACTGGCTAATGTGGATTCAAAGTTACCAATGGCTCTTCATCCAGCAATTGGTTTCGCTCGTTTTCATCATGGATGCCTATAGAGTCGCACGGACTCAAGGCTATTATGATTTGAAACGTCTGTTGACAAACGGAGAAAATCATTGAGCTCTAAACAAAACAAATTCGTTTGGAGCTCATTTTTTGATTTATTTTAATAATTTACTTACAATTCAATTAGTAACAGAGGATCCTCGATAGCTGGGGTGGGCCCGTAGTTCAGCTGGTAGAACACCGCATTCGCATTGCGGAGATCACCGGTTCGAATCCGGTCGGGTCCACCCCAGCTATCGGGACATTGTGCAGGCGGCAGTTCGCCTGTCCCGCCCTAAGTCAATCATTAAAACCTAACTTTCCGTGAGATTGCTGATTGAGTTCGAAGATTACTGACAATTTCGCGGCCTGCCCCATACCAAGCTTGCTTTGGTTCGGGGTTCCAAATCCTTTATTTCTCGTATACGGAATTCCTTCTAGGAGTGCTGTTTTTATTTGCGTACTAATCTTTCGGCTAACTTCTCTGGATATAATCCGATATAGCCGTTATATTCGATTATTATTCAAATGCATGTTAAATTGGTTGATTATCGTTATTATATCATGTGCGCAGAGTGTCTTAAATTTGGGGTACCTGCCAATATGAAAATTAAGGATTTACCAAAAGTTGATAGGCCAAGAGACAGTTCTTGGCGGGGTATTAACATTGAAATATAGTTTGATAACATATTTATCAAGGGTGTATCAAAATTTCTCAAGTGTTTCATATTTTAGCATTGATTGCCATTTTTTTTAATTCATTATATAATAAAAATATCGTTATTTGTCCTCTTGGCAGACCCAACCTATAAAAGGGTGACGTCCATAGCGTGACCGCAGACATTCACCGGTGACCGTCGCCTGAAATGAGCCTGAAGTGCGTCCCCCAAGCGCACTTGACGCTTCATACCCCCCTGCGTGGAGCGCTGAATAATCTGCGACCCAGCAGAAACTGGCAGGTTCCAGTTATGGTTGGGTCTGCCTCAAAATTCAAGGGTAATTCCCGGAAAAAGTCGCTTCTAATAGCCTTTATCTCGCTTATGACTCTGGGAATTACCCTTTTTTACTACTATAATTAATTAAATAATTTCTCTTAATACAGCCAAATTCAACCGCTTTTTAATTTTTATCTAAAAATATTTTAATTTTTTCTGGTAAGAGTAAAACCGCCAAACCACTAATTTCCCTTTAAATACTTGGCAAATTTTGAGGATTTGCTATAATATCTGTATCATTAATTATTCATAACTAAATGTCTCTATGGCTAAAGGTATGAGCAAATCGCAAGTCATCGGCGCCTTAGCGGACAAAACCGGTATGAGCAAAAAAGACGTCGCCGGTTTCGTGGAAACGCTGGTTAATTTGGCCTATGATGAGGTCAAAAAAAGCGGCGAATTCACTGTCCATGGCTTGGGTAAACTGATCAAAAAGAACCGACTCGCCCGCATGGGCCGAAACCCAGCCACTGGCGAATCCATCAAAATTCCGGCCAAAACCGTGGTCAAATTCCGAGTGGCCAAGGCCGCGAAAGATGCAATTCTTTAATCCGGAGTAATAGAAAAACTCAATTCAAACTTAAGACCCCTGCCTTTTTGTTTTGTCGCCGGGAAAATCTCTGGGTGACAAAGACAAGGGCAGGGATCTTATTGTATTTAAATTTAATGGTTGTGGCCGCCGCTTTATTCCCGCCAAAGTGCCACATACAATCCGCCTGTCTTTAAAAGTTTTTCATGATTGCCTTGTTTAATAATTTTGCCTTTTTCTAAAATATAAATGACATCAGCCCGGGTAATAGTTGAAAACAGGCAACAGCTAAGGTAAAAACGGGGGTATTATTTTTTTGTTCAGCTATATCTTTAAAAATAGTGGTTAAATGATCAAAAATTTTGGTAGTTGAAAAATCGCGTTTCAATTTATCAATTACCTTTTGATCAATTGGGTAATTTAGATAATAATCAAGCCGAGCTAATAATTTTTTCGTCGAAGAAAAATCTACAATTAATTCATCTAATCCCAGACATCGGTAGGTTTCGGCAACGCCCATATTTTTATTAATTAGTGCCGGCGTGCCGCAAGCCAAAGCTTCTTGGGCGACATTGCCGTAAGTTTCAAAATAAGAAGGACATAAAATAATTTTTGTTGACTGATAAAATTCCGGCAATAAATCATTTTTTATCGGCTTAATAAAATTAGCCAATCCATCAAATTTTCTGATGATGTTTCTTTTCAACTTGGAATCGGTAATTATCTTAATCCTATAAGGATTGACACCCTTCTTCAAATTATTCTTCGAAAATTTTTCAATGAATTTTAAATTTTTAATAAAAGTCCAGCGACTGACAAAACCAATATCATTTTTTTTGGCTGTCCCTGCTGCTTTCTCAAAAAAATATTCCGGGATACCGTTGGGTAAAATATGGGCATTCTTGACTGGATGTCCAAAAATTTCTTTTTCCACCACTGACTTGGTTAAGGCGGAAGGAAAAAGATACAAAATTCGATCAGAATCAAATTGCTTTTCCATTTCCTGAAAAAAGATCCTGAATTTTTTCTCCCAATGTTTTACTTCCCAACTCAAGACGCCATGGTAATGCAAAACGATCGGAATATCAAAACGCGAAGCAGCCAAATATAGGCACCAAGGTAAAAAATAAGTACCGTGAATCCAAATTAAATCCGGTTTTTCTTTCTCAATAATTTTAACATAATAATCAATTAAGGGATGGTATTTTTCCACCACTTCGGCGATGTTGTTTGAATTTTTAATCGCGTTTTTGATTTCCGGATATTTAAAAACTGCCGAATATAAAGTAAAAATATCCGTCCGATACTGCGGTGGCGGATCTTGTTTTTCTCCTTTTTTTACAATATTAACACCGACTACTTTAATCTTGGTTTTTGAATCTTTTTGCAGGTATTCAAGAAAATTCGCCAATGTTTGAGCGATGCCAGCGATCCGATAAAACCGAACGTTGGTTAATATTTTCATAAGTTAAATCAATAATTCGCCAAAACAAAATAACTTACCGATGATAAGTTATTAATATAAACATAGTACCGTAATCGACAAAATTTGTCAAGTTAATGTAATCGACAAAAATTATCACCTCCAAACTTACACGACTGACTAACTTCCTACATAATTGCTTTGGCCGCTTTGCTCGCGCCACAAAGCGGCATACAATCCGCCTGTCTTTAAAAGTTTTTCATGATTGCCTTGCTCAATAATTTTGCCTTTTTCTAAAACGTAAATCATATCCGCGTGCGCCACCGTGGAAAGACGGTGAGAGATTAAAACCGTAGTTAAGTTGGTTTGACTCTGGCTAATTTGTTTGATGGTTTCCGTGATTTCTTTTTCCGTGATGGAATCCAGGCTGGAAGTCGCTTCATCAAAAATAATTAGCTGCGGCTGGCGCAACAATGCCCGAGCAATGGCGAGACGCTGACGCTCGCCGCCGGAAAGTTTAATGCCGCCTTCGCCAATTCTAGTTTGTAAGCCTTGGCCGCTGCGCTCAATAATATTATCAACCGCCGCAGCAGTTAAAACTCGGCGGCAATCTTGGTTGGTGGCATTAGGCCTGACAAATAAAAGATTTTCTTTAATCGTACCGGCGAAAAGCTGAGTCTCTTGCGAGACATAACCGATTTTTCGCCGCCAATCATCAAAATCAACTTGCTCGCTTGGAATATTATTGATTAACAATTGACCTTGAGCGGGCTGATAAAGGCCGACTAAGAGCTTAACTAAAGTTGATTTGCCTGAACCAGACGGCCCGACAAACGCCACGATCTGGCCGCTTTTAATATTTAAACTAATCTCCTTAACGGCGTGAGCCGAAGTCTCCTGATAATTAAAGCTAACGTTTTTAAAACTAATATTTTTCAGCCCGTCAATTTTTTGCGGATTAATTGGCTTGGGCGCGGCCGGCTGGCTTAAAATATCACCTAAAACTTTAAGGCTCGCTTTCGCTTCCTGATATTGGGAAGCGACATTGCCAAGTTCATATAAAGGTGAAAAAACGGCAAAGGAATAAAAAAGCAAAGAAAAAAATTCACCCAAAGTAATTTGATTTTGAAAAATCAGCCAAAGCATTAGAAACATCAAAGCCGACCGAGTGATGTTAACCATGGTGCCTTGGATAAAACTTAAGGTCCGAATCAAAGTAATTTTTTTCAGCTCTAATTGCAAAATAATTTCATTGACCGAATTAAGCCGCCGGGTTTCCTGATCTTCCAAACCTAAACTTTTAACCAGCTCGACGTTGCGCAAAGTTTCCGTGGTCGCGCCGGCCAAATCTGCCGACTGCCGCACAATTTTTCGCTGGGCAATTTCAATTTTTTTGCTGACGACAAAAGTAATAATGCCTAATGTCGGCACGATTAAAAAATAAACCAAACCAATCAGCCAGTGGACGATAAAAGCATAAACCATGACAAAGCTCAAACCGATAATAAAAAGAAAGGCCGTGTTAATCGCGCTATTGATTAAGGCCTGGGAATCAGTCCGGGCTTTCTGGACTTTTTGTAAAAGTTCGCCCGAGCGCTGGTCTTCAAATACGGTGTAAGGCAGGGAAAAAGAATGGCTAATCGCGTCAGCGTAAAGCTTTGTCCCGACCCGCTGGGTAATGACATTAACAAAATAGTCTTGAAAATTTTTGGCAATGCGCGAAACTAGGGCAACGCCAATCGCCGCTACCAGTAAAACAAAAACGCCCCAGGCAAATTCGCTTTGGGTCAGCTGGTTAATTTTCGTCGCATAGTTATCAATAATCAGCCGAAAAATCTGCGGATCAAGCAGAGAAAAAAATTGATTAATCGTGGCTAAAACCAACGCGGTGGCTAATAAACCTTTATAATGTTTTACATATGAAGATAAAAGCAGTTTCATAATTCAAATTTTTCGTAGCGGATTTGGCGGCGCGGGATGCCAAGCTCTTGTAAAATTTTTAAGGTGGCATCCATCATTGGAATCGGCCCGCAAAGATAAATTTCCCGCGATAAATAATCCGGCGCCAAACGCTGGATTTTTTCTTGGTCAATTCTACCCTTTTCTCCCGAAAAATCCGGCTCTTCGCTGATAATATGTTTAACTCTGCCGCCATAATGTTGGGCGATAATTTCTAATTCATCCTTAAAGACAATGTCTTTTTGAGTCTTATTCAAATAAAGCAGGCTGACGTCTCTGCCTTTTTTGACCATCTGTTCAAAAAGCGAACGAATCGGGGTAATGCCAATGCCGCCGGCTAATAAAAGGACTTTGGGTGAAACACAGAAAAGATCGGTAAAAACGCCATAAGGCCCGTCAATTAAAATTCTGGTGCCAATCTTAAGATCAGAAATTTGGGCGGTAAAATCGCCCAAAGCCTTAACCGTAATGCGCAGCTGTTTGCCCTCCGGCAGAATGGACAAAGAAAAGGGATGAGCCTGCCACCAAAATTTTTTCGCCAAAAAACGAAAAATCATAAATTGGCCGGGATGAATCTGGAATCGGTCTAAATTTTTCCCACCAATATAAATGGAAACCGCTTGATAAGTTTCACGGACAACGTCAATGACATAAAATTGGTGGCGGAAAAAATTATAAATCGGCCGGACAAAACGAAAAATTAAATGATTAGCAAAAACAAAAAGATAAAGCCAGATCCAATACCAGTAAAAAATTTGAGAAGACAATAAATCGGTCCCAACCCTGATTTGATGCCAAAACGAAGTGAAAACCGCAAGATAAGCAATCAAATGAACAAAATACCACCATTCATAGCGCAAACGGCTGCGGCTGATTTTAATTGAACTAATGACCACAATAATAAAAAGAATTAAACCAATCACCGCTAAATAAACATGGGGGTAATTAAAGAAAAAATCAAGAAATTGATCAACTAAACTAATCTTTGCCAAGCGACTGTAGCCCCAAACCAGTAAAATTGGATGTAAAATTAAAAAATAAAAACCCCATTTGCCGTTTTTTTTGTGAATTTTTGCCAATTTATCTAAACCAAAAACTCTTTCTAGAAATGGCAAACGTCCCATGAAAAAAAACTGGAGTAAAATCATATAAGCCGCCACCAGCCCGGCCAGCCGGCCAAAAACAATGGCCATGTCAGCCAAGTTAGGAGAAATCAATTTTCCCGAGTTAGTCCACCAAAACCAAAAAATAATTCCCCAATTAAGCCAAAGGAGCGTGTGCCAAAATATTTTTTTCATTTTCATATTTATCTCAATATTATTTTTTTACTCAGTAAAAATAAGACTCAATGGATCTAGCCAATTTTTTAAATCTTTTTGATTATTAACATAGCCCTTAAGATTAAGCTCTTGGCCGCGATGAAGAGCAAAATGGAGATGCTTTCTTTCGCCGTCAGTTTCCGAGGTATTGCCCGCGCCTAAGATCCCGATTGATTGGTCGCGACTTACTGAAGTGTTATTTTTGACTAAAGAACTTGGTTTAAGATGGCCATAGACAGCGATATAAACTCCATCATTAATGATATGTCTGATGGCAATTACGCCGCCATAACCATTTGCCGTGCCGGAAAAAATTACTACTCCGTCGGTAATTGCTTTAACCAATACTTCATCAGTTATTTCCTCAAATTCTATATCAACGCCGGTATGATAGCCAGTGAATTTTTCCGGCTGAACAGGTGAAGTTTGGGGGGTAATGTAAATGCCAAAGGGTTTTTTGGTGATACGTTGTTTAAATTCTTTAACCGGCGTCGTTAACTGACTTAAATTTTTATCAGTCTTTTTTTCCTCGCTATTTGGTTTTTGGTCATCATTAAGGTTGGCGGCTGGCCCAATTTTATTAATTGATCTGATTTGGCAGCCAGTCGCCGTTAGGCTAATAATGGTAATTAAAATAATTTTTTTTACCGTATTTTTTTAATGTGGAGCACAACTTTGTTAGTGATTTTAGTATAGCAAAAAACCCGACGAGATGGCACCCGTCAGATTTTTCGCTTTTATAAAGCGTCCGCCGCCGCGTTTCGCACCGCTATTCGGATTAATCATTATAAAAATAATAAAACCTTATTGATTACCAAAAAATCGGTCTCTTAAAGTAGCCGATTTTTTTGGTTTTTAGTGACAACAATTTAGATCTTTTTAACTTTGACTGCGGCTGGACCTTTTTGACCTTCGCTGACTTCAAAGCTGACCATATCGCCTTCACGGAGATCGCTGAAAGCAACTCCGTCAAGTTCATTAGCGTGAAAAAACAGATCTTTTTGTTCGCCTGCTTGGCTGATAAAACCGAAATTTTTGTCAGTCACCAACTTTTTAATAGTTCCTTGCATAAAATAGTAGAAATAAAGTGAATTATAAGTGTAGTTAGAAGAAATTCGACTTTATTTCTAGCTAAACTAGACACGCAGATTGTCAGCGAAAAAACTTTAAATGATAATTTTCCGCCTTCAATCTAACGTAGGTAGTCTAGCACGTTATGCCAAAAATGTCAATTTTATGTATAAGTCCACCCAACTTTGCACTCTTGAGGCAAATTAAAGTTATTAGGTTGAATTGACATAATGAATTGTAAT
>Ga0155673_142_pt1 | contig 21351 bp, 17 predicted proteins | sample RifCSPlowO2_01_FD_107330 | JGI IMG/M metagenome (GOLD analysis project Ga0155673, IMG submission 107330) | Candidatus Buchananbacteria bacterium RIFCSPLOWO2_01_FULL_40_23b
CTGGTCGTCGATGTGGACTCTTGGACCAGACTAGCCTGTTATCCCCGGAGTAGCTTTTATCCGTTGAGCTTCCGCCGTCCTATCTCGTACGGTCGGATCACTAAGTTATACTTTCGTAACTGCGCGACTGGTAAGTCTTGCAGTAAAGCTGGCATGTGCCTTTACACTATCGGTTCGATTTCCATCCGAACCTAGCCAACCTTTGTAAACGCCTCCGTTACCTTTTAGGAGGCAACCGCCCCAGTTAAACTACCCACCAGATACTGTTTCCTCCCCCGGTTCAGGGGGCTAGATTAGAATTATCAAAACACCAGGGTGGTATCTCACTGACGGCCGCGTCCTGCGGACGCGTCCTAAACTCAAAACTTAAACCCGCCTGCCATCGCCTTTCTTAAATATTTAATAATAAATTTTAGTCCGAATAAACCTAAATTGTTTCACTAAAATTTTTTGGCAGGCATTGACGGGTAGGTCTCAAATCTCAAAAGTTTAAGTAATTATTCCATCCCGCCGTAGGCGGGACTCTATAATTTTGACTTTTGATTTTTGAATTTTGAATTTAGTGTTCTGCGTCAGCAGAACACGACCTCCCACCTATTCTGAACAGGTGAAATAATAATCCAATATCAAGTTGTAGTAAAGCTTCACGGGGTCTTTTCGTCCAGCTGTGGGTACCCAGCATCTTCACTGGACTTGCAATTTCACTGAGTTCCTCGTTGAGAGAGTTCTCAAGTCGTTATGCCATTCGTGCAGGTCGGAACTTACCCGACAAGGAATTTCGCTCTAGCTTCCTTGAGGCTTTGGACTATATCTTCATCCCGATTTAAAATCGGGAGCTTAGCGTTTAGTCTCTGAGGATTCTAAAAATCTAGCTGGAATTTTTCTATTCATTTCCTGAATAATTTTAGCGATTTTTTTTATTCCTTCTTGGGTCAAATGTTTTTTTCGTTTCATTAATTTAAGGATCAAACAAAATTTCTTAAAATCATTAAATTTTGCTGTTCTTAATCTATTCTTCTTAAAGAAAGGAATAATTTTTTCGTCTAAATCCTTAATTGATCTTACGCAATAGCGACAAAGATTTTCTTTATGATTATCTTTTCTGCGATTAATATAAATCTGACCGCAGTTGAAATAATCTTTAATATTTTGTATCACCTTTAAGCTTTTTTCACCTTGCGTAATCACAAATTCAGGAAAAATTTGCCAACCGGTTTTGGTTGTCAAATTTTTGATTATACTAACCGAGAAGCAACCTTCTCCATCAGTAAACCCAACAATCCAGCTTTTAATTTTTAGACTTTCCTGCTGATTGGTTGACATAGGATAATTTTAATCTATGGTAAAATATTACCATATTTAATTATCTCTGTCAACTTTCCAGCATACAGCTAAGTATTTTATGGACCAATTTCACTTTGCAGTGAAATGAGGCAGCGAATCTTCGATATAATCGTCCCAGTCCTTTTGCTCTCGAAAATTAAGAGCAAAACCTTAGGACGATTATAGTTATCGCCGGCGTTCATCAGCGCTTCGGTTTGAAGCTGCGCCGCTGCTCCGCAGCGGAAATTCGAATTTTTAATTTTGATTCAATATTCTAATATTTGAATATTAAAAATTGATTCAAAATTCGAGTTTTAAAATTCAAAATTCCCGTTGCGAAGCAACGGATCACTTCTCCCCTTAACGTTCTGACACTGGCCAGGCATCAGCCCCTATACATCAGCTTGCGCTTTCGCAGGGACCTAAGTTTTTGGTAAACAGTCGCTTGAGATCTTTAGCTGCGCCCCGATGTAAAATCGGGGAGTCCTTATTGCTAACTTACGGACGTTATTTTGCCGAGTTCCTAAACGAGGATTCTCTCATTCACCTTGGCACACTTATGCCCGCCCACCTGTGTCGGTTTACGGTACGGTTACCAATAATACAGACCGCTGACTTTTTCTAGGCACTTTTTCAATTTAAGTTGACTCAGCCGAGGCTTTGTCTTCTCGCTCGCGCCTCGCTTACGCTCGGCACTCGCTCAATCTCAAAACTTAAACCCGCCTGTCATCGCCTTTCTTAAATATTTAATAATAAATTTTAGTCTGAATAAATCTAAATTGTTTCACTGAAATTTTTTGGCAGGCATTGACGGGCAGGTCTCAAATCTCAAAAGTTTAAGTAATTATTCCATCCCGCCGTAGGCGGGACTCTATAATTTTGACTTTTGATTTTTGAATTTTGAATTTGAATTCGTGCTGAATATAAGTGAAGCACGAACGAACGCTCATACCATAGAACGTTTAAATATCCGAAGTACGTCGGTCAACGGGTTTACTATCGGTAGTGCAGGAATATTGACCTGCTTTTCCATCGACTACGCCTTTCGGCCTCGCCTTAGGACCGACTAACCCTGGGACGATTCGCGTTGCCCAGGAAACCTTAGGCTTACGGTGTCCCGGATTCTCACCGGGATTTTTGTTACTCATGCCAACATTCTCACTTCCTTACGCTCCAGCAACTCTCGCGAGTCACCTTCAGTGCATAAGGAAAGCTCCTCTACCGTTCGCTCGCGCCTCGCTTACGCTCGGCACTCGCTCAATCTCAAAACTTAAACCCGCCTGTCATCGCCTTTCTTAAATATTTAATAATAAATTTTAGTCTGAATAAATCTAAATTGTTTCACTGAAATTTTTTGGCAGGCATTGACGGGCAGGTCTCAAATCTCAAAAGTTTAAGTAATTATTCCATCCCGCCGTAGGCGGGACTCTATAATTTTGACTTTTGATTTTTGAATTTTGAATTTGAGTTCGTGCTGAACATAAGTGAAGCACGAACGAACTCACAGCTTCGGTACGACGTTTAGCCCCGGTACATTTTCGGCGCAATTCGACTTGACCAGTGAGCTGTTACGCTTTCTTTAAATGATGGCTGCTTCTAAGCCAACATCCTGGTTGTTTGAGTCAAATTACTACCTTTGACACTTAACGTCGATTTAGGGACCTTAGCTGGTGATCAGGGCTGTTTCCCTTTTGACTAATGGAGCTTAGCCCCCATAGTCTGACTCCCAGACATTCCGTAACGGTATTCGGAGTTTGGTTGAGAACGGTAGGATCGCTCCATCCGCTCCCATTCAGTGCTCTACCCCCGCTACTACTGTCTGAGGCTAGCGCTAAAGCTATTTCGAGGAGAACCAGCTATTACCAGGTTCGATTGGAATTTCACCGCTAGCCACGACTCATCCCAAAGTTTTGCACAGCTTATGGGTTCGGGCCTCCTCCGGCTGTTACACCGGACTCACCCTGGTCATGGCTAGATCACCTGGTTTCGGGTTTTGTCAAAACGACAAGTTTGCAAATCGCAAATGGCAAATCGCAAATCTTGAAAGATAAGCGATTCGCAATAAGCGATAAGCAAACGCGGGCGATTAACCCTCGCTTTCACTATGCTTGCGCCCTGTTCGGGCTTAAGCTAAGCCGCATTGACAAACTCGTTGGCTCATTCTTCAATAGGCACGCCATGACCGCTGCTCCGCAGCGGAAATTCGAATTTTTAATTTTGATTCAATATTCTAATATTTGAATATTAAAAATTGATTCAAAATTCGAGTTTCAAAATTCAAAATTCCCGTTGCGAAGCAACGGCGCTGACTCCTTGTAAGCAAATGGTTTCAGATACTATTTCATCGCCCTCACCGGGCTGCTTTTCACCTTTCCCTCACGGTACTTGTTCACTATCGATCATCAAAAGTATTTAGCTTTGCCGCATAGTCGCGGCGGCTTCCCACAGGGTTTCACGAGACCCGTGGTACTCAAGATAAACGCTGTAGAGTTACAACCCCTTTCGCGTACAGGGCTATCACCTTCTCTGGCGCCGCTTTCCAGCGGCTTTCACTAGGGAAGTTATATTTTTTTCTCTACCTTAATTTGCAAGAATTAAAATGCACTTATCTTTCAACTTTCTGCAAACATTGCGGGCTTGCACCCTTAGAAACTTTCATTAAACCTTTTGCCAAAAATTGACAAAAAATTTAATGAAAGAAATGGTCTACAGAATTTGAGCTGTTCCCTTTTCGCTCGCCACTACTTAGGGAATCAGCAAATCACAAATGGCTGATCGCTAATCCACGCCAAAGCGCGATTGGCTAAAAGTCATTTGCAATTCGCAATTTTTTTCTTTTCCTTCGGCTACTGAGATGTTTCACTTCGCCGAGTTATCTTCATTACCCTATTGAATTCAGGTAATGATGTTCCGCTCTTCCAGCGGAACGGGTTGCCCCATTCGGAAATCCCCGGTTCAAAGGTCGCTTGCCACCTCCCCGAGGCTTTTCGCAGGCTGCTACGTCCTTCTTCGTCTTTTGATGTCGAGGCATCCACCATTTGCCCTTGTCCTTCTACATTAACCACAAGAATTGAGAGACAAACTTAAAAAGTTTGCACTATTCTTGATTTTTTTATTTATTTTAAGATGCTTGGTACGTTGATCTTTACTATTTATTGTTGTCAAAGTTCTTTCCTGGCAACTATCATCTGTCATTCTGAACTTGTTTCAGAATCTCCGCCAATAGAGATACTGAAATAAATTCAAATGACATTTTTTTCTAATTTTCTAAAAAATTTCGCGAGAAACAAAAAACCGCTCACCCAGGCGAGTGGCGGCAATAAAAACCGAAAATCAGGCGCTCACACGCTTGGGAATTTAATAATTAATGAAAGTTTTATCATAATTCCTTTGATTTTTGCGGTTATTGGTCGTCTTGTTAATAGCTTGAGACGACTTAACTCAACTCTCTCATTATATATTATTTATAAATTAGTGTCAACCCCTCGTCCTAAAAATTTATTTTTTGTCTTGGCTAAGCTGTTTTTTGGCTAAATTAACCGCTCGGCCGAGCTGAACCGTGATGATAACTACCAAAGTGGTAATAAACAGGGCATAACTAAATAAAACTAATAAATTACCACCGGGTTGGGGGAAAAAAGTGGTAAAAAACGCTTTAATTGCCTCGTTCCAAGCCAAAGCCGCGACTAAACCAAAACCAGAAGTTGCCAATGCCGCCACCTGCTCTAAAATTTCAATTTTTAAATTATGTTTTTCTTGCTGGGTTGGTTTTTGCTCGGGCATGTTTTTGAGTTAATAATTTGACGGACAAGGAGACCTCGATCTATACACCTCTACCCCGCTATGTCATCCCCGCCCCGTAACAGTACGGGGTAAACTCCGGCGGGAATCCATTTTACTTTTTGACACTAGATTCCCGCTTTCGCTCGCCTCGCTTCGCGGGCGAAGCGGGCGGGGATGACAATCCTCAAGATTTAAACTTATAAAATAGGTTCGTATCGCGTTGTAGATACTCACCACAGATAGGACAAGGTTAGAATTAGAAAAATTTTGATGGGCTTCCGCATAGGAAGCCCATCAAAAAATAGGAAAAGTTGAACCTTGTTTGTTCTTGGTGTCAGAGGTGGGACTCGAACCCACACGCCTTGCGGCACTAGCTCCTAAGGCTAGCGTGTCTGCCAATTTCACCACTCTGACATATGCCTCTTACTAACTAAGGTAAGGGTTTGTATATTTACCCCGCTTCAGGCCGCAAGAAAAACTTAAATTTCACATCAGTAAGCCGTAGGCGACTCCGCGCGGCTAATAAAGATAAAATTTTAGAAGGTAACATTCGCAGGCTTGGTGCGGGGTTCCGCCACCCTGGCAAATTTTCTTATCTTGCTTAATACTTATCTTGCTTACAAACCTATCTTGCTTATCTTGCTTACTTCACTAATCTAAGCATCACCAATTTTAACTTAGTTGTCAAACCATTAACATTTTTTAATTATGGCTTTAATATTTAGTCAGACCAATGAACCTTGAACTAATGAGGAGGGGCAGAAAATGTCAAAAATTGTAGAAGGAAAAATTGTATTTAAAAGAAAAGAGATAATTCAGTTTATTGCTTCATGTCTCGACCTTCCCGAGTCAGCAATTACGGAAGAGACTATAATTCCTTATACTCTGCAGGTTGCCCTAGTGTATAGGTTTAGTCGATCTTTAAGAATACAAGACATTAACAATTTCCGAGTCAAAGATGTATTAAGCCAAATGGCCATAGACGCTGCCTAAGCGTCTTTTTAATTTCTTAATTCTGACTTATAAATTCTCTTAAACTGAAAAAAATTTTAGTGCTCTCTCTTAAACTAAGAGGGAGATGGAGGGAGTTACCCGATCGTCAATCTTACAATTCTCGGTTCTAACCATTTCTCCCCTTAAGTTAAGGGGAGGCGAGGAGGGGTTATTAGGTAATATCATAACTCCCCTTTATCCCCCCTTAATCTTAGGGGGGAAATTTTGGAGTTTTTAAAAACTCCTTAATGATTTCTTCCACCTCTTTAGCATTTTTCGTTGCCATTAATTTAATCCTTAATTCTTTGGCGCCGTCAAAACCACTGACATAGGCCTTGAAATGTTTTTTCATAATGGCAAAGTTTTTTCCGCCCGAGGCGTGCTCCAGAGGCGCATCAGCCTCTGACTGAGACCCGCCTTTGGCGGGTTGCATCAATAATTTTTCAAACAGCTTCGTGTGCTCAACTAAAACATTAAGGCGTTGTGATAGTGGTGGAAGAAATCCCGCCCCAACTCGTCGCTCGGGCAAATGGGCAAACAACCATGGATTGCCAAAAATTGCCCGACCTAGCATTACGCCATCGCAACCGGTTTCTTTTGCTTTCTGCCGAGCCTCGGCTAAATCTTTAACATCGCCGTTGCCAATAATTAAAGTGCCACTGCCTTTAGCCATGGCAACGGCTTGCTTAACCAAATGCCATTTCGCCGGCACGTTAGACATTTCTTTTCGGGTGCGGGCGTGAACAGTAATTGCCGCTGGTTTTTGCTCCAATAAAATTGGCAGCCACTCTTTTAAATTATCTTTCGTGTCGCCGGTTCTGGTTTTAATGGAAATCGGTAAATCCCCGGCCCCTTTTTTGGTGGCAATAATAATTTCGGCCGCTAATTTTGGATCTTTAATTAAAGCCGCGCCGGCGCATTGTTTCATCACTGATTTATCCGGACAACCCATATTAATATCAATGCCGTCAAAACCGAGCTTGACTGCGAGTCTGGCGCACTGATAAAAATTATCCGGCTTGGCGCCAAAAAACTGGGCCACAATCGGCCGCTCGGTTTCCTCATATTTCAAATCAATCAAAAGTGCTTTTTTACCGGCGGAGCATAAACCGTCGCAGGAAACAAACTGAGTAAACATTACCTCTGGCTTGCCGTATTTAGCAATAATAAACCGAAAAGCGGCGTCCGTAACATCCGCCATCGGCGCTAAAGCAAAAAATGGTTTTTCTAAATTGTCCCAAAATGATTTTTTCATAGATAAGTAATACTACCAAAAATTAACGTATACTTCAATAACATTCAAAGATTATATATAAAAAAATCCCTCGCACCAACTCTGTTTTTTGAGAGTCAGTGCGGGGATGCGAATCATAAAGGGACATAAGGACTTGGGAGTCCTTAGGGGCTAAGCACCGAAGCGCTCTATTTGCGACGCAGCACCCGACCGTGGCCACCCCAGCCGTAGTCGAGCCAGCGCCAGTACTGAACCCAGCGGTCGTCACGCCAGCGGACACAGTCCACGAGACTAGGGTCGTACGGCTCATGCCAGTCCGTAAAGACGAAGACGACCTTGCCCCCCCCCAAGGCGACAGGAATGTCCTGCTGGTTATCCAGCAGAAATTGGCCGTCGTCCTCGCCGAGGTTGGCGTTCATCTCCTTCGCCCGCTCGACCATCGTATGGTCAATCACCGATTTCTCGTCTCCTCGCAAGAAGCCAAGGATTTTGTAGGTGCGATTACCAACGGTCATCTCGGTTGGCAGCATGTCTTGCGTGCCTTCCGCGATTTGTTGAAAGGCAGTGGCCACCGCATCGGGATTCAGGGTTCCTTCCATCACCCGGCGCAGGACTTCCCACCAACGTCTGGTAATCTTGCCCAGAACGTCGTCCTGCGACAACGTGCTTCGTCGTCATGATGACAATCCTCCTGTTTATAGTTTATTTGGGATAGTTTTAGGATGGTGTCCTGATAACATAATAATGTAGCATAAAGTCATATTTTTGTCAATCTTGACAAATTTTTATAAAAGAATTATCCTAAAAATGAGCTTTAGGCTCAACATAGCGCACCCCGATCTAACGGTCGGGGTTGTGTTTTGCCAATAAAATATCATATAACATAGCGCAAGCTATGTTTTTAATTTATCTTAAATCTAATATCTAAAATCTAAAAATCACAACCAAAATCTAAAATATGAATGAACAAAAATTTGAACTTCAAAAAAGAATTTATAGTTACGCCTTAAAAATAGTTAGGTTCGTTAAAAGTTTACCTAAAAATTACGAACATCAAATACTCGGCAACCAGCTACTGAGAAGCGGCACCAGTGTTGCAGCTAATGTAATTGAAGCTTATGCCGCCAGCTCAAAAAAAGATTTTATTAATTTCTATCATCATGCCTTAAAATCAACTAATGAATCAAAGCTCTGGCTGGCATTAATCAGAGATACAAACGATCAAGGCAAAGATCAAATTAAAGGATTATTTGAAGAAACCATTGAGATTGGCAAAATACTTGCTGCGAGCCTATTAACAATGAAAAATAAGAGAAGATTTTAATTTTCATATGTGATTATTAGATATTAGATTTAATATTTTAATTAATATAATGATTTTATGAAAAAATATATATTTCTAATCTTTCTCCTAACCCCACTAATAACCACGGCGGCTGAACCATCTATTCTTATAAATGAACTCGCCTGGATGGGCACGACCGAATCGGCTAATGACGAATGGCTGGAATTATATAACAACACTGATACTGATATTGATTTGACCGGCTGGCGCTTGGAAGCGGTTGATGGCAGTCCAATTATTAATTTAATTGGCACCATTCCCGCTGGCGGCTATTTTTTATTGGAACGAACTGATGAGGACACGATTCCGGAAATTAGCGCTGATCAAATTTACACTGGCGCGCTGGGCAATAATGGCGAATGGTTAAAACTTTATAATAATAACGGCGCCGTCATTGACGAAGTTAACGCCGCGGCCAGTTGGCCCGCTGGCGACAATACAACCAAACAAACTATGGAAAGGGTTGACGACCTAAGCTGGCAAACCAGCAGCCAGGCTGGCGGCACGCCTAAAACGCAAAATAGCCAAGCCTCAAGTGACGATCAGACATCAGAAAACAATAATGATCAAGCCAGCACCAGCACACCGCCAACAGCCGATTCAACTAGTCAAACCCCGCCGGGCAGTTTTGCCGCCAAAAAAGGCGACATTGTCATTAACGAAATTTTTCCCAACCCCATTGGGCCGGACAACCAAAATGAATTTATTGAAATTAAAAATATCAGCCCTTCACCCATTGATTTAACTAATTGGCAAATAAAAAACGCGGCCGGGCAAATATTTACTTTACCTTCCTTAACAATGACGCCGCAAAGCATTGTTGTTTTCTCTCGTCCGCAAACTAATTTAATCTTAAACAATAGCAAGGAAAAATTAAAACTTTACTCTCTAACCAACTTAATTATTGCTGGAGTGGAATATAAAACTAGCGCCCCCGAAAATCAAAGCTATCAAAAATCAAGTGACGGCAATTATTACTGGGGGCCAATTTCGCCTAATCAAGAAAATGAATTTGAGCCACCAGTTTTACCGGTGATTAATCTTGAATGGCCCAAGCAGGCAAAAATCAATGAAATAATTTCTTTTGATGCCTCGGATTCATATGATCCAAAAAATCGGCCTTTAACTTTCCGCTGGAATTTTGGCGATGGCCGCATGGCGAGTGGCACTTCTACTCGCCAAATCTATTTACAAACCGGCAATTATGAAATTTCCCTTTCGGCTATTGTTGACCAGACCGCCAGCACGACCCAAAAATTTAAAATAAAAATTTTAGACAATTCCCCAACAAATTCAAACCAAGCAACCGCCACGACAACAACGACTGAAACATTGCTTGTCTCAACTGATTTCAATCAAATTAAAACATGGCCAAATATATTTATTTCTGAATTTCTGCCTAATCCGGCCGGCCCTGACACGACTGATGAATTTATTGAAATTTTTAACGCGGAAAATTATGCCGTTGATTTAACCGGTTTTAAGTTAGACGACAATAATGGCGGCAGCCGGCCCTATCAAATTCCGCCAAAAACCATCATTCAGCCGAACCAATACCTCGCTTTTTATTCAAAACAAACCAAAATTGCCTTAAACAACGATACTGATTTAGTTCGTTTACTGGCACCAAGCGGCGAAATTATTGATCAAACTGAATATCAAGAATCTCAAGAAGGGGTCAGTTATGTTTTAGATGAAAATTTTGAATGGCAACAGACAAACACGCCAACGCCCGGGGAAATTAATGTCTTAAATTTAGAATCAAGAATTAAGAATCAAGAATTAAGTGAAGAGGAAGCGACGACAAGTACGCCAAGGGTTTTGGGCGCTTCTACCGAAAATAATCAGCAACCAGCTAATAAGCTTCGCTATTACCTCGCCGGCGCTTCGGCCTTGGTAATTTTAGGGATTGGCACGGTTTTGAAAATCAAAAACCGATAAATTCGCAAAGACGAACTCCGGGCTGAAAATCTGTTGTGAAAATCTTTCGCGGAGGTAAACTCCGCGCTGAAACCCATTCCTAATTAATTATATCTCCAAATTTTATTTCAGCGCGCGGCTTGTCCGCGCGTTTTAATTATGTTATAATCTAAACAAGAAATATTACTCAATTTTATGCCGCTAAAAAACAAAGTGACAATTATTGGTGCGGGCATGGTTGGTTCAACTGCCGCTTATAGCTTAGTCGCTTCTGATATTACCGAGGAAATTGCTTTAGTGGACATTAATCAGACCTTGGTTAAATGCCAAGTCATGGACTTGCAGCACTCCATGCCGTTTTGGGGTACGACTAAAATTAAAGTTGGCAGTTATGAAGATATTAAAGACAGCCGGGTGGTGGTGGTTTCCTGCGGCGCGGCACAAAAACCAGGTGAAACCAGAATTGATTTAGTCAAAAAAAATTCAGGGATTATGAAAGAAGTGGTGCCAAAAATTTTTGCCCAAAACCCAAATGTAATTTTACTGATGATTACTAACCCGGTTGATGTTTTGACCTACCAAGCCGTAAAAATGTTCCCCAAAAAAAAGAATAAAATTTTAGGTTCAGGGACAATTTTAGACTCCGCCCGCTTTAGATTTTTAATCAGTCAAACGTTAAAAGTCAATACGGCCAGCGTTCACGCTTACATTGTCGGCGAGCATGGCGATAGCGAAGTACCCCTTTGGAGCACGGCCGCCATTGGCAATACGCCGCTAACTCATTTCAAACAACTAACCGCCACTAAGAAAAAACAAATTTTTCACCAGGCGAGAAATGCCGCTTATACAATTATTGAAGGCAAGCAGTCAACTTATTACGCCATTGGCGCCGGCATTAATCAAATTATTCAGACTATTTTGTTCGACAAAAAAACGGTTCTGCCGCTTTCTCATTTAGTCGAAGGCGAATACGGCATCAAAGACATCTGCTTAAGCCTGCCGGTAATTTTAGGCGCCGGGGGCATTGTTTATCACATCAATCCTGAAATTTCTGCCTTAGAAAAAAAACAGCTTTGGCGCTCAGCCCAAACTTTAAAAAAAATCGCTAAAAATATTACCCTTTAAAATATGATTACCCAAATCAAAGGCAAAACCAACTGGTGGCAAATATTTATTTTAATTGCCATTACGGCTGTAGCCGTCTATTATATTAAAGACGCCTTGGCTAAACCTTTTGTTGACTGGCAAACCTACAACCAGGTCCGGGCGGCGGAAATAAAAGCCGAATTAAATCAATAGCTTAAACTCCCAAAAACACCTTTATGGAAAAAGGTGTTTTTTAATTAGTTCTCGCTGAATTTTTTTGAAAAATAACGATAATAAATGACTTTGGCTAATTCAGTGGTGAAAAAGTAAAGGCCAACTAAACCAAAAATAATTAAGAAATAATTAATTTTTAATGGGACAAAATGTAAAAATTTTTGCCCAAAACCGCTTAAGGGCAGAATAATTGCTGCCAGAGCCGCGGCTGAAGTCAGAATGGCAATCATGAGAGTGGTGGGCGTTGTCCAAAGGGCAAATTTTTTCGAACGAACCGAAAAAAGAAAAACTAACTCGGTCAAAATACTACCAATAAACCAACTTGTCTGCAAAACCGGCGGCGAAACCCGAGAAAAAATAGCAAAAAACATAAAATCAAAAATTGTACTAATCAAACCAAAAATCGTAGAAATAACCACAATTTCTTTTAAATTATATTTTTGCGGCCGCGCCACTTCATTTTTGTCAATCCGGTCGGTCGCAATGGCAATCATCGGAAAATCAGAAATCAAATTCAAAAGCAGGATTTGAATCGGCAACATCGGTAAGTAATTAACTAAAAGTGAAGCCAGGGCGACCGCGTAAAAATTGCCGAAGTTAGACGCCATAGTGGCTTTAATATATTTAATCGTGTTGGCAAAAACTCTTCTGCCTTCTTGAATGCCATCAATGATCACCCTTAAATCTTTTTGCAAAAGAATAATGTCAGCCGCGCCCCGGGCAACATGAGCGGCGCTGTCAACCACCAAAGAAACCCCGGACGCTTTGAGCGCAGGCGCGTCATTAATCCCCTCGCCTAAAAACCCGACTTCATGACCCGCCTGGAGCAACTTTAAAATATTAAATTTCTGCTCCGGCGTCACTCGGGCAAAAACCGCATACCGCTTCACCGCTTCCGGCCGCTCCTCAATTGGTAAATTAAAAAATTTTTCACCGCTGATGACTTTTGCCTTGGCGGCTAAACCGATTTTTTCGGCAACATAACTTGCCACTTCCAAACTATCACCGGTTAAAATTTTTAAATCAAGACCGAGTTTTTTGGCTTGAGCGACCGCCAAAAAAGCGCTTTTTTTAATTGGGTCCGTAAAGGCAATCGCGCCAATAAACTGCAAATTTTTTATCAATTCGTCATCTTGGGGCAACTTGTTCCCCGCCAGCTGCCTGCGAGCAACGGCCAAAACCCGCTGACCACTTTGTCCCTGCTGGACCAACCAAGCGCTGATCGCTTGAAATTTTTTCGGGGAAAGATTGTCACAATTTTTAATGACCGCTTCCGGCGCCCCGCGCACAATAATTTCCAAACTAGATTTTGATCTGCCAATCACGCTATTCCAGCGGTTAGTCGGATCAAAAGGTATTTCCCGAAAAATTTTATAAGCTGATATTTTTTCCTGATCCGGGCGAGTCAGTTTGTCAAAAACGGCGACATCAAACGGCTCCATTTTTTTCTTTTCCACCGCCGCGGCTAAATTGGCATATAAAATCGTCTGAGGTAATGAGCCAGAAAAAATTTCCGCCACGGAAAGCGAATTTTCCGTTAGGGTGCCGGTTTTATCCGTGCATAAAATATCAATCCCGCCTAAATCTTCAATGGCTGATAATCTTTTAACGACTACTTTCTTTCTTGCCAAACGAAGGGCGCCGCGGGAAAGCGAAAGAGTAATCACCACCGGTAGGGCTTCGGGAATAACACTAATCGCTAAAGCAATAGAAAATATCAATAAATTGCCGATTTCGGCTTCCCCGCCCTTAAGACCAACGTTAACTAAAAAAATAAAAATCAGGGTTAAAACCACTAATCTGATAATAAATTTGCTAAACCGAAAAATATTTTTAGAAAAGACGCTTTCCTTAACGGTCTCACTGGTTAAATGGGCAATTTTCCCTAAACTAGTTCTGTCGCCAGTCGCCAGCGTTAAACTCAGACCGCGGCCTTTGACCACCGTGGTACCGGAAAAAAGCAGGTTAACGCTTTGATAAATGTTTTTCGGCTGATTTTTTAAAATTTTACTGTCTTTATCAACCGCCGTTGATTCGCCGGAAATAATTGATTCATCAACCATTAAATTATCAGCTTCAAGCAACCGAAAATCAGCCGGAATATAGTCGCCCGTATCTAAAACCGCAATGTCACCCGGCGCTAAATCCCGCACGTCAATGGTTTGTTCCTGACCCTGACGCATCACCTTAACCCGGTTGACCATATATTGCTGCAACAATTTCAAAGCTCGTTCAGAACGAAATTCCTGATAGAAACTAAGGCTAGTGTTGATCAAAACAAAGAATAAAATCATCGCCGCATCAAACGGCTGGCGCAAAGCTAAGGCAATGACTCCGGCAGCTAAAAGCAAATAAATAAACGGCGAATTAATTTGCCGAAATAAAATTTCCCACCAGTAATTTTTTTTGCTGTCAATGTCGTTTCGCCCATACTCCGCCAGCCGCGCTTCCACTTCCAAATTGCTTAATCCCGTTAGTCGAGATTTCATCGCGGCTAACGCCTGACTGCCAGTAAGCGTGGCGTAATTAAAAATTTCTTTTTGATTAATGTGATTGTTCATTGAATTTAATTTTTAAATTTTAGATTTACGCTATTCCCACTCAATAAATAGTGCCGGGAGAATATGATGAACCAATCGGGTCACTGAAATTTATAAAAATATTTCAGTACTTGACAAAATAAACAATAAAGATTATTTTATACCCATAGAAGTGAAGTAAGGGTTGTGTTCTTTAAACAAGGAGAAATCTGATGAAAATCGCGCTCATTATAATTGGTATAATCGTAGGTCTTGTTTTGCTCTGGTGCCTCTGGCCACTCATAATCGTGTCAGGGCTTGGTGTGCTGCTAATTTATAGCGGCAACGTAGTCGGAATAGTGCTAGGTGCCATTCTCGTCATAGCCGGGATAAGCATCATGTTCCCTTGGTTCCATGTCCTCACTGACCCGCACGTAGATAGTGGCCCTCGAGGGCCTCATGGATAAGAGCAATAAAAACAGCCAAAACCACACCCGACTTTCACTAAACACAAGTGGAAGTCTTTTTTTAAATTATTCCCACTCAATCGTGCCCGGTGGTTTGTTAGTGATATCATAAAGCACGGCGTCAATACCGGGTGTTGCCACGATCTCTTTAACTAAGCGATTTAAAACATTTTTTGGCATGGGATAAAAATTCACGGTCATGGCTTCTTTGGATTCAACGGGCCGCAGAATAATCGTTTCACCACCGTGAAGCGTTAATGGCGATAGCACCACCGGAAACTGCCAAATTTTTTGATATAACCCGGCGGCTTTAATCTCTTGGGTTACGATGTTATCAACTTGACGCAAGAGGTCAAGTCGATCTTTAGTTAAAGCTGACGCTTTCAATCGAAAATTTCTCCGAGCCAATTGTTTAGGGAAACAAGCATAGACAACGCGGTTAATAGCGCGCACTTCATTAGTCAGACGAACAGAAGTATGGTGCAGTTTTTCCCAATTTAATTCACCGGTGATAAGAGCCGGATGGCGATAAGTCCGATTATCGCCCTGAACGCCAACACTACGAACTGGCAGCATTGTCACCCTAAAATCTTTACCTGCTGCGCGCTGTAAGTCCCGATTAATCTGCTCTAATTTTTCAATTTTTTCCCGGCCAGATGAGCAAAGGACACGAATGGCCAGTCCTGGTCCAGGGAAAGGGTGACGATTCAAAAGAGTGTTAGGCAACCCAAGTTTTCTGCCAATCGCCCTGACTTCATCTTTATAAAGTTCGGAAATAGGCTCGATTAAAGAACCTAAACGCATCAATTTTAAAATCTCTTTAACCCGGTTGTGGTGAGTTTTAATTTTATCCGCGTGCTTAGTGCCGCCAGTTTCAATTGTGTCTGGGTAAATTGTCCCTTGCCCTAAAACCCATTTTTTGATGTCTAATTTTAATTCGGCCATTACCTGGTCTTTAATTTTTAAAAACATCCGGCCAATAATTTCCCGCTTTTTTTCCGGATCCGCTACCCCCGACAAGGCTTTCAAAAAAACTCTTGAGGCGTCATATAAATATAAATCTTCAAAACCAGCCTGGGCTAAAGCGCCAGCAACTTGCCTTGATTCATCTAGACGGATAAAGCCATTATCAATATGCAAACCAAAAACTCGCTTTTTGCCTAAAACTTTTTCCAATAAGGCAAAACAAACTGCGGAATCAACGCCGCCGGAAACTAATAAAAATACGTTTCGGCGGCCAATGCGGCGCTTGACATCTAAAATAATCTGCCGCCAATAACGATCCGGTGACCAGTCTTTCCGGCACCGACATACGGTAAAAACAAAATTTTTCAAAACCTGCAAACCGGCGTCGCTGTGGGCCACCTCGGGATGAAACTGCAAACCATAAAGTCGGCGCTGGTCATTGGCCATGGCGGCAATCGGACAATCAGCAGTTTGAGCCACGGCCAAAAAACCAGACGGGACAGCCAAAACACTATCACCGTGACTCATCCAAACTCGGCTATTGTTTTTAACGCCGCGCAAAATCTGGCTTTGGCCGCACCGCTTGAGCTCGGCGTAGCCATACTCTTTAGTTTTGCTCGGCAATACTTGACCGCCGAAATGATGAGCTAAGAGTTGATGGCCGTAACAGAGGCCTAGAATCGGCACGCCTAAATTAAATAAACGGCGATTGTAACTAATGGCTGTCTTGTCATAAACACTTGCAGGCCCACCAGATAAAATCAAACCCTTAACACCCAAGAGCAGACTTGGGCTGACTGTCGGCGGATGAATTTCAACTAAAACACCGAGCTGGCGAATCCGCCGGGTAATCAAGTGCGTATATTGAGAGCCAAAATCTAAAACGGCGATTTGCGGTTTAATCATAATATGATACTAATCTACGAATTAATGCGAATCTACGAATATTTATTCGCATAGGCGGGTTCGTAACGCTTTTCGTATACTAGAATTTAAAAACTAAAAAACTGGTTTGGCCGGCTAAATTTTTAATTTCAATCGGTTGAATGCCGCTTTTAATAAGCGCCTGGCCCAAAATAGTGCCAGCTTGAGTTTGTTTGTCGGCCGGCCGCAGTAAAGTCAGATTAGTCGGCTGAATAAAATAAAAATTTTTAAACCCAGCGTCCAAATAATAATTTTGGCCATTGCTTTGCAAATCATTCAAAAATTTATCAGCCGTAACGACTGGCCAGCCTTCATAAAATTGACGACGCCATAAATACCAAATATCCGGTCCGTCTTTAATGTTATGATTAAAAACTAAAAGAATGTTGGCGTCTTGGCCACCTTTTTGAGCTAAATATTTTTTGACTCTTTTCTCTAAATAATCATTAGCCAGCTGAAAACGCACGGCCGGTACTTTTCCCACCAATTCATTTTTCAAATATTGATCTAACTGATTAAAACCAAAATTGCCGCGACTGCGCCCAAGATCACCAGAAAAAACCAAAGGTGAACGGCCAACTGGTTTTAAAACAAAAAAAGTGTTAACGCTGTAGAAAATTTCAAATGCCACAAAAATAATTAAAAAGAAACTAAAAATTTTATGCCGGGTCAGAATCTCTTGCCAAAAATAAGCTAAGAGTAAAATAAAAAACGGCACAAACATTGCTAAAAACCGAATCTGAGGCCCAACTAAACCAACCAATAAAACTAAAAATAATAAACCAAGCCAAATTAGCTTGAGGTTAAATAACCCCTTCTCGCTCCCCCTTAAATTAAGGGGGAGAAAAATAGAGTATAAGCTATAAACTAAGCCTGAAAACAAAACCAACAAAAACAGCGGCGACAAATATAAGGTCAGAGCTTGGGGCAAATTAATAAATCGCTGCCAAATCGACAAATCAGATTTACCCGGCAACTCCTGCCAACCCGTCACTTTATCGGTTAAACCAAAAATATAAGAAAGTTGTAAATCAAAATGGCCGCGGCTTTGAAATAAAAAAAGGTTATAAAAAATAACCGGCGAAATAATAATCAAAAAAAGCAAAACGCTTAAATAAAGCTGCCGACTTTTCAGCCATCCCCGTTTTTGCCAAAATAAAATTAATAAATAAACCGGCAAAATAAAAATTGCCGTATATTTTGTTAAAAAGCTTAAAGCCAAAAAACCAAAAGCCAAAGTCAAATAATTTTGTTTTTCTAAAGCTAAAATAAAAAAATAAAAACTGGCTAAAATTAGAGAAATTAATAAAGATTCTTGAAGGCCAATACGGCTAATCCAAATAGCAAAATTATTAACCGCGAAAAATAAAGCGGCAAGTAACCCAAAATTTTGATTGGCGATGATTTTGCCGATTAAATAAATAAGTAAAACCGAAATAACTCCGGCCACAGCCGAGACAGCTCGAGTCGCCCAGGGTTTTGGGCCAGTAATGTCTAAAACCAAATAGTTTAATAAAAAATTAAGCGGCGGATGGTCATGAAACGATAGCTTGGTCCAGCTTGGCGGTTCTTTGAACCAATTAATTGGTGTTGATTGAGCTTCGGTGAAATAATCCAAATAGCCCAAAGCGCGAAAACTGTAAGTGCTTTCGTCGTCAATCACGTCAGCTTGGCCTAAAGTAAAAAACCGAAAAATTGCGGCTAAAATTAAAATCAAGGTTAAAAAAATCAGCTCCTTTTTCTTAAACCAGGCCATATGAATTGATTATATCGCAGATTTAAGCTATGATAAAGTAAATTAATAGTAAATGTCATGCCGAATTTATTTCGGCATCTTACAAAAGTAATAAGATCCTGAAACAAGTTCAGGATGACAATAAAAAAATGAAAGAAGCCTTAACTTTTGACGACGTTTTACTCATCCCCCAAAAATCTGTTGTGTCGCCAAGCAAAGTGGACACCGCTATTTTTTTAACGCCAAAAATCAAACTTGCTATTCCCCTGATTTCGGCGGCGATGGATACAGTGACAGAAAGTGAAATGGCGATTGTTTTAGCCAAAGCCGGCGGCCTTGGCATTATCCACAAAAATATGTCGCCAGCACAGCAGGCAGCTGAAGTTAAAAAAGTTAAAGGAAAAAAATTGTTTTGCGGCGCCGCGGTTGCCATTGGCGAAGAGGCGATCAAACGCGCCAAAATTTTAATCGCCGCCAGCGTAGATGTAATTGTCATTGATGTCGCTCACGGCCATTATTATAAAGTAGCGCAAACGATAAAAATTTTAAAAAAGTTAATTAACAAAAAAGTGATTTTGGTCGGTGGCAATGTCGCTACTGGCAAAGCCACAATTGATTTAATTAAAGCCGGGGCGGATGTGATTAAAGTTGGTGTGGGTCCGGGTTCAATTTGCACCACGCGCGTTATTGCCGGAATCGGCGTGCCGCAATTAACCGCAGTAATGGATGCGGTCAAAGCCGCAAAAAAAACCAAAACGCCGGTTATTGCCGACGGCGGCATTAAATATTCCGGCGATCTGGTCAAAGCGTTGGCCGCTAGCGCAACAGCGGTGATGGTCGGCGGCCTTTTAGCCGGCACCGACGAAGCACCGGGAAAAATCATTACTCTCAACGGCGAAAAATTCAAAGTTTATCGCGGCATGGGTTCAATAGAAGCGATGCAAAAAGGTTCTAAAGATCGCTATTTGCAATCGGATAAAAATAAACGAGAAATTGTGGCTGAAGGCGTGGTCGGTTATGTGCCCTATAAAGGGCCGGTAATAAATGTCATTAATCAGTTAATCGGCGGTTTAAAGCAAGGTCTTGGCTATTGCGGCGCAAAAAATATTACTGAACTTCACCACAAAGCCGAGTTTGTCAAAATCACCCCGGCTGGTTTAAAAGAAAGCCACCCGCACAACTTGCAAAAAATCCAAAAGTCCGCGAATTATCAAGGCGACTTTATCTAACAAGCCACTAATTTTAAAAACTTTATTTGAAACAATTTTAAATTTTATTTTTCCACAACCAATAATTATTCACCAGCTCTTGTCTCAACTTAAAAGTATCACTGTGTTTCAATAGCCCTAAATAAGACGCGAGGGTTTCCGGCGTTGGACTTTCTTTAATCCGGCTCATCATCCGTCGCTTTGTCTTGGTCCGCAAGACTGCATGGTGCAAAAAGTTAATCCAACCCAAAAAATCAACGCCCGATGCTGCTGTTTTCATAAAAACTTTTTTAGGGTGCAGCTCTATTTTAAACTCATCCTGCAAAAAATTGCTGATTAGCTGTGAATCTTTAATCAATATTTCTTTACTGTTGGACAAAATAACAAAATCATCGGCATAACGGATATAATGCCGCGCTTTAAGTCTATGCTTCACAAAATGGTCAAGTTTATTCATATAAACATTGGCAAACAATTGTGAAGTTAAATTACCCAAAGGAACTCCTTTATTCTGCCTAACATTAAAACTTCTCACTATTTCAGTAAGGAGATTGACAACATCATTATCAACAATGTATTCGCCCAAAATTTTCAGCAACACATTGTGGTCAATACTCTCAAAAAACTTTTTAATATCACATTTTAATACCCAGCAAGTAATAGTATTATTTCGGTCTGACTGGCGGACAAAAACTTTAAATCTCGCAACGGCTCGGTGAGTTCCTTCCTCCAACTGACAAGAGTAAGAATCGGCAATAAACGTTTTAGCAAAAAACGGATAAAGCTTGCGGTAAATGGCATGATGGACTAAACGATCACAAACCCCCGCTTTATGGATATGGCGAAGCTTAGGGTCAGTGATGTAAAAGCTCTTGGCAGGTACCCCAAATTTAAGACACGGTGTCTACATGATATAATGGGTATGAAAGGAGAAATTTATGCCCAAAGGACATCCGTCAGTCAGCAAGGAAGTTAAAGAGCAGATAATCAACAGAATTAAAGAAGATGGTTTGCCGGTATCCCAGGTCGCCTCCGAACACGGCCTTAAGCCTAGGACTATTTACCAGTGGATTGCCAAAGGAGTCACGGCTCCGCCCTCAATCTTAGAGATATCCAAGCTGAAGCGAGAAAACCAGGCGCTCAAAGAACTCATTGGCCAAATTACTCTGGAAATGAGCTTAACGAAAAAAAAGGCAGATGATCGCTAAAGTCAAAGTTCTTTCCAAAAAGGAGTTAGCTAAAAAACAAGGTATATCGAGAAGTAGTCTCTACTACCAGCCCAGACTGGAGAAAAAAGACTGGTGGCTTAAAAACCGAATTGAGCTGGTCTTGCAAGATAATCCCAGCTACGGCCACAAAAGAATCGCTCCGGTCCTAAGAGTCAACAAAAAAAGAGTCTTGAGAGTAATGAAAAAGTTTGGGATTAAGCCCTACCGAAGAAGGGGCAGAAAGTTCAAAAATACCAAGAATTTAGCCAGAACCTACCCTGATTTGCTTCAGTTGATCCCTTTTCCCAACCAAGCCAATATCGCCTGGGTTTCTGACTTTACCCAATGGTCATTTCACGGCAGAACCGTTTATCTGGCTACGACTATGGATATTTTTAACCGTAAA
>Ga0155673_115_pt1 | contig 18567 bp, 23 predicted proteins | sample RifCSPlowO2_01_FD_107330 | JGI IMG/M metagenome (GOLD analysis project Ga0155673, IMG submission 107330) | Candidatus Buchananbacteria bacterium RIFCSPLOWO2_01_FULL_40_23b
CTATCTCGAATCACTTTTGCAACAATAGACGCCGCAGACGCCACAATATAATTCACATCCGCTTTATGTTCAATAATAAGCTGAGCTTTCTCCCGCACAGCCTTACTCAACCGCGACGAAATAAAATCCGTATACGCTTTAATATTTGGGCTTGGACAATCAATAATAATCGTATCCGGATCAAGTTCCGACACCATCCGCGCACACGTCTCCGCCTCTAACCAATTCAAATTCGTCCCCGGCTCACGAAGGGACAGATCTATCGCATCCGGCTCAATCACCTCAATTCTAAAATCATGCACAACCTCATGAATCCGCTCAAACAACTCCTCGCGTACTTCCGAACTCAACTGCTTGCTATCTTTGACTCCAAGCCACTCCAACTTCTTAAGTTCCCCCTCCTTCATCGCTATCGCTACCATCACAAGCGGACCCAACACCGGACCTCTGCCCGCCTCATCCACGCCAACGATTATTTTTACAGACGTACCCATATCCCCCTTTTCTCTTCTGTATTTTATATAGATAGTGCAACAATACCACAACATTTATATATAACCATATAATTATATAATTATATGGTAACCACAGTTCAAATCCAAGACGACACGTTAGAACTATTAAAGAAAGCAAAAGAAGAAACACATTCTAATTCATACGACGAAGCGATTAAAAAAATCCTATTTTTAACAGTAAAAGAGAGTTTTGCCGGATATCTCAACCGCCCAGGATATTCTTCCAAACAGCTAATGAAAGATTTACGAGACAAACATGACCGATTCTAAATTACTAGATTCATCCATCTGGCTCGAGTATTTAATCCATGGAAAATATAAAGAGATTATAGAAACACAAGAAACCCTATATATCTCATCTCTTTCCCTTTTTGAGATAAAAAGAAAGCTTACACGAGATAAGTTTAACGAAATCCAGATTATAAAAGCACTTGAATACGTCAAAAAAAGAACATTGATAATCCTAGTATCGGCAGAAATTAGTGAAAAAGCCGTAGAACTCTCACTGCAACATACATTAGGCGCCATGGACGCTCTGATCTACGCAAGTGCTTTAATCCAACAAGCCATTCTTCTCACCTGCGACAACGACTTTCGCGCATTAAAAGAAGTAACAATACTAAACTAAATTTTAAAATTCTTAAGAAAGAGTGCGTTTAACACATAACTATAGAGTTATATAACCAATGCCATAAACTCTTTTTTCATAACCATTAAAAAGCGCCAAAAAGCAAATGATGCATATGACAAACAGCAACGACTACGAAATCCTCATCTCTCAAATGTTTGGCGGCCATAAAAATTATCTAGAATCTCTGCAAGAAATAATCAAATTCGCAAAGCTGCAACCAAATCAAAACGTATTAGAAATTTGCTGTGGCACAGGCCTTGTGACCAAAGAAGTAGAGCGTTACACAAATGATATCACCGCCGTTGAACTAAACCCTAAGCGCTTGGAATTTGCCAAAAAAACCATTCAAAAAGCCAGACTAATTCAACAAGATGCTCATACATTAGAACCTACAATTGGCACATTTGACCTCATTCTCTGTGTCAACGGCTACCATTACTTAGATCCTGACAAATTTTACACCATGGCTCAGCGCATGCTCAAACCAGAAGGCAGAATTGTATTCAACGCCAAAATCAAAACACGAGAAACCATTCATGAACAAGCAACAGCTCTCTTTAATGAAATGATGATCAAATTAGGTTTTGGTAATGGCTGTGGCAAAGATGGAGGCTACATTCAACCAATTCCTCGCGAACAAATAATTGTACCACAACAATTCCATATAACCCGGCAACAAGAATATGATTTACTGTTCCAAGAACAGCAAGATCATATACTATTACCAAGCTCAGAAAAAAAAATATACGCCCAATATTGGATAGATCTGTTTTATAACCTAACCCAATTGGAACATTTAAGAGACATACAAGACAACCAATGGGGAGGATATAGACAACAGCAAGACCAACCCCTACAATACAAATTTGAATACAATTTTCCACAAAAATTAAATGAAATCTCAAGTAACCTGCTTAAAACTGATTTATTTTTAGAACTTAAACAAAAGTAAAATTCTCAAAAAAGAGTGCATTTAACATATGAATCTAGATTCATATGTTCATACCCCCTACAACCTCTTCCCCATCAGCACCGCCGCACTCCCATTCTTATAAAACGGCTCAATCGACAGCACCCGCTCAAACCCCCGCTTCAGATTCACATGATACATCCCTTGCCCTGCAATCGCATACGTAAATAAGTGTGAAATTTCCGCTTCTTGTAACACTGTCTCCACCCGTGAATTAAGTGCTGCCGCAATACCTTTATTTCGATATAACGGATCAACCACCGTCACCGTTTTCAAATAATCAGTATTTGAAACATAATTAAAAGACAACGATTTCCCGTGCACTAGAAAACTATATTCCGCATCATCTTTAAATTTCCCCTTACGAGCAACATATAATTTTAATACCTCAGAAAACGCTTCTTTCAATTCAACATCCGCATCCTCAAGCGATAACTCCTCACTCCCCTCAGTCTCGCGACCAACAGATGATAAATGCCTAGATAATTCTCCCCCATCATTTCGAAACCGTAATTCCAGATCATTTTTTGGACTTCTCGTATCTGTCTGCCATTCTCGTGCGAGCGACATCGCAGATCCAAACAACGCTAAACTCGAAGCATCTAATCGCCTGGCATGAATAAACCCAACTAGACGTTCATCCGCATACGCTGTAAACGAAACTGCACGACCATATAAAGATAAATAAGTATCATAAAGAGAATCTTTGACGAACGCCGGATCCCCACTTTCATACTCTTTAAACGTATTCACAATCAAATCCGCAATAGAATTTAAATCCACCGCACTTATATTTCGTGTATCTTTAATGATAAAATTCTCTGTGTTCGACGTACCCTTTTTCCCAAAACCAAACATTCCCTCTAAAAAAGTCATGTAATCACAACCCAAACGCATCCGTAAACTCCCGCATCCGTCTAAATTCCGCCAAAAACCCAAGACCTTTCTCTGTAATCACAACTGTCTTAAGTGGTCCATCCCGCTTCTTCACAAACTCTTCTTCCACATTCACAAGCCCTTTCTCAATTAACTCCTCAAGATAACTATTCAATAGCTTGTGAGATAAATTTGACTTATACATCAAATGCGTTGGCTTAATCTTGCCTCCTTTATTCTGAATAGACAACAAAATATCAAACACTAATTCCAATCGTGACCGTCGTGCTGCCATTTTATGCCACCCTCTTCACGCCACGAAATGCCACAACTCTAGTATAGGTAAGCAATAGCACCAAAAATCCCGCAAGTAATAGTACCTCACCAAAAAAGTACAACCCTGACCATAGGAACACAAACACAAACAACACATGCGCACATAACATCAACATAAACGCCCACATTACACGCAACGTATTCGAATTCCCATTATTCAAATAATTCTTATAATAATTCAACACAATAAGTGAAAGTAACACCGTACTCGTTAAATAAAACACAAAAAACGTAAAATTACTTACAACCGAAATAAGCAATATCAAATACACAAATAACCCAATCTGTGTCAACTCATAATACTTATGCAATCGTTCTCGTGGCTTCTGTGAGATAAAAAATAATAACAGTAAGCCTCCTAACCACGGCGCCATCTCGAGGAAAAAACCCGCCCGATAAAACAAATCCGCAAACGCTAATCGTGGTCCCGCAACCGGCTTCAAAACCCCTGCCGCCACATCTCGTATAGGTTCAAAATAATAAATTCCATTCGTTAAAAGTTTAAACCCAAATCCAACTGCAATACACACAAACGCCAACGCAAAATACGCATAGCGATTCTCTTTATGCATATTATATATTCGCCAGCTAAAAGCCGCAATCAATAACGCAATAACTAAGCCGATAGTATCTAAAACTAAATCCCAGCCATTAAACCACTCCGGTGTAAAATGTAATTGTAGCATATAATATAACCCCCTATCTACCATCCCTCTAAAATTACTCTAATTTACTTATAAGTAACAAATACCCCAATCCATTTAAAAACCTTATGGTTCCATTTTCTGTAATCCACCTAGCGAAGACCCCTGCATAACCCATTTATAAAGCATAATAATCAATACTACAGAAGACGTGATCTTAACCATCACTCTTCACAACACCTCCTTTTCCGAGCCTGCGGGCTCGGTTTTTTATACTTCTCCTCACAAAATAATAATAAAATCCTCTTTCACCAATCTTATAAATCACCCCTAAACATCATCCAAACTATGTACCACTCCTTACCCCTCACATACCAAAGCCCAATCTACACACCATTCTCAACCGGCATCTACTCCGTCACTCCCGGCCTCACAATATTAGCCAAAGCCGATTTTGGTAACGGACCAATCGACCAAAAAATATTTCAAATCGACAACTGCTATCCTTCTTTCATAGAGAATAAAATCCATCTTACCAAAACCCAGCCACAGCGTCATATCCTCTCCCATAACCTCAACCACTCCCTTGCAACAACCATAACCCAATTCATCAAACAAACGCTTGCCACAGAATATGATCTCACCCTCCCAACTCAACTTACCTATCCAACCAATCCCTTCCCCAACTCTCCATTCGAACTCGACACCCTCACATTATATATCCAAGAAGACCTCGCCATCATCGAGCAAACATCTGATTCAAACATCATCCGCTACCTCCACATCTCAAGTCCAAATTACTGGGCGCCGGAAGAAAAAATTGGCAAAACATTTGCTCAAATTCACGCTCCTGTTGCCGGCATGGACCTCACTCTCGAACAGAAAATTGTAAACGCCATCACAACCAAAGGCCCCTATGTCCGTTTCGCCTGGGGAATCACAACCGACACCCAACTCAACCATCACCCCCTCCCACCTCCAGACACTCCATCAGAACTCTGGCACGGCCGCACATTCAACCCAAGCAACCCCAAAGCCTACCTGCGCATCGAACGCCAAGTCACAATTCCTTTTCCCCAACATAACGCCGCCCTCTTCCTCATCCACCCCTACTTCACTGACATCGCCACGCTCTCAAAAGAACATAAACTCTCATTGTTAAACGCAATCAATTCTATGACCACAAAACAAAAAGAATACAAAGGCCTAACAGACAAAGAAGAATTAATTACATGGATAGAAACAGAGATATAAGAATAGAACTATCAACAAAATAAGAATGATAAACACCATCAAAAATCTTTGTTAAACACACTCAACCGTTAAACGCAATCAAACCCTAAAACACAATCACCACACTTACTTTGGTGGTGGCGGACCCCCTTTCGGTGGCGGTGGTCCTTGTCCCATTGGAGGTGGCGGATTCTTCGCCCCTACATTCCCTCCCCCCGCACCCATCACATCAAAATTAGCACTCTCAACCACACCTCCATAACAACCTAAAACATAAGGGTATGTTGAAGTCGTATGATAATGATACCCTAACTCCGTATTCATATGCCCATTACAAGAATCTAACCCCGTTGCCAACACCGCAGTATCCTCATGAGGTCCATAAATCCCAAATCCATCAAACGCATACCCAATTAAAAACGAATGCCCCTCAGAACCAACTTCTAAACAATCCGACAACTGATGATAATGATACCTCCCTTGCATCTCCGGATGCCCCTGACACATATCAAACACCTCAACTTCAATTGCATCCTGCTTCTCTGCATTTAACGGATTAAAAAACACCGCCCCGCTTAACGCAATAGCAATCGGCCCCATCGGTAACGCCGTCGTACTTCCTGCTTTTTTTGGCATAAGTGGAATTTTATAATTATATTTCTGCGCAGAAACTGTATTCGGATTATCCGGCCGCCCATCCGAATTTCCATCCATCATCATCGGAAAACTGCCCATCTGATGCATTGGAATCCCATTACCCGCAACAACCATATGCGTTACCGTTTTTGTCACACTCACACTACTGCTCCACCCTGGCTGTTTTGCTTTTGTTACTGTTGTTACATTTTGAGAAACAATCTTCTTCTCCGTAGCTACTTTTAACTCCTCTTTTTTTGGTTCAATCACTTCTTCTTTTATTTTAGCTTCGACAACGATTTTTGAACTGACATTTATATTAACATCAGAAACAACATTATCTACCTCAACATTCTTCACAACCTCACTCTCACTATTTACTGGCAGTGGTGCATCCTCAACCCCTACATTCTGCTCAACACAACTAACTAAAAATAAAAATACAATAAGTAAAAATAACAAATTCACAAAAACTTTTTTATTCATAGAAAATAAGAAACAACCACTCTTTAAATAGTTTATGCTCTCCTCAAAAGTGATAAAGAATAAAATAGAAATAAGAACGTTAAACGCAATCAGAAATGTTAAACGCACTTACTCCAACGGCACTCCGCTCCACAACGACCAATCTTCGCTCGGCACATACGCTCCAACTGTAAAATACGGTGGTTGTGTCTGTCCAAAATAGCCATACCCTACCTGCCCCCATGAGCGACCCTTCTTCCCCCCACCAACCCCGCTCACCCCGCTTCCTCTTCCATACACAGGCAAATCCATATCTCGCCACGTCTTCATCACCGAATGAAACCCTGATAAATCCGTATAATAATCCGCCCCCGGCTCAATAATCAATTCCCCTTTGTAATTTTTCTTCTTAAGCAACGTCACAATCTCTTTAATCGGAGTATTCCCTTCGCCCGGTGCTAAATGTTCATCCTGATACCCCTGATTATCATCTATATGAACGTGCCCCACAATATCTTTATCCACCATCTCTTCAACTTTAGTCAACATCCACTTATTAAACTCATCATTATTCTCTTGAATCGATTTCTTATCATCCCCATTCCAATACTTACGCCACATATTCAGATGCCCCATATCAAACGTTGCCGTAATATGAGTTCGTGCTTTATCATTCAATTCTCTCTCCGACATTCTTGGAAATTGATTTTTCATCACCTGAACCATCCGATCTCGTGAACCTTTCACAAGCTTAATCAACTCATCCGGATGCGCACCATACGACTCTGGAAACAAATTTTCAAGTGCCACCGCAATAGGTTTTTTCAACTTCCCTTGACTTTTCAAATTCTCCGTATGCTTCATCGCCGTCATCGCCGCCATCGCATACGCATCATACGCCTCATTTAACGCATACACCTCTGCACTCTGCACATGTCGAATCTGCTCCATTGCTTCTTCAGACTGCGCCCACTGTGACGACGCCGCTTCCCGTGCTTGAGTAATATGTCGCTCAATCTCTTTAATCTCTTTATCCAAAATTTCCGTTGGATACTTCGACTCCGGCGGCACTAAACCTCCCGCCATCGCATTGACTTGGTGCTTCAATAACTCTTTTTGATTTGGATCAGTCGTCTCTGACTCAATTTTAACATACAACTCTTTTGCTTTTTTTAATTTCTTCACCCGATCAATATACTCCTCAAAATTCCCACCATACTGCAGCGACCACCCACGACTATTAGCTGCATTCGTCTCAAGCGTTGAAATAATATACGCCTCTTCAGGCTTTACCTCAATTTGTTTCTCATCTTTAATTGTATCTTTAAATACTCTTTCCCGCCATAATGAACTCTTTTTTTCCTCATCAGTAAGCTTCCCAGACTTCCATTTCTTCCACTCCTCACGCGCTCGCTTCGTCATCTCAGACGCTTCCTCTTTCATTTTTTCCCAATCCATCTGCTCAATTCTAAAATGACCTGCTTTATAATCAAACTCAGGTACCCGTTGATCAGACTTCAATCGTTTCCCAAAATAATCAACATAAATTCGTTCCCCCTCTGCCCGTTCTCGTCCCGTCGCTTTTTTCGTTTGCCCATCAAAATCAATATACTCCTCTCCTTCTTTTACCGTATTCCACACTGGTTTCGACACACTCCGATTCTTCCGTGCCTCCTGAATCACCGCTCCAGTTCGTGTATCCACAACTTTATACGACGTTCGTCCTTCCTCATCAGGATACATCTTAAACTTTTTATAAAACGGATCATCTTTATGTTCATTCCACTCCGCATCCACAACCGGCCGTTGAAACTCACCCGTATGCACAACTACCGGCCCACCCTGACCCACATCTGATGCAAATTCAATTGCCCGCTTAATTTCCGTCATTGAAAAATTCTTTTGTGATTTAGAAAAATTACCCTGCTGATCCATCCCCGCAAGCCCATATACTCCAACCGACGTATGCGTCGTAAAATCAACTTTATTTGCCCGCCCAATTTCAACTAACGCCTGCCGCTGCTTCTCCCCATACATCTCAGGAGTATGCCCTTGGCCCGAACCTTTCCCCATCCCAAAGAATCCAATCTCCATCACTTTAGTTCCACTGCGCAGCTTTGCACCCACCGCCGCAACATTGGGCACCGGCCCCATTGCAAGACTCATCCCTAAATCTCCAATTGTAAGACCAACATTACCTGAATTGTCAGAAGACGGAAACCCATGATTCCCATGATCGTGGCCATGCCCATGATCATGAAACTCTCGTTCCATCGGCTGCGTATATCCTGTTCCAAATTCAACCATAGACAATAAGTAAACAACCCAGATATATAAACATTACGAGAAAAAGAATGCATTTAACAATTCATTTAACAAATAAGCAAGAAAATTTAAATAGCTCTATCACTTTTTGTAAACTAAATGAACAAATCAACACAAAAACCAAAATCAAAAAGTATACAACAACTCGCTAAAGTAATTGTACCAATTTTAAAAAAGAACGATATCACCAAAGCAGGCATTTTTGGTTCATATGCCCGTGGAGAACAAAAAAAGAAAAGTGACATTGACATCCTCATAAAATTTAAAGGAAAAAAAAGTATGTTTGATTTAGTGCATGTTGAATTAGAGCTTAAAAAAAAAATAGGAAAAAAAGTTGATTTAGTAACCTACAATTCACTTCACCGCCTCTTAAAAGAAAGAATATTACATGATGAGGTCAGAATATTATGAAAGAACCACCAATATTTCTAGAACATGTATTAACATGCATCCAAAGTATTGAGCAATTCAAAGAAGGCTTATCAAAAAAAGATTTTATTAATAACGATTTAAAGCAAAGTGCCATTTTGAGAAAAATAGAAATTATAGGGGAAGCTATGAAAAATATTCCATCCGCCTTTCAAAAAGAGTATCCCGAGATTGAATGGAAGAAAATCATGGGAACAAGAGACAAGTTAATTCATCAATATTTTGGCGTAGATTTGAATCTGATGTGGGATGTAATACAAAATAATATCCCTATCTTAAAAAACCAACTTCAAGCCATACTTAAAAGATTAAAATAACATAAACAATACAAATGACCCCCGAACTCCTCCCCCACATTGACGAACACGACAATCTCATCGCCATTCATCCTAAAGAAACAATCAAACAACAAAACCTGCGTCATCGCGTATCATTAATCATCCCAAAAACCACCGACAATAAATTCATCCTCGCCCTCAGAGCCAAAGATAAATTCCCGCATCCCAACGTCTGGGTCTGCGCCGTGGGTGGTAAAGTACAATCCCATGAAACCTACGAACAAGCCGCCCTAAGAGAAATGCAAGAAGAAGCAAACATTCAAAGTAAATTAAAACTCATCATCCCCCTCTCCCCATTTGAAAGCGAAAAAGAAAAATACATCGCCCAAATCTTCACAACCACAGCAGAAATCCCTCTCCATCTCCTCCGCCCCGACCCCTCTGAAATCCAATATTTTCAATCATTCTCATTATCAGAAGCAAAAACACTAATCACCCACCATCCCGAACAATTCGCCCCCTCCTTTCGCATTCATTTCCAACGCTTTATAGAAACATACAAATCGTAAAAAATCACTAATTGATAATCAGTATCAATAAGAAAAAAGAGTGCATATAACACCAGTTAAACGCACTCACCCCTGCTTTCATTCTCAAATTTATCTCCAAGCCTTCACCCACTTTTATACCAATCTAACTCCTTCGCCTTCTTAGAACCATCCGTTTTATACATTCCCCTAACCACCTCACTCATCTGCTGTGTAAGCGAAGTCGCTCTCGCCGCCTCCTGCGTCAACGAATACCTCCCCGCATCCACATCCTCTAACTTCTTCTCCATCGCCGAAGCAATATACTGCACCCGTCGCTGCTCCTCTTGATTCATATACCCTTTCGTCTCCACCGCCTGATATAACGTACTCATTTGTTGATACAACTGCGCCGCCGGCTGCTGACTTAGCGCCGTAATATAATCTCCCCCCATCCCCCCTCGCATCTGCCCCGCCATCTGCCGCCGCTCCTGCTGCACCGTCTCCTCTAACCCCGAACGCGAACACCCTGCCGATCTCCTCACATCATGTTGCTCCCCCTTCCCTTTCTGTTTCTCCTCACTCTCCTCTTTCAACTCCCTATCCTCCTTCTTCTCACCCACCCTCTTCTGCATCGACTTAAGAATAATCCTCGCCTCCTCACTCAACCCCTCCCCTCCCTCAGACGCCACCTGTTCGATTGGCACTTTATCCTTAAAATTTTGCCTCTCCGTCAACTCCTCATTCGCTTCAACAATACCCTTCTCCGCCTCATCAATTTCCTTCTTCTGCTTCTCAAGCGCTACACGCTGCTCCTCCATCTCTTTTTTCTTCTTCACTTCCAGTTCTTTCAATCGTTTAATCCGCTCTTCAGGAGGTAAATTCTTCAAATCATCAGCCATAATTGTAAAAAAACACTTCAACTATAAAATTCTATTGCAATAATCAACAAACAAAAATAGACATGTCTACACCATATTCATTCTACCACGTAATCATCCGATGCGCCTTCTTAAAATTATTATACGTATTCCACGCCACCCCTCGCACACCTCCTGCTAAACCACCTCTTGCCGCATCTAAATCTTTACTCTCCTTCCACGCATCACGTGCTGACTTTTTTACAGGCCCGCTCGACTTCTCCGGCGCCTGATAAAACTCCCCTAAAAAACTCTCCATAAAACTCTTCTGCTTCTTCCCGCCATCCTTCTTCTCTTCTTTCTTTTCCCCCTTCTTTTGCTGTCGCGCCTCAACTAAATACTTATCTAACTCATCACCTAACGCATTCATCGCACCCACAACCGTTCCCGTTAAATCACCAAGCAGCAACCACATCTCTTTATCTTTCACTTTAAGATAATTCCTCAACTCTTCCTCCGTCCATACATACCCTCGCAGCTGCATATCCATCTTCCCAATATGTACCGGCCCCCGATTATACCCCTCCTGTACCACTTTTAACTCCGGTCGTGTTCGATAATGAAACGTCGCTAAAACACACCCATATAACTTCGTCTCCCCTACTTTCACTTCCGTAGTTCTCCCCAAAATCTCCACATCAAGCATACTCCCCTCAAACGCCGACAACAACTCCGGCGACGTTAAACTCTTCTGCTTCATCGACAACTTTGGCACATTTCGTAAATACGGTTTGATCCATTGAATATACATCCGAATAATCTCATAATGCTGCAACAAATACTGCAACATAAACCTCTTTCTATCCTCATGCTCTTTATACGTTCGATGCCTCCACTCTACATACTGTGTTAAATGCCTCAGCAACACCCGTGTAACATTCCGATTAAAATCCTTCTCCAGCGAATTGACATACTTCTCAACCTCACTATGATTCTTAAACGGCGGTGCATCAAAAAATAAATCAGGCAACGTAATAAATTCCAACTCTCGCGCCATCCCATACACCGACGCCGCACTTTTCCCCCCGCCCTGCACTAAATCAACAAACATCCCTTTAAGCACCATCTCAGGACCTTTCTCACGCTGTGCCAACTCTTTTCCCTCCTGCTCTGCAACTAACGTATAATACCCTAACCGCTCCTGCAAAATACGCAGCTCTCGCACCATCTGAAATAACTCTTTAATCATCTTCCCAACTGTTGCCAAAAATTGTGAAATCCTATCCTGCTGCGCGGCCAACCTCTGCTGCGTCACTCCAAAAAAAGCCGAATTCTCTGACGCCGCAAACGAATCCTCAATTTTATCGACAATAGGAAAACTCTGCTTAAACCCCTCTAACACCCAAAAATACGGCTCTTCCAAACTCAGATCATACGCCTCATACGTCAACCAATACGACTTCATCGGTTTTGGATACCCCGTCCTAGCATACTTCCCACCCGGATGACTCCACTCTGATTCTTCCTCTTCAGCATCTTTATAATCAACAATAGAACCATCATTCAGCGGTTGTTTGAGCAAAAACGCATTTTTCTCTTTATTATAATCATACTTCTCTCTTGCACTCTTTGTAATAAATCCACACTCTACTAACAACTCTGATCTCGACCGTCCATAATCCGAGAAATACTTTTCTTCCATCTAGTTCACCATAGAGTTAGAGAGTAATATGAAGTATATAAACATTACGAAGAAAAGTTTTATCTCTCCCTCATAATTCAAAAACGTGTTAAACGCACTTATTACTCGACAGTTTATTCCAACAGCCATTTCCAAATAGGAATATACTTTATTTTTCCTTTAATCCCAAACCATTCCACTTCCTCTTCGCCGCCACTATCCAACGTAATAATCGACAAATTTTTACAACGTAAATCCTTGCTAGCTTTAAGCAATGCTCTGATTTCTCTCTGTTTTGTATCCTCTTTTTCCAACGACACACAAACTTGAATCAATTGCGTAATTTTTCCTCTTTCTCTAATCACAAAATCAACCTCTTCTTGCAGCGTATTTTTCCAATAATACATCTCTACATCAGCAGAAGAAGACTGTCGCCGAAACAACTCAATTGCCACAACATTTTCAACTAAATGTCCCTCATCCCTGCCACTTTGCACACCAACAGCTCGAGACATACCTGTATCAATACAATATAATTTCTTTTCGCTTTTTTCAATTTCTACTGGTTTAAAAGAAAACTTGCTCAAAGACATAAGTAAATACGTTTCGGTCAGATATGAAACATAATTTTTAACCGTATGATCACTCCCTAATCCAAATTGTCGCCGTATTTTGCCATAACTAAGTAGCCTGCCAGGATTGCTCATCACCGTTCTTGCAATTTCTTTAAGTGTTTTAACATAAGAGACATGATACCGACCAACAATATCCCGTTCAATAATTTTTTGATATAACTCCCGTAGATAACTTATCTGTTCTTCTTTGCCCATCACCACTTCCGGAAATCCGCCTTGTGAAACAAACTCTTTAAAATAATGAAGTAATTCACTTCTCCCCGCCGTAGTTTCTACATCCCCTTTAAAATTATGAACCTCAAGATATTCTCTAAAACTAAACGGAAAAAGTTCTATCGTACGATGTCTGCCAGTCAAATGTGTCGCCATCTCTTTCGCCAGAAGTTTCGCATTACTTCCTGTCAAAAATACCGCGAACCCCGCTCGATGAAGCCTATTCACAAACAGTTCCCATTGATCTAAATTTTGAATTTCATCAAGAAAAATAACATTCATTTCTTTCCCATATATTTGATATAACCCCGCTAAAACATCATTTGGTTTTACATGTAAAAGTCGATCATCATCAAAATTAACATACCCATACTTTTTCCCCTGCAACGCTTGGTATATCAGAACCGACTTACCGCAACGTCGTACACCAGCCACAACTTGAATCAGACGAGAACTACGTTGTAACTTTTTTTCCTCATTTCGCACAACCAAAGACAACCCTTGCAGTCCTCGATCTAACTCTTGCCGTTGGTCTTTGAGTGTTTGAATTATATCCATCCTTCCTCAAAAACAAAGCTTATTTATAAATATTTGCATTCAACTGCAGAAAAATAGCCAAAATCCTGCACTCTACTGCAGAAAATAGTTTATTTTGAACCCAACTCAACCTCCCTCCAAAAACCACAACCCCTCTCGCTCCCACACCCGCACCCTAAACCCACTTCCTTCAAGCACCCCCCTCCACCCCAACAGCGTCAACTCTCTAACTTGTTTCTGCCGCTGCCATTCATTCACCTGCCCCGAATACAACACCACCATAAACCTCCCCGATTTACGCAACACCCGCTTAACCTCCAAAAGTAACCCATTTAAATTCTCCACATAATTCAACACAAACACTGCCGTCACCGAATCAAAAACCCCATCCGCAAACGGCAATCGAACATTCAAATCCCCCACCATTTTCTCAGAACATTGATCATTAAATTGTAACATCTTCTCTGACACATCAAACCCAACGGAAGGAACATAACTAAACGCCCCGCAGCCAATATCTAAATTTCGCCCAGTGTTAAACGCACTCAACTCCGAAGAAATCACAGAACGCAATCGCATATCAATCTTCCTCCCCCACATAAACGCCTCTCCATTCCAAAACGCCCTCTTCTCAACCGGCCAACCTTGAGCCCAACTAACATCAGACGCCAACCTCTTCAACTTCCCCTCAACCGGTTCCCCATACTGCAACTCCAATAACCCAATCAAAAATTCATTCTCTGCATCATCTTTTGGTGTAATTGTCATATTTTCATTCAAGCAATTCACGAGGCACTCTAAATTCGGTATCAGAAAACACAATTTCTTCGCACGCAGAAATACATCTTTTGCAAACATCCATCATAAAATTATATCTCTGCATAATCTCTTCACTCTGAACCGAAGAACCATATCTTGCTTTCTCACGTTCATCGACATCCGTTTCCTCATTTTTTTCTTTATACACCATAATCCGATCAATAAATTCATCACCATATTCAATCAAACGTGTATCTTTCACATACCGCAAAAACAAAGCTGTGCATTTTTGACTTCTACTCTCAACACCAAACTTCGCTAAAATAGCCAGAGCACAATAATACTGAGAATAAAACCATTCTTCTGGAATTTTGTAATCCATCCTTTCCTTTTTAAACAGTTCACAGAGCAATAAATTTACTTTTGCTTTTTGTACATATTCCTCAGCTTTTATATCGTCTCGACCAACAAAAAGTAAACCTTTATGTTTCTTTCCGTTTCCTTCATCTTTTGTTGCAAGAGAAAAGCATTCAACTATTTTTGGTGTTGTAGTCATGTGCCATCCCTCTCATAAATGTGACAAAATGTTCCGCTCCAAATAAAACAACTCCTTTTTTAACAGCACTTATAAACGCCTTATTTTGCCATTTCAATTCTGCTCTAAACTCACGTTCAGTAAAATTAATTGAATGAATTTGTTGTACTTGAGTATTCTGAATTTTTTCCATCGCGTGTTGTATTTTAATAAAAAATTTTTGAGAACAAATTCCTAAAATATCAATATCATTTGCCTGCTTTGGAGAATAGATAATACTTCCATACAAAATTACAAAATCAGTTATATTTTCTATATCTGAAAAAGTAAAGCGCCATCGCCTCTGCGTTAACGCTTCTTCTGTTAAATAAAAAGAAAGTATTTTTTCAACCAAAGGATTATCCCAGTTCAAGAATAAAGTATAAGTACTTGTTTTCCCTCCCCCCACCGATTTTAAAACAATATACTTCTCAGAACCCAGCTTTTTAAGAACCTTCCACATACCAACACGACTTAAATTTAATTCTGTCGCTAAAGTAGTAATAGTATGCACCTTAGTAAAATCTTTAAGCAAGTGAAGCAGTACTTTTTTTGTAGTCAAATCTCCTATTTCCATACAGATAGCAGTTATTAACTATTAGGGAATATATAAACCTTTCTCAAAATTAAAACTTCATTCTTAAAACCACAACGCCGCAAGCGTAAAAAACCCCTGAAACAATATTCCCGCCTGCAAATTATCAACCATCAACACAATTAATAACAATAACATCCGTCCAAGACAAATATAAATCTCCCGCACCACATAATACTGCGCAATCTCGCCGCGCGCTTTATCACATTCTAATGCCCCCATCGGCGCATTCTTCACCCCTTCTGTAACACCCGCCAAAATCGAAATCCCAAACACCCCCGTTATACTGCTCACAAGCGACCGTAAAAACCACGTCAACGACTCAAACCCCGCACTCCACCACACAATCACTCGTTTATCTTTATGGTCGCTATACTTTCCAACCACCAACACTAACACCGCACTCACAACCGAAAACACCGTCCCCATCAACCCAAGCGACACATAACTCCCTAAAATCATAAACACCATCAACGGCCATATAACCCCCTCTGCCATCACCCGTGTACCCTTCGACACAAAATATAACGAATCTCCCCAATGCTTGCGATCAAACAACCCTCGTACAGAAAAATGATAGGGGATATGCTTATCCTCGCTCAAAAACAACACCCCTGCTCCCAAAATTAAAAAAAGAGTCGCTGTCATAAACAAAAACGTAAACCCAAACTGCTCAATAATCAACCCCCCAATCACTGGCCCAACCATTGTCGCTAAGATAGACACACTCATCTGTTTTCCCACCTGCTCCCCTCGATGCTTATGATCCGTCACACACTGAAACACTAAATTCATCCCCATCCAATATAACCCAAGTGAAATCCCAAGCAACGTGCTAATCAAAATCAACGGCGTCGCCACAACCGGCAGCAACTGCAATAAAATAATATACCCCACATAAAACGGCACACTCAACAGCACACAATGCTTCACCCCATACCGCGCGCAAAACTTCGCCGCAACAGGAGTAAAAATCGCAAAAATAAGAGAATAAAACACAAAAAACAACAACGTCTGCGATAATGTATACCCTAACTCTTTATAGAGATACAGAGGCACAAATAAACTAGTCAGCGACAACGCAAATGACCTAATCGCCATCGCTAAATAGACTTGCGTCAACTCTTGCCGCGGCAATAAACTCCTCCACACCTCAACATCTCGCAACATAAATCATTCACCTGCATTCTACACTACATTCTTGTCTATATAAATATAATATAACCAAAGAATTTATAAAAGAATATAAGCTTTTTCATTTCAACAATGGGCTTGTGGTCTAGCGGCTATGATATCTCGTTGACGTATATCTATTAAGATATTCAAATTCGAGAGGATCCCCGGTTCAAAAATCGACCGTAGAAACGGCACAACTGAAACTCCGGGCAGGCCCATTTCATTCTTCCCACAACTTTCTCCCAAAAAATCACATAAGAAATATAAACAAGCTTTAGTTACTAATACAATATGTTTCCTCAACCAAACGAACAACCCTCATACATCCTCCAAAAACATAAACCTCGCGCGCTCATACCCCCTATTTGCAGTTTCATCGGTCTGAGCATCATCTTCTACCTCGGCATCCTCCTCAACTTTCAACTATTAGAATTCCAAGCCTCAGACGAAGAACTCGCTCGCTTAATCTCTTTAATTCTCATCCTGCTTCTCGACTGCATCAGCATCTACCTCGCCATCCAAAAATCAAAACAACCCTATTTATTCTATCGCACATACATTCTTCACAACAACAAACAACTTCTCTATACATCTATCACCCAACCAAAATCAGAGCAAAACCTCTACGACAAAATATTTCATACCTACTCACTACAACTCACCGACAAATTTACCATCCACCACATTCCAAAAGAAACCGACATCCAAACATATATCCAACAGATGAATGCGTATAACCAAAGAACATCCACCCAAAACACAACCCAATCACAAATTTAACAATCTAAAAACAATTCTCCTACTCTTTCAAATCCCCTGACAAATACACCTGTAAAAACACCATCGTCAAACATAACACTAACGGCCCCACAATCAACCCGATCGGTCCAAAAAACAACAACCCTCCAAATATTCCAATCATCACCACAACCGGATGTATCTTCGCTTTCTCACTAATCAATTTCGGGCGGATAAAATTATCAAGCGTACTCACAAAAACCAATCCATACACAAATAACCCCACACCTTTAACAATCAACCACGTCGAATCCGTAACCACTCCTTGAAAAATAATATATACCGCCGCAGGGATCCACACAAACCCCGTTCCTAAAAACGGAATCAACGCAAGTAACGCCATCACAAACCCCCAAAACAGCGGTGACGACACCCCAAATAAAAAGAATCCAATACCGCCTATAACTCCTTGCATCAGCGCCACAATCACATACCCAAACACTACACCTTTCACAATATCCTGCAACCGCTGCAAAATCAACAGATACTTTTTCTGATGCATCCGCAGATACGAATTCAACTTCTGTAGAAATTCCTCCCCACCTTTCAAAAAATAAAACATCGTAAAAAACATCACAAATAATGTCAACACAACTTTAGGCACTGCCACAAGAAACGCCGACCCTTTCTCAATAACCGCAACCGCCGCCGAATGTAACATATTATCTATATATCCTTGCACTGTCGGCTCATTCACAAACTGCTGCACCACTTTACAAACCTCAAGCGAACAATGACTTAATACTCCTGAATTAAACTGCTCTTTTGCCGACAAAAAGAGCACCGACGCCTCTTCAAATAACGACTTCACAAAAAAAACACCTGGAATCAAAAACAACAATAACACGCCAACACATACAATCAGCGCCGACAC
>Ga0155673_113_pt1 | contig 16903 bp, 15 predicted proteins | sample RifCSPlowO2_01_FD_107330 | JGI IMG/M metagenome (GOLD analysis project Ga0155673, IMG submission 107330) | Candidatus Buchananbacteria bacterium RIFCSPLOWO2_01_FULL_40_23b
CTAGGATATTATTTTGGTTCACGTAATAGTTATAAACAATTTGAACAAATGCAAATAACCGAACAAAAACTCTCCGCTTTAGAACAAAAAGTATCTTCTGAGTAAAAAATAATCACAAATCACTTATCCGAATTTTCTTCATTTCCCCCACAAATCTTTTTATATTCCACCCTCTTCTATCCTCAAAACAGATGAAACTCCCCCCACCCCAACGTCTCATCCTGTACGCCCTTGGCCAGTTCTATCACTCACTCAATCAGCCATTAATCGAAAAACCCGTCAAAGTCCACACCTCTAAAATCACTTTCATCGAACTCTTAAAACGCTCACCCCAAGTCACAAAACAGCCCCGCGCCATCTACAAAAATCTTGAAACACTACAACAACAAAAACTCATCACCTACAATAACCACCTCATCACCCTCACCAAAACTGGCCTCGTCGAACTTAAAAAAATAGAGATAGAACTCAACCAATTCCAATCCCTCACCGAATTCTTCAAACAAACTCAGAAAACCAAACGGAAATTGCAGACGGTTATTGAGAATTGAATTCTGACACAATACATTGAAATTTTAAAGTGTCACTACAAAGTAACAAAAATAGCGAAACATTTATAAATAGGAGTACTATCTACATAGTAAAATGCAACATTCAACTATCGCCAACGTCACAATCTCTGAACAATACGAAGCATTAGTTCTCAAAGATATAGTCCAAGTAGAACACGTACTGCGCCAATATATCAACGGCACAGTAAATCCTGCTACCCAGCATCACCAAAACACGCTCAACACCTCTAACCCACAAGATCAAGTCAGCACCGCTCTAGTCACAGCATTAGGTATACAAAAACTGCATGATGACCGAGTCGAACAACGCCTCCAACAACTGCTTGAAACATTAAAAACAACCAAGCAAGCAGAAATGAAAGGCGATCATGACGTCAGCGGCACCGCCTTCTTTAAAGTAGGTGCTTTTGCCGTTCAATACGAATCCGCTATCGCGTTAAAATTTTCCTGCGCCGGTGGCTATGACTTAAACGCCTATCTCGCAAATGCGCTGCAACTCCCTCAAAACCTCAGCGCCATACAAATCAACGCCCAACTCTCAACCAACGACCAACATGAATTTACCTATGACTTACCTACATTGTTAAATGCACTCACCCCTTACTCATTACAAGGCAATCTCACCAATCTTTTAACACCAAACGAAGAATTCACAGGTCTCAATTTAATCGCAACACAGATAAATCAAGCATATTACCTACTCAGCCTTAACTTTCCATCAACCCCCCTCTGCGGCTATGTAAAGAGCCAATTCCAAGGAACAATAAAGAAAACCCAAGACCAGCAAATTATCCCTCCACAACTTACCATCACCTTGCGCCCAGCCCAGATTGTAACCGAAAAAAACGCATTAGGCGACACATACAGAAGGATGGTTGGAAAACAAGGAGTAACCTATACCAAGCAAGATATTGAAGCAGTACAAAGCGCAGCCCACACCATCAAATCAGCAATGCTATAAAGACTATCGTTAAACGCAATCAATAGTTAAAGAATCACAATCAATCAAAGAATACACTAAGTTAAACGCACTCAAATAATTTCAACTCTATTCAAACCTATCAAACCATAACTTCAACTCCATTTGAAGTTATTAAAAAAATAAAAATAAAAAATCAACACCCCAAAACCTACCGCACATACACCTTCTCTTTCCCACTAAACCCTTTCACCGTACTCGCACTCCCACCCACAAACCACTCCATCTTCATCTTCCGATTATCAACCATCTCAACAAGCACAACTCCTTGCACTTCATTTCCCGCATATGCTTTCCCTATTTTTGCAAAATGCCATCTATCCCAATTCTCACCTGACTCAGTTTTATAGTCATATTTCACAAGCTCATACGTAACAACCCCGCTCCCAACACCAACCGTTGCCGGATTCGGACTATTCCCCTTCACCGCAAACTGCCTAGCTTCCCCACCAAAATCACCCAGTGACACAACCACAAGAGATGGATCAAGCGCATCATACGCAAACGCCGCATGCGTCTGCCAATATCCTAACAATCGATTAAACTCCTTCTTACCAAAATAAGCATTTGTCCATTCTTCAAACCAATTGCCAACCAACTTCCCATCAATATCATAATCGATCTTTCCCCCACGAGGCTGTGCCTGCCGAACATTGCGAGCAAGCAACTCTGTCCGCAGCGGCTCAACAAACACATCAAACATATCAACCGTATGTAACTTAAACGGCTCCGCATCATAACTATCAAGTACAACAAACCCTGGTAACGTCACCTCTTCATCATGTACCGAAAAATCAAACCCCGGCGCACGACCAATAACTTCCCCCGCTTCAACTTTAACTATCGGCCCTTTCGCCACAACTTTCTGCAGCTTTTCAGGCAATTGATTCACATGAATAAAAATCGAATAAAACGTACACGAATGATATATCACAAGTCTATAATCCCCAACACTGCTTGACGCATACACCTCAGGCATAGTCTGCACCTCAATAAATCCTGCCGCCGGCGCATACACATCAACAAACTCTTCAGCTCGACGATTGTCAACCGTCTTCCACTTCTTACCTGAATAATACCCATGATCAATTGGCGTCACATGCCCACCAATCATAAGCCCCGTTGGTTGAATCATCTCAATCTCATCAAGTTTCATTGGCGCATGCGTAAACATCACACTCCCCTCTCCTTCACAATTAGAAATAATCAGTTTCTGTTTGGCATGACCTGTGACATTACCATTTTGCCCTGCAATCTGCCCCACAGTTTTTCCATCAGATTTTTCGCCAGATTTTCCCCAAAATATATTCTGCGAACCAGTATTCTTAATCAGTTCAATTGCATTTAACCGAGCAATATACTCCGCTCTCTCAACTTCAGAAACTCTCCCTTTCACCTCATTCAATCGCCCCATCAATTGATCATAATGCTCCTGCCCAATCTGTTTAGGCCCTTTCGCAGACCAATAATCAATCTCTTTTTTAATTTCTCTAAACTTTGGCCCCACCTCCTCCTCATCATTATATTGCCCTGCCATCTTCCCCTGCCCAACTCCTCCATTTTCCCAAGCAACATCATTCTTTTCTGTTGAACTATCTCCTAAATTAGTATTATAATTATTACCTCCATCATTTTCTTTCACACAGCCAAATAAGAGTAAAAAGAAAACCAACAATACGAAACCACCATACATTTTTATTTTAATTTTAGCCATATATCTTACCTCATAAATTGTTAAATACAATCATCTGTTAAACACATTCACGTTAAACGCAGTCAGATAACTTCAACTCCAGTTGAACCTATCAAACTATAATTTCTATTTGAGTTGAAGTTATCAAGTTAAATGTACTCTTCACCGATAATACATTTTCTCCTTTCCACTAAACCCCGCAACCTCATTCGCTTTCTTCTTTGCAAACACTTCCATCTTTAAATGATTCTCATCACTCATCGAAACCAACAACGTTCCCAACACCTCATTCGTATTCTCTGTAATCAACGCTTTCCCTTGACTCTTAAACCCTCGCGCTGCCGTCACATCTTTCAACTTCACAAGCTCATACTTCACAATCCCGCTTGCAACACTAATTGTCTTCGGATCAGGTGAATTACCCAAAACACCATACGGTCCAGAATCCCCTCCAAGCCCCATATCTGAACCAATACTCACTCTCACCTGCGAAGGTTCAACTGAATCATACACAAACGACAAATGATTCGCCCAGTACGGACATAAATAATCGCCACAGTACTGCTCAATTTTTTTGCTACTTGCATAATCCGTTCCTTCCACAAACCAATTCCCAACCAATTTGCCAGGTATATCAAAATCGATTCTCCCTCCTCGTGGTTCCACCGTTCTCGGATTTTTCAAATCAATCTGCGATTGCAACGCCGGGCTAAAATACCCAAACACCGGCACTGCATGCATCTTCCACGGCTCACCATCATAAATCTTCGAAGAAATAAATCCAGAATGCGAAACAGTACTATCAACCGTCAACATCCCAAGTAAACCCCACTTCTCAACTTTCCCAATCATCTGTCCCGCTTTCACAGGGATGCGTGGATAGATAAAATTCTGACCAAGAGGAAGCTTTTCTTCACTAAACCCATCCAATTTTGCAAACGACGCATCCGCTGCAAGTAATTCTGGCGCAACTTCTGTAATATGTACATACGACCCAAACAACGTACACGAATATTCAAAATAAAAATGATAATTCTTAACCCCAATCCCAAAATACCCCGGATTGCGCTCAACGCGAACTAGATACCCATCCGCCAATGCATACACTGGAATCGCCCCTGCATTAGCATCATATTGAAATCCCACATGATCTCCTGGCGTAATATGTCCTGACACATACCCCGTCAACTCCCCTTGCGGCTCAATCACAGTAATCTTCTCCGCCGCAATGGGTAGCGACGTAAACACCACATCTTTTTTCTCCTCACAGCCTTTCAACTTTGTGAAAATCGGAGATTGTTTATAATCAGATTGCTTATATTCATCTTTAGCATTATTAGATTTAGAATAATTATTTGTCGCATATTCTTTTTGTGTATATAATGAGGTAGATCCATTAGTCTTCGCATCATGCGGTTCTACATTTTGTTCCGTCTTCTGCCCTATCTTCTGTTCACCTTTCTGCTCTGCAACAGCAGGTATCGATTTTTTCACTTCAACAGATTTTTGAGGTTCAATACTCTTTGTAGTCCCGCTATCTCTTTTATTTAATTCCGCACCAGAACAACCAACCAACAATAAACATAAAAGAACCACAAACACCAAAACCAATCGTAAAACATTCGTAGTAAAAATCATATTTACTATTTTCTTAAAATAATTATCTACCATAAAATCTACCTCCTAAGTATCTCATTTCAATTTTTCCTCACTTCAAGCAATCGCTCTGCATTTTTATATCCCACCTTCTCTTGTACCGCAGGATCCAACCGCCCAATAAACGCTCGCCCATATTTTACTAAAAATAATCCGACATCAATATCATAATTCCACACCGCATCTCCTCGATCTGTGCCCCACATAAATCGATCGGGATGCTTTTCAATTACTTTTTCCCAGCGTTCCAAATCTTTTGTAATAAGATTCTCAAAATCTTTCTCTGCCGCATTCAAAAATTCTTCTTTACTCTTACCAACATAAAGTTTGAAATGCTGATGAAATTGCGGATTCGCCGTAAAATAAATATTAGGATACTTCGTCATCAGTTCATCAATATCATGCTCTAATTCTTCTGCATGAACAATAAAATTAATATCCGGATGCGATTCTAATACCCGCTTCCAATTATTCACTTGATTCCATCCGGGATGATAATACACCATCAGTTTATATTCCCGCGCCAATTTATAATTCTCTAAATAAATAGGATCATCCACTGGCGGATTTTTTTCTTCCGTCGGAGAAGAACCAACCTCGCCATAGCCTTGGAACAAATGAGGATGCACCTGTAACATTTTTCGCAAAATAACTGCATCAACTGTCGGCATATCTTCCGTTGGCGGCATGATAAACGATGTAAAAAGCGTTGGATATTGCGCCAGCGTTGTATTAGCAATCTCTAACGCCTGCAGATACATTTCTGGATAAATTGGAAAAAACGCAAAATTGCGAACAGTCCCTTCATGTTTCAAAGTACACGCAATCTCACTCATTTTCACATTCACACCCAACAGCGCTTGAGGCCCGCCAAACGCCCCCTCACTATTTATCTGAGAGGTATAATCCTCATCCTCCCACCCTCCATCATCACTCTCTTCAGGCATCCCATCTGGCATCGCCGGAATATGCAAATGTGTGTCAATCAACGGCCCTTGATAATAATCTTTAGGATACGTTTGTGTTGCAACCACAGGACAAGAAGTTTGCCCCATCGCTGCCTCAATTCTCTTTTTCCACACTTTCTCTTCAAACGTCAATTCAATCTTTTTCTCTACTGTAACTTTTTTCTCTACTGTAACATTTTTTTCTACTTCAACTTTTTGTTCTATTTTTCCTTTCACACTTTCATTTGCTTTTTCCACAATTATATTTTCGGATTCAGTTTGTAATACCGGTGTCGATACTATTTTTTGTGTAACCTCAGGAATTGATTGCAACGAAGGAGAAGAACTATCTGCCGGAGCACAACCTACTACAAAGAGTATACACAGTAAACAAAATAAACCAAACACAAACCTACTGTTTAGATATACACTCATTTTTTCCCCTCTGCAAACAACCATTGCGCATTCTTATACGCAAACTTCTCCTGCACATTCTTATCCAATCGTCCAATAAACGCCCGGCTATAATCATTTAACACAACGGCCACTTCAGGGTCAACAGACCATGTCGAACCAACCCCCCTATCTGTATCCCATAACACCTGATTTGGATGCTTTTCAATAAACTCTTTCCACGTCTCCAAATCTTTTGTAAGAAGTGGTTCATAATTTTTAAAATGCGCAATAAATTCTTCTTTGGTGTAATCTTCATTCAACAAAAACACATCACCATATAACTCATCAACCCCATAATACACATTCGGATGTTTTTCTAAAATTTCCGTAACATCACGAAGCGAACCATCACACTGCCCGCAATCAGCCAATTGATCGCCATGCCAAATAAATGTAATATCCGGATTTGCAGAAAGTACTTTTTCAAACGCCTCTTTTTGCCCTTCACCCAAATGAAAATACACAACTAACTTATGTTTTCGCACAATAGGATAAATCTCCTGCAACCGCGCAGAATCCGGAGGCAACGGCGCAGCCCCACCTGAATGCCCATACAACCCAATCTCCCCATACCCGCGAAATAATCCCGGTTGCACATTCAACATCGCATCTAACTTTTTCCAATCAACCGTCGAAGAACCGCCTGGACTACCATCATTTTCTGGCGGCATAATAAAAGGTACAAACCGCCCCGGATACTTCTCCATCGCCAAACGAACCAATTCAACCGACTCATTCACAATCGGCTCCCATACCGCAAAAAACACAAGCGCACCACTCGTATTCTCTGTATCCAACATACACACCCATTCATTAATACTTTGTTTAATCCCAATATTGCTACCCGTATAATATGAATCCTCAAACCCCGGCGTACCATCTGGCAAACTCTGCATATGAATATGCGCATCAAACATCGGACCGCGATAATACCCCTCAGGCAACGTCATCGGATCTCGAGCTTTCGGACAATCAACCTCTGCAAACGCTTTTTCAAACACCCGTTTCCAGTGTTTCTCTTTAACAGAAAGTTCTTTTTCTGTAACTGGTTCTTTTGCAACAACAATCTCTTTTTTTGGAGAAACAGTCTCATTTATTTGTTCAACATTTTTCTCAACTTCAACTTTTTGTTGTATTGTATTATCTGCAATAGTATCATCAATTTTTGATACAGTAGAATCGCTCTTCTCTTGCGTTGACTCAATTTGCATATCATCAACACCCCTCTCCACCCCGCAAGAAACAACTAAGAGTAAGACAACCAAAATCAACAACACCAACACACCCCTCTTTTCCATATAGCTAAGAAAAGACGTAAACTATAAAAACTTAACTCTTTTAAGCCCCACATAGGAATCAACCTTCTACCTCCCTGATACATACCTCTTCCCATCCACAAATACCTTCCCACCCCCCACTTCTTTAATTACACCATCCACCTTCGTATCATACAAATAAATCTGTGCCGTATCATGAGCCACCACATCACCTGTAATTGTAGAATCATAAAATTGATAGCTCACATTCTCCCGTGCAATCGCAAGCGAAGACACACTATTTCGCACAACAATAATTGCATTCCCACTATTTGATTGTAGATCTGCCAAATCCGAATCGACAATCTCAACATGTGCAGAATTGAAGGCTTGCGGATACCAATCTCGCACAAAAGTATTAACTAAATGCAACCGATTCGTATCATACACCAAAAAATAATCCTCATATGTTTTCGTCTTTAGATCAGCAACCTGTACAACCACATTTGATTTCTCCCAATCCGACCCCGCATTTAATCCAATCGTCATCTTCGAATTTACAAACGTTACATTTGTATTCTTATCAAGCGTCGACCCCCAATCAGTAAACGTTGAATTAATTGTATGAATTTCCATAACACCCAATTCATTTCCCAAAGTTCCAATACTCAAATCATACTTCTTCTTAAACCCCTGCGGCAGTTCAAATACCCCACTCACATTCGTTAACACCAGTTCAAAAAATAAACTGCTATTTACAGCCACAATTTTTACATTCGAACTCAACGTTAATCCCACCGTACTATCCGAAATGAAAAATTCCGAATCTCCACTCGCCCCATGCCAGGGAATGCAACAATCCTCCCCATGCACATTGTTAAAAACCACATGTGCAAGATCTTCATATTGGAAATTAAACCATTTACCTCCCGTATGCAATTTCACATCTTTCATCTCAAGTCTTGCCTTATCACGAATATATACCCGAAACTGTTGGCTATATTCCTGCTCAAAAAAGAGATCAGAATTCTGCACAATCAACTTTCCCGTACCATTCACAATCAGATTCCCCCGCAATTTAAAATTAGTATCTTTGATTACATATTCTCCGGAGGAAATGATTAGATCACCCTCCTGCACTTTTTCAGATTTTGAAATTTGTATTGGAGAAATGACTTTCTTAATTGTATCACCATCCTGAGCATAATTTTTAGATAGAGTATCACCACCATTTTTATCAACAACAACAACACCTATATTATCAACCGCAACTATACTTTTATTTTCAACAGAAATTACAGAAACATCATTTTCTATTTCATCTATCTCCCCCTTCTCCTCAACTTCCACACAGCCAACAAAGAGAAACATAACTAACACCAAAAACAACATCCCAAATAACCTCTGCCAGTCCATGTAACCCCAAGAAAACAAGTATCATTTATTAAATCTTTGTATAACTACACTTAAAAAATAAACAGAAACCCACTTCTGTTAAACGCAATCAGATCTCTACACCAAATTGAACCGTCGCATCGCCTCCTCAAGCGTAACCGTTCTTTTCGCAACAAAGTCATCAATCCGAGACACCCGTACTCTACCCCCATAATACTGAGGAGAATTTAGCACTAAATCTGAAATCCCAAAAATCAGCTTCGAAGAAGTTCGAGCAGCCATACAGTCCATAGAATTTTTTAAACACCTTCCATTATATCCGCCACCAAAATAAATCCGTTTACCTGAAAAATCTTTTAACTCTCTAAGATTCAACGGTATTCCCGAATCATATTCTGTAAATACAACCCGATCAACCAGCCCTGCTTCAACTAAAAGACTAGACGCCGCAGCATAGTGATGCAGTGTCTCTAAAAGTACAACCCCCACACGAGATTGAGAAGATTTATTCATCGATAATAAATGCAGCAGATCATCTTCATACTTCTCAACATCTCTTCGCCCTTCATCACTATCAATATAATTCATATGAGATAAAGATAAATAGAGCGGATGTGTAAGCATAATAACCATAGAACTTTCAATTTCTCGTTCATATACTCGAGCGTGAGTTTGAGCAAGCTCAAATAACTCTTTATCTTTTCCTTCTTGATATCTTTCATCAACATCTAAATGACGATTTTTAACATAATAAGAAATATGATCAGCCCAATCCGCAAACGTATTATTCAACACGATTGGGCTAGCACTATTAGCTGCCGGCAATTTATGCTGTAAACTAGCATTATAATATGCACGAAATAAACGAGAGTCATCCATAAATAGCATCAAAAGCAGTCTATTTATAAACTTTTTGCTATTTTTATCACTTTATAGTTATAAATAAAATAATCTTAAACCCCATTGTAACAAATACATATATATATACGCTCCTGAAATCCAATATCATGCAAAGAATAGTAATATATGGATTAAAGAGTGAAGAACTAGAACCTTTAAAAACATATTTATCTCAACACAGCTATGTTATCGATAAAGAAGTTGTAGGATACCAGCCCACAAGAGAGATTCATGGAAGAATTGGAGAAACTCATTTAGTTTTCCCAAGACTAATTGAACTCAAAGTAATAGAACCAAATTTAGAGAATGTTCTTAATGAATATTATAAACAATTATCAGCCACAAATTCTCCTAAAATTTAATTGTTGAAAAAATGTTAAACGCAATCTATAACTTCAACTCCATTCAAAGTTATCAACAGATCACAAAAATACTCTCACTTCACAACCAAACTCTTCCCGCTCATCTCTTTTGGCTTCTTAATTCCCATAACAGAAAGCACCGTCGGCGCAACATCCTGCAACCCACCCGTTAAACGCAGTCCCCTCTTCGTTTTACCCGCAATACTTTTGCGAAACTCATCCACCATCACAAACGGCACCGGCGCAGTAGTGTGACACGTATTACACTCCGCCAGCATATCTTCACAATTCCCATGATCTGCCGTAATAAACACCACCCCTTTAAATCCGCGAACAATCCGCCCCAACTCTACATCAATCGCTTCAACCCCTTTAATTGTAGCCTTCACATTTCCCGTATGCCCAACCATATCCGCATTCGCAAAATTCACCACAAAAAAATCATACGCCTCCTGATCCCGCAGCAACACATCCGTAATCTCTTTCACCCTCATCTGTGGCACCGTATCATACGTCTTTACCCGACGACTCGCAATATGCACCCGATGTTCGCGTGGAAAAATACACTCACACAACCCATTAAAAAAATACGTCACATGCGCCCACTTCTCTGTTTCCGCAATCCGCAGCTGCCTCAAGCCATGTAGCGACACAACCTCTCCCAGCGTCTTAGTCGGCGCAATCGGGCCAAATGCCACAGGCACTTTTAATCCAGAATCATACTGTGTCAAAGTCACAAATTTCAAATCAATCAACTTCTTGCGTTTAAAATTTTTAAATTCACCAAGCACAAACGCTTTTGTCAACTCCCGCGCTCTATCTGACCGAAAATTAAAGAATATAACTGAATCATGCTCTTCAACACTACATTTGTTCAACAACAACGTCGGCTCAAAAAACTCATCCGTCTCACCAATAGAATACGCTAAATCCAACACCGTAAAAGGATCCTTCGCCTGCCGTCCAATACATTGCACCATACACTCATACGCTTTATGCTCCCGATTCCAGCGATTATCCCGATCCATCGCATAATATCGCCCCATCATCGTGGCAAGCTTCCCAATTCCCAACTTCTTCATCTCATCAAGCAACATTTTAATATACTTCTTCGCTGATTTGGGCGGCGTATCTCTCCCATCAAGTATCGCATGCACATACACCTCTTTTAATCCCTGCATCTTTGCCATCTTAAGCAACGCAAACAAATGCGAAATATGCGCATGCACCCCTGAATCACTCAATAAACCCAGTAAATGCAACGCCGTCTTATTCTTCTTCGCGTGGTTCATCGCCTCAAGTAACGCTGTATCCTTAAAAAAAGAACCATTTTTTATCGCCCGTTCAATTCGTACAAAATCCGTCTCAACAATTCTCCCCGCCCCAATCGTCAGATGCCCAACCTCCGAATTCCCCATATAGTCACGAGGTAGCCCCACCGCTTCCCCAGACGCCGAAAGCAACGCATGCGCATACTTCTTCCATAACAAATCAAACTCCGGTGTTTTTGCCAGTGCAACAGCATTCCCTCTACTCTCACGTCTACTACCCCACCCATCCAGAATTAATAATAATACTTTTGATCTATCACTACCACTTTTTTTCATATAATACGCCATTTCTTCAGAGTTCATAAATCTTTTTCTACAATATTTCTCACTCAAAAGTTATATAAATTACACTTAAAATACAAAAAATATGAAATATCCTAATATTGAAGACATAATATCATCCTATCAATTACCCCAAAATATTAAACAGAAAATTACTCAAATTGCAAAACACCATATCGAAAAATATAAAATAAATAATTTTAGTCAGATCTATGAATATGTTGCAGAGCTTGTAGATAAATTTACAGTACCGTGGGAAGAGAAAAATACGGTCTCCCTAGATCAATCAACCGCTTCATCTAAAAGAACTCTCCATGAAAAAATAACCTCAAACAACTCTGCAGAGACCGAAAGATTAGAAGAAAAAATAAAAAAAGAAAACACAGTTTCAACAAACACATCGAAGGATCAATTAAAAAAAATATTCTCAGAATCTGATATAACTACACAACAAATCATAAGTGTATTATTAGAGAAAGTTCCACAATTTCATATCCCTCAAATTGCAGCTGCAGATATCATTAAAAATCGCACAGTACAATTACTCTCTTCATATTTTAAATACGGTCGGTTACAAATACCTCCAAGACCTATTAAGCACATTAAATTTGATAATAAAATAGATATCCATTACGCAAAAAGAAGATATGGTGGAAATCCTCTCGCTTTTTTGAAAGAGCATGAGGAATTTTATGCTCAGCTCACTCGAAGTCAACTAGAGGAAATTGATCGCGGACTATACGCAGCCCTGTTACGTAAACACCAAATACAAGAAGCATTGGAACTAAATTTATTACTATCCACCCCATTATATAGGGGACACAAAACAGCACTGGAATTTTTTATTGCACATAAAGAAAAATATCATGGTTTATCGCGTACAGAGTTACAGAAAATTGATTCAGGGTTATATCAGAAATTATTAAAAGAAGAGAGACTCAATCAACTTATACTACCCAAAAGAAATAGATGGTTGCATCAAAGTCCGTTAGCATATTTTCTTAGTCAATACGAAATCAATAAAGACATATCTCGAACAGAACTTAGAAAAAGATATTGCTATTTATATAATAGATTAAAAAAAGAAAATCAACTATCAGTAGCTATTCCAAAAAAGAAAGGTAACAATTATCACGGTTACGAAACCCCCCTAGCCTATTTTCTTGCACAAAGTACAACATACCAAGGACTAACACGCTCACAACTCCAACAAAAAGACATGGCAATGTACATGGCATTATGGCGTGCCAAACAAATAGAAGCAGCAATCCCTGAAAATCACAAAAACGAAAAAAAACCATATCGTGGTTTTGATACCCCATTAGATTATTATCTTGCAAACCAAGAAAAATATGTTGGCATATCCAGAACACAGTTAAAAATTAAAGATAGCGGTTTGCACAAAGCATTAAAAAAACAAAACTGGTTGGACCAAACATTTCCATCTCAAATATCAATTTAAAAAATTAATTAGATCATTTTCTTATATACGCAATAATATAACAAAGCCAAAAAACCACAATCTTCATAAACAACAACTTCTTACCAAAAAAATCATGATTTCACCTGATATAATACCTCTTCGCCAAGATATACTCTGTTTGCTTGAACCACATACCCTTCTCCTCTACAAACCAACGGCTGAGAATATTTACATCCGCGCAAAAACCACTCAAAAACTTAACCCACAATCACAAGAACACCCAATCATCCTGCTCACATCCTATAATGCTGCAAACCAACAATATCACGAAAACCAATCTCTCCTTGCCACAACACAACAACTCTTCTTTGACATCCCGCCAAAAGGATTAGAAAGACGACTACAACAATTATATGAAAAATAGAGATCAAAATTATTTCGCCAAATTAACCGCTTGTCCAATATAAGCAGCCGCATAAGTACCAGATAAAAGAAGAGCCGACCCCTCCACAAAACCGCGAAGAGCTCCAATTGCTTCTCGTAATCGCAATTCATTTTTTAATCCATCTCCCAATTCACAATCTCCTACACGTTCATAAAAATCATTTCTATAATTCAAACTTTGTACATAACCACTACATAAAGCAGAAACCATTCCAAGAGTAGCTGCTTTATGAACAGAAGTTAAACCATTCCCAATTACTAACCCCGCCGCCACAGGTACAGCATAAAGCAACGTATTAGACAAAAATGAATAAGCTGTATCTTTAAGAGTATCCTCTAACGATCTCTTAGGCGTCGTTTGAAATACTTCATCTGGATCATAGGGGTTATACATACACCCCCTAAATTGGCTCCTATTTATAAATATTTCTAAAATTTATTACTGATAAATAGTTACAATAATTTTACATTCAAAATATAACTCACAAACCCTAACGCCACAAGCGCCGTGCCATATTTCTTTTCAGGAACAAAACTCTTAACAATCGTTCTCCTATCCATTAATGTAAATTTTTTTTTATCAGTAACATCATATAACTCATTCAACATCACATCTAAAGTCATCTTCGCTTCTTGCTCTGTTCCATGCTCCATATATTCAACCACTAATCCACCATATCTTTTCCCACTATTAGAATTAACCAACCACCCATACTCAATACCAGCCGTTAATCTCTGCCCTTTCACCCCATCCACTCGTGCCATGATCGTCTCAAGCACCGAACCGTGTACATATTTTCCTGGCTTCACTACTTCTGTTGCAACTCGTGGCAATATCGAAGAATAATTTACAATATTATAACATTCAATACCCGCATCCGCGAGCGCCAAATGAAACGAACCTGCATGCGTAGAAATATCACTTTCCCCAACTCCACAGACTGTAAAAAATTCATACGGAATTCTATTCCCAACCACTACTTTCTTCATTATCCTCAACCTCTTTAAAATACAAAAAGAAAAAACTACTATTTAAAAGTTTCTCAATCCTGGTTCCTGCTGACTTGCACAATGCAGCGTCCCACCATCTTTAACCATATCAACACAATCTATACCAACAACTTTGCGATCTCGAAAATACTTCTCAATAATCTCTAACGCCCGAGCATCATTTTCATGTTGGAACGTTGGTACAACCACCGCAGAATTCCCAATATAAAAATTCAAATAACTTGCGGGCTTTCGTGCAAAACCCGTATGCAAATGCTCCTGCGCCTCCACTTTCGCCATTGGCACTCGAATAATATTCAAAAATTTCCCTGTCTGATCACGAAACCCAACTAAACGACGATAATTCTCATGCAATCGTGAAAAATTCACATCACTCGGATCCTCTTCAAACGCACATAACACCGTTGTTGGATTCACAAATCGTGCAATATCATCAATATGTCCATCCGTATCATCACCAAATAATCCCTCATTCAACCATAACACATTTGATACACCTAAATAATCGCACAAATATTTTTCCAGTTCATTCTTACCCAACTGTGGATTTCGATTAGCATTCAACAACACCGATTCTGTCGTTAACACCGTACCACGCCCATTCACATCAATTGCACCACCCTCCATAATGATTCCGGGACGAAACACAGGCAATTTCAAATATTTGTTCATCTTATCTGGAACAATTGTATCACGAAGAGAATTCTCATACTTGCCACCCCACGCATTAAAATCCCAATTCACCAACGCATTTTTGCCATGAGCATCATTCACAACAAACGTCGGCCCATAATCACGAATATAAATTTCACCCGTCTTAATTGAATAAAAATGTAGATTTGAAGTTAATACATCATATTCTTGTAACACATCACACGCTCTTTTTTTAACTTTTGTATTCGGAACTAAAATATTCACTTCCTGACCAGCAGATAACGCCTCAACCCAACGTCCATACCCTTGTTCCACTCGTGAAACTTCACTACCCCACCATTCTGTATTATGCGGCCAACTTAACCAAATTGCTTTCTGACTCTCCCATTCCGCCGGCATCCTGTATCCTAATTCTCTTGGCGTTAATTGTGCTGGACTCATTGTTTACTCTCCCCTACTCTTGTAAGAGAGTCGTAACTCTTTGGTTTTCTATTTCCTAAAAATCCCCAACTCTGCTGTGACTTCGTAACTTTATTCAAATCAATTTCTACAACAGCCACTTCTGCTCGATTTTCCGCACAACGATAAAGTACTTCACCATTTGGATCAGCCACAAATGAACCTCCCCAGAAATTCAAATCCCCTTCCACCCATGCTCTATTAACAGCTACAGTATACACCCCATTCAACGACGCATGACTTCGTATCGCATCCTCCCATCGCTGTCGTGAATTTGATTCTTTCTCTTTCATCTCCTCAAACCAGCCAATCGCTGTCGGATAAAATAACACTTCTGCACCTGCTAATACATTTGCTCTAGCCGCCTCAGGAAACCACTGGTCATAACAAATCAACGGTGCAATCTTTGCTTTTTCATGCTGCACTTGCACATATCCTAAATTACCGTCTGAAAAATAAAACTGCTCCCAATAAAATGGATCAGAAGGAATATGAATTTTTCGATACTTACCCGCAATTTCGCCTTTCGAATCTACCACAAGACAAGTATTATATCTTTTTTCTTCCTCTCCTAACTCATAAAAAGAACCACCAACAATCAAGACTTTACTTTCTCGTGCTAAACCCAACAAAAAATTTGTTGTTTCACCAGATTCTTTCTCTGCCAAACGAAAATACCTTTTCTCCATCGATTGCGCAAAATATCGCGTAGAAAACAACTCTGGTAAACACACAATTTCCGCACCTTTAGAAACCGCCTCATGCACAAGTTCTCGCGCACAACCCAGATTTTCAGAGATAGATTCACTCATTTGCATCTGCACTAACCCTACATGTAATATTCGCTCTTCTAACATATCTGAATAATTTTTAAAGCCCATTTATAAAAGTTAGCTAACAAAACAAAGAAGAAGTAAATTTAATTCAAAGAATAAAACCCAACCAACTTTCGTAATACACTCTCTAACTGCCCTTCACACCCAACTTCAATATCTAATTCCAACCCAACCACCTGCACATCCGAATTATACCTAGACAAATCATCACGAAAGCGGCAAAATACTCTTGTTACCTCATCATCAG
>Ga0155673_110_pt1 | contig 11816 bp, 13 predicted proteins | sample RifCSPlowO2_01_FD_107330 | JGI IMG/M metagenome (GOLD analysis project Ga0155673, IMG submission 107330) | Candidatus Buchananbacteria bacterium RIFCSPLOWO2_01_FULL_40_23b
GTCATGCACGAGTATGATCTTACTAAAAAACAGGTGTATGCAGCTCTCAAGTATGCAGCAGATATTGTTGCTCATGAAGATGTTGCTACACTATGAATGCAGTTATAGATGAAGATCTTCATCGTTCTCTTGCAGATGTATTGAAACAACTTGGATTTCAGATATTTGATGTTCGGGATCATGGACTTCGTGGTCAATCTGATGAAAAGGTTTATGCGTTTGCACAAAAAAAGAAAGCTGTCCTCTTCTCTGCCGATTTAGGGTTCTCGAACATTCTCTCATTTCCAATAGGAACACATCAGAGTATAGTTATCCTTCGATTCCCCAATGAAATGCCGACGGAGGAAATAAATCGCCTTGTCTTTAAAGTCCTTTTACAGATTAAAAAAGAAGATTACACAGAAAACTTGATTATTCTTTCACCAAAGAAAATAAGAATTCGGAGAAAATAAGTTGATGAGACGTGTATATGCCCGTCAAACCACCCGCCCGTGAAATGCTCAAAAGATGATTAAATACACAAAAAATTCAGAGAAAAAGTGTAATGATATGGCGAAGACTAAATACCGATACGACAAAGAAGACGACGTTCTGATGGTATCCTGGGAAAGGGAAAAATACTTTGTCTTCACGAAAGAAACTGATGATGGTGGCGGAAAGGGTGTCATTTTGAAACTCCTATCTTCCACACACCTCTCTCCCGAAACGCGGGGATGGTTTGACGCCTCGCTTTATTGAGGATTGACTGCAGGGAAAAATCGTTTTGTTTAGCATAATCGGATAGTTTAATTATAGTATCTCCTTTAAGATAAGTTATGCGTTTATGAAGGGCTTCAATCAGTACATAGGCAACCACTTTTTCCATAGTTGTGGTGTTTTTATCATCTCGGTAATCTGAAAATGCTCTATAATAGTGTTGCTTTTCTTTATCTCGAATAATGATGCTCGGCAAATGGAGTTGCTCTAATTGAAAATTTATAAGCACCCGCCCAATCCTACCATTACCATCGTTAAACGGATGAATATTTTCAAAGTCGAGATGAAACAATGCTATCTTGTCAATATAGAAAGAGGTAACATCATTGGCATACTGGGTAAGAATATCCTCAATCATTCTCTCGACGTGTTCTGGCGCAGACGCGATATAAGTACCAACTCGCACATACTCTCCTTTTATTCTGAACCTTCCGGCGATTTTGTCATTAATTGCTCCGAGAAGCATCGTATGCAAAAGAAGTATCAATTCTTTTGTAAGTGTCATTTCTTGAGATTTTATGCGGGTGTATTCGACGATGCGAGCCAAATTTTTTGCTTCATACACTTCTCGTAAATTTAATTCTTTTGATACTTCGAGCTCAAGAAGTATTTTTTCTGTTTCTTTCAAAGTAAGTGTTGAATTTTCAATTGCATTTGAGTTATACACTGCTTCAGCAATTTCTGCCTCATCGATCATGTGAAGGAGCGACTCTTTACCACTACGAAGTGAGTCGTATTGTTTCTTTAGCGATTGCAGCTTGTTTTTTAATAGAGTACTCGTAGCCATGGTTTTAATAGGGTATTGGTGACTATCATACCATAGTAACGGAAAATATCAAGAAAAACGTGAATTGAAGTCATAAAGTGGTCTCTATTCACGGTTATTGGAAAGATTTCAATATGGAGTAGAGCTTACTATTTGTATTAACTCATGTGTTCCACTTCCCTATCATCTCTGTTTGGGCAAGTCTGATGGCCGGGAATGTGATCGCCGGAGTCGCCGGCTACCTCTGGATCACAAGGACGTTGAATAAGATTGACTTGAAAGAAGTACCAGTGCATTGATATCCTTCACATTGATAAAAGACCGTTGTAAAGCTCTGATATAATTTTTATAATGGCAAGACCTAACAAAAAACAACATAAAATACCCAGAACTTACCTTCAAGCTTTCTCTAATCAAGATGGCCTTGTCTGGGTGGGTGATGAAAGACTCAAAATATTTCAACAAAAACCAAGTAATATCCTCACGGAAAATGATTATTACACCATTAGATTCCCAACAGGAGGCGGTACATTAGAAATTGAAACAAAACTTCTGAACGGAATCGAAGGGAGCTACTCAGATATATATAGACAGAAAATACGAAATATAAGAGTATTAAATCTTGAAGAAAAAGCAAAGATGGCTATTTTTGTTGCATCTATGATGGAACGGCAATCTATGTTACGTGATGCGTTAACAGATTTTATCAACAGACTTGAAAAGCGCATAAAACACATGCAAAATTTACCCAACAGCGTCAAAAAGCAAATGGCCAATTTCACAATACCATCTAAAGAAAAAGGGGTACCGGCAAAGGACTTATTGAAATTGGGTAAAGATGTTGGATCACTTCATAGTTCTCTTATTCCAAAATTGCTTCCAGATCTTGCTACGATCATTTTCAACATGAAGTGGGGTTTCGTTTTAAGAAATAAACAATCTTATCCCTTTATAACTTCAGATAATCCTTGTGTTATGATGAACCCTGCTACAGAGATAAGATATGGGAAGGGAACAATTGGATCTGCTCCCGGCTTGATTCAAAAAGATGTAGAGATAACACTCCCATTGTCGTCAGATATTGCACTTATATGCGGTTGGCTATTGGAAACAGATTGTCTATATACTCCTATAGATAAAAAACTAGTAGATAACATTAATTTTAGAACTCGTAGACACGCTCGAACAATAATTGGAAGCGATCAGAAGATGCTATTTGAAATAGCAAAGAGAATCCTTAAAATTAAACGAATATAACATGCTCACCAAACAACACGCCCGTGAAATGCTCAAAGAATTCAAGTAATAAGAGGTTTACAAATAAGTTTACAAAAAGGTTTACAATTATTGCAACTGGCGGTATACTTGTTGTATGTACAAACCCGCGTATACCCTGACACCAAAACTCGTCAATACCCTCTCCAAAATTGAACGACTCTAAGAACCCATTTGAAAAGTTTTTCCTGATGGTGTAAGATAACTATTCTATGCCCAAATCATATCCATCGGATATGAGAGATCAGGAGTGGGAAATCATCCGCTCGTTGATTGCAGCGGCAAAGAAAGGTGGCAGACCACGATCTGTCAATATCCGAACATACTGGATGCCATCTTCTACGTCACACGAGGAGGAATCCAATGGGCAATGCTTCCCAAAGATTTTCCACTGGTGGGAACAGTGTACTGGTATTTTTCCCAGTGGAAACGGGATGGAACGATTGAAAAAATCCATGATAAGCTTAGAGTCTGTTTTAAAAGTCTGTTTCTTGCTCGGAATATGAGGTAGTGCGGCTTAGTAAGCCGCATGAGGGAGCTAACCGGTAGGCCACCTCGGCCGATTTATAATCGGCACTACTCATACTTTTCAAACAACCTCTGAGGGATTCTGAAAAAGTATGACCCCCAAACCACCCGCCCGTGAAATGCTCAAAGTGAATTTTATGATATACTCTACTCATGACCAAAAAGTTAGACTACCTCATCAAACTGGTTTACGACAAAACATACAAAGGCTATGTAGCTGATGTTGTGAATTTGTATGGCTGTATGTCTCAAGGAAAGACAAAAGAAGAAGCACTGAAAAATTCAGAAAAAGCTATAAAAGCATATATGAAAGCACTGACAAAGTCAGAAAAAGGCATAGAATTTACGCGAAAAACCATAAACACTTCAGTTCCTTTCATGCATGCCTAAACTTACCAATATCTCCGGCAGAAAAGCAGTCAAGGCATTCTTGAAATTTGGCTACACTCACGTCCACACATCGGGAGACCACGCAATCCTGCAAAAGACGGGTGCTCCAACATTATCCATTCCTCTTCACAAGGAAGTTGCTCCATTTCTCCTGAGAGCCCAAGTAAAAAGAGCGAATATAAAGTTGCAGGATTATATAAAAGCACTGAAATGAATCTACCTAATTTTGATACCTGTATTATCCTTCACGGCTGTCCGCCGAGTGCTGATAATATTATTCCAAAAGAAAAACGGTGGATGAATTGGTTGGAGAAAAAGTTAAAAGAGAAAGGATTCAATGCAATCGCACCGGCTATGCCGACGCCGTGGAAGCCCAGATACGAAGAATGGAAAGAAATGTTTGAGAAATATCCGGTGACTCATAATTCCCTACTCGTTGGCCACAGCTGTGGTGCTTCTTTTCTTGTCCGATGGCTCCTTGAAACGAATAACCATGTTAAGAAACTGATCCTCGTTGCTCCGGCAAAGATTCCTGAAACAGAAAACGACACAAGACAAGATCTATATAAGTTCGATTTGCCTGAGGATGGATCGACCATTGCTGATGAAATTGTCATTTTTACTTCAAATGATTTCCCTCATCATCTGAAATCATTGGAATTGTATAAAAGATCACTGAAACCCCATGTGGTGAAACTTGAAAACAAAGGTCACTTTCTCATTTTCACCATGGGCACACCTGAATTTCCTGAACTTTTTAAAGAGACTATTCGTTAGGTATGGTCCGGCACGGTGCATAAAGCACGAGGGTCAATCGATGATGGCGAGATGATTGTGGGTGTGAAGGAAAAATAAGATCTTTATATTTGACAAACCTTAGGTTTTTATGGATAATAACCGTATGTTAATACCAACATCCGTAAACACAAAAACAGTCACCGATTTGAGAGAAAACACACTCAACCTTTTGAATGAAGTCAAGAGACGTGGTCATTTGTATATCTTTCACCGATCACACCCAAAAGCGGTGGTTATGTCACTTGATGAGTTCGTGAAAATACAGGCAATGCTCGAAGATTATATGGATGAAAAAGACGCCGAAAAACTTTCTGAAGAGCCACGCGGGAAAGGTATTTCTTTCAAAGATATAGCGAAGAAGTACGCATAAATGACATGTCGTACGAGATTTTCTTCACGACAAAAGCAGAGAAACAACTTACCAGGCTTGCGCACACTGATGTCAAAAAAGTGATTCAGAAAGTAGGAACGCTTACTGTTCCCCTTCCGCAGAATTTGGATATACGAAAGATGGTTAATACTCCGAATTTCTACAGACTTCGCATCGGCAAGGTGCGCGTACTGTTTGAAGTAGACGATAAAACTCAGGAAATCTGGATACGAAAAATAAAATATAGAGGAGCAGTTTATAAATGAATGCCGGTTTTGGATCAATAGTTTACAATCAACCTATGAACAAAAGTGCATTTACAGATAAAGTTTACTCAATAACCCGTCAAATCCCGAAAGGGAAAGTAGCCACGTATGGACAGATTGCTCGCCTTGCCGGAAGTCCGAAAGCGGCGCGTGCAGTGGGAATGCTTATGAAACAGAATCCTGACGCGCCGCAGACGCCGTGTCACAGAGTCGTTTCATCAACAGGGCAATTAACCGGTTACTCTGGCGAAGGCGGTATCAAAGCAAAAAAGAAAATGCTTATCAAAGAAGGTATTGTGTTTAACGGCGAGACCGTAGATCTTTCAATTTCTCTATGGAAACGATAAGCGCATTATGATATACTGACAATATGTTAAATCTCAACTCGATCATGATTGGTTCAACCAATCCAAAAAAACTGGCTGAGTTTTACGAAAAAGTCTTTGATCAAAAACCGGATATGCAAGAAGGAGAATGGTACGGCTGGTCTGTTGGCAGTACGTTTTTCTCTGTCGGTAAACATTCTGAAGTGAAAGGGAAAGCAAAGGAACCGCAGCGGATGATCGTCAATCTTGAGACAAAAGAAGTGGAAAAAGAATTTAAGAGAATCGAAAAAACCGGCGCAACGGTTATTAAAGAGCCGTATGAAATGCAGGGCGCCATGATTGCAACCTTCGCCGATCCGGACGGCAACTACTTCCAGCTCATGACTCCCTGGGAAGAAGCTAAATAACACTCATACACCATGATAATCCGGCGGGGTCGGATATTTTTTGACATTCTTTTTTTGCCACGTCACGATCGGTATTCCAATCCAAAACGCCGCTGCCAATCTGCTTAAAACAACTCTCTCTATTCTGAAGATCGGCAAGTGAACAAAAATCAATCATTTTTTGTGTCTCCCCGACGAAACGATATGAGAGAGAAGAAACTACTCCGGCAACACAAACATTTTTAAAATGCTCCGAAGGCATCAGGTCGCAATCTTTTTTCATCATTTCCAAAGATGAGGTAAAACCTACCTGGTTGGTGCCAATGGTCCGAAAACACCGGTCGTGATACTTACCGGGGATTTGCAGACAAAGCCGGGCAACTTTTTTCCAATCCTGATTGGAAATAATCGAAAAATAAGAACTCTGGTATTGCCAGCACAGGGATTGGTATTTTTCCTCAAGCGCATTGCAGGGATAAAAAGGATCATCCGCCTTAATATATTTACTGGCGTGGTCAAAAGAGGTAGATGAAGAAGAGTTTTCCATAAATACTCCGGTATAACACCGCTCCTTATGTTGTTGATCCGAAAACCTGTCACAAAGTTGTAATGATTGCATAAGCTCCATGTCGGTAACAAACATAGCCGCGTGTCCCATACCATGGAGACATTCATTAAACTCAATGGGTTTTTGATAATCCTGACTCTTGCCGCAAACGGTCGAAAAGATACTGCCGAGATTTGCATCTCCGTCAACATATTCTTTCAGATACGCTTCCATCGTCCCGTGGTAACAACCGCCGTGGCAGGTCGAATCACACTGGGCGTATACATTGGCAATACTCCCTTGCTTTTCATATTCCAGACGGGATAAATAATGGGTCACCTCGTGACATCGCGCATATACCTCCGGGTACTCTTCATTGTTTTTAAATAGTTCCAGCGTCTGAGCCAAACCTAAATTGTTATAGAGCGCATCTGCTGCCTGTTTGTAGCACCCATCTCTGCCTCCCGTGTCGTAGCAAACTTGTAATTGCTCTCTGATATATGAGCTCGCATCCTCGCCGCTTTTTAGATTCCTGAAGTTAAAACTCGTCTGTTTATGATATTCTTTTATTAACCGTTCAATATGCTCCAGGCATTCGCGTTGACCCTGAGATACTCCGCTACAAACTTCTTTTGACGTTTCCGGCCAGCCCGGAACCTCCTGAAAGACCAACTCTCCCGCAGCAGCCTTAATACATTTTGCGACAAATTCGTCTTCGCCTATTTTTTGGCAACCGGCAATTATCTGCCGTGCATCCCCCGTTGCAGCGAGTGAAAAACCTAATGATTCAAAACAGGCATTTTTAAATGGCTTAGAACTTGCCCGGGTACAAACTCCTACTACTTCATCAAACCCCTTTTTATACCGGCTCATTAACAAAGAAGGCTGATTGCGACCGCAGGAAAATGAATATGCGTATCCATATTTTTCCTCTAAACTATTACATGGATAGTAAGGGTCATCGCTTTTGAAAAAAGTGTCTGGTGCAGACCGCACGAATTCCATAAATACTCCGTCAAAGCAGTATTCATTACCAGAGGCAAGCTTCCGACAAGTAACAAGCGCTTTTTCTACGTCGTTGGTGGAATAAAAAGAAGCCACTCCGTGCCCAATCCCATGGATGCAACTGGCAACAGGACCGGAATTTGGAGGGCCTAGTTTTAAACAACTTTGTTCAGCGTCCGGTAAATGGTCCAGATTTTCAGCAAACGCTTTGTCCAAAAATCCATGATAACAACCAAACGCAAACTCGCTACCACAATCTGTAATATGTTCAAATCCTCCCTTTTCATACAGTAAAATGCCGGCAAGATGGGCTAAGTCATGGATATTACCCGATGAGCCTCCCTCGCCTGCAAATACATTTTTGATGAGCTGCCATGCACGAGGAGCACCGTTACCTTCGGCAATTTTCTCCAGCTCTTTCGTTTGGAGATCGTACGAAAGTTTTTTGAAATCTTCTATGCTTATGACAGCATCATTTTTTTCTGTTGGCTTTGAAGGATTAAAGATATCTTTAATTTTAGACAATACATCACTCCATATATTTTTGATGGTGTCCATTAAAGAGTTTTTTTCTGCGATACTTGTTGAAGTTGTTGACAGTATGTCCGGTTCTAAATCCACTTGCTTTTGATTTTCATCCTGCTCTTCTTTAACGACCGTTAAAACTCCTCTCATATGAGGGAGCAGGTGGTCATGAAACTTCCACTCACCTGTTTCTTTGGGCTTAAATGCCCAGGATTCCCCCGGTGCAATAGGCTTTCGTGGGTCAAATTCTGGATATAGTTCATGGGTCGGATGGGTGTTGCTCGCCGGCCAACGTGACTTTGTATCTTTATTGAAAAAAATGATGCTTGAGTTTTCATCGACGGTTACTTCTTGAGGTTCGAATCCATTGGAGGTCATTTCTATAATCCGGACTTCCGAGTGGGCAGAAACATTTACTGGAAAAAAAAATACGAGAGCGCTCACTATAAGCAAAAAAAAACTGGACATAGAACAATTATACTAAATTAAACAAGGAAGTTGAGGGAGGATTACGGCGCTACGATGGCAAACCAAATGTTGCTTAACCGTTGACGAAAACTGGTAGTTGTAGTTCCTTGAGTTTCGCCACCTTCTGAAGGAGTGCCATACGAGGGTGTTCCGTATTCGGGAGTACCGTAGCTAGGCGTACCGTATTCGGGAGTCCCATAGCTAGGTGTATTATATTCAGGAGTACCATATTCAGGAGTCCCATACGAAGGTGTCCCATAAGAGTCGCTGGGCGTACCGTATGAAGGAGTCCCGTATGCGGGAGTACCGTAAGTCGGGGTTCCATATGTTGGTGAAGGATACGAGTAGCTGGTTCCGGGTGTTGGATACGTGTAACCAGTGTATGGAGAGGGATAACTAGTATCTGATGGTGTTGGATAGTAATAGGTGTTTGGCGTAGGGTAAGTATATCCGCTTCCGGGTGCAGGATAACTGTAAACCGGGCTTTGATCAGATCCACCGGGTGTTGGATAAGAATAAGGACTTGGGTAAGAAGGAGTGGTGTAATCCGGGTTTGATGGCGTGTAATAAGTAGGGGTGGTATAGGTAGGAGGCGTGTTATATACAGGCGTGGCGTAATTTGAATCCGGCGTGACGTAACCACTTCCCGGAGTATAGTAAGGAGAGGTGTATGTGCCGCCCGGTGTGTAGTAGCTTGGCGAGTAATAGATAGGAGTATAGTAGTTTGGCGTTGAGTAAGGAGTGTAATAACTCGGACTCGTGTAATTTGATCCGGGAGGAGGGGTGTAATAAGACGGGCTGGTATAAGGCGTGTAATAAGACGGCGTTGGATAATTACCCGGCGTGTAGTATGAAGGCGTTGTATAAGCTGCCGGCGAATAGTAGGCGGGACTTGTATACGTGCTGCCTGGCGGAGGAGTCTGGTAAGAAGGTGTCGTATAGTCCGGAGGAGTCACGTATTCAGGAGGAGTAGGATATTGCCCGGGCGTGTAGTAGGTCGGTGTTGAATATGGTGGAGGTGGAGTATAGTAACTCGGACTGGTGTATGTTGAACCGGGAGGCGGCGTGTAATACGTCGGGGTCGTGTAAACAGGAGGCGTAAAGTAAACAGGTGTGGTGTAACCTCCACCTTGCCAAGGAGTGTAATATTGAGGTGTTGTGTAAGGTGGAGGAGTTGAGTAAGTTGGCGTTGTATATCCTGCGAAGTCAGCTTCTGATGGGAGGCGAGATACATAGTAAGGTGTCATGTAAGGTGGTGGGGTATAGTAATACGGCGTGGTGTAATTTGATCCGACAGGTGGGGTATAGTACGTCGGCGTTGAATAAGTCGGAGTTGGGTATTCGCCCGTCGGGGTAGCGTAATTACTCCAGGGTGTGTAATAATTTGGCGTCGTGTAATTTGATCCCGCAGGTGGGGTGTAATAAGAAGGAGTTGAATACATACCTGGCGTATAGTATTGGGGCGTCGTGTAATTTGATCCCGCAGGAGGAGTGTAGTACATAGGTGTTGTATAAAAGTTAGTGGAAGGCGGAGTACCGTAGACGACATCAGCAGGAGGCGTATAATAAGTGCCGGGAATATATATTTCCGGCGGCCGGGGAGAATTTGCGCTAAAACCATCACAAGAGTCAGGGTTCTCGGTACAATAGTCATAACAACCTGCAGGAGAAGTACATCCTCCCATGCCTTCAATCGGCTCATGGGTTACCTCCGAACCCGGGGTATAGTAAAGATACGGTGAATAACTATCAGTTGGCCTGGATGAACTTGCATCAAAGCCCTCACACGAACCGGGATTTTCAGTACACCAGTCATAACATTCGCCCGGCGTTGAACAGTTCCCCATCTCCGGCCTCTGCTCAAAATGGGCGGACGAAACCTCCGGTGAAATACCATCCGGTGGTACGGTCTGGCAAGTAGCGCCATCCCAATATTGGGAACCGTTTATACACTCTACCGCCTTATTTGTATCTGCTACAGCTGTACAAACGCCGCCGGGTCCGTGTTGCTCATTGTTTGAACATACCATAGGGACATACGAACCGTTTGAGCCGGAAGCGTAGCTTCGACAATTTTCAGGGTTTTGGTCGCAGTAACTGCGGCAGCTTTCTTCACTATTGCACCCGCCGGGTCCTGCAAAAGTACCTCCGGGCGCAAAGGCGGAACATTCTCCATAATTTGCAGGGTCAGAACAAAAGGCGCTGCATGTTTCACCCGTCTGACATCCTCCCGGGCCTCCGGTCGTGTTTCCTCCTAATAGTCCGACCTGGTCGGCGAATGCAGTACATGCTGCGGCATTTCCCGGATCATCGCAGAAAGCTGCACAAGTCTCAGCTGAATCACAGGCCAAGACTTCTTTTGCAATTTCTAAATATTCTGGCTTATCAGGTTCATCAACATAACCTCCCGGTATCTCATTTCTTTTGGCATATGATTCACACGCGTCAAAATTGGCCGGCTGCGCGCAGAATTCAAAACACGCCCCGCGCGAGCCGCATCCCAACTCATCTGCCGCATTTTGCCAAAATTCATCATCGCCATAGGCTGTCTGATCATCGCGGTAAATACCGTTCTTTTTGGCAAAATCTGTACAGCTATTTTGATTGACCGGATCTTCACAGTAATTGGTACATTCTTCCAGGCTGTTACAGCTACCCAACTCTTCTACTGGAAACGTAAGATTCAAACCTCTATCAGGTGGAGAGACAGGTGAAGCTGAAGGATCTTCTGTTGGAGTTTGTGAAAAAACAGTTGTGACGACAAAAAACAGTGAAGATACCGTTATAAACACCAAGAAAACCGGTTTAATGACTTTTAACGCTAAAAATTTGCTTATTGTCATAAAATCATTGAGTGAGAACAAACGGGTTCTTGTACTCATCAAACGGATTAACATATTGGGTTTTCTTATCGAAAGGATTCTGATAGTCGGTTTTTAGAGAAACTGTCGGTTCTTTTTGAAGGAAGGGGACATTCTGTAACGGATTTTTGACGGCTCCAAAATATTTTGGTACAAGAAGTGCTGTCCCGACTACCAGCAGGAGAAGCGGTAAAATAATGAATACTACTCTCTTTTTATGAGCTGATGAAGAAGCTGACGCTACGTTATTTTTCAAGTCCACGTTTCCCTCTTAGAGCCTGTTTGAAAAGTCTCGAATAGTTGTAGCTGCAGGGCTTGTCCCTGCCTGAGAAAGAGCCGCTTTCTCTGGCAACCACAAGGGTTGCGGCTACGGATTGGTACCTTTCAAATAGGCTCTTATTAATTATTGAGTAGTATTCATTCATTAGAGCAGTATGTGTTCATACTTGTCAAGAGGCAATTTTAGATGGTAAAAGAATTTATGCCGGATAGGCATTGATTACTAAATGGCTGCTCAATCTTTTGGCAAAACATCTTTTTTTGCTCTGC
>Ga0155673_117_pt1 | contig 8542 bp, 9 predicted proteins | sample RifCSPlowO2_01_FD_107330 | JGI IMG/M metagenome (GOLD analysis project Ga0155673, IMG submission 107330) | Candidatus Buchananbacteria bacterium RIFCSPLOWO2_01_FULL_40_23b
AATTCCAGTTTTTCTAATTTGCGCTGATGTCGCTTTTGCTCACGCTGGTAAGTTAAGCGCTGAGCTAAAATTGCCGTGTAGGCGCGGCCCGATATCCGACTCCGGTTAACTTCTTTCTGGATCACTCGGTGATCACGACCTAGGCATTTGGCAATAGCTCTGACCGACTTGCCAGCTTGCAGACCACTTTCAATGATCTGCCTCTCAAAAAAAGTAATTCTTTGCATAGTGGCTCATTTTAGCCAAGCTACGCCTAAGACTCAAGGGGTGGGGCAATATAGATTGAATTCGCCACAAGTATTTTAATTTGACAAATTTTTAGGATTTTGCTAAGATAAAGTCATAATTAAAGTGAATCAACCCGCCAAAATTTTTGACAAGCAAAAACTTAGGCGGGTCAACACAGCGCGCCATTTTGGCGTTTTTTGTATAACCGTAGCTCTTTAAAATAAATTGAAAGGATTACTAATATGGAGGCGATAATTTTAGCCGGCGGGCGAGGAAGACGCTTAGGTGCTTTGACCAAAAAGAAACAGAAAGCAGCGTTATGTTTTTGCGGCACACCATTGATCGTTCACGTGATTAACGATTTGCTAACTCAAGAGATAGGCAGAATAAATATTTTAACTGGCTATCGAGGGAAAGATGTTTGGCAAATCTGTGTTAATTACTATAGCGATCAACTTGATTCAGGGAATATAAGGATATTGGATTTCCCATACATTTGGGGAACACTAAATCGCTTAATGGTGGCAATACCTTACTTAGATGAATCTTTTAATGGATATTATGTTTGTGGGATAGATAGTTTGATTCCTTTTTCGGTATCCAAAAGATTTTTGCGATTTACAAGATTTTATCAGCAGCAGTTAATCCTTTTGCTGTCGCCAAATATAAAAAAAGCGCCAACTCATTGGCGGGTGAGATTAATCGATAACAGAATAATTAGTTATAACTATTTTACCGATTATTCAGGAGATAAAGGCGCTTTCGCAAATTTATATGCGGATGTCGGAGTTCGATATTTTCCTTATCGATTAATCTCGGAGTTAAGAGAAATGAACTATAAAGGAGAAAGAAACATTCCAGATTTTATTTTTCAGAAGTTTCAGTCTGGTGATTCAATCATTGGCTTTCCGTTTTCAGAAGATTGGAAGCATGTTGCTAATCCCTCGGATTTTCAAGCAGTTTAGTCTCTGTCTAATTTTTATACAGAGGCTTTTTAATTATGTTTTCTAATTTTCTATTTATTTTTTTTTTAAGTTTTAGAAGCTTATTTTTAGAAGGTCTTGATGATTTTTTCTCTCTTATTTTTTTATCAATCAGCCAAACTGGTTTTGTCGGGATTGGATCATCTTTATATCTGGGAAAGATGTGCCAATGGAGATGTTTATCAGTATTGCCTAAAAGTTCATAATTGATTTTATTTGGTTTAAAGGTCAGATCAACCGCTTCGGCAACTAAACTCATTTCCCATAAAAACTGCCGGCGAAAAGACGGACTGAGCTGGTGGACTTCGGTTTTATGCAGTTTACACAGAAATAGCGTATATCCTTTAAAAAATTGGTAATCACCCAAGACTACATAGCCAGTTTTTAATTCCCTGATAAAATAAGGGTTCTTTCCTTTTTTAATTGATTTGATCCGTTGGCAGATTAGGCAGTTTACTTTTGACATATTTTGATTATAAATTTTAATATATATCTAACTAAATTTTATCATTTATTTAGTCAAAATAATAGCTTTCACAAAAGATTTAATTTTGTGCTACCCCGCCCCAAGCCCGAATTTTTTTGTTTGTGAATTTTTAAACATTTTTCCCCGGAAACGCCTAGCGGCTTATTTAGTTTAGATAATCTGTTTTTAGTTAATGTCTTGGAGCGGGGCGAGAGTGGGTTTAGATTAAGCTTAAATTAAATTTTATTCATCCTGGTTTATTTTACTTATTCCTATTTTTTAGGTATAATTAAGGCGAACAAACGCCTTGTTTTTATGCTATTCAATATTTTAATCACGACCACGGCCTTGCTTGTAATTTTGTCTTTTGGCTTAGGTGTTTTTAGTTTAGTCCGCAATCCCAAAGCTAAAGTTGTTCAGCTTTGGTTTTTAATGAGTATGGTGGTTACCATTTGGAGCGTTGGTTATATTAAAACACTTTTGGCCACTGACAGTGCCAATGGTTTTTTGAGTTTGCGGATAGTTTACTTCGGCGCGGCCTTAATTCCAATTCTATACTTTCATTTTGTCAGCGCGTTTTTATTTTTAAACAAAAAATTTAACTATCTGATCTATGCCGGCTACGCGTTGGCTTTTATTTTTTTGATTTTAAACACCCTAACTGATTTTGTAATCAAGGGGGCAAAGTATTTAGAAAATTTTGGCTATTATGAAGACGTGACTAATTTTGGCTTCAAACTATTTTTGGCTTACTTTTTGTTTTTCGCCGGTTTTAGCATTTATCTTTTATTTTCGGTTTATCGGCGAAGCGACGGCCTCAGGCGCCGTCAGATTTTTTATATCCTTTTGGCTTCGCTTTTTGGTTTTCTCGGCGGTGTTTCCAATTTCGTGATGGATTTAACCGGCGGTTATCCTTATGGCCAGCTTATTGTCTGGCTTTATCCTTTATTTATCACCTACGGCATTTATGTTGATGAGATTAAGATTAAAATAAGATTCTAAATTTTTGATTTGACAAAATTTTAGCGTTTTGCTAAGATGAAATTACAATAAAATAAATTAACATAGCGCCCAAAGGCGCTTTTATTTTTTAGTTTGACATTAATAAAAATTTATGTTATAGTTTATATATATGCTAACTAGTTTGATTAAATTTAAACGATCTTTAAATCTTTAAAGGAGCCCAATTAAGATGAAAAAGCCGAAATTTCTATCATTACAAGTTGTTGAGAACATCCCTTTCGTTAAGGCGGGTGATGATCTTGGTGCCGTAATAGTTGATTGTATTAAGCGTCAAAACCTTTCGGTTTTGGATGGTGATGTTTTCGTTGTTGCCCAGAAGATTGTTTCTCGAGCAGAGAATATGATTGTGCCGCTTAATAGTATCACACCAACTGCCGAAGCTAATGAATTAGCAGAAAAAACTAGCCGTGATCCACGACTTTGCCAACTGATTCTTGATCACAGTAAAGTCCTTTATTGCAACGGTAGGGCTGTTATCACCGAAGATCGGCTTGGTATTGTCAGTACGAGTGCAGGTATTGATCGTTCGAATTCCGGTTCTCAGGAAGGAGAAACGGCGATTCTATTGCCGGAAGATCCTAATCTAAGCGCTCGGAGAATACGAGAAACGGTTAAAAAGTTGCTAGAGGTTAACATTGCTGTGGTCATCAGCGATAGCCTAGGTCGTCCATGGCGGAAAGGTTCTGTTGGTATGACCATAGGCCTTGCCGGTATCAGCGCCCTTGAGACCGGTCAGAAGATCGACTTAAGCGGCCGAAAAATCAATCCGGAAATCGCCCTGGTCGATGAAATCGCTGCTGCTGCGTCAATTCTAATGGGCCAGGCTGATGAAGGCTATCCGGTCATCGTCGTTCGGGGGGTAGGTTTTACGCCATCCGAGGAGGTCAAGATTCAAGATCTCCTTCGCCCCGCTGCTGAAGATCAGGTGTGGGAGTGAGCAATTCGGTCACGGTTTGTCCGACTGTGACCTTTTTTATATGCCAAGTAAAATTATTTCATTAAATAACATTCATCCGCTATCGACTGATGCCGTAATGAAAAAAGTGGAGCGTTTTATCAAATCTCTGAATATTAAAAATAGAAAGGTTTTGTTTATTTGTGAAGATATAACCCGATCTACGCCGATCAATTTATTTTTTCCGCGTTTACTGCAATACGTTCATACCCAAACGAATGACATAGCGGTTCTTTTTGCTCTTGGCACCCATCGGTCGATGACTATGGAAGAAATGATAGAGAAACTAGGGATCTCTCGTCGGCAGACCCAGTATATTCAGCTGATTAATCATGATGCACTCGACGATAAGCAATTAGTCGCTGTTGGTAAGGTCTGTAACGTCATTTTTAAAGTAAATAGCGCAATTGCCGACGCTGATATTGTGATCGGAATTAGTAACAGTTTGCCGCACAAAGTAATGGGTTTTTCCGGCGGTCCCAAATTGATATGTATCGGAACCGGAAATAAAGATTTCATTGATTATAGTCATTGGTTAAGTAACTCCATCAGTGAAAGCAGGGTTGTTGCCCAAGTAAATAATCCAATGAGAGATTTATTGAACAGAGTATTTAAGATGTTGCAGGATGAAGTCAAGGCGGATTTTTTTTCAATAAATTTTGTCTCGGCGCAAGAAAAAATTTTAGCCGCATACATGGGAGATTTTTTTAGAGTTTACCAAGCGGCGGCGAAAAAAAGCCGTCAATTATTTATCAAAAAAATTGTTCCGCGCAATAGCGTGTTGGCGATCCTTGACGACAAAAGCCTCGATTTTTGGCAAGCATCTAAAGCAGTGTATAATTGCGTCGGAGCTATAGGCAAGGGCGGATTTATAGTGGTACGCGGATTGCTGCCCGATAAAATTTCCCCGGTTCACGGAAAGATTATCGAGAAATATGGTTATCAGAAAAGAGCGAAACTTCGTAAGTTAATCGCCGAGGGTAAATTAAACGACGTGGTAGTCGCCAGCCATATGATGAGGGTTGGTAAATGCCTAGAGCGAATTAAAGTATTTATTTCTTCGGAAAATATCGATGCTGATTTGTGTAGGAGGGTTAACTTTAGCTACATCGATCCATTAAAAATTAGAAACATGAAGTTTGATTACATTGTCCATAATCCGGTGGATATAACTTTAATAAATAAATATGGGGATTAAAATAGCAATCGGAATTCCTTCTTACAATGAAGCTGATTATATTCGGTTCGTTCTGCAACAGGTAGATGCGGGAATTAAGAAATGCTTTAATCCGAAAGAGTGCATTATTTTCAATTTAGACAGCAATAGCATTGACGGAACCAGAAAAATTTTTTTATCAACAAAGACTGCAACCCGAAAGGAGTCGATGACAACCCCTCCTGGTAAAGGCAGGGCGATGCTACATTTTTTTAAATACTGCGTTAAAAATGACATCCCATATTGCGCTACAATTGACGCAGATCTTAAATCAATAAAATCAGACTGGGTCTACGGACTCATTCATCCCTTAGAAGCTGGCTTTGATTACACGATTCCCGTTTATACGAGAAATCGTTTTGAGTCAAATATTACTAACCACTTCGCTTATCCATTATTACATAGCGTTTATCCTGTCGGATTGCGTCAGCCGTTGGGAGGGGAATTTGGCTATAGTAAAAGATTTTGCAAATATCTTTTAAGGCAGCCGAAACAGAAAAAGACTTTTCAGTATGGGATTGATATATTTATTTCATGCAACGCTATCGTCGGGGGATTTAATATCAAAGAGGTCTATTTGGGACAAAAAATACACGCGCCAAGTTTTTACCACATGGAGCTAACATTTAGACAGGTTTTTGAATCTGGTGTCTTTGTTAGTATGCAACATCGCAATAAAAAAATCACCCTGGGGAAAATTGCGTTAAGTAATAGATCGTCCGGCATTGATGAGTTTAAGTACTTTCCGCACAAGCAAGTAATCAGTAAGCTGCTTAAACAACTTCAGGCTCGTTTCTTAAGATATCAAAAATCAGGGTATTATGATCAGTATCTTGGACATGGACTGACCAAAAAAGTGTCACGGGTGATAAGAGGCGGCCAGTCTAACTTGGCTGGAGATCTGTGGGCCGATGTTTTAGCGACGGTGTTAAAAAAATGTTACCAAAAGAGCTTTGATCCTAAAAATTTATCAACTCTTTCACGTATATTGATTCCGATTTATCGATGGCGGGCGGCATCTTGTTGGCTGGAGATTGAAAATATGACAACAAAAGAGGCGGAAAATGTTATATGTAATGAAGCGTTCAGACTCCGAAAAAAATTAATTAAGTCTAATTAATCCTATGAGTAATTTATTATTTGATCCTACTTTAATACCCATCGAAAAGAAATCTTTCGAACTAGTTGAGCGCAAAGGAATGGGGCATCCAGATACTCTTGCCGACGGAGCTGCTGAAGCGATTTCAATTGCTTTTTCTAAATACTGTTATGACAATTTTGGAGCCGTTCTCCATCAAACTCTCGATAAAATTATGTTTATCGGCGGCAGCGGCGAATTTGGCTTTAGCCGAGGTAAAATGCTGCGGCCATGGAATTTAATAATCAACGGGCGAATTACCGAGAATTTTGGCGATCAAAAAATTGACTACAAAACTATAGCCACAAAAGCAACACAAGATTATTTAAAAAAAGTTGTTCCATACTTAGACGTGGAGCGATGGCTGAACCTTATTTTTTATACCTCTACTTCATCGAAGAATCCATACTGGTTTCATCCGCGAACACTCGCTGACGTTCCGGACGCCAGTAAGCCCTATGCTAATGATACTTCCACGGCTGTAGGATATTGGCCGTTATCCACCACCGAACAACTAACCCTACTAATGGAACGCTATTTTTACCAAGATAATGGCGATCCCCGCATCCCGTTTATCGGCCAGGATATCAAAGTCATGTCTATCAGAAAAAAGAAAGATATTGATATTACAATGTGCATTCCGTTTTTTTCTGCGCAGATTCCGGATCCCGAAACATATTTTGATCGGAAAAAGAAAATATACAATGATTTGCAAAATTTAGCCGAATCCTTTGTCAAAGGAAAATATAACGTTAATCTGGCTGTCAACACTCAGGACGAGATGATAAAAAATCCTTCCGAAGGTAGGGGGTTTTATTTCGTCATATCCGGGTCGGCCTTGGATTCCGGCGAAGAAGGCGTTGTCGGACGCGGTAATCGATCTCGGGGAGTGATTTCTAATTCCCGGCCGTATAGCATGGAAGGCATTCACGGTAAAAATCCTTCATATTATGTAGGCAAAGTCTATAATTATGTTGCTGATTTGTTGTCAAAATCTATTGCTGAAGAATTCCAATGTGAATGTAATGTTTTTATATCATCGAGAAACGGTGATGATCTCAAGCTGCCGCGCCACGTCATTATTCAGACTAGTAGAAGGATAATGAATAAAAAGAAAGCCGCTTCGATGCTGGCCGAGGTACTGGGAAGAAGTCTTGTAGAGGAGCTGATTTTAGAAAAACCTTACTTACCGGTTCCCGGCGGCGGCAATGGGTATGTTGCTTCACTAGACACAAAATAATACTATGAAGACGCCATTTGTTTGTAATATTTCAATGGGGCATCTCTCGGTTAATATATTTAGCCGCATCAACTTTTTTTTGCCGTTATTTTTAGGGCGCGAAGAGTATATTCCGTTTATTCCCGGATGGCGGTGTACAACGAATAAAGTTAAGACTAAATATTCTATTACTTACATTCCGTCAAAAAGAAGCAACCTGGTCTACTCTAAAAATAGGCAGTCAGTTAAAGTCTACGGCGAGCAAGAATATTTTAACGATGGACAAACTATTGCGTATCTAGTTTATTCGTTGCTGGAAGTTGATCGACAAAAAAATAATGAGACCACGGCTCATTTAGCAGCCTGTTCTAAGGACGGGAAAGGTATTATGCTGCTGGGAGAACGCGGGGCCGGCAAAACTTCAATTTTACTGGCGCTTTGTCGAAGATACGGCTACAAAATAATTGCCAATGATTTGGCTCTATTGGGTTTTGACAAAAAGCGCAACCAAATTTTTATTAATGACGGGACTAAAATTTTTGGTCTTCGCCATACGGCTGCTAAAATGCATCATCCAGACCTACTTAGATTTTTTTCGGGAAAAATCAAGGATTCTTGGACAACGAAAAGTTTTATCTTACCGAAGGAGATTAATGTATTTGTAGAGAATAAAAAAATGATAATAAGTAAGGTGTTTTTTTGCCACCTGCACGCAAACAAAGAGGAAAATTTTTTTGAAGGTAAAATGTCTGGTGGCTGGATCAAAGTTAGCCTGTATGAGAATTTTTCACGTTATATACGCGGATCATCCGTAATACCATTTTTGGGTGGCATTGGCGGTAATAGCATCGGCTATATTCCGTCGTTGGATCAATTAAAGTTCCACCAACAACGAGTCAAACTCATTAATTATTTGGTAAATAATCTAGGCATCATTCATATTTCCGGAGGAAATTTGCAACAGATGTGCGATTTTATAAATAAAGAGACGTTTGGTAAGAAATAATTTATAGTTCAAAATTCGCCCGGGAATATAAAAAATTGCCCATAACTATTAAAGATATCGCCGAAAAACAAGAAAGCATTTTTCGCAAAAATCCTTTTGACGCCAGATTAAAAACCCATAAGCTTAAAGGCAGATTGCGCGGATTTTTATCTTTTTCCATCGGCCATAAATACAGGATAATTTTTGAATTTAGCAAAGATAAACAAACAGTTTATTTTCATTCAGCGGGCGATCATGATATTTACGGATGAGTACCACAGATAAAGAAGATTTAGGTAAAATTTGCATTTGACAAATTTTTAGTGTTT
>Ga0155673_122_pt1 | contig 7170 bp, 8 predicted proteins | sample RifCSPlowO2_01_FD_107330 | JGI IMG/M metagenome (GOLD analysis project Ga0155673, IMG submission 107330) | Candidatus Buchananbacteria bacterium RIFCSPLOWO2_01_FULL_40_23b
GACGCCGGTATATTTACAATGAATTTTACTGTAATACGCCACAAGGTTGTGGCCTCATGGAGTGCAAGATGTATGTGAACTTATGCATTTTATGCATAAAAGCTAAGAATGAATTTCTCGGCTTTTTCTTCTTATATGACAGTTCGAAGCCTCTCGGTTACTCGAACCAATCACTAGGCAACAGGGGAAGAAGGAATTGAACCCTCATCTCTGGTTTTGGAGACCAGCATACTACCGTTGTACTATTCCCCCACTAAGTCATCCGAACTTGATTCGGGATCTTATGATATATAAGAGATTCTGAAACAAGTTCAGAATGACAGTTGTCAGACTTATTTAGTTTCTTTGTGCATGGAATGCTTGCGGCAATGTTTGCAGAATTTTTTTAATTCCAGACGAGTTTTAAGAATTTTTTTATTTTTGTGGGAAAAATAATTTATCCTCTTGCAATTCGTACATTCAAATTTGATTAGATTATCTTGCGGCATAAGTTCTCCTTCGCTTCGCTCAGTCAAATTCAAAATTTAAAAATCAAAATTCAAAATGACTGGTTAAATAATAGTTAATTATTAAGTGTTACTAGTTAATTGTTCTTTAGTGGAGCCAGGGAGAGGATTTGTCCCGGTCGCCTTAGGCGACCGAGGATCCCGACTTCTTAATTATTTTAATAAATCAGTGCGTCGGGGAACCGGGAACCTACAGTTTATCCCGATTTTATAAAAATTTTACTGGAGCCGGAGGTCGGATTCGGACCGACGACTTATTTACCCCGCACCATTTGCCAACAAGCCAGGAGAGGGACTCGAACCCACGACCTACTGTTTACAAAACAGTTGCTCTACCGCTGAGCTATCCTGGCAAATGGTGCGGGGCTGGCGCAAAACAGTTACTCTACCACTGAGTTACTCCGGCTTACAGTTTCTCACTATACTCTTGAATCATTGAGAATCCCGATTCTGGCCTAAATTCAATTCGATGGTTAATTGTCAATAGTTAAATGTTAATTATTAAAAGTTGGGCCGGGAGGGATTCGAACCCCCGTAGGCAAAGCCAGCTGATTTACAGTCAGCCCTCGTTGACCGCTTGAGTACCGACCCAAGTAAACAACTATTAACTAATAACAATTGACAGTTAACCTTGTCTTAACTTTTTACTAAAGCCGCCTAATTGTTTAGCAATCTCTTCACATTCCAACATCATTTCATCAAAATTCTTTCTATTAATTAAATCGGCAGAATGCATTACGTCCAGACAAGCGACAACTTCACTAGCGGAACCAAGCGACAACTGAATGAAACGAAAAAATTCTTTATCGGATTGCCGAGCTGATCCTTCTACGATATTCAGGACTATTGACAGAGTGGCGCGCCTAAGTTGTTCTTTCAAGCTATAAACTCTCAAGTCTTGAGTCTGGTGTAAAACTAACTTATAGAAATCCCGGGCTTTAATATAGACTGGGAAGTCAAGAAAGCGAAAAGTTTCCGTAACGAAAAATTATTACTAAGCTGCGCTATGTTATTAATTGTTAATAGTTAAATGTTAACTGTTCGAAAGTGGAGCCCAAGCGCGGAATTGAACCGCGGACCTACTCCTTCATGTATACCTCTATTTCGTCTTCTTTAAACTTATAAGAGGATTAGACTGTATCTTAGACATATTTCACTAAAAATGAAACTTAGTCTCCCTTGTCAGTCGTTCGAGCGCGCTGTGGCACTACGGTCTGATCCATATTAGATTAGGATTTTAACCGTTATTCGGGATTCATTATCGAGTTTCCAAGACAATGGGCATCTTTAAATACCATGGAGTTGCTCTACCAGCTGAGCTACTTGGGCAAAAACTATTTAAACATATTGCTATAAATTTTTAATTTCTTTACATAAAATATCGCGTAATTTTTTATTATTATAATAAATTGTTAAGACACCGTGTTTAATTTTTCTTTTATAAGTACCCATACCTCTTTTAGGTGTAACGACAACGGCGTAATTAATTATTTATCCGGCAAATTTTCAATTTCACTTCTAATCTCGGCTAACTTCTGGTTTTCCGGATCCGCATTAGATAAGGCCAAAAAGATTTCTTGAGCCAAATTTTTATTCTTTAATATTATACAGATTTTCAGCAATAAGTCAAGAAATCTAGGATTATTCGGCTCAAGTTCAACCGCTTTTTGGATATTAGTCAAAGCGTAATTATTTTTATTCTCCAGCTGATAAACCCAGCCTAAATCGGCATAGCAATTGGCTAAACGATGCTTCTCAACATCCCCTTCCCGCCCATTAACAATTTTAACCAAAAGCTTGATTAAATAACGCAAAGTTTCTCTGGACTTCTTATATTCTTTCTTTTCCAGATAAATTCCCACCAAATATTGATAGGCATCAAGGTTTTTTAAATCAAGCTGTAAAATTTCAATACAAACAGTTTCCGCCGCCGCCAGATCTTTCTCATCTAAAAACTTTTTCACTTGTTCTAATTTTTCTTTAACTTGTTGCCGGACGTCAATTTCTTTTAATGGTTGAGGAGTTAAATTTTTCTTTTCTAATTCAAGAATTTTTTGATAAATTTCGTTTGCGCTTTTCGCCATCTGATTAATTAAGGGTTTAGTCAACTCAACCATCAATTGACGGAATTTTAAAAATTTTCGAGCCAAGCGCTCAGTTATAATCCGATTTTTAACCTGGCCTTCTTTTTCTGAAGGAATTGTTTCAATTCTAATCGCCGCTAAATTCGGCAATTTCTTAATGACAATTGCCAAAATAACAAGCAAACTCAAGATAATAATGGCTAAGGGAATGAAATAAATTAACATAATTTAAAACGATAAACTCTCCGAAAGTTTTGAGAGTTTTTCTAAAAATTATTAAATTTTATGAGCACTGCCCAAAATAGCGAGTTGCTCCTCAACTGTTTTTTGAACCGCGGCCATTGACGGGGCTAAAATCTTTCTTGGGTCATAAAATTCCTTAACCTGACTGACAGTTTTTCTTAAAGTTTTAGTAAAAGTAATACGTAGCGCCGTATCAATATTAACAATTCTAATCCCAGCACTAATGGCTTTTTTCAAAATCGCCGGATTAACGCCGGACGAACCGTGTAAAACTAAAGGAATTTTTGTTTCTTGGGCAATGGCACGAACACGGTTTAAATCAATCTTTTCTTTGCCCACATAAAAACCGTGCATTGTCCCCACCGAAACCGCTAAGGTGTCAATTTTAGTTTTCGCCACATATACCTTAACCTTTTTCGGATCAGTTAAGTAATCATTAGGATTTTTTGGCAGTTTAATTTTCGCCAAGCCTTCCTTGCCGTAAAGGCTGCCTAATTCTCCCTGAACCCAAGCGCCAAAATGATGAGCATAATTAACAATTTTTTTGGTCATCGCCACATTTTGCGCCAACGGCTTGTCAGAAGCGTCAATATGAACTGAACGAAATCCAGCCTTTAGACACGCTTTGATAATTTGAAAATTTTTGCCATGATCCAAATGAATGACCACCGGAATTTTCGCCCCCGAATTTTGAGCAAAAGTCTTGATTAAATTCGTGACTGGCAAAAGACCGACATAATTAATGGTCGCTTCCGACACCTGAATAATAATCGGGGAATTTTTAGCTAAAGCGGCCTCAATAATCGCCTTAGTCACTTCGAGATTAGAGGTATTAAAAGCGCCAAGGCCATAGCCTTCTGCCTGGGCTTTTCTGACAATTTCTTTAAGATGAACAAGCATAAAATATTTTAGGAATTCTTTACGATTTCAATAAATTCTTTAGCAACCAAACTCGCCGAACCGACTAAAACCCCGGCGCAATTATCAAGACCGGTAAATTTTGAAACGTTTTCGCTGTCTACGCTGCCGCCGTAAATGACGGAAAAATTATTTTTCACTAATTCTGATGGAAAAAAATCAAACAAGGTTTGCCAAATGACCTGATGGGCGCCACTGGCTTCCGCGGGACTGACGGCCTGACCAGAACCAATGACCCAAACCGGTTCATAAGCGATAATGACTTTCTGATTTTGTTTAACCACTGCTCCCTGAAGCGCTTTCGTTGTTTGCTGGATTAAAATATAGTCTTTGGCGCCTTCCTGCCGCTGTTCAAAGGTTTCACCCACGCAAATAATCGGCGTTAAGCCGACGCTTAGCGCCATTCTCACTTTTTGATGGACCATCTCATCGGTTTCGCCTAAATGCTGCCTTCTTTCGGAATGGCCTAAAATAACATACTGGCAACCAATTTCTGCTAAATGGCGGGCGGAAACTTCGCCGGTGAAAGCGCCCTCTACCTCCCAAAAACAATCTTGGGCACCAAGTTTTAAATGATTATTTTTTAAAATTTGCGCCACTTCAACTAAACTCACAAATGCAGGACAAATGACCACTTCTTTTTTACCAAAAATACCATGCTTTAACTCTAAAGCCAACTTTTTACTCTCCCCTATGCCAAGTTTCATTTTCCAATTAGCAATAATAATTGGCTTTTTTTCCGGCATAAATGTCTTTTTTAGAGGCAAATCCATTAAATTAGGGCTTTATTATTATACAACAATTGCTCAAAAATCCAAAGGTTCAAAATCTAAATGGCAAATGAATGCCAAAGACTAAATATTAAAAAAATAACGCCTATCTTTGATTTTTGAATTTTGGATTTAATTTGTTATTTGGATTTTGATATTTTACTTCTGCCATTCATAGTTTCTCTCTACCCAATCAACCACGCCCTTAATCTCCTGGCTCCGGTCACGAATTGACTCTGAACCTAAAAGAGTGACTAAAAAAACTGGCCCATTTTGCTTTTTGATTTTTGCCACTAAAGAGTAACCGGCCTCATCTAAATGACCAGTTTTCCCGCCTGAAATTTTATACTGACTTTGATTCAAAAAACTGGTAAGCAAGCTGTCAGTGTTAAACGCCTTAACCTGACGCTCACGATTTAAAACTTTAAATTCTAGCGTTGGGCTAGTGACAGCTTCAATAATTTCTGACTGACTAAAAACAACTCTAATTAATTTAATTAAATCAGTCACGCTGGAAACATTCTCCGGACTAATGCCGCTTGGTTCTAAAAAATAACTTTCCTTCAGACCAAGCTCTTGGGCTTTTTGATTCATCTTTTGATTAAAATTATCTAAACCGGTTTGCCGCACTAAAGCAATGGCGGCTTCATTGGCCGACGCCACCAGCATTAAATTAAATAAGTCTTTGACTTTTACTCTTTCGCCAGGCAAAAGATAAACCATGCCGCCCGGCCGTTGGTCTGAATCCAAAATTTCAATTTCCATCTTCCAATCTGGCTTGGTGTCCAAAAAAACCAAAGCCGTCATTAATTTGGTGATGCTGGCAATCGGTAAAACTTGATTGGGATTTTTCTGATACAAAACCGTTCCGGTTTTTTCATCAACCACCAAAATACTTTTAGCTGTGGTTTTTAGACCTAGACTTTGATTGATAATTTTTTGTGGTGCCTCATTGACTGGCGCCAAAGATTTTAGCGGAAAGTTAATTTGATTTTGCCAAAAAAAATTCAAGCCGCTTGGGAAAAGCAGGCTGGCGAGAATAAGGCTGGTGATAAAGTTGAACATAAATAAAGTCAAAAATCAAAAGGTAAAAGTCAAAAGTACAAGTTAAAAGTTAAAATTTTATTACTTTTGAATTTTGGATTGCATTTTTGACTTTTGAATTTTGACTTTTTACTTAGCTTTTATTACTTATCCCTCTCTTTTTCTTAGTTAAGAATCTTTTCCAAACTCTCGTTGGAATTTAGTTTCTCGTAATCTGGCAGTTCTGATTGTTCGTTAATGCCTAAAAATTTCAAAAAATCAAAAGTAATATTATAAACCATTTGCATTTTCTTTTTATCTTCAGCGCTTTCAACCAAGCCGCGAATTAAAAGGTGACGCAAAATAATGGCACAATTGACGCCGCGGATCTGCTCAATTTCCGCGCGGCTAACTGGCCCACGGTAAGCAATTATAGTCAAAGTTTCCAGCGCCGGGCGAGTTAATTCCCCGGTGGTTTCCTCTTTAATAAAATCTTTAACAATTTTGGCGTTATCAGCCGTTGTCACCATTTGAATTTGCTCACCGATTTTTTGGATTTGCACTCCCCTTTCTTTCTGATTATATTCGCTGATTAATTCTTTAATCGCTTCTTCCGCTTTTTCTTTTTCTACACCAGTTAAACTAACCAGCCGCTTAATTGATAACGGCTGATTAGAAATAAAAAGAAGGCTTTCAATTTTCGCTTTCAGGCTCGGCATAAGAAAATTATACAGGAAATTTAATGATTTTTAAATAATAAAAACAAATCAAATTTTGGGTGAAGCTTGACAAAAATAATGAAATATGCTATACTTAAAACGTAATTTGAAATGGATAAATTACTCCTCAAATCAGCAAAAATCGCTCTTTGAATTATCTTTTAGCCCTATTGGCTAAAAGTTCAAATATATAATGGCTAGAATTTAAAGTTGGGAAAACATTGGAGGGAGTTGAGATGATAATCTGGTTGGTAACCCATGGCGAAAAGGAAGATGGGCCGGATCCAAAAATGACGATAGAAGGGTTCAAGCGCGTCCAGTCCCTTCGGGATCAGCTTAATCAACGTTTACCAGCGACCGGACCTGCCCAGGTTCATATCGGTACAGGACGCAGGCAATTTGATGTCGCCAGAGCCCTTGATCTAAAAAAAGGCACGCCATTTTTCTCGGCGCTGTGGGGAGAGGGAGTAACAGAAATCAAGATAAAAGGTAAATCAATGATTCTGCTTACAGATGGCCGAATCATCGAGTTTGACCAGTACCTAAGCCCGAAACATATGCGAGGGGCGATCCGAGAAGCAATTGTTAATCTGCCGACGCAGACTGTCATCTGTTCAGGCAGACCGGTCCTTGTTCGATTGGGAATGGCCCTGAAAGAGTGCCAAAGCGCCGCTCTCTACGCCATTCATTTTGAGCTCGGACGCCCTGACTCAATAAAAATTGAATTGGTTTCCGCCGGGATTGACCTCGGTGACGGTAAGGGCGCTACCGTCTAAGTCAAGCCTACAAAAACATTCAGGCACCAGACAGCAATTTAGATCTGGTGCCTTTTTTTATCATTTTATTGTGCAGTCCGCCGAATACCCCGTCCCGACGTGACATCGGGGGGATGAGGCGGAGTTAAAGA
>Ga0155673_125_pt1 | contig 7026 bp, 6 predicted proteins | sample RifCSPlowO2_01_FD_107330 | JGI IMG/M metagenome (GOLD analysis project Ga0155673, IMG submission 107330) | Candidatus Buchananbacteria bacterium RIFCSPLOWO2_01_FULL_40_23b
TCTGTCCGCCGTCTATGCTGTTTCTCGCCAATCTGTCGGGATGCCACGCTAAAATCCCCTCGGCTTCGCCGCGTTCCATTCGTTTGAGCATATCGTTAAAAATCGGTCTGCCTGGTTCTTTGGCGGTTTGTGATTCGCGGAAGGTCGCGGCGATCAAAAGATTTTCCCGCAAGGCAAATTCTTTCAATTCCGTTTCCTGCGCTTCCAATGACAAAACTTGTCTGTCGTCCTCGTCCGTTGATTTTCTGATGTATAAAAAGTATTTCATACTTGTAGTGAATTTATTGAACTATCGCTTTTGGGCAGTTAAAAATTATCGCTTTGAGCTTGACTTTTAGCTTGTGCCGTGCTAGGATATCTAATCCTGAAAGGAGGCAGCACATGAACAGGTATCGCACCGCTTTCAGTCTTTGCCTTGTCGGCGGACCCATCATGACCGGCTTGATGCTTCTCGGCGGGGACGCGCTTTCCACCAGCATCATCTTCGGATTCGTAACGGTGGTTATCGCCCTGTCGAGTATGCATCTGGGTCTATGGGTGAGAAGCATCTGACCGCCGACTCCCAGTTCCCGAGCCCTTCTCTTCGGAGAAGGGCTCTTTTCATTACTGCGTTTTGCGCTCGCAAGCGATTTGCTTTGAACCCAAAAAGTCGTGGAAAATTCTTGCCGACCTGCCTCGCCGGCAGGCGGGTTTGCCCGCCGAGGGGCGAAGCCCCGAGGCGGAGAACTCGTATCATCCAATCTGGCTCCGCAGGGAGGATTCGGAAGCCGGACCTTGCGCCAAAGGCGCTGGGAGGCGGGGTCGCGAGTCCTGAGCTTGTCGAAGGAACTTGTGACCGAATCCTCCCTGCGGAGCAATTTCAAAAAGCCAGTTTTATATGGCTTTTTGAAATTACTCCATACCCTGAACGAAATCCGAACGCATTTTCAAACGACCCCCGACGAATGAAGCCGCCCCGCCGCCGCTCGCTACCACTCGCCACCCAGCAAAACATTCTTCACTTTTCTTGATTTGCGCGCGCCGGATTTTTTCTTCTAAAAGGAAAAGAATGTTTTGCTTGGCTCTGCCCCTAACGGAGCAGGCGGCGGGGCTGGCCTCTGTTTTCTGCTCGGGCGCGGCGGAATTCCCCCCACACCCCCCTTCCGCCGCGCCCTCGCTTTTCGCGCCGACGGGATTTGTATTTTGCAAAGCAAAATGCGCCGCAACTACCATTATATTATAATATACCATTGTCTAAAAATATACCATATTCTATGATATGTGTATATCAACTATGAAAAATATGCCTGAAAAACTTGGCCGGAACCTCAAAAGGATTCGGTCTGATAAGGATATGTCGCAAGGTGATATTGCCCGCGCTCTTGGTGTTGATCGGGGCTATATCAGTAACATTGAGAATGGCAAACGAAATCCGACCCTTTCAACAATCACTAAAATAGCCGGCGCCCTAAAAGTTTCGGTTGATGAGCTGTTGAAATAACTACTATGACTCTTAACGAAGCAGACACACGAGCTAAAATAATTGATCCGAAACTCCACGCCACAGGTTGGCAGGAGGATTTTATTACGCGCGAATACTATTTTACCGAGGGTAAGATTTATCTCGTCGGCGATGAGGCGAAAAGAAAAGAATCCAAAAAAGCGGATTACCTACTGCTTTGGAATGAAGCCCTGCCACTAGCTGTTGTAGAGGCAAAAGAAGAAGAAAAATCTGCCTCGTCGGGTATGCAACAAGCAAAAGAATATGCCGAGCGATTGGATATTCTCTTTGCCTATTCCACCAACGGACATGAAATTGAAGAATTTGATTTTTCCACAAACAAGCAAAGAACAGTCACATCTTTCCCGTCACGCGAGGGATTGTATGAACGATTTATTAAGGCACGCGGGCTTGAGTCCGTTGATCTTACGCCGTTTACTGGTTCCTATAACAAACAAACTTTCAATGAAAACCCACGCTATTATCAGCAAGTCGCAATTCGCCGCGCGCTTGAAGCAATCGGCAAAGGCCAAAGCCGGATACTACTTAACCTTGCTACCGGCACCGGCAAAACAAATATTGCGTTTCAGCTCGCATGGAAACTAAAGCAAGCGGGCAAAATCCGCCGTGTGCTGTTCTTGGCGGATAGAAATCTTCTGCGCGACCAGGCATTCAATACTTTTGAGCCATTCGGCAATGCGCGCGGCTACATTGAGAACGGAGAGACCCCTACAGCACGCGATATTTATTTTGGCATCTATCAAGCGATGTGGGGCGAAAAGGACGGTAAGCGTATTTTTGAACAATATCCAAAGGACTTTTTCGATTTGGTAATCATTGACGAGTGCCACCGCTCCGGCTTCGGCAATTGGAATGAAATCTTAAAACATTTTTCCGGCGCGATTCACCTCGGTATGACCGCCACGCCCAAGCAAGACGAAAACATTAACACCTACAGATATTTCGGCAATCCGCAAAAAGGATACGCGGCTACCTACGAATACAGTATGGCGCAAGGCATCGACGACGGCTTTTTGGCAAACTTTCTGCTTCACAAGGTCAAGATGAATATTGATAAAAACGGTCTTAAAATTGAGGATGCGATTAAGGAAGGCGCGAAAATTGAAGTCCCCGTTGAAGCCGAGCCGGACGACTTTTACAAAATGGAGCAGTTTGAAAAAGAAATTATCTTACCGGATCGCACCGAAAAAATGTGTCAGCACCTTGCAGGACTCATCAAAACCTACGGAGAGATGCAGAAGACCATCGTTTTTTGCGTAACGATGGATCATGCCGGAGAAGTCGCTAAGCACTTGCAAAATAGTTTCGCTCACTTGAGCTATCCGAATTACGCCGTGAGAATCGTATCCGAAGAATCCGATGCGCTGGCTCTCCTCAAAATTTTTCAAGACCAAACACAAAGCGTTCCCGTCGTTGCTACGACCGTTGATTTGCTTTCCACCGGCTTCGATGCGCCTACCGTGCAAAACATCGTCTTTATGAAGCCAATCCGATCTCCGATTGTCTTCAAGCAAATTATGGGCCGCGGCAGTCGCATTTCCAAAGAGAAAGGCAAATTGTGGTATCGGGTTATTGACTATACTAATGCGACCCGCCTCATTGATGAATGGATTGAGGGTACGCCTGAAATTACGCCGGAATCACCGAGAGTGAATTTCTTAAGCGGCATTGTTATTGGCCCAATGCCTGACGCGCCCGATATAATTACGCCGATTGAAAATGTTTTGCTCACTATCCAGCTTTCGCCGAACGAGCAAATACAAGCGAGAACCGACGAAAAAGGAGATTTTGCATTTGCTAATCTGCCGGAGGGCAAAATCAAGTTATACGCGACGGCACCCGGCTACAAGCACCGAGAAATAACAGTTGAGACGCAATCTACACCTAAAGACAAAATACAAGTTGAGCTTGCCCTTCAGCGCAAGCCGGTGCCACCAATCAAAGTATCCGGCCTAACCATTTTCGTGGAAGATGAGATGATGTTTGAAGTGGAAGTGTTGGGTAAGCGGCTCAATCTCAAAGAATATGTTGCGTACTCTAAAGCAGAAATTGGCAAAATCGCGCCCGATCCAGTTTCTCTCAAATCCAAGTGGGTCAAATCGGAAATGCGTGACGCGCTTATTTCCGAACTTGAACAGCATGGCATCAATGTCAAAATGCTTTCCAAAATAACCGACAACACCGAGGCCGACGACTACGACCTTTTGGCGAATTTGGGTTTTGGCGAACCGATTCACTCCCGCCAAGAGCGCGCCGAGGCGGTTTTGAACCGCGAGCAGACGTTTTTAGGTCATCTTACGCCTGAACAATTGCACGTAATACGGGGCTTGCTTCTCAAGTATCAAGAAAACGGCGTTACCGAAATCAGCAAGGCCGATGTGTTCAATGTCTATCCAATGCCCGGCTTCACCCCATCACAAAAAGCGTTCGGCTCACCGGAAAACTTGCGACAAAGCGTTGATACCCTGCAAGAAAAGATTTACGCAAGATAACAAACATCTATGACAAACAATTCAATTGCAAATAAACTCTGGAGCGCGTGCAACAAAATGCGCCAAGACCCTGGCACAACAGGCGCATTGCAGTATGTGGAGCAATTTTCGTGGCTCCTCTTTTTGAAAGTGTACGAAGAGATCGAGAACGAGCACGAAGCCAAAGCCGCTTTTGAGGAGAAGAAATATGAACGCAACATCTCAAGCGATTTTCGTTGGAGCGTGTGGACTGGCAAGGATAAATATCTCACTGGTCCCGACCTGCTTACTTTTGTGCAAAGTAAACTGTTTCCGCATCTGCGCGGGCTATCCGGCAATCGTGCCAAAGAAATCATCGGCGAGATATTCAACAACACCCAAAATAGAATGGAAGACGGCTATATTTTGCGCGAAGTAGTGGATGTTATGGCCGGTGTGGACTTTTTCTCTGATGAGGATTCTTTTGCAATATCGAGTATTTATGAAGGGCTGTTTAGCCGAATGAAATCGTCGGAGATAAAACCGCTTTCTGAATTTCACACCCCTCGCGTTATCGCTCGCTTTATGACGGAAATGGTTGCGCCAAAACTCGGCCAAACAGTGTATGATCCCTGCAATGGTCCGGCGGGTTTTCTTACCGAGGCATATCACTTTATGCGCCCGCAAGCCAAAACCATCGCCGACAACGAAAAATTGCAAAAAGAAACTTACTACGGTAAAGAGCTTAAATCCTTGCCGTTCGTCTTGGGTATGATGAATATGATTTTGAACGGCATCGCCGCTCCAAACATTCGCAAGACGAACACACTCTCCATCAATCTTTTCAATCTTGCGGAGAAATACGATAACATCCTTACCAATCCGCCGTTTTCCGGTACGGTGCGCGGCATTGAGTCAAATTTTCCATATCCATCGGCGCAAACCGAGATTTTGTTTCTTCAACACTGTATGCGCTCGCTCAAAGAAGGTGGCAGGTGCGCGATAGTTTTCCCAGAGGGCGTATTATTTGAGAATCAGGATTCCTCTTACACGAATACAAAAAAAGAGTTGCTTCAAAACTTTAATCTCCATCATATAGTTAGATTACCAAAAGGTGCTTTTGCTCCCTATACGCCGATAAATACAAATATTTTATTTTTCCAAAAAACAGGGCCAACAAAACAAATTCATTTTTACGAATTGCCAATTCCTGATGGAAGGAAAAACTTTACAAAAACCAAACCAATAACCAATGAGCATTTTGACGAACTTAAGAAACTATGGAATACAACAGAAACCACTGATAGGTCTTGGGTCATCAGTGCTGACGAAGTTGTCAAAAGAAATTATTCCCTTGACTTCAGACATCCAAATAGAAGCTCTATCGTAGAACTTCCTAACTCAAAGGAAATTATAAAATTAGTGAGAGATAGTTTTGAACTGATGGAAGGATTATTTGATGAAATCGAACAGTATTTATTAAGGCATATAGATTGTGAATATGAGGAATATACATTAAGCAAGCTTTTGCTTAGAAGAAAAGACAAAATTTCCATAGAGGATAGGCAAGTATATAAAAGGGTGACCGTTAAAATGCATGGCAAAGGCATTGTACTTAGGGATAAGGTAAGGGGGGATGGTGTTGGTACTAAAAATCAGTTTGTCATAAGCCAGGGACATCTATTGATGTCTAAAATTGATGCGCGAAATGGTGCGTTTGGGATTGTACCGAAAGAACTAGATGGAGCAATTATTACCGGTAACTTTTGGGATTACGAAGTAAATACAGATTTACTAAACCCGGATTTTTTCGCGTTTCTAACACAAACAAACAGCTTCCTCGATTTCTGTATAGGGTCTAGCAGGGGCGCGACTAATCGTCAGTATCTTGAGGAAAGATTGTTTCTCGCTCAAAAAATCAAAATTCCTAAAGACATAAAAATACAAGGGAAAATAGTGGAGAACATAAATGGACTAGCGTTAAGATCTTCGCAGTTAATAAAATACGGTGGTGATTACAAAAGACGCATTGACTCAATTGTCCCAGTCTTTTTGGAAAAAGTATTTGGTGGCGAATTATGAAAAGAATATGTTTTTCAGCCGATCTCAACCAACAAAAGAACATTGGAGATGTAGCAAGGTCTACATTGACGAATCGTGGGTTAATGTCAGGGGTTCGGGTGAGCTCCTGTTGGTTGGTGGTTTATTTTGTCCGCCAGGTAATAACATAGAGTCGAAATTGGAAGAATTGCGAAACAAGCTCGAATGCATTGATACTTTGCATTCTTCAAATTTAAGTGGAGAAAAACAGGTTGAGCTTGCTAAAAGCTATATAGCCGCTTTCAAAGAAAGCGGCGCAAGATTTCGTGTCATTGTCCTGCCAAAATTAAGAACAAGTTTTGCGCAATATTGTAATAATGAAAATTGGCGTATGGTAGTTAAAGCAATAAAACTTGTTTTGCTTCATTGTTATTTATCAAATTCAAAGGATATAAGACTTATCAGACCAAAATTGATTATTGAAAAGGACGAAGATTATCAAGTAAATTTTGAATCCTTGCAGAGAGAAATTATTTCGTCTTTGTCTGTCAGTGAGAAATTTTATGATGAGGAAATTTTTCGTGTAAAGCCAACGCCGATAGTAATTTTAAGCGAAAAAAGAAGTTTTGAATCACTGCAGTTGGTTGATCTTCTTTTGTCTATAATTAAATGGGACATTATCAATCCATCAGGCGACAAGGAAACTTTTTGGCTTGAATGTAAAAAAATACTAGCGGTTGACCAGCCAAGAAATGCGACAAGATGGAGCACGGCCGAGAAGATGAATGTATGGAAATTTAACGGCTGTGAGCAAATTTTCACTTTTTAATATGACAACTCATATTTTTAATTCAAATAGTGAATGGGTGGCATACATTGTAAATAACAATGTATTTTCGGCGGAAACACATGATTGGATTGGCTGGCTAGACGGAAAAGATTTTTACTCCCCAATGGGAGAGTATCTTGGGACTCTAACCAAAGTTGGTTTAGTTTATAGGATCTTGCGAAACTTAACCCAGTTTCCTAAATTCA
>Ga0155673_150_pt1 | contig 6452 bp, 8 predicted proteins | sample RifCSPlowO2_01_FD_107330 | JGI IMG/M metagenome (GOLD analysis project Ga0155673, IMG submission 107330) | Candidatus Buchananbacteria bacterium RIFCSPLOWO2_01_FULL_40_23b
ACTTCGAGTTTGTTTCTTGTTTGGCATAATTTTGGATTTTCTCCAATATTTACTTTTTGTTTAGCAATTACAATGCTCTGGTTATTTGATATTGTGAATAACCGGAAGCGACAGGAAGTTTTGAATGGATATTTTGCACATGATGGTTCCGAAATTCTTAAAAAAATTGTGAGCGATGGCTATATGATTGATTTATCAGGACATACAGTACATGATCTTGCGTGGGGAGCGGTGCTCGGGGTTTTATTAGGTGCAATAGCAGCGAATACAATTTTCCTTGGATAGATAGAATGTTATTTGCCGCCAAAGAAAAACTTGCTTGTCCGCCATAGCTCGAAGAGCGGCGGCGGAAAATTGTCATCCTCCTTCGCTAAAACTTCGGCAGGACAAGTCGGTGCGGCTCCCCAATACCATCCGCCTTCGGCGGAGCTACGGGCAGGCCGCCGCCTTTCCGGATTCTTGCCCGCCAAAGTTTTCTGAGAGAAAATTTAGGCGGGTGAACGGGGGGACTTCCTCGCCCGCGACAGCAGTCGGGGCGAAATGCGCCGTGCCCCGTAGTAAGCTTTGCTTTACTACTGGGGTTCGGACTAATTCAAGAATACTGCACCAATTATTCACTAACCAATGCTTATGGACCAGCAAATACAACCAACATCTCCGGCAAAAAAAGTAAGCCCAAAAGACGTATTCATGCATCTTTTGGCGATTGTCACGCTCTACGGAAGCGCCGTAGGTTTTGTTGTGCTTTTATTCCAATACATCAATATTCTCATTCCCGATGTTCTTGATCCCGGCGGGTACTACGCAAAGCAATCCGCGTATCAAAGCATCCGGTGGGCGATAGCGTCCCTCGTCGTCGTATTTCCGACATATATCGCCATGAACTGGATGCTCAACAAAAGCTACATGAAAGAACCGGAAAAACGGAATCTCCGCATCCGGAAATGGCTCACTTACTTTACACTTTTTATCGCATCGGTCATCATCATTGGAGACTTTGTCACGCTCATCTATAACCTCCTCGGGGGAGAGCTCACAACTCGATTCCTTCTAAAAATCACAACAGTATTCTTTGTCGCGGGATCAATCTTCTATTATTATTTCTGGGACCTCAAACGGCATAACATCGAAGAATAATCACCATGAAAGTTTTCATCTATAGCGTTATAGGTATTGTTGCCGCAGCCATCATTGCGGGATTTTTCATCGTTGGCTCACCCCTTGAAGGACGCGTGCGGCGATTCGATGAACGACGCGTTTCGGATCTTCAATTCCTCCAGGAAGAGATAAAAAACTACTGGATGAATAAACAAAAACTGCCGGAAAATCTTTCGCTTCTTCGCGACGACATCCGCGGCGTTTCGATTCCCAAAGATCCGGAAACCGGAACGGAATACGAATATAACATCCTCGGGGAAACGAAATTTGCGCTCTGCGCATCATTCAGCCGACCGACGGAGACATATGGAGCGCCGACGCAAAAGTCCGTTCCTGCCGAGCCCTATGTAGGAATAGAAAATTGGGAGCACAAAGAAGGACGAGTATGCTTTGAACGGACCATAGACCCCGATATATATCGGCCGAAAACAAAAGGAATACCTGCACAAGATTAAAGAAAAGCCCGTCTGACGGGCTTTTCTTTTTTCTTTACATCACGAGAGAGCAGCTATACAATAGAACTCACTCGAAATGCGGGTATAGTTTAGTGGTAGAACGACTGGTTGCCAATCAGTAAATGGGAGTTCGATTCTCCCTACCCGCACCAACGAGGAAATTTCAAGGTTTCGGTAGTCGCCTTGCTTCGCTCGGCGACCATTTCGTATTCAATTTTGGGGGCAAAAACGAATTGGCGATTCCGTAAAATATGGTTCGAGCCGATGTTTTTCAGAAATGTTGTCATTTCGGGATAGTTTTTGGAGGTAACCAATTTTTGGGCTTGATTTAACGACAAAACGAACTCACGAGCCGGTTCGAGCCGCGATAGTCCTTTTTGTTCAAAATCTCTAATTTTCTCCCCAAGCTCGATTTTTTGCGAGAGCAGTTTTTCTTTTCTTGCTTTGTAATCCGTAGCGGATATAACCTCGCCCAAGTACGCATCAAGTAATTTTTCTAGCTTGGTTTCAATTTCGGTTAATTGTGTTTTGAGATTTTGAACAATAGCCGCAGATTCTTCTCTTTCTCTCACCCCGTCTTTTTCTAATTCAGCCAAAACCTTTTTCGTATCGCGGCTCGACAAAGAAACTTTTTGAAGAAATGTTTTGATTTGCTTAGCCAAGCTTTCTTCTCGGAGATAGTGCTTTTCTTGGCAAGGTTCTTTCTTTTTTGTGCAACGGTAATAGTTATGTCCTTTCTGTTTCTCGGCAGTAATGGAACAACCACAGGAAGCGCATTTCATTAAGCCAAGAAAAGCAAAATAGTGTTTTCTGATTTCTTTCTGTTTTCCACGCTTCACCATCACCTCTTGGCATTTATCAAAAAGTTTCTTTGAAATTATCGGCTCGTGAGTTGCCAGATGATATTCACCTTTGTAAACCATCGCTCCGTAGTAGAGATGGTTGGTGAGCATATTTTGTACCATTGAGATACTGATGGGCCAATCGGTATTTGAGCGAATATCATTTTCTCGCAAGAAATTCCGTATTTGAAGTAGGGTATATTTTCCGGTGGAGTACATCTCGAAAGATTTTTTGACGAAAGAGGCAGCGTCTTTATTTACCGCCATTTTTCGAGTATTCCTATCGTTGAGATAACCGAGCGGTGCTTTTCCCGGCCACTCGCCTCTACGGACTTTTTGGCGTAAACCACGCTTCACATTCTCGCGCAAAGAATCAACGAAATACTTGCTTTGTCCAAACGCAATATTCAGCATAAAAAGTCCTTGAGGCGTGGGTTCAAACCAAAATGTTGGAAACTTGAGAGATTTGATGTGTCCTTTGTCCACAAAATGAATTATTTTCCCTCCGTCAACGGAATTTCTTGCGAGACGATCCGGATGCCATGAAATTATTCCGTCTGCCTTTCCTTGTTCTAAAAATGACAACATTTCTGCGAATTTAATTCGCCCAGGTTCTTTGGCAGTTTTTGCTTCCTGAAAGGAAGCAACAATTTCAAGTTTTTCTTTGGCGGCAAATTCTCGCAATTCAAAGAGTTGCGCCTCAATACTCAAAATCTGCCTATCTTCATCTTCGGTACTTTTTCTAGCGTAGATGATATATTTCATAAAGTTTCCGTTAAAAATTTCTTTTCGCAAAATACGGAATCGCCAATTCGTTTTTGCCCCCAAAATTGAATACGAAATGGTCGCCGAGCGAAGCGAGGCGACTACCGAAACCTTGAAATTTCCTCGTTGGTGCAGTATTCTTAAAATAGTTCGAACGGTTTTCGCCGCCGCGAGCGGCGGCGAAAAGGAGCCAGCCCCGCCCGCAAGCGCGGCTCCGCCGCGCCGATGAAAACTGCCAAAGAATCTGCGAAAAACATCGGCTCGAACCATATTTTAATTTTGCGAAAAGAAATTTTTTAATCTTATGGATGTATCCACTTACATTTCTCAAAAAGGCAAGAAGGGCGCAAAGAGCAAAATTGAGGGTCGTGGGTTGCTCGCGGTAAAGCCAATCAAGAAAGGAGAAATCGTAGCGATAAAAGGCGGACATATAATTGATTGGGAAACCCTCAAGAAACACGAAAAATTGATTGGCGCTTCGTATCTGCAAATTGCCGACGATTTTATTCTCGCGCCGCTTACAAAAAGCGAGATTGATAAGGTAATGATGTTTCTTAATCATTCGTGTAGTCCCAACGTTGGCGTTCGCGGAGAGATAACTTTTGTTGCTATGCGCGACATTAAAGCCGGTGAGGAACTGACTATTGATTACGCGATGATTGATGATAACAATTACAGAATGAAGTGTAGTTGCGGCGCGAGAAATTGCCGCAAGGTAGTAACGGGCAAGGACTGGAAACGCAAAGATTTGCAACGAAAGTATGGAAATTATTTTTCTACTTTTCTGCTTGCAAAGATTAAAAGAGAAAAGTAATATGAGCGGATAATTATGACACAGGAAATTGAAAGAAAATTTTTCGTGAAAAATATGCCAGATTTGTCCGGACTGAAAAGTATTCGGGACGAACGGTATTATCTCTATAGCGATGGTGGTATTGAGTTGCGATTTCAAAAACATGGCAAAAAGTATGAATTGGAACGAATGGCCGAATATGCAAACCTATCTCGCACACAAGAAAAAATTGAGATCACCCAAAATGAGTTCGAAACATTAAGGCGATTCGGGAAGGGCCCCATAATTCGTGAAAGTTATTTAATTTCTCAAAATCCGCAAGTAACTGTCAAGATATATCACGGAAGATTTGAGGGTTTGATTCGTGTCGAAGTTGAGTTCGAGTCGTTGGACCAGGCACAACAATTTCAACCACCCGATTGGTTTGGTAAAGAGATGGTTGATATCTCCATTGCAAAAGATGCTAAACTTATCGACCTTGCGGATGAAGAATTTCATAAATTGGTTACATAGTTGCCGCCAAAGAAAAACTTGAAATTGTCATCGGCGCGGCGGAGCCGCGCTTGCGGGCGGGGCTGGCTCCTTTTCGCCGCCGCTCGCGGCGGCGAAAACCGTTCGAACTATTTTAAGAATACTGCAATGCAACACGGTTTCGACTTGTCCCGACACTAAATTTGGACTCGCTATTGCTGTCCTAAATAATCTGGCGGACACGTGCGGAAGTCGATCCCATCTGAAAAATAAAACAGTAGGGACGAATGCGGCAGTCAAAATTTCAGTGCGGGATTACCGCTGCCGCATGTCACATTCTTATGCGCGGAGGATTTCTCAAAAAATTTGTCATAATTCAAGGGCTTCTCATCATCCTTCTGTTGGGTGCTGTGTTTTACGTCTACACGCGACCGCAAAAACAGCCGGAAGGAATAGAAAATCCGCAATCAAAAACCGTCCTCACTGATGGGCCGAACGGAACCGGCGCGTCAAATCTCACCGCTGACTGGAAAACTCATACCGACGAATACGGATTTTCATTCAAATATCCAAAGGATTTTTCTTTGGATATAAGCCGGCCAGTGGAATACAGCGAGAACTTCCCGCTCGAAGTCATCGTAGTATTCCCGCCCTACGAAAGCACAAATACAATCGAGTTTTCACTCATCAAAGGAGTAGTAAAAAAATCGCCGTCGGACGAGATCTGCCAAAGCACTAATACCACGCTCAACGCGGTTCCCGCAATAAAGCGTTCGTGCCCAGGTGCGGGAGCATCATCTGTTTCGTATTCCGTTCAGCTAAAAAATGGAATCGCTCTTACCGCGCGCATTGCGCATAACGAAACCCCAGAATCAAAAAAAATACCACAAGAAACAGCGGACGGAATAGTATCTTCGCTTACAATTTCACCGTAACTAATTATTTTTTCTTCCGCTTTTTTTCCCACGGTTCGGTTTTCGAACGGCGCTTTTGGTCAAGCGCGGTTTTCGTGAGATCGTCGCCGTGGAAAAATCGCGATCCTCTTCGCACGCGCTTCATAGTTTCTTCATTATACACTCATCACACGTGTTGACAAAATATTGACTTTGGCCTAGTATTACCGTGTATTCCATAAGGCCTTCGGGCCTTTTAAAAAACTCCAAAATCCATGGAACGACTCATCACTTTTATCAAAGAAGCCCGGATTGAGCTTAAAAAAGTCACATGGCCTACGCGCCAAGATACAATCCGTTCGACCGTAAGCGTCATTATCGTGAGCGCGGGAATTGCACTTTTTCTCGGAATCCTTGATTTTCTTTTTCAATTCGTATTGGACAAATTCGTGTTGTAACATCCATGCCCAAGCAAACATCGGAATTTGGACGAAATTGGTACGCAATTCATACCTACTCGGGGTATGAAGACGCTGTCGCGCGCAACCTAAAACAGCGCATTGAGTCCTTGGGAATGGAGGACAAAATTTTCAGCATCCTTGTTCCTGTTGAGAAAAAAATAAAAATAAAAAACGGGAAGCGCCGCGTTGTCGAGGAAAAAATTTATCCCGGATACGTCCTCGTTGAAATGGTGGTGACGGACGACTCGTGGTATGTCGTGCGAAACACCCCGCGCGTCACCGGGTTCGTCGGCGCGGGAACAACCCCGACCCCTCTGGAAAAAGAAGAAGTGGACACGCTCCTGAAACGCATGGGGCAAGACGAACCTAAATTTAAGATTGAAGTAAATATAGGAGACCCGGTGAAGATAACCGACGGACCGTTCAAGGATTATGACGGAAAGATTTCCGATGTTGACCAGGAGCGCGGAAAATTGAAAGTCCTGGTGAACGTCTTTGGCCGCGACACGCCGGTCGAACTTGACTCGCTGCAGATCAAGAAGTTGTAATACACGCGAATGAGTATGCGAATGTATGCCAATGATATGCGAATATGACCGAGATAATTAATAAGG
>Ga0155673_102_pt1 | contig 6064 bp, 6 predicted proteins | sample RifCSPlowO2_01_FD_107330 | JGI IMG/M metagenome (GOLD analysis project Ga0155673, IMG submission 107330) | Candidatus Buchananbacteria bacterium RIFCSPLOWO2_01_FULL_40_23b
ATTCTTCAAAAAGATAAGAGCCAACCCTTCAAAAAAAACCGAAAGCCACCCATGCGCACTTCCCCAAGCATTTGAAAGTCCCATAACGGCCAGCGGAACACCAATCTCACTGTTAAAACTTTTGGGACTGCACCAAACGAAAAACTTGTTACGAAGCACTGCGTAAATGGCTTCTTTAGTACTCGTCTTGCCCACACTTCCGGTAATAGCAATAATGCGTGGTTTATATTTCCAAAGCACCACCCGCGCTTCAAGGGTGATGATGGTGACAACTATCTCTTTTAAAAGAATTTTTATCATAATTTATACAGGAGTATGGTGCGGAATATAGCACATAGCAGATGGCATATAGCAGATAGCACATAATGTTCTGGCTATCAACTATCGGCGATTTGCTATATGCTATTTGCTATTGGCCTTTTATCTATCGGGTGGAATCTCATAATAATTAATCAAAAACTTTGCAACGTCAAAAAATGGGTCAGTGAGTGTCTGCGATGAATAGCGAACTTCTTTGGGATATACCATATACAGAAAAACGAGGAATCGCGCGTCATACGCGGGGAAATATCCAAAAAAAGAATGCAAATACCTGTCGTCATAATAACCGCCTCCTTCTGGAAGAGCCATCTGTGCTGTTCCCGTCTTTGCCGCGATACTGTAGCGGGGTAATTTTTGCACCCCGCCAACGAGCGCAGTATCTACAACCCCCACAAGCATTCTGGTTATCTCTTCTGCCGCCTCTTCTTTGATAACTCGCCGCACATCATCCGAGAGGTTTATCTCTTTTGAGCTTAGCGGGTAGTCAATCCTGGTAACTATATGCGGCGTTACTAAGACTCCTTTATTGCCAAGCACCGCTAGTGCCCGAGTCATGGCAATCGGCGTCATGGCTATGCCTTGCCCAAAAGAGGCCGTGGCATATTCAATATCGCGAGAACTTTTTAGGTTTGTCACAAGCCCCGGAATTTCGTTGGGAAGATCTATCCCCGTCTCCTCGCCGATCCCAAAAGAAAGCATGTATTTGGCAAATTTTTCTTTTCCTACTTTTTGCATAACATGCACTGCGCCAGTATTGAGCGACTGGTTCAAAACCTCTTGCATGGAAACAACGCCACGTGCTTTTCCGTCATAATTGCCAATACGGGCAGTGTTGAGCACCAAAGAACCCACGTCGTTGTAGGTACTCTTCGCGGTTACTACACCGGCGTCAAGACCTGCCGCCATAGTAAGCGGTTTTACAATGGAGCCCATTTCGTACATATTTTCAACAAGCGGATTTGAAAAAATGGTATGTTTTTTTTCTTTTTCAAAATGGTTTGGATCAAACGTCGGATATGATGCGAGTGCATAGACAGCTCCTGTTTTAGGGTCAATGATTATCGCACCCCCTGAATCGGCATTCCATTTTTTTACCACGTCCCTCAAAACAGTTTCAAGATGGCGCTCCACTTCGGGCTCAATAGAAATGACAATATCTCCTTCCCTACTTCCACGATAAAAGAGAGACTTGCCAAGATTGGCAAAAATCTCGGCAAAAAAATTAACATACAAATTCTCTTCACCCCTGCGAAGCACATCATCATAATATCGCTCCAATCCATACCGCCCGCCCAAAGAATCTCCATTCCATCCGACAAAACCAACCGTGTGTGCGGCGATTGTTTCGCCCGGGTAATAACGCCATTTTTCTGAAAAAATACTAACCCCCGGAATTTCCATTTCCTTGATACGCGTAGCGCTTTCCTCCGGCACCCTTCTGGCGATTTCTTCATACGGGTCATCTTTTTTGCCAGCTTTCAAAAAGAATGCTACGACATCAAGCTTCGGAAGAATATCAAAAAGTTTTTTAAATGCTTCTTGTGCGTCGGCGAGAAGCCCCGGATGTATGGCCACAACAAATCCGCTTTTTAACGTCGCCGCGCCAATGAGTGTTCCATCTTTGCGGGTAAAAAAAATGCTTCCGCGGTTAAACGCATCGGCAACAGAAGAAACATACTGTCTGCCGGCCCGTTCTTTGAAATCTTTCCCGTGCATGACTTGCACAAAAAAAAGCTTTCCCAAAAGTGCGAAAGCAAGCAGTAATAACAATACAAATAACAACTGTACGCGTCCCAAAAAAATGTCCTTCATCCCGTAGTGAAAAATGGCATCGCTCCACTGGAGCAATTATTCCATCTCTATAATTTATAGTTGTAATATTATAAGAAAATTAACCATTCTACTAAATACTAAGGTACTAATTACTAATTACTAATTACTTCCTGTGCCCGCACCAAGCGTTTCTCTGACGTGAAGGTCTGGTTTTTTGGCTCAACAAACCCAAGCACTCGGGCGCGCTCGCGGGTCACTTCACCACGAAGAGTGCTGTAACGCGACTCAAGATCTGCAACAACCGATTGAAGACCTTGCAGTTCTTCTGCCGCATGTTGCCTAGTAACAATATTTAAAATAGCGGCATTCACAAAGTAGCCATAGAGAAGCACAACTCCCAAAAAAGCCCCGGCCATAAGCCAGATAATTTGTTTTTCTTGTATGGTGTTATGTATGTGCAAATAAACGGTTCTCATCCCGTACGAAATAGTCCCGCTACAAAATAGGAAATACTTCTATTTCCGTGGAACTATAATAATTACTAATAATTAATTTTGCTATCATGTTAATTTTTAATGTAGGTTGTGTATTAAAATTACGAATTTCGTACGGGACGTGATTTCGTACGGGACTCATTATTTTTTTTCAACAACCCTCAATTTAGCGCTTCGCGCAAGCGGATTTCTCTCTATCTCCGCCTCCCCGGGCACGATTGGTTTTTTTGTTATACTATTGAAATTTTCGGTTTCTTTCATTTCTTTAAAAAAGTGTTTGACTATTCTGTCTTCAAGGCTATGGAATGAAATGACCGCGATGCGCCCTCCAGGGGCGAGCCTTGCCGTCGCTTTGATGAGACCTTCTTTTAGTGCCCCAAGCTCATCGTTCACGACAATTCGTAATGCCTGGAAAGTCTTCCTCGCCGCGTGTCCGCGCCCTTTTTGATAAAAAATGGGGGTGCTTTTTTCAATAATGTGCACCAAGTCTTTTGTTGTTTTAATTGGACCAATCTTCCTGTGTGTCACAATTCCTTTTGCAATTCTCCGCGCAAAACGCTCTTCTCCATATTCTTTAAGTATTCGCCCGATCTCTTCTTCGCTCCATGCGTTCACAATTTCGTAAGCGGTGAGTTTTCCTTGGCTAAGCTTTGAAGAAAAAGTCATTATGAGCGGCTCGTCTCTTCTGAATGAAAATCCTCTACCGGAAGCAGAGAGCTGGTCTTCGCGTAACCCCAGATCAAAAAGAATTCCTGAAACGGTTTGTATGTGCATCTGCTCAAGGACTGCATCCAAATTTCTAAAATTTTCATTTACTGCAGTAAATGCGCATCCGCACTTCTTCATTCCCTCACGCACCTTTGCAAGCGACGCTTCGTCTTGGTCAAGCCCGACGAGCACCCCCTTTCTTCCGATGCGAGAACAAATTTCCCTGCTATGACCACCACCACCCAACGTACAATCAAGAATGGTCATCCCCTCTTTGAGCGAAAGATTTTCAATAACTTCTTGTAAAAGAACTGGAATATGCATCTCTGTTAAATGACGCCAAGCTCTCCGAGTTTCTGCGCAAGTTTATCTGCTTGTTTCTCTATTCTCTTTTTATAGGTATCCCATCCTTTTTCGTCCCAAATTTCCAAGTGGTCATTGACGCCAATCAAAACAACTTTACTTTTCAAATGTGCAAACTCTTTTAAAAAATCAGGAATGAGGACTCTTCCCAGAGAATCAATCTCCACATCTGCCGCACCGGCAAGCATAAATCGGTTAAACCCCCGCGTATCCGCTTGCCCCATAGAAAGACCGCGAAGTTTTTCTGAAACCTTCTCCCATTCCTTGACTGGATACACAGAGAGACAATTATCAAGTCCGTGCGTTACGACAATTTCTTTCCCGAGCTCTTTGCGAAATTTTGAAGGAAGAGAAATTCTCTTTTTTGTGTCAAGTGTATGTCTGTATTCGCCGATAAGCATGAAAATGCGTGGTCTGGTGGGAGTCCATGAGAGGGCACAGAAAGCTCTCTAAAACTGCGAGGAAAAAGAGAGTGTATGCCATCTCTCATGGACTTCCACTTCATCCCACATGCAATAAAGTATATACCATTTTCTGCCACTACCATAAACGACTTATCCACACCCACACACCCCTTACGGTGCAAAAGACATTCTCACATTCTCAAGTTTGTAAGGATGTATTTTGTGTGGTGAAATTTTGAAATTTAAAAAAACAAAAAACACCTCAATTTAAACAAGGTGATTTTTGTGTGACCTCCGCATGGTTCTGCGTGAAGTCCGCATGAGTTCTGTGTTTATTCTTTCGATCGCATCCCCGGAAAGAGAATGATTTCTTTTATATTTTTAGTATCGGTCAAAAGCATGGCAAGTCGGTCTATACCAATCCCCACGCCTCCCGCCGGAGGCATACCATACTCTAACGCTTCCAAAAAATCTTCATCCAGTCGTTGCGCTTCAGCGTCTCCACCCCTTTGCGCCTCTTCTTGCTTCTCTAAACGTTGTCGCTGGTCAATGGGGTCGTTAAGCTCTGAAAAGGCCTTCACGAGCTCAATGCCTCCCGCAATAAGTTGAAACGCCTCAACAAGGTTTTTATTTTTCTCCTGCCTCTTTGCAAGCGGCAAATAGTCAGCAGGATAGTCAATAATAAATGTCGGCTGGACAATCTTGGGCCGACATGCCTTTTTGTAGATATTGTCCATTATTTTTACCGGCATGTCCCCTGACCCCACGGGAACTCCAAGCTGTTGCGCTTTCAGGACAAGTTCTTCCCGTGTTGCATTCTCCGGTTCGGTAATAAGCGCGTAGCGCCTCAAAACATCAAAATAGGAAACGATTTTAAACTTCTTTGAAAAATCAACAACGCTTCCATCATGTTCTATGAAAGTTTTTTTGAACAATTTTTTGATAAGCGTTTTAAACAAATCTTCCACCACCTGCATCTGTTTTTCCGCATCTGAATATGCTTCATAAAACTCAAGCTGAGTAAATTCAGGGTAGTGCGTCATGTCAATTCCCTCATTTCTAAAATCCTTACTCACTTCATAGACCTTTGTAAACCCTCCAACCAAAAGCCGCTTCAAATAGAGTTCGTCAGAAATCCTCAAATACAAATCAATGTCCAGTGCGTTGTGGTGCGTGGTGAACGGCTTTGCAGAGGCACCGCCATACATCGGTTGGAGTACCGGGGTTTCAACTTCCAAAAATCCTTTCTTATCCAAAAATGCGCGCATCTCGCGTATAAGCGCTGACCGCAACACAAAACGTCTTCTCACTTCGCCTTCCAAAAGAATATCCAGATACCTTTTTCTGAAACGCTCATCAATGTCTTTAAGTCCGTGCCACTTGTCGGGAAGCGGACGAAGACTTTTTACAATCATGTTCCATTCCTTAATGGCAAGCGTCTTCTCTCCGCGTTTTGTTGTAAACAGAGAACCGGTGCATTCCAAAAAATCGCCGATGTCTACGATATCAGTAAAAAGATTGAAGGATACCTCTCCTGCATCATCTTTTTTAAGAAGCGCCTGCAAGCGGCCGCTTCCATCATCAAGGTCAAAAAAGGCAAGCCCCCCTTGTTTACGGAGCGACATGACTCGCCCGACAACCGCAAGCGGCTTTTTTCTTTTGGAGAGTTTGCTGAAATCAGAAACCGCGTCAAGAAGAGTAACATCACGCTTCACCGAAGCGGGGTAGGGGTTGTGCCCTGCCTCAATCAAGGTGTTCATCTTTTTTATACGTTCATTCCGAAGTTCTTCTAGAGAAGCCATATCATTAGCTTTTAGCTTTTAGCTTTTAGCTTTTAGGAACGAACGAGTCCGCCCCTAAACGCTAATCGCCAAACGCTCATCGCTTCTTATGTTATTTAACATCCACAATGCTATATCGCGCTTCGCCGGAGGGTGCGCGAAAAACAAACTCATCTCCTTTTCTTTTTCCAACCATCGCCTCTCCCATTGGAGATTTATT
>Ga0155673_129_pt1 | contig 6001 bp, 4 predicted proteins | sample RifCSPlowO2_01_FD_107330 | JGI IMG/M metagenome (GOLD analysis project Ga0155673, IMG submission 107330) | Candidatus Buchananbacteria bacterium RIFCSPLOWO2_01_FULL_40_23b
AACTCCCGAAATCAGTGATTCCCGAAGAGGTGTCTGTTTTAGTGGAAAAGCGCGAAGAAGCCCGCAAAAAAGGAGATTGGGATGCCGCGGATGTTCTTCGCAAACAAATCAATGACCTCGGTTTTAGCGTGCGAGACACCGAAAGTGGCCCCACCACATTTCGGCTTTAAGATAAGCCATTAGCCCCTAGGGTTTAGCTCCGACGTTTCAGTCAGAGCCCCGACTTCGCCTTCGCCAGTTGTCGAATGGCGTACGTCGGGGCCATTAGGCACAAAAACACATCGTGTCACATAGAAAAAGAAATTATTAGACAAAACGATGCGGTCGTCTCATTTTGTCTAATTTAAAATTCGCCCCCAAAATATTGCCAAGAATATTTATTAATGCTAATGTAATTCTTAGCAAGAAACACCTTGTAAAAAAGGAATCCCCACCATGAGTGGAACACTCTCAACTGAAAAGTTCGCCTTGTTCGCAGACCTTGGTATTATCACAGTACCGGAGAACTACGTACATGGTACACAGCTCAACTTGTTTCGGGCAAGATACCAGGATGGCGAGGAAATGTCATTTTTTTATTACAACAACGCTTTAACCGATGCAAATTTCCTAAACCCAAGTTGTGTGCTGAAGCCGGGAGACATGCTGCGCCTTCGTGTATTTAAGCAAACGGTTGGTGGGATGACGACATCTAGGGAGCGCATGATGTTTCTCAAGACGCAATCGAAAGTCGTGTTTCCCAGTGCCCAGGGCGCATCACTTGTCTGGGAGCAGAAGCGTGGTATGTTGCCGAAGGGTTATTCATATTGCTCATTAGATGAAAGGAGTCAGCTCTGGGAAGATATTCGCGGTTATCACTGGGTGTCAGGCATCAACGTCACTTCGCACGGCAAATTTAGTTTCTTTCTTGGTCAGTTCGATCGTGACTGGGGCGACGACGTCACTCTTCTCTGCTTCTGCGACGAGTCCTTGAGCGTTTAGGAACTCAAAATCGTTCTTTCCTTCTTAACTCCAGAGCCCTTGTTGCCATTTGTTTGGCAGCGAGGGTTTAATTTTTTTATGAATTAATGTCTATTATCACTAAACCCTAATGGCTAGTCGCTAGTGGCTATCTTCTCCACAAATCTTCCACACGATAGTACCGTCTTACAATCTTGCCTTTGCGCTCCCCTCTCGTTAGAATGACAGTGATGCCTACTGACCCTTTTGTACGAATTCCTCCTCAAAATATTGAAAGCGAAAAAGCGCTTCTGGGGTCCATCATGCTTCGGCATGAGGCAATGCACGATGTTTCGGATATTGTCTTCCCCGAGTCGTTTTACGACCGGAGACATCGGACTATCTATGAAGCAATGTTGGAACTTTTTGCCAAAAAAGAACCCATTGACCTTCTTTCTCTCACGTCGCGGCTCAAAGAAAAAAAACTGCTTGATGATGTTGGCGGTCGGGTATATTTAGCAGAGTTGGTGCACGCCGTGCCCGCCTCTACCAATGTAAAATACTACGCCGAAACAGTGCAGAAAAAATCAATTCTGCGGAATCTTATTGCGGCCTCTGATTTTATCGGAGAACTGGGGTATGACGAAGAAAGCGAGGTCGCCGAGCTCCTGGACGATGCGGAAAAAAGAATTTTTAGTGTCACTGGGACTGCAGTCGGAAGCACGTTTGTGAAGCTTAAAGACAGCATTGAAGAAGCGTGGGAGCGATTGGACATGCTCCACAAATCAGGGGCAAAAATGCGCGGAGTCCCCACTGGCTTTAAACAGTTGGACCACAAACTTTCGGGTTTGCAAAAATCAGACCTCGTTATTCTTGCCGCACGTCCTTCAATGGGTAAAACATCACTCGCGCTTGATATCGCGCGGCACGCGGCGCAAGAGCACAATATTCCGGTTGGTATATTTTCTCTTGAGACCAGCGCGCAACAGCTTGTAGACAGAATGTTTGCCGCCGATTCACGTATTGACGCGTGGAAACTTCGCACAGGAGACATTAAGACCGATGAGGAATTTTTGCGACTTCAGGATTCTATGGACCGGCTTTCAAAGGCGCCTATTTTTATTGACGACATGGCGGGAAACGGTCTTTTGCAGATGCGCTCTGCGGCGCGAAAATTAAAAAGAGAACACGGCCTGGGGCTTCTTATTGTGGACTACTTACAGCTCATCACTACCCCGCGGCGCTATGAATCAATGGTTCAGCAAGTAACCGAGATTTCCCGCTCACTAAAAAGCTTGGCGCGGGAGCTTGATATACCGGTACTCGCCCTTTCACAGTTAAGCCGTGCGGTGGAGCAGAGGCAAGGCGAGCCGCGACTCTCCGACTTGCGAGACTCCGGCTCCATTGAACAAGATGCCGACGTGGTGATGTTTATTCATCGAAAAGACAAACAACAAAAAAATGCTGAAAACGAAAAGACAAATATAGCGGACATACTTATTGAAAAGCACAGAAACGGTCCGACAGGGCGACTTGAGCTTTATTTTGATGAAAAGAGAAGCACTTTCTTGAATCTGGAGAAAGATGATTCGTATACCGCGGGAGCAAACGCGCCGGCCTATGACCCGTTTAAAGAAGGCGATGAAAATTTCTAATTCCTAAATGAATCCAATAGAAAAATTAAGCGAACTCTTCTCTCGTTTTCCGGGTATTGGTAGGCGCCAAGCGCGGCGATTTGTCTATTTTTTGCTTTCTGCAGATGGCGGGTTTGTGGAAGATTTGTTGAAAGAAATCACTACTCTTCGCGAAGTCACCAAGCAATGCACCGATTGTTATCGGTTTTTCGCTGATACCGGCGGACGCGCAGAAGGCCTGTGTTCTCTTTGCGGTTCACAAAACATAAACAAAAAAATAGTAATGATTGTTGAAAAGGACATTGATTTGGAAAATATTTTGCGGAGCAAAACATACGATGGGCAGTTTTTTGTCCTGGGAGGCCTCCTTTCCCTTTTGGAAAATAGCCGCCGCAGTGATATACGGGCGAAAGAGCTTTTGGCGGGGGTAGAAAAAAGAGTTCAATCTAATGAACTTGAAGAGGTCGTCATCGCGCTTAGTGCGCATCCCGAGGGCGAGCATACAAAAATGTATCTTGAGAAAATCCTCAACCCTTTTGCAGAGAAACATGGAGTTAAAATAACCACGCTTGGCAGGGGTCTTTCCACGGGCACCGAGCTGGAGTATTCAGATGCGGATACCATCAAAAACGCTCTTGAAAGCAGGCGATAAAAAGTATTTAGTACACTAGTACTTAGTACTTAGAATTCTGTATAAAAATTACAAGCTTCTAACGATTTTTTAAAGTATGCAAGACTATCAAAGACAAGTTGATGGCTGGGTGAGTCAATACAAAATGGGCCATTGGAAGCCACTTGAAATTTTAGCGCGGCTCACCGAAGAGACGGGCGAACTTGCGCGTGAAATAAATCACCATTTTGGTCCAAAGAAAAAGAAGGCAACGGAAGATACCAAAGAACTTGAGGAAGAGATTGCCGATATTATTTTTACTCTTGCCTGCCTTGCCAACTCATTGGACATAGACATTGACCGCGGATTTAAAGCGGTAATGGACAAATGTTATGGGCGCGACAAAAACCGTTTTGAGAAGAAATAGTTTTTTTGCACCCTCTTTTTTGGTCTATATTTTTTAAAAAAATTATTTTAACTAATTGATGCGGTCGTCCATAGTAGTAAAAATAGTTTTTGCCATTGCTAGCCATTGCCAGAAAGCAATTAGTGGCTAGTAGTTTTAGATTTAGTCGTATACAGAATACTCTATACAAGATACTGCATACTCGTCTTACTGTGCCATCTCAACCGCCTTTTCAAGTTTGATTGAAAGCGTTCTGGATGCCCCGTCGCCGGCGGTAGTAACACCATAGAGCACTCCCGCTTTTGCCATAGTGGCGCGGTTATGCGTGATGATGATGCATTGAGTCTTTTCCGAGAGCTTTTCAACAAGGTCCCCAAATTTCTTTGAGTTGGATTCATCCAGCGCCGCGTCCGTTTCATCCAATATGAGAAACGGTGGTGGATGGACCTGGGTTATCGCAAAGATAAGGGATATAGAAGTGAGCGCGCGTTCTCCTCCGGAAAGCGTCTGGAGTCCGTGGACTCGTTTTGTGGGCAAATTAACCGTGATATCAATTCCCTCCTCTATTTCCTCTTCTTCTTCCGACTCTCCATCTTCGGGTAGCACATCTTCGCCCAGAAGGTCATTTTTCTTTTTTCTTTTTGGCGGCGGGGCAATAACCTTAATTGAGGCATTTCCTCCACCAAACATTAGTGTGAAATATTCCTGGAAATGCTTATTTATTTCTTGGACCCCGATTTTAAATTCGGTATTAATTTTTTCACCCAGCTCTTCTATGAGTCCTTCCAGTGTCTCCGCGCTTTTCCCGAGGTCAGCTATTTCCCCGCCAAGAAAACGGTCGCGCTCCAGCACTTCTTTGTATTCTTTAAGAACTTCTTCTCCGCCGCCCCCGATTTCTTCAATTTTTATTTTTAGGCGCTCAATGGAACGTTTTCTTTTTTCTTGTTCAGGGCGAGGTTCGTTGCCAAAAGAACTTTGCCTCCGAATAAGCGAATCAATATCTCCTTTTACAAAATGTTTTGCGTCCAAAAGCTCCACTTTGTAACTTCCTTCCTCGGTTTCTAACTGTTCTTCGCGCACGTGAAGAAGCTCAATGCGCGATAAGCACTCATTTTTTTTGTTTCTCAAATCATAAAGTTCTCGTTCCAGTTGCCGTTCATTTTTATTTGATTCATCAATGCTCTTTCGTGCCATTGCGTAGTTTTGTGCAAGGCGCTCTTCTTCTTTGTTAATTTCCTCAATGCGTTTTTCGGCATCCGCCTTTTTTTTGAGAACCTCTGTGCGCTCTTCTGCGCTCATGCCGAGTTGTAGCATTCGTAGTTTGTCTTTTGTACTTCCGTGTGTATTCCAAAAAACAAGCGCGGCTTCTTCAATGCGGTTTAGGAACACTATGGTTTTGTTTTTGTCCGCATCTTCGCTTTTAGCTTCATGCACCAAACCTTTTATCGTATCAACCAATGTTTTAAGAGCGTCAAATCCGATAATGACGCTTTGTTCAAGCGGGATTGCTTTTTGGGATTCTTTTTCTTTTCTGTTTTCATATTCAATAATGCCCTCCAGCCGACCCATAACCCGCGAGAGTTCGTCTTTTTCATGCCGCAAAGAACGCAAAGCATTCTCAATTTGCTCCATGTCGGAGTTCTTTTTCTCCATCTCTCGTCCTACTTCAAGTTCTTTTTCTTTTACCAGAATTTGTTTTTCCGTGTGCCCCAACAGTGTTACCGGCTCTTTTTTTTGGTCGGCAAGGGCTTGTTTTTGTTTTTCCAAATAGGCATGCTCATGTGCGAGATACTCAACATACAAGATGTGCAAATCTTCCCGTAAGGCATCGGATTGCTCTATTTTTTTGACCTGTTTTTCAAGGAATACAAGGTGCGGGGCGATCTCTTTGCGGATGGCTTCAACGTGAGCGATATTTTCTTTTGTTTTTAAGAGTTTACGCGCACTCTCTGCTTTTTTGTATTGATAAATACGAAGACCGAGCGCATCTTCTATCATTGCCCTGCGTTCTTTTATGGATGCGTTTAAAATCCTGTCGGCTTCTCCCTGTGAGATGATGTGGTGGCTTGAGGCACCGATGTTAACACTCGCCAGAAGTTCCAAAATGTCTTTGAGCCGAACCTGGCTTCCGTTGATAAGATACTGGCTTGTCCCGTCTCTCCAGATGATTCTTTTTAATTCAACCTCGTCAAAGTCAATGTTAAAAACCCGATTTTTATTATCAAACACCATGGCAACGCTTCCGCGATTAAGGCGGGCTATTGTCTTTGAGCCGTTCCAAATAAGGTCTTCCCCTTTTTTGCTCCGGAGTGATTTCATAGACTGTTCACCAAGAACAAAACGCACCGACTCGGCAATGTTAGACTTGCCAGAGCCGTTTGGGCCCACGATTGCCGTAATGGAAGCGCTAAA
>Ga0155673_139_pt1 | contig 5370 bp, 5 predicted proteins | sample RifCSPlowO2_01_FD_107330 | JGI IMG/M metagenome (GOLD analysis project Ga0155673, IMG submission 107330) | Candidatus Buchananbacteria bacterium RIFCSPLOWO2_01_FULL_40_23b
AAGAGATACCCTAGGACATGGCAATAACAGCCGTTTGATAGAAGTGGTGTGTACGCACGAAGGCAACGACGTGTTCAGCATGCACTTACTAACGTCCATATAAATTTTGTTAACCTACATATGGTTTCCATTACTTTTAGTGGCAACACTAACTGTACAATACGCAAGTGTTGTAGAAATTCCCGAAAGGGGTTTCTTTTTTTCTTTTTTTTTAATGGATACTAGCGCAAGCTATTTTTCAAACATTATAGTCCTCAAAGAAAGTCTTCCAAGTAGGAAGACGCCACTTTGTGGACTATTCAGAAGTCCAACTGTAACCCTATTAAATTAGTTGGACTTCTATAAAAATATCAAGAAATAGCGTAAGCTATATTTTTTAACTAAATAATTCAAACGATAGTGTCAACTCTATTTTCTTCAAACATTTTTTTAACAAATAGCGGCAGCTTCATTCCCCCAGCTCACGACGACCAAATGTTAGATTCACACCCCCACCAACGAATTATTAATAAACATCAACATCTTCTCTCTACAAATGGCCCGCTTCTACAAAACCATCGATTCATATCACCTCAGTTACCAATTTGTATTAGACGTTTATCAACTCACTAAAAATTTTCCAAAATCCGAAGAACAAAACATCACCTCTCAACTAAAACGCGCCGCCGTCTCCATCCCCCTCAACATTGCCGAAGGCAGCTGTAAAGCAAGTCCCAAAGAATTCGTCCATTTTCTAAACACCGCCTTCGCCTCTGCCAAAGAAGTTGAAGTACTATTGCAATTATCCCGCGACCTCAATTTCCTTCCACCATCAGACTTTGATACACTTTCAAAAAAATTAGATGAAGTATAATGGCGAACATAAAGAATTGAGTAATAATTAGTCGCCATTATATTCTGAGGAACGCAACAACTAAGATAAATTATTTGCGTTCCTCATTATGTGTGCAAAATTATTCATGTTCACCCGAAACATCGAATCCCGCATCAGCGACCGCAATCCAAAATTCAGATTCTTTCAAGAATTCAAATCGGAGAAAAGTAATAATCTCAATCAAACAGAACAATGACTCTTCATCAAAATCAATCCTAACTATTTATAATATAGCCCTCTAAACTGATACCATAAAAAACCTATCTCTCCCTCACAACATCTGGTTCCATCTCCGGTATCCATCCGCTCAATTTCTCAAGTAAATCAGACAACTCTTTTTTTTGTTTTATTTTTTTTCCTCGTGTGTTCGAACTCCATTTAAAACCCGTTAAATAAATTCGCTCATCAATCGTGCCATCGCCAAACATCGTGGGATCAAAAATTCCATTTCGCAGCGTCGCATAACCAAATAAATATCCTTGGTGAAGATCCTGTAATATATTTACTAAGGGTTGCCCACTCTGTGTATGAAACGCGTGTGGTCGAACATACACCTCAATACTCTCGCTCTCATCTTTCAATCGAATCGGCAAATATAACTGATCCTTATCACTCTTCGGATGCGGAAAATAAACCACGCGTGGCACTGCAACTTCTCTCATCACCCCAATCTGCACCCGATTCTCTAAAAACTCCGCAATGTTTCTACAAGAATAATGTGGCAAATTGTCAAACCCAAACAGTTTAAGTCTAGCATACTCCCATCCTTTCGCTTCTTCCAATGCTTTTTGATGGAGATTGATCATAGTCTAACTAAAAATATATAAAAATTAAAGTTTAACTGGAAACCCATGATAAAAATTTGCCGTTTTCAATCTTTGTTCCAACAAGTCTGGAGCTACCGAACTCTTTGCATGCATCAGTGTTCTCATGACATGTTTATCAAAATCTGTACCACCCAATTCAATTTGTGGTTCATCTCTCTCTATTAACAGAATCCAATCTTCTCCACTTCGTCCCGCTTTTTCTAAATCATACGTTATGTGGCCTTTTTCCAACTGTTCTTTAACCCAGTCAATATTTCTGTATACCGCACTAAGACGTGTGTCATAATTATCTGGCGAAATTAACAAATCAACTCTACTTCCTTGGTTGTCTGCCAATGCTCCAATTTCATAATAAAAATGTTTCATAGTTTAATCACCTGATACACTCAAATATCACTTTTATTTATAAATCTTTCTAAAATTTACTCTTTAATAGTAAATACAACATTATTCATTCCACAACCACATCCTTTATAAAACCCCCTCACATGCCCTTCTGCATGAACCTAAAAATCAGTCAAAGCTTCCAAGAAATAAAACACCGATTAAAAGAATCAAAATATCAAGTTCACCAAAATAACCTCTTCAATGAGCTCTGCGCAATTCACGATTATATCCTCAAAACCAAAGACACCGACGCCAAAAACGAATTCGTCGTCGTATTGCACGATATCTTCATCGAAATCTTCATGCCCTTGCGCGAAGAAAAATACATCCCCTATCCTAACGGCACCCGTTCCTACTTTGGCTCAAACGTCCTCCTTCAACAAACCATCAACGCCATCTTCGATTTGAACGTCTATAGTAAAATCTGGCTCAAAGACATCTCCGACTACTACACCCTCTTCTCCGCCAACTTCCCGCACTACAACGCCGTACCCAAAACTGATTTCTCAAAATCCACCACTCCCATCTCCGTCCATAAAATAAAAAATCTCGGATTAGTTCGCAGCGCCATCTTCGACCACTTAAAAATTCACGTAGATCCTGATAAACCTCTCCCTCCCAAAAACGACAACCCTCTCGACGTCTACATCTACCAATTCGAATCCGCACTCTACGAAGAATCCAAAATAAAAAACCGCTTCTTCCAAAACATGAAATATAAAGAATTCAATGAACTCAAAGCCGACCGCACCGCTATTCTCAACCTTGACTGCCAAAGCGTCGAACAACAAGAAATCTACGACGAAGAAGACGAAACCATTTCTTGGATTATCACTCTCAAACTCCCCGAAAACGACCATCTCAGCCAATACCCGCTCTTCAAAGACAACCCTTGTCTTTATATCTACACCTCCATCCACCCAACCGACACCTTCAACCCCCTCAAAGCAAACTACATTGGAAAAAAAATACATTTGGATGAAGAAAATAATTCCCTCACCATAAGAATCACTAAATCTCCACGCGCCTACGAAAACATCCCATTCACAATCATTCTCCGCCCAGATTCCGACACCTACGAACGCGAAAAAAAAGCCCTCTATCATTTCAAAGAAAAAGCCACCCCTCAACTAATTCAAGAAATCGTATTAAAACAAAAATCTCCTTCTCCCTCAACCCCCTCTCACCCCACCCAACAAAACATCTCATCCTACTGTTCCCTCGACCTCAACCATACCCAACAACAAGCCGTACAACAATCCCTCTCCTCCCAAAACCTCTTCTGCATCCATGGCCCCGCCGGCACCGGCAAAACTAAAGTCTGCACCGAAATCCTTCTCCAACAACTCAACGCTCACCCCTCCAGTCGTATTCTTGTCACCTCCGCGTCCCCCGAAGCAACCGACAACCTCCTCAACACATTCAAAAAAATACTCCCCCAACAATTACACTCATTAATCCTGCGCATCGGCGAAGACAAAACCAGTCCGCACTCTTTAAATTATAAGATAAAAAATTCCGCGAACTACCAGCAAAAAATAATTTCATTTCAACACCAAATCGACACCCTCACCTCTCAAATCGACACTCTTCGCGCCCAACGCAAACAAAAAGAACAACAGCAACGTCAATTAGCATTAGAAGAAAAAGATCTCAACGACCAATTCAATCATCCCTCCCCCTCAACCGATCTCACACAATTATTTGAACGTAAAGACATCATTGAAAAAAAATTACAACAAATAACCAAAGAGATGATCGACCTTCGTTATGCAATCCAAACCGAAGACAAAAAAGTATATGAACTCAAAGAACAACTAACTACTAATCGCGACAACTTAAAAAAATCATATCTCACCCAAAAACCAATCATTCTTTTTGCAACAAATAACCACAGCGACGTCTTACGCAAATTCAAACTCCACTTCGACCTCCTTTTAATTGATGAAGTCACCCAAAGCACCGAACCCTCTGTCCTCATCCCTCTAAGCCAATCATCTAAACTAATTATGGCCGGCGATCATCATCAACTTCCCCCAACCGTCTTTTTAAAAAACAAAAACTACGACGACGAACTCGATCCCAACGACGAACGCATCCGCATCCAATCCTACCAAATTCTCTCCCTCTCCATCTTCGAACGCCTCTTCAATCACGTTGACAACATCTTCCTCAATCAACAATATCGCATGAACCCCCTCTTAATCGAATTCTTAAACAAAACAATTTACACAAAAACACCCATCATTTGTAGCGACCTTGTAAACCAATACCACTACACCACTTCTTTATTCAACAGCCCCCTCATCTTCATCAATCACAACTCACCTGAAATCAAAAGCTACGTCTCCGAAGAATTCTCTCCCTCCAAAGCCGAATATCATAACCCGCAAGAAGTCAAGATAATCCAGCAACTCGTACAAAAATATATTCAATCTGGCATCTCTGCTCAAGACATCGGTATCCTCAGCCCCTACACCGCTCAAGTCCGCGAACTCAACAAAGTACTCGAACCATATAACATCACCGCCAAAACCATCGACAACTTCCAAGGCCAAGAAAAAAAAATCATCATTCTCTCCCTTGTTCGCTCAAACACTTCTGGCTCAGCCACTCAGCGTCTTGGCTTCTTAGTTGACGAACGTCGCTTCAACGTCGCCATCACCAGATTCCAATACGAGCTTATAATCATTGGTAATCAAGATACATTATCCTCTTACGAAGAATATTTTGATATGTATGATAATAAAACAAAACAAATTTATTACACTTCTTTACTCAACTACATCAAAGACAAAGGTCTTTTCATCACTGATCTCTCTCTCTATCTTAAGAAAAATATTACATTTGAACAAGCAAAAAAAACAACCTCTGCTTCCGCCATCAATCAACAATTCCAACGACAACTGCAGGAAAAAATAGAAATTAACACCAAATAGTAGCAACATTTATAAATAGCCCTCAAAATTACAAAAAAACAATGGAAAACATCACAATCAAAGGCCACACTTTCAAACCATTCATAGTCAAAGACTCATTTAATCGTCGTGCCCTTGTCTTCAAGAACACAATCATCCAATCGCTTGGCAAACTAGGCTTGACTGAAGACGACATCGACGTACCAATGGAAGTCATGGCCCTCAAACGCGCCCCTGCTTCAGCCTTATGGTATCTTGGCGGCCATCGCCTCTATTACAGCTATAACGGTTCCGTTAAATTCGTAGAAAACTTATACGTCGTCTCAAAAGTAATTGAACTCGAAGTTATATCCATTCTCAACGG
>Ga0155673_152_pt3 | contig 4352 bp, 5 predicted proteins | sample RifCSPlowO2_01_FD_107330 | JGI IMG/M metagenome (GOLD analysis project Ga0155673, IMG submission 107330) | Candidatus Buchananbacteria bacterium RIFCSPLOWO2_01_FULL_40_23b
ATCGGGTAGAGTGGCCCCGCTTCAAAAACAATCGCTAAATTACCGCCGGCAAGGTCGGTGAAGCCGGTCTTTGAGCCCAAGACGGCTGGCAACAAAGTTATTGCTTTGTTGGTATTGGAAGCACTATGATTTTTTCCCTCAATTGACGACGTGTCATACGAAGAAAGCTGTGTCGCCTCAAGTAAGTGCGGATGATTTTTTACTATGTACCTTAAAAGAGTTGCAACATCTCTCGCAGACCCATATCCACCACTCACATGACTTGCCGTATCAAGTCCTGTTTCATTTATAAAGAACGTTTGCCCAAGTCCGATTTCTTGCGCCTTCTGATTCATCTTTGCCGAAAAAGGAACTGTTTCAATCGTATTGTTTTCCTCTTGATTTCTGGAAAGCACAGCTCCCGCAAGCGCATACGCTCCGTCGTTTGAGGAAGAAATAAGCGTGAGATCTATAAGGTCTTGCAATTTGAAACGCTCTCCAGTATGAAAACCGGAATCGCCCTCCCTGCGAATTGCCTCATCGGAAATTTCCACAAGAGCATCGGGCGAAAGCTCCTCTTCGGCAAGCACGGCGGTCATTATTTTACTCAAAGAAGCCAGTGGCAATTGCACTTCTTCATTGAGCGCATATAGCGGAATATCTTTTTGAATGTCCCACACGACCGCCGCCCGCGCCGTGAGTGTAAGTGCGCCAAAAGGATCCGTTTTTTCTACTTTGGCAGAAAAACGTCCGGTTCGCGCACCATCACCATCTCCTCTAAAAAAACTCCCCACCAAAAAAACAAGAACCAGAATGCACCCGGCCGCGATGAGAGGAATATATTTTTTAGTATCTTCTTGCACGTTTCCAAAACTTTATGAACTTGATAACTTTACGAACTTTATAAACTTTACAAACTATCAGTCTTAAATTCTTCTTCAAATTTTTTAATCTCCTGTGCCACGGCTCCATATTCAGGCAAGTCTTCTATTCTGGACAAGCCCAAATGCGACAACAGGTCAAAGGTAGGGCGATATACAAACGAGCGTTTATCATTCTGATTTATACTCCGTTCAATAAGCCCGCGAACCAAAAGAGCGCGTAAGATAAAACTGGAGTTTACACCCCGTATATAATCCAGCTCTCCTTTTGACACAGGGGCTCGATACAAAATGATAGTGAGTGTCTCAAGTGCCGCCTTTCCCAAATCTTTTTGAAGTTCTTCTTTTTGGAGCGCTTCAATGAGGCCCCCCATCTCAGGCGCCGTCCCTAGCATTACCATGGTGCCATTTCGTACCAGCCGAAGACCTGTCTGCAAAAGCCGCTCTTCCAATCCCCTAAGAGCGTCGGAGATTTCTCCTTCGGTTTTTTCTAAAATCTTGGCAAGCTCTTGAGTGTCTAAAGGCTCGGATTTCCAAAATAATAGTGCTTCAATTTGTGCATCAAGTGCTAGAGAGTCCATAAAGTTATCAAGTTCATAAAGTTTATAAAGCCAAAACTTACAAGGTTTTTATGAAACCGGAAAGCATCTTTGAAATTTCAACAGATAAATCGTAGTTCTTTTTAAAATCTTCTTCTGAAATATACTTCAGACTTAGAGCAAGATACAACATGGACCGCGCTTCGCCACATGACCCCTTGGCAAAAAACAAAAAAGATTTGAGCTCTTTGTTGGTTCTTCTCTCAAACCCTTCTGCAATATTATTCATAACAGAAATCGCTGCTCGCTGAATCTGATCTCTAAAACTAAAATCTCTAGACCCGCTAAATAACGAGTACATGGTGAGAGTCAAGTCTTTAGATTTCTGCCACGCCACTATATCCTCAAATTTTTCTATCTTCATATTTCTACTTTATAACTTTATAAACTTTGTAAACTTTATGAACTTTATAACTTCGTACTCATCTCTATATCTTCAAAATGGTTATCTTGTTTTACGGAAATGATACCACGCTTTACGAGTTCAAGCATAGCAAGAAATCCCACAATGACCTGGGAAACGTCTCCTTTCGCATTCTCCGAAAATTCCTTGAAACTCATATTGAGGGCATTCGCCATTCTACCCATAAGGTTTTCTATCATCTCTTCCAAACTCACCACCGTACGTACAATGAGTTGCGGTATGAGCTCCTTTTTGGGCAACGTACGTAAAACATTTTGTATGGCGGAAAGAATCCCCTCTTTGGTAATTTCTTTGGTTGGAGTAAAAACAGGCACCATGCTGTGACTTGACTCACGAAAAAAAATAATCTCTTTTCCGAAAAGTCCCTGCACGCCCGCACTCAAATCTTTCATTTTTTTATAGAGCATCAGGCGCCGCTCCAAATCTTCAATACTCCCCTCCTCTTCTTCGGTAAGAGCAAGTGAGGGAAGCAGTGACCGAGATTTTATTAAAAGAAGGGTTGAGGCAACCAAAATAAACTGGGCGGCCCCGGGAAGCGAGAACCCCCCCTCCTCTTTTATATGCGCAAGGTAATCGTCGGTCACCTTTGCAAGAGATACATCGTTAATGAGGAGCTTCCTCTGCTCTATAAGGTCAAGCAAGAGGTCTAAGGGGCCTTCAAATACCGGAAGTTGCACTTTGTACACATTCTGCATTATCTTACTATACTGTATTTTTTCCTATTGAGGCAAGAAAAAAGCCCTTAACGGGCTTGGGAAAATTAGTCGTTTCCAAATTTTTCAAAACAAGCATCGCAAAGCTGTCCAACACATTCTTTGTAATGACTCCCTATTTGCATATTCAGCTTGTCATTTCGTCGAGGGTCTTCAATGTGCAATGTTTGCGGTATGGACGTCTTTGTTTTGCATATGACACATTTTTCTGTAAGGGTATTGGGGTGACCATCAGTGACCTTTTCCATCTTCTCAAATCCACCAAACTTTCTTTTGTTCTTTGGCCACTATACCAAATTTCCCAAAAAAGACAAGATGAATTACTCCGAGAGAAGTTTGTCTATTCTGTTTATATCCCGTGGGAAGAGGGTCGCTTCTTTCACGTTGGGAAGACCTAAAAAGCGCGCGGTAAAACGCTCAAGCCCCGTAGAGCACCCGCCATGCGGCGGCATGCCGTACTTAAATGCCTGAAGATAAAATGAGAACAGTTCCGGGTCTAAGCCCTTTGCGCGCATGCGGCGCACCAATTCATCAAAATTGTGCACTCGCTGACTACCACTATTTATTTCAAGCCCCCGAAACAAGAGGTCAAAACTTCTGGTGTAGGTAGGGTCTTTTTCTTCAATATATGTATAGAATGGCCGTTTCTCCGTGGGAAAATGCGTTATAAAAATAAAATCAGATTGGTGTTTTTCTTTTGCCCATTCACAGATTTGCCGCTCATGTTCCGGTTCAAGGTCCGGCTCCCCCACACATGGAATACCCCGCTCATGTTCCAAAATCGTTTGCGCTTCACGCAACGTAAGTCGCGGAATAATGTGCGGAACAAGCGGCGCAGGAATCGCAAACTTTTTTAAAATATCAGGATGTTTTTCTGATATACGATGCGTCATGTGCCGCATGACCTCCTGCAACATGTTCATGACATCTTCGTGGCTTTCAATAAAGCCCATCTCAAAATCCATCTGCACCACTTCGCTTAGGTGCCGCGTTGTGGCATGTTTTTCCGCCCTAAAAATTTTTGCCGTCGTAAACACCCGCTCAAAAACGCCAACCATCATCTGTTTATAGAGTTGCGGACTCGTCGCAAGAAATGCCTTTTTGTTGTTGTAGTAGTCAACACGAAATGCAGAGGCACCACCTTCACCGTCGCCACCAACAAGCACTGGGTTTTGGTATTCAACAAACCCTTCTCTGCGTACCGCTTCCCGAAAGGCCTCTATGGCAGAGGCTTGAATGGTAAAAATATCACGAGAACGTTCCCTGCGAAGCGTAAGCGGAAGATTATCCAAATATGTATCCAAATTTAATTCTGCATCTTTTTCAAAAGGAAGTTCCTGCGCTTGACTCAAAATGTGCACCTCTTCAATACTCATTTCAATATCCCCCATCAGAAGCTCGGGGTTTACCATCTTTTCGGGACGTTTGTGTACAACACCGGTAAGTGCCACCACCCACTCTCCATGAAGTGTTTCCACAACGGCATGCGCCTTTTCGTTTTTAGCATTTGAGACCACCTGCAAAACACCCGTCTTGTCACGCAAGTCTAAAAAGATAAGCTTGCCGTGGTCGCGCCGTACATCCACCCATCCGGCGACAGTTACTTTTTGCCCAACATTATTTTTTAAATCTTGAATATAGGTACGGTTCATAAAAACAAAAACTATGCAACTAAACCAACTTTTTCTCTTACTATTTCCATTTTTTTGCGAGCTTTTTTCTGGGCCCTTGCGATGCCCAGGGCAAGATGCTCGGA
>Ga0155673_123_pt2 | contig 3998 bp, 4 predicted proteins | sample RifCSPlowO2_01_FD_107330 | JGI IMG/M metagenome (GOLD analysis project Ga0155673, IMG submission 107330) | Candidatus Buchananbacteria bacterium RIFCSPLOWO2_01_FULL_40_23b
CAGTTGTCCAGGTCCCCCCAGTCGCGTTCCGTTAAATTAAATTCGGGATACCAGCATGCATCCGGGAGGTTTAAAAGCGCCGCAGTTTCCTCTGCGCGCACATATTCTGACATCAAATATCGGTCAAATCCTGTTGCATGATTAAAAAATTCTTTGCAAAGCCAGTTACCGGTGAGCTCTGCCTGTTCGCGTCCTTTTTGAGTAAGACGAAAACTTGCGGTGTGGCGGTTTAAGAATTCGGGGGTGTACGCGCTGTCATCGCCCTTTTCCGAAAGTCGCTTTGCGGCATTTCCTTCAGATTGGCCGTGACGAACCAGCACGAGGTCTAGTGGGAGCATTACTTTTTCATCTTAATTTTCATGAGCATTTCTAAATCTAATTAACCATAGAAATGTTCATGTTACAATGGGTGTATGGAAAGAGCTCCAGAGAAAAAAGAAATACGAGAATGGCTTTTGCGCGTGAACCCGCTTGGACTTTTCGCGAGCGATGAAGATCTGGCGATACAAGATATTGACCCCAAGCCATGGTCGGGCCATTTTAATTTCCTGATTTCTACAGGAGAACGGAAGATGGTACTTCGTTTTAAGGGCCCGGAATGGGGGACACCCGGCGGGGTTTCCGAAGAGTTTATTGTTTTGTCAAAAGTGGAGCCATTTGCGGTTGGCCCAAAAGTATTTTTTCATACTGATGATTTTTTTGGGGAACCCGCGGTTCTCATGGAGTATCTTTCGGGTGTTTTGGCAACTGACATGCCTACTGCAGAAAAGACGGAAATATTGTGGCAAGACATAGCTAGATTTATTGTGCGCATCAACGAGATTCCGTTTTCAGAAGACTCGTTTCCGTTTCGTGAGCCGATGACGGATTATGAAAAGCACAAAAAAGCATGGACCGAGCGGGTGCGCGCCATCGCAGGGTACTCGGAAACAAGGAAATATGGCGAGGAGATAACGCGCATGCTTCCGGTGCTCTTTAAGCGATTGGATGATTTCACGCCCCTTTTGCAAAGAATGGTGGAGAAACATGGCGCTTCTTTTATTTTTGAAAGCGCGCATGCGGGGCACTTGATGAAGGTTTCGGACGGATTCAGGTTTCTTAATTGGGAGCAAGTGAGTTTTGGCGACCCCAGCTTTATGCTTGCGGTGTTTCTTATTTCAATTCGCGGCGAGCCGGATTTTGAACACAGCAAAGAAACAATGCTTCGTGCGTATCTCTCCGAGCGTCCGATGGGGGACTTTGAAACAGTGCTTCTGCGGCGTGTATGGGAACGAAATGTTTCAAATGCCATTTATTCTTTGTGGACCTCCGTTCGGCAAATTCAAATGACGGGCCAGGTATTTAGAGACCATGCCGGAGCAGAAGAAAAGATTTTGAAGCTCAAAAAACTTATTCGGGAGATTCCGGAATAAAGGGTATTAACACCTCCGACTTTAGTTGGAGCGACATAGAATCTTGTTAGTTTCCCCGACTTGCTGGTGGGGCGCACAGGTCCTACGTCGTTGATTAAATTCGCTAACTTTATGCGGTCGCATAAAGTTAGCGAATGCTTATTATACCCGATTATTTTGTTGAGGATTATTTTGTTGAGAAAGAAGCCATTCATCCTGCTTGAGTAGGCAAGGCAGGCAGGTTCGTGTCGTCGGAATAATACTCGTGGTATAATGTATGACAATGGCTGATACGCACACGCATATGCACAATGGAAAACACGAAGAAGAGGATGTAACCAAAGAGCCGGTTGAGCATCTTATTGAACGGCGTATCCCGTGGCTTATGGTGGGGCTTTTGGGTGGGCTTCTCACATCTATTATTGTTTCAAAATACGAAGCCATTCTTACCGCCGATGTGCGGCTTGCTTTTTTTATCCCCATCATCGTGTATCTAAGCGATGCGGTGGGGACACAAACAGAAACTATTTATGTACGTCTTATTTCCCGCAAAAAAGTTAAGATACCGAAGTATATGCTCAAAGAGAGTCTTGTCGGACTTGGATTGGGCGTTGTTTCCGGGTTGTTGTTGGGAATTTTTGCCACCTATTGGCTTGGTTCTGTTGCTATTGGGTTCACGATAGGGCTGACTATGTTAATAAATCTGACGATTGCTCCGACACTGGCGGTTTTTATTCCGAGCATTTTCTATCGCGAGCATGCCGACCCGGCCCTTGGCGCAGGTCCGGTCGCAACCATCATTCAAGACCTTTTAAGTTTGCTCGTGTATTTTTTTATCGCGAGTGTCATTATTTTTTAACGATACGTCAGCAAGGGGCGATAGATACACCGAACCATTTCTGGTTGGCGTCTTCTATTTAGTGCTATAGCACTAAATAGAAGACGGTGGGTCATTTTGAATACTGTTCAAGAATGGTCATAATAAAACCAGCCTTTTGTGTGATGGGTTATTGGGTGAGGGCAATGAGGGGCGTTTTTATGATGTTGTTTTGCAATTATTTTTTTATGTTCTTGTCCTCTATCTTGTGCTATAGCATTGGATAGAGGACGGTGGCGTGGTTGACCCCGTAGTGAATTTTGACATTACATAAGATTTTTAAAAAATTAACTCAAAATTAGAGTGTTTTTAATTTTCCACAACACAAGAAAGTTGATGAACGACATCGCTGGAGGCGATTGATGCCAAAATCTACTACGGGGTTGACGAGGGGCATTTTTTGTTGATATAAATAATATCAGATTTATTTTATTTGTGGGCAAGCATATGCGCGAACGCAACAAAGCAGTTCCTGCGGTGTATCTTTTTCTTGAGCTTGGTGGGCGATGGCTTTTTGCACTTCGAAAAAATACCGGATATCAAGACGGAAATTGGAATGTTCCTTCCGGGCATGTTGAAAAAGGAGAGTTGCCGACACGGGCAATGATACGGGAGGCGAAAGAAGAACTTGCTGTTTGTCTTCTTGGCGAGAATCTTGAGTTGGTACACGTTTCGTTTCGTCCTGGGCACGACGAAACAGGAAGCCGTGCCGATTATTTCTTCAAAACTCGGGTCTGGGTTGGAGATATACGAAACGCAGAGCCGGACAAATGCGCAAAGCTAGAGTGGTTTAGCCCTGATTCGTTGCCTCCAAACATAACGCCGCATGTTCGCCATGCGTTTGAGCGCATGCGCAAGCAAAAGGGTATTTCATATTCAGAGCTTGGCCCCGATTTTTTGAAGAGCAACGGTGTTTGGATGCTGGATTGATTTTTGAAACTGCCGACATCGGATGTCGGCAGTTTTTGTATGGAGTAACTATTGAGTTTCAAAAAGAGAAGGGCTTGCTTCGTACACAATCGGGGTTGAGTCGTCTTCCTCCAGATTGTTGTTATTTGTTTCAATAAAAAGAAGTAGAAACATTGCCGAAACGCCGATGAGAATGGCGGCGATTTGCAGAAGTGAATGCTTCGCTTCTTTTACCTTATGCATTTCGGGAATCAGATCAGAGGCGGCGATGTAAATAAATCCGCCTGCAGAAATGGGAACAAACCAGCGCACTATCGCCTCCGCAGATTCATTGAGCAGTAACACAACAATAGCACCGACGATTGCAAGGAGAGCAGAAAAAAGGTTTACTAAGAGCGCTTTCGTTTTAGAAAAGCCGGCATGGAGAAGCACGCCAAAGTCGCCAATCTCCTGCGGTATTTCATGAAGGACGACTGCGATGGTTGTTGCAATGCCTATTTCAACGCCCACCAGATAGCTTGCTCCGATAATAATACCGTCTAAAAAATTGTGGACACCGTCGGAAACAATGACGATGTGCCCCACGGGATGAATTTTGTCGCCCGGTTTGCATATACCCTGGTCGCAGTACGAGGTGCCTTCACCGCTTAAATGATGATGCCAGTGAAGTATCTTTTCAAATATAAGAAAGAGTAGGATGCCGCCAATGATTAAAAGACCAGTCATCGTGGCATCCATTTCCGCAAATGTCTCGGGGATAAGATGGATAAATGCATCCCCCAACAGCGCGCCAATGGCGAGGCTTACGAGGATAAAGATGT
>Ga0155673_134_pt1 | contig 3212 bp, 2 predicted proteins | sample RifCSPlowO2_01_FD_107330 | JGI IMG/M metagenome (GOLD analysis project Ga0155673, IMG submission 107330) | Candidatus Buchananbacteria bacterium RIFCSPLOWO2_01_FULL_40_23b
TGACTTTTTCACCTACACGGCCGCATTGAAGATATTTTATTGTTTTTATCAGTTTCTTGTGTTCATTGTCAAACTCAAGATTGTTTATTTGTAAAATTCTCTTCAGTGCCCAAAGAGGTATTGGATGCCCACCTTTGTATTTTTGATTTTTCCCTCTCCAGCTTTGTATAGAATTTGGGTTGACTTTGAAAATCTCGTCTGCAAGTTTTTTGTAGCTTACTTTTTTGTTCGCTACATAAATTTTACAGAGTTCATCGAATAATTTGTTTAACTCAAATCCGCCAAAAGCTCTCACAGAGGATTTCTCTGTGTCTTCCGGGTGATGCAATTCTAGGATATTCAAAAGAGGCCAGCTCATACTAGTACCGTATGTACGGTTTATACGGTACTAGTATATAAGATTTTACGGTTTCTGCAACATACTTTCCGTCACCGTACTAATACTCTATCGGACTCGACGTGTGTTTAGAATTGGCTCTAGATGAGAGCCGCCTTCTGACAGGATATTCGCCCTGTCATACTCTGGATACCTGCCATTCACCTTTCTGCCTTCTCTTACGGGGCTATCACCCTGTATTGCGATTCTTTCCAGAACACTTCAGATCAGCAGACGAGGCGAGACACAGGTCCGAACCCCACATTCGCGCTTCCTCTCAGAGCGCGTTCGGTTTGTTCTCTGCCGGTTTCAGTCGCCCTTACTTACGGCATCACTGTTGTTTTCTTATCAGGCACGAAGTGAGATGATTTTTTTGTCTCACTTCAATGTTTCCTGCGGTTAATAAGATGTTTCAATTCTCCGCGTTCGCTTTCGAAACGTGACCTTCGCCCCATCTCGAATTATTGGGATTTCCCATTCGGTTATACACGGGTCATAGACTGCGTGCGTCTGGCCGTGTCTTTTCCCAGCTTACCAGGACCTTCGTCGCCAGTCGAGCCAAGCCATCCTCCAGATAGCATGGGAGCTAGCTATCTTTACCTCAGAACCTATGACCGCTTCATGAGTAGAAGACCATAACAAAAATTCTTGCAGGTTCTTTGTCGAGGCACGCTGACGCGTTATCCTCTCGAATCCGCCTTCCTTTCTGCACGGTCAATCCGCGCTGTGACGCACTATTCTTCTAGTGCGCTGCAATTAAACACAAACAGAAAACGCGTTAGCGTTTTCCAGTCATGTAGTAATTATGATCTTCTGTAACCATTATTTCTCTGTCCATTTGCTTTGTGATGTGTCAGCGGCACATAAGGCCCGTTTGTGCCAATCTGAAGAGCCAATGCAGTCCTGTCAACTACCTTGACAGTTTCCTCATTTTTTGGATCCATTCTTTTATGGTATTTTCCGGGTTGGCAGTTTACTACAGTCGAGCCAACAGCAGCATACACTGTATCCGATATTTTCATACCAGTTGCCTGTGCCATTTCAATATATTCCCTATGACCTAGTGCAGGTTCACCAATACTTTGCGCTGCACTATTCCTTTGGTGATTGTAAGCCAGAATAGTTGCCCTGTCAGTTATAGGCACCCTTCTGTTTTTTGTTACAAGCACACCAGTTCCATGAGCCTCGACTAACTGCTGTGTCATTCTTTCAATTCTTTTCATTTTTTCGATTCGTGGATTTGCCAAGGCTAATCACTTTATTTATTATAGCAAACAGAATCAGCACAGAGAGATACATACGTATATCTCGCGTTTTCGCCAACAACACACCGCTTTGTCACGAAGCAGACTGGCGCACGAAGTGCGCTCATCGTTTGTGCTGACTCTGAATAGCTACATGCGATTGTACTTCAGGTCCGCTTTCGCGTTCCCTCATAAAAGAACGACCGACGCAAATCAATAAGACGTTCAAAGAACGTCAGTCAATTTTGCGTCAATCTACATGCAGGACTGTAACCCCGCACAACTCTATTATTAGAGAAAGCAGTATATTTAAAGGTAACGAATTTACAAGATTTTTCAGTTGTGTATATATGGAACATTTAATTACGAAATTGATTTATTTATAGTAACTAATTAAGAGTCTAAATTACGAATTAGTTACTATATGTGACCAACTTGTGTTGTATAGAATATTAAGTTGGTCAGCTATAAACAATCTAATTCAAGTCAGAAAGACGGGCTGTTAGATACCGATCCTTTTCTTTAAGAAAGAAAAGTCTAGGTATTGTCAAAAGAAACATATTATGATTGGGCTGTTAGATCAACTGGAGCACCTTTCCAGTTTCGAGGAACGGTGTAGGAAAGATCGCTTGCTTTGCAAGCAAGAGGCTGGGGGTTCGAGTCCCCCACAGTCCATAGGGAACAGAGGTTCGATTCCCAACCTAATATATAAATGGTATGTAGGAGGAATTCTGTATGAACCTCGAATTTCCAGAAAGAATCAATATCCATGGCTATGACAAGAAATACGAACAACAGACACGTCTTCTAAACAATGTCGACATTCTACCAGAAAACAAGAAGCTTATATGGGATTTTGTGGACTTCTGTAACGTTAGCCCTGAGACGAGTGACGCAATTATTGTAAAATATATGTTCAATCTAAGAAGGTTAGCAGAAATCATAAAAAAGCCCTTCAAAGAAGCTGATGAGAAAGATATCACCGCAGCTCTGGCAAGGCTGCAAGAACATGTGACGTGGAAAGGGAAGCCGTATAGTCCTCATAGTATAGCAGGTTTTAGGAAGGCGATAAGCAAATTTTGGCGTTGGCTTTATTATGATGAATACAAGGGTGACGCACCTCCACCAATAAGACGTATCAAGATAAGTGATAAAGTTGGTAAAAAAGAGCCTGAAATATACTCGAAGGATGAAATCAAAGATATTGTAGAAGGCATGACTACAATTAGAGATAAGGCTTTCTTCATTTGCTTGTACGACCTTCAATGTCGTGTATCAGAGCTTTTGACAAGACAAATTAAGCACATAAGATATACGGATGATGGGAATATAGAAATTCTAATAGAAGCCGATAAGACAAAGAATAGCCACTGGGAACCATTATACGAATCCACATCGTATTTCAATACATGGATAAGATTGCATCAAGCACGAGATAATCCAAATGCGCCCTTATGGACTATACGTAAAGGTATGGATTTAGTCCCTCTTAGTTATCCAACAGTACGAAAAGTCTTTCATAATGCATGTAAAAGACAATGTATAAAGCGAATAAGGATACACGCATTCAGAAAAAGCAAGGCTACACATGA
>Ga0155673_151_pt1 | contig 2620 bp, 3 predicted proteins | sample RifCSPlowO2_01_FD_107330 | JGI IMG/M metagenome (GOLD analysis project Ga0155673, IMG submission 107330) | Candidatus Buchananbacteria bacterium RIFCSPLOWO2_01_FULL_40_23b
CGGCGAATAGTCAGCAGCGGTCAGGCGGACAATATCAGTAATGCCGTACTCTGCGATAAGCACCGAAAATGCCTCATCCCGCCAGAGAGATTGGGTCAGATAAAACAGTGGTGTATGAGTTACCAGCCAATTAACCATAGCAGCCTTTCTCAAAATCCTACATTAATCCCGGTTTAGAAATTCGAAGTTGGAAGTTAGAAAGTCGATAAAGAAGTTTGAAGCTCGATGAGCCGAAAGAGGAATCAATCATTCCAATTTCAAGACATTCATTATCGATTTTCCACTTCTACGTTCTAATGTCAAATTTCTAACTTCTCATTCTGCATTGAGAATTTGTAATCAAACCTTCTCCGTGACACGATACTCCAGTCGTTTTCCGAGCATAAGACGCGTATGCGCGTCAAGACCGGGCAGCGCTGACAAGAAGAACGAAACCACCGGCAGCGTGATCCACTGTAAATAAAGTATGGGAATTTTCCACCGCGCATAATCATGCGGACGTGCCGGCTTTATACGCGCATCAAGAATAATGATGATGAGCAGAAAAACGATGCACAAGGTCAGGATGAGCGACGATATCTGTGATAAATGCAATCCGAGAAGTGTCCTGCTGAAATTGCGGTTAATCAAAGGCGGAATGATTGCGCCAAGCGTCAGTATGAACCAATTGGTCGGCCAGACGATATGCGATTCCAGAAGATGGAAAAGGCGGATGGTTTTATCCCCCACCGGGATATTCTGGTTTAATACATACGACCGGACGACTTCCGGAACGTCAGAGACGCCCCACGCCCAGCGTTTATGCTGTTCATATTGATTGACCAGCGTTTTCCAGAAATTGGTCGACTGTGCCGCCTGCACGAGTATCGGCAAGAAGATAGGAACAACCCAAACGTTTTCTCCCTTCTTAAAATACGTTTTGAAAAATAGGTGATAATCTTCAGGAATGACATCGACACCCCAATAGCCGACCTCGTGTGCCGTTTTCAAGGATAATGAATAGGTTGAAAAATTGATAAGTCGGGAGTTTTGTGACAGAAGGGATAAGTTAAATATACTGCTGATCGTATTTACTACCCGCCCCGGGATCGGCAGTTCCCAAATATTGGAATAAAAGAGAATTCCTGCCTGATAAAAATGATATTCCCGTTTTCCATCCCGCAAGAACTGGTAGGTAAGGTAGGAATAATAAGACGGATGAAGAAGCGCGTCGGCATCGCAGGAAGTGACCGTAATATCACCGATATCATAGCCGAGACGCCGGAATTTCTTGACACACACACGGGCCGCGTGTGCCATATTGGATGATTTTCCTGCTACTTCTCCCGGCGCCAAACGATGCGTCGTAACCCAAAAATCACCAAATACATTATTAAATTCCTTCTGAAGATTTCTTGCAGTCTGCTGGCTTTCCGTATCGCGTGATTCGGTCGCGAGACAAATGATAAGGTTTTTTAGCGGAAACGTCTGCTTCCGGAGATTTTCCATGGTTTTCCGCAATACGTGGATCGGCTCTTTGTATTCAGGGATGATAATGAGGTGCCGTATATTTTTTGCGCTGCGAGTCTCCATTGCCAGCGTGCGCCAGTCAACGCGCGTATGGGCGGACAGTTTCAGGTAGGATCGTAATGCATTCAACGCGACCATCCCAGATTTATAAAACCAGTACACCATGAAAAAAATGACGAAGTAAGCGACAACCGCAGGATGCCAGACAGACAGCCATAAAGGCATGGTGATGATTCCCCACGATATCAGCGGGATGCCGATTTCGAGAAGCCGTTTCATGGCAATCGGGTGCGTGAGAAAGAGCTGTTTGAGCATAAGAACTTATCTGTATTGTACCATTACAAACTTCAGGAAAGGGGACCCCTTGCAGGCTTCCAGGGGGTCCCCTTTCTTTAATAAGAGATCACGTCGATACGATCACGAAATTCGTGGAAATAATGGTTTTCCCGCTTTTATTTCGCCGCTGAACTGTTTTTGAATTTTCTCTGCAGTCTCAGGAAGGAATGGCTGAAGCAATGAAGTAATTTCTAAAACTCGATTGATTAAATGATTCAAATCATTTTCACGTTTTTCTCCGGTTGTTTTCCAGGGTTTTGTATCATTTACGTAGCGATCAGCATCTGAAATTAATTTCCAGATAAACTCTAAGGCCTCGTTAAAACGATAATTGATTAATAAAGAATGAAATAGCTCATATTTCCTGTCATCCTGAACTTGTCCTTCGGTAAACTCAGGATGGTGAGCTTGACGAATCCATTTCAGGATCTTATTACCTCCTGATGTTTTAGATTCTGAAATAAATTCAGAATGACGAACGTCTATCTTAGTTTGTTCTGCAAGCTTAGCAACACGAGCGACAAGGTTCCCTAATCCGTTTGCCAGATCTGCGTTATACACTTCTTTAAACCGCCGCTCGGAATAATCCCCGTCTCCGTAACTGGGTATCTCACGCAAAAGATAATACCGCACTGCATCAACGCCATAACGGTCAATAAGAGTAAACGGATCAACGACGTTGCCGACCGATTTGCTCATCTTTTTCCCGTCAACGGTAATGTATCCGTGCACAAATAATTCTTTTGGTAAGGAAAGTCCTGCTGAAAGCAAAAAA
>Ga0155673_134_pt2 | contig 1892 bp, 3 predicted proteins | sample RifCSPlowO2_01_FD_107330 | JGI IMG/M metagenome (GOLD analysis project Ga0155673, IMG submission 107330) | Candidatus Buchananbacteria bacterium RIFCSPLOWO2_01_FULL_40_23b
TGCAACATAAAGACAAGGACAACGCATATAGAAAAAAGTATGGGATGGCTGTTAGTAATGGAACTTTACAGACTACAGAACTCAAGGAATGTGTAAGATGTCTTGCGAAGGTAGATTCGTTATCAAAATTCTGTTCAAGATGTGGTATGCCACTTGATAAAAAAACTTTCATAGAATCCAAAGAAATGGAAGGTAAACTCATAACATCTATAACTCCTGATATGCTATCCGAATTGGTCAAGCGTATAGTTTTGCAGGAATTAGTCAATAAAAGAAATGAACTATCCAAATAAAATTATCTTCCTGTATTATGGTGCCAAATGAATGTTCCAGCACCGCTTACAATAAAGCCAGCAAATAAACCCAACATGAACCCAATCTCATTACTTTTGAACACCCAAGCTGCCAAAGCCCAAATTACAAAGAAAACTATAAAAAATATTATTACTGTTCCAAGTAAATTCCCTTTCATGTTAATGCTAACCCAATTAATTTCTTAAAGCATACAGTTTACAATTCTGCATAAATGTAAAGTAATTTATTTTGGTTTCTTTTTACTTAAATGTTTCAAATATTTTTCTGGCACTTTTCCCCCAAGGTATTCTATGTCTTTCTGTACAACTTTTCCGTCTACTCTCTTGTTCTCGACAAGATAGTAATAAGTATAAGTATGACCGTCTTTGATGGTTGTTTTTTTCCTTACAAATACCATTTTATCACCCAGTGTTACAGTAATGCGTTTTCTGTGTCTAGTGCCATTCTGCAAAATAAATTTCCGTGAATCAATTTTGCAATATGAATATCTTGTCACCAAAGATTATTTATACTGTAGTGACCAATATTGTAGTGACCAACTTGAGGGATATACATGATAGTAACAAAATACGAAGAACTGGAATTCTACATAAAGATGTTCAAGGATGGAAACTGTGATTTGCTCATCCTATCGTCCAGCGCAGGGTTAGGAAAAAGTAGCATTGTTGCAGAAGCAATGCAAGAGACAAATCACTTGATGATAAACAGCCATGCTTCGCCTATGAGCTTGTACATAGCAGGTCACGAGCATGTGGATGAGCCAATTATATTTCAAGACTGCGATGGTCTTCTTTACAACAACGACAACATAGGCCTGCTCAAGCAATTCACAGAGACAAGAGAAATCAAAAAAGTTAGTTGGTTCACAACAAACAAGTCCCTTGACGGACTGGATATACCAAATTCTTATGAAACTAAGTCTAGATGTTTAATAGAAACGAACAATCTGGATTATCTGACAAAGAAGATATTGCCATTAAAGGATAGGGGCTGGTTGATACAATTCCAGCCAAGCAAAGCTGAAATCTTGCAAAGGATAGACAAAATAAGGAAATGCTACGGTGAAGAAGGCAATGACGAAGTGTTTGCACTTATTTCACGCTTGGCCAATTACTCTAACACGATTTCGCTAAGAACTTTCATAAAAGGTATCAACCTGTTCAAACAGTGTAATGGAGTAGGCTGGGAAGAGCGTCTGATGAAAGAGATGGAAATTAACCCAAAACTACAGCTAATGGACAGAATATTACAAACATGTCAAACAGACAATGAAGCTTTGGAATGCTGGAAACAAAATAATCTTGGAAGAACGTCATTCTTCGAGTACAGGAAAAAGTTAAGTTCGTAAATCCGCCCGTTTTTGAAAAATTGGCGTATTAGCGAACTATACTGGCTTGAATATAGATATTTTGCCTTCTTCTTTCAAACTTTTCATTAATTCTTTTGCATCCTCGTTATTGGCTTTTACCATGTAATAGCCCATTTTTTCTATGCCTTTCAGTCCTTCATTTGCCAAATATGCCTGTGTTAAATTTTCTATAAGCTTGTTTTCAATTAAAAATTGTGCAAGGTCTTTT